>ERZ761610.195-NODE-195-length-56009-cov-46.318958_pt1 | contig 56009 bp, 55 predicted proteins | sample MGYA00512164_ERZ761610 | MGnify/ENA primary metagenome ERZ761610 (study PRJEB28899, sample SAMN02850038) | bioreactor sludge metagenome | biome: EBPR Sludge; feature: EBPR Bioreactor; material: flocular biomat | place: Australia: Thorneside Wastwater Treatment...
GGTGGCGCATGGATGACTCTATTCCGCGAGCAAGGTTATTTTGATGGTGATGTTCGTCGCCCGCATGTAAGCATCGTCTGTAACTTTACCAAGCCTACTGCAACAAAGCCAAGTTTACTAACATATGACGAAGTTCGAACATTGTTCCATGAGTTCGGTCATGCTTTACATGGCATTTTGTCAGATTGCCGTCACCGTTCGATGTCTGGTCCCAACGTGTATTGGGACTTTGTCGAATTACCAAGCCAGATTATGGAAAACTGGGTGAACGAAAAAGAAAGTTTAGATTTATATGCACGTCATTATGAAACGAATGAACTCATTCCAAAGGACTTAGTCGATAAATTAGTTCGTTCCCAAAAATACCTAGCTGGCTGGGCCAGTTTGCGACAAGTTCAATTAGGCACGCTGGATATGGCTTGGCATACAGCAGATCCCAACACGATCTCGGATGTCCAAAAATTTGAAGACAATGCCGTGTCCGTATTCCGCCTCTTACCAAAGATCGATGGCATGAATACTTCATGCAGTTTCAGCCATATCTTTGCAGGCGGCTATTCCGCAGGATATTATTCGTACAAATGGGCGGAAGTTCTAGACGCTGATGCGTTTGAATACTTTAAAGAACAAGGCATCTTTAACAAAGACGTTGCCGCCCGTTTCCGCGACCATGTTCTTTCAAAAGGGGGCAGTGAGCACCCTATGGAATTATACAAAAAGTTCAGAGGACGTGAACCCGATGCAAACGCACTACTACGTAGAGATGGTCTAATTTAATGGCGACAAAGAGAAAAAAACAGGCAACGTACATTGGGATCGTTTACCGTGAGCATTCTGAGAAAGCGATTCAAGCCGCAATTGAAGTTACGAATTGGCTACGCGAACGTAAGTATTCGGTTTATACACTTCCCGAGCAAAAACCAATTCCAAACACCTCAACACTCAAAACGCCTCACGCCTGGAAAAAACTGAGCTTGGTGGTGGTACTAGGTGGTGACGGTACGTATTTAAGAGCCGCTTCCCATATTCACGGCCGCAAAGTTCCAGTGATTGGTTTTAATATGGGCTCGCTAGGATTCTTGACGAATTTTTCATCGGACCAAGTGTTCCCTATTTTGGAAAAAACACTTCAGGGTGAAATGGAACTGCACCCAAGAACGCTACTAGAAGCTCATATCTACAAAGGTCAGAAAAAAGTTAAATCATTTTTGGCGTTGAATGATATCGTTATCGAGCGTGGTAGTTTTTCGCACTTAATTAATACCTCGATCTACAGTGAAAAATTTTTCGTATCGCAAGTCAAAGCCGATGGATTAATTATCGCGACACCAACTGGATCAACCGCTTATAATTTAGCAGCAGGTGGACCACTTATTTATCCTGATTCAAAAGCGATCGTATTAACACCGATCGCGCCTCATAGTTTAAATTCACGTCCGATTATTTTTCCAGAAGAACGAACAATGACTTTTAAATTAGAAGGTATTGGCCAACGCGCTCATTTCATCGTAGATGGTCAGCACAAAATTGAAATATCAAATGAAAATGAGGTGATGATTGAAAAGAGTCATCAATTCCACTGGGTCGTCCGCTCACCGTCCCATAATTTCTTTCATTTACTGCGAGAGAAATTGAAATTCGGCGATAGATCGTAAAGTTATTTAATGCATAGATAAGGGGATTCACATGTTACTAGAATTAAAAGTAGCCAATTTTGCAATTATCGAAAATGTTCACTTAACATTCAAATCAGGTCTGAATATTATTTCCGGCGAAACTGGTTCCGGTAAATCTGTACTTTTAAAAAGCTTATCTTTATTGATGGGTAGTAAATCATCGGCAGATATTATTCGCTTAGGATCTGAGCAAGCAATCGTTGAAGGCTCTTTTGACATTTCCGAACGCGAAGACATCAAAAACAAACTCAATTCATTTGGCATTGAAAACGATGATGACTTACTTATCGTTCGCCGTGTGATCGTAGCGGATAAATCACGAGTTTATCTCAATGGCCAATTATCTAGTTTAAACTTACTCAAAGATTTAATTTCTCCATTGGTTGAAGTAACCGGTTCGTCGGCTCCGTTAGTTGAATTAACTGGCCAACATGAAAACAAGAGTTTAATGTCCCCGGCGTACCATTTGGATATGCTTGATCGATATGCCGGCCTTTGGGAAGCTCGCCATCAATTCCAAACTCAGTTGGAAGCTCTTAGAAAACTAGAGAAAGAATTAATTGTTATTGATGAGAATAGTAAAAATAAAGAACAGCGTTTAGACTACCTAACATTTCAAAAAAATGAAATTGCTGCTTTGGATTTAGGCCCTGGTGAAGACGAAGCTCTAGAACAAGAAATTAAACGTTTAAAAAGTGGTAACAAGATCATCCAATTCACAAATCAAATCGAAAGCATGCTAGATACCGATGAAGATTCGGCTTTAGCGCGCATCAAGACAGTTCTAAAGAAAGGTCACGAGATCACGGCTGTGGATCCGCAGCTGGGCGAAAAACTGCTAGGTTTAGAAACAATCAAAACATCACTGGAAGATGTTTTATTTGAAGTACGTACGTACACAGATAAAATCGATTTAGATCCCGAAAACCTAGAAACGTTAGAAACCAAACTAAATAGCCTTAGAAAACTTCAAAAAAAATATGGCCCAAGTTTAGGTGAAATTTTGCAGTCTTTGGTGACGATTGAAAATGAAATCCATCAATTAGAAACTCAAGAACAACGCAAAATTGAAATCGAAAAAGAAATCTCTAAAATCAATACGGACTTAAACAAACGAGCTCAAGAACTACACAAAAAACGTGTCCAGGCTTCTCTACAACTAAAAGTATTGGTTAACAAAGAGCTTGAAGACCTAAACATGAAAGGCGTTCAATTCGGAGTACATGCGGAATCTCGTCCCGAGTTTTCTACAAGCGGTAACTCGTATGTAGAATTTACGACACAAGCCACGTCAAAAGAAGCACCTAAATCATTAGCGAAATTTGCCAGCGGTGGTGAGCTATCACGTATCCTGCTGTCACTTAAAAAAGTTCTAGGCAAATCTGATTTACCAAGAACGTACTTGTTTGACGAAGTCGACACCGGCGTATCGGGCGAAACAGCTGAAAAGGTCGGAATAAAACTTAACTCAATTGCTCAAGGTCAGCAGGTCATTTGTGTTACCCATTTGCCTCAAGTAGCGGCCCATGGCGATCATCACTATTTAATTCAAAAAGATACTGTGAATGACAAAGTAGCCATGACCGTAGATGAGTTAAATCGTAAAGACAGAATCAAAGAATTGGCTCGACTTATCAGCGGAGAAAAAATTACGAAAACAAGCTTAGCCCACGCCGAGGAGTTACTCGGAGGAGCGCGTGCCTAAACGACTGATTCATTTTTTTATTCTGTCCGTACTTATTACAGAAACAGGTTGTATGACATCACCAAAAAAAGCACCTCTAGCCGCTAAACATGAAACTCGCTTAGAAAAACATGGCCACGTTCGTGTTGATAACTTTTTTTGGTTGAAGAACCGCGAAGACAAAAATGTTATTTCTTATCTAGAGCAAGAAAATGAATATACGGATTCTGTTTTAAAACCATTCGAAACAACTCAAAATTTAATTTTCAATGAGTTCAAATCACGAGTTATCGAAGATGAGTCTAGCGTTCCTATCGAACGTGCGGGTTATGAGTATTCATCAAAATTTGTCCCCGGCAAACAGTATCCGGTTTATTCCAGAAAAAATTTGAAAGATGGACAAGAAACGATTCTTATCGACGTAAACAAAGAGGCTGAAGGCCAAAACTTTTATGAGTCGTCGGGACCAATTATGTCGTATGATCATAATCTCATGGCCTATGCTTATGATACTCAAGGTCGTCGACTATTTACGATTCAAGTCAAAGACATGCGCACCCAAGAAGTTCTTCCAGTAAAAATTGAAAAAGCAAAACCAAACATCGCTTGGTCTAAAGACAATCGCTATTTCTTTTACACAAAAAGTGACCTAGAGACACTACGCACATTCCAAGTTTATCGATACGATATTCAGACAAAAACATCGACGCTAGTAATGGAAGAGAAAGACGATACATATGAAATTTTTATCTATCAAAACTTGGCCAAGAATTACATTTTCACCATATCCAGCAGTACCCTAACGACAGAAGTCAGATACTTAGACGCTAGTCAACCGACCGGTGAATTCAAAACCTTCCTAAAGCGCGAGAAAGAACACGAATATGATGTAATTGATGGTGGCGATCGTTTTTACATTCGCAGCAACTGGAAAGCCCCAAACTTCAGGCTATTCGAAACGCCAATCAACAAAATCGCTAAAACGGATTGGAAAGAAGTTATTCCTCATAAAACTGATTACTACTTAGAAGATGTGATTGTGTTCAAAGACTACATCGTAGCTTCGACAAAATTTGAAGGCCTTGATCAGCTCCTAGTTAAAGATCGCACAAACGGTACGGAATACTTTATACCATTCACCGACAAAGCGTATACGGCGGAACCCGATGCTCAAAGCGAATATCAATCCAAAGTATTCCGCTACGTTTTTGAATCGATGAGGCAGCCGGAACAAACCTTCGATTTCAATTTAGCTACAAAAGAAAAGACCTTAAAAAAAGAACGACTTATTCCAAACTTTACGCCTGCCAAATATAAAACCGATCGTATTTGGATCACCGCTCGAGATGGTCGCAAAGTTCCTGTGTCTTTACTAATGAAAGCGGACCACATTAACGACGGAAAGTCTCCGGCCTTAACCTACGGCTATGGATCTTACGGTGCCTCAATGACTCCTTATTTTTCACAAACCGTATTTTCTTTGATTGATCGCGGTTTCGTTTACGCCATCATTCATGTGCGTGGCGGGTCAGAACTAGGTCGTTATTGGTACGAAGAAGGCCGAGTGGGTAATAAGATGAACACGTTTAACGACTATATCGATGCAACGGATGAGCTTATTAAACTAAAAATCGTCGACAAAAAATCTGTATTTGCAATGGGCGGAAGTGCTGGCGGCTTGTTGATGGGCGCGATTATGAATTTACGTCCGGAACTCTATAAAGGAATCGTTGCTCAAGTTCCATTTGTAGATGTGGTAACAACCATGCTGGATGATTCTATTCCGTTAACCACTGGTGAATACGATGAGTGGGGAAATCCTAACGAAAAAAAGTATTACGATTATATTCTAAAGTATTCACCGTATGACAATGTAAAAAAAACGGACTACCCGCATGTTTTAGTCACAACCGGTCTACATGATTCCCAAGTCCAATATTGGGAGCCTGCTAAATGGGTGGCACGTTTACGTGAAATGAATACATCTAATTCTAGAATATTGTTAAAAACAGATATGGAATCAGGACATGGTGGTAGTTCGGGGCGCTATCAAAAATTGAAAGAGAAGGCCCTAGAGTTTACGTTTATATTATCTACCAACGACCTTTAAGTATTTTTTCGTACCAGAATAAAGCGATTTGAGTTTTCACATCAGTAATCTTATGCCGCTTTACCTTAGCCATTGCTGCTTTTAATGTCATTTTTTGGGGAATCAGGAACTCACCATCATCGGGTGAGTCACCTACATATTTTAGTCCTCGAGCCAAATAAATATGAATCACTTCATCAGCATAGCCAATTACCGGATGAATCGTCGTTATGTATTTCATGGATTTAGCGAGGTAGCCGACTTCTTCCCTTAGCTCCCTTTTCGCGGTATCAATTGGTTTTTCACCTTTATCTATTTTTCCGGCGGGAAGCTCTAAGAAAATCTGTTTCAAAGGATAACGGAACTGTTTTATAAATAACAACTCACCTTTTTTGGTTTCGGGAATTACAAGCGCGGCACCCGGATGAAGTATGAATTCACGAATACTTTTTTTCGAATTACTTAGAACAATTTCGTCCGTTTGTACTTTTAAAAATGTTGTTTTTGGTATTCCCAGCGTTTTTACTTTTGTTTCAATCAGATCTTTTTCAGTTAGTTTCTTTTTCATTCCGGCCTTCACTCACTTAACTCCATCACTACTAATACTATTGACATTCTAAATAGAAACAATCACCCTTTTATAGAAGATAATAAAAAATAGAAAGCACTCATTGCTTCTTAAACAATATAGAAAAGGAAATTTATGAAACTTTTTAAATTTATTTTAGCTTGCGGCTTAGCAATCTCTTCTGCTTACCTAACAGGCTGTGCATCAGGACAACCGATCAGCGGTATGTTGTACTCAGATGTTCAAGGTCCGATCAACGCAACGGGCGCTCCAAGAGGTGCAATGCATGGACAAGCATGTGCTTCTAGTTACTTAGGATTAGTTGCTTTAGGTGATGCGAGTATCACAGCAGCCGCAAAAGCAGCCAATGTCACTCAAGTTTCCCATGTTGAACAATCCTATACTAATATCCTGGGATTTTGGGCTCAATTCTGCACGATCGTTTATGGAAATCGCGGCATTACACCATCAGCTCCAATGAAAGTGCCTACTGCGCAACCAGCAGCGCCGGCTCCCGGTCTTTAATCGAGTTTCATAGCTCGACTTGCACTTAAACTGCAATTAATAGAACCTATAAAGGCAACTTTATAGGTTTTTTTATTTCAGGAGATGATTTTATGAAACGGATTTTGTTTATCATTCTTTTATCGATTTCCATTATCATCCTTTCTGCAGAAGATGTTTTTGCAAAAGGTGGCGGTGGCGGCGGACACTCTATCACGGGCGGTTTAACTACTATTTCGTCCGACCAAAAGGATTTGAATTCTATTATCGATAACGTTAACTCATCCCAAGGTGGCGTTTCTACTAAAAGCTTAACATCGGCTTATGATTTTTTTATACAGTATCAATATCGCTTTAGCGGTTCGATATTTGCTTTAGTTTTCAGACCATCATATTTTACACAATCTGGTAAAGGTTCTGGAACTACAGTAGGCGATTACAATCACAGCTTATCGGGTTTTACATTTTTCCCGCTTTTAAGACTATACCCACTGGAAAACAGCTTCATTCGCTTTTTTATGCAGGCTGGAGTTGGATTTGGATATTTAAAAGGCGAAGTGAAACAAGGTGATGCCTCTCTAAGCTACTCGGGTTCAAATTTTGGTGCGCAAGCAGGCTTAGGCGCGGAATTCTGTTTCACTGAAAATCATTGCATGACCCTAGAAGGTAATGTTCGCTATCTACCAATTGAACGTAATATCGCGGACAGCGTGAGCGGCACTCTAACTGGCTTTACTCAAGCTCAAAAGAGCCGTGAGGTTGAGTACGACCAAAATGATATGGCAACAACTATGTCGGGTATTCAAGGTGTTCTAGGTTACACTTACCACTTTTAGCTTTTACTCTTTAGTTTATGAAACTCTTGGGCATTGTTCTTTTTCTAATTTTAACAACAACACTCGGACATGCCCATAATATCAGACTTCTTAAAAATCAAAGCTCTGATTTAACCACTACTGGCTTTGAAGCCTCTGCGAATAACGAGTCCTTTCTGAAAGACGATGATACCTTCTTTGAGGGCACTCTTGGATACTCTAAAATACATAACTCCTATGATAGCTCTGATTCTGACATAAAAAAAATCAGCTTTCAGGCTCTAACACCCAGTTTTTTCTCAGCCAATCTGTACGGAGATCAATATACCAACACATCCGAAGAACTTAAAACCAAGACAACCGGGCTAGAATTAGGAAAAAAGTTTTTTTACGGAATAGAAAGTGACAGCTTTAAACCGAATTTTGGCGTGCGACTTCGTGCCGAAAAAATCGATATGCAGCAATCCAAAACATTCACACGAAGAAAGTTTGATTTCAGCTTAGAGCAAACCTCAACAGGGATTTCGGCATCTTTTTTTCCTATTCACTGGTTTGAAATCTCAGGCTCATACTATGAAAACCGCTATAATCAAGATTTCGAAACAATCAAAACCAGACTCAACCGATTCGAATTTCTTAAGTCGCTTTTTTCAAATATCCAAAATACTTTAGATAGCCTATCTGAACATTCAAAGTCGGTTTCGATAAAAATACTTCCTCTTGATTGGATCGATACCACTTTAACTCGCACATACAGTGATGACTTACTATCAGAAACCCAGTACTACGTGGATAGCGTTGATGTCGGCATCTACTATTTTCCCAAGTTTTTTCTAGTGGTTGCCGCTGGCCAGAACTACAGCAGCGTGGATTCTACCAAAACTACATTTAGCGAAATTTCACTTCAGTTTAACTTTTGATTTGATCGATATCGTCTGATTTCAACCATGTAAAATTTTGATTTTCATATTTCAAAATTTTTGCCCCATCTAACCAGGTTCCGAGATTGAATGAACGAATTTTTTTACCATTGGCTTCAAAATCAAAATCATCTACGACGTGCATATGACCGCTTACAATACAATCAAACGGCCTCTTAAGAACTTCCGACTTCGCGTGTTCGCGAATCATATTAACAACCTCTGCATTTCGTTGCTGTTGATAGGCTAAAGTTGCCTTACGACTGGTTGAACTCCATTTTTCGCCAACCATATTCCAGAACCGCCCAGGTAACCAATGCCCCAATGCAATCATCGTAGGTGTACGCAAGAAGCGTCGCAACTTTAAGTAATCTAAATCCTTTTGATTAATTAAATCGCCGTGTTCTAAACGAAATATTTGCCCCTCAATCGAGAAAAAACCGACGTCATAGTAAACTTCGAAACCAAGCTCTTGCTTCCAAAATTTTTTCAAATGTAAATCGTGATTACCTTCGAAGTACACGACTTTGAAACCTTGCAATTTTACTTTCTTTAACTCGTCTATTAACGGCGCGTATTTTTTAATAAAGAGTGAATGATTGGACACCCAAATATCAAAGATATCCCCAAGTAGATAAATATCACCGGGTGCTTTAGGCCAAATATTTCTAAGGAACAAAAGCAAAAGCCTAGATGACTCATCATCTAGGCTTTTTAAGTGAATATCAGAAAGAAAATAACTAGCCACTACTCGCTTTTATTTTCAGATTCCATGCTTTGACGTTTTCTGATGAAAGAAGGAACGTCTAAGTTTTGACCATGGAAACTTGAAGACAATACATCGCGTGCCATTTTACGAGCTTCTTCTAATGCAGACGGCTGATTCGATGCATGTTCATTTTCCATCATCATAGATAACTGCTCTGGACCAGTATGCTTGCTTTTTAAATCCTGGCTTTCTTTAAACGCTCGTGCTTTGGCGATTAGCATATCACGCGAGTTCAACAAAGACTCATTTGGCGTAATAACAGAAGGTGTGACTTCTGAAGACATCATTTGAGACTCAGGCGCTATTGGCTGCATCGGAAATTGTGGAGCCACAGGTTGCACATGCTGAACTGGCGGTGGAGTCGTCATTTGTTGTTGAGGCATCATCGGAGCTACTTCAACTACCGGAGCTTGAACTACAGTTTCAGTTCTCATTTCGTGAGTAAATTGATTCACTGAATTTTGTACAGTTGAGATCGGTGGTAATTCAAAATTTAATCCTGTTGAAGCACTCATCGCTGGATTTACAGATGGAGGCGGAATGTTCAAAGCAGGCATTTGAATCGGGGCTGTATTCAAGAAATTTTGCATTCCTGAAAACGCGTCCTGAACTGTGTTTTTCTTTTCCGCTGGATCAGAGAAACCAGTTGCGATAACGGTAACACGAACTTCATCACCTAATGAATCATCAATAACCGCACCAAAGATGATTTCCGCATCTTCATGAGCCGCTTCAGTGATAAGAGTCGACGCTTCGTTAACTTCATAAAGGCTAAGATCACTACCACCCGTAACGTTGATAATGATACCAGTAGCACCATCGATTTTGATGTTTTCTAATAAAGGAGACGAAATCGCGAATGTAGCTGCTTCCACTGCACGGTTTTCACCTTTCGCAGAACCAGTTCCCATGATCGCCATACCTTTTTCTTTCATAACAGTACGGATATCCGCGAAGTCTAAGTTGATCAAACCACGGATGTTAATTAAATCAGAAATACCTTTTACGGCTTGTAATAAAACTTCATCTGCTTTTTTGAATGTATCTAAAAGAGGAGTCTTTTCACCAGCGATGCTAAGAAGCTTTTGGTTTGGGATGACAATTAAAGTATCCACATTGTCTTGTAATTCCTGTAAACCAGCTTCCGCATGCTTTCCACGTTTTTTACCTTCAAACATAAATGGCTTAGTTACCACACCGATTGTTAGTGCACCTAACTCGCGAGCGATTTTAGCCACAACAGGCGCGCCACCAGTACCAGTTCCGCCGCCCATTCCCGCAGTCACGAATACCATGTCTGCGCCTTCTAATTTTTCTACGATTTCGTTGTATGATTCAATTGCAGCTCTACGGCCGATATCAGGATTTGCTCCGGCGCCTAAACCTTTAGTTAAATCTAAACCTAATTGAATTTTTGTCGATGCTTTATTTGCGTTCAACGCTTGAATGTCTGTATTGGCAACGATAAATTCTACGCCCGACATTTGGCCTTCGATCATTGTTGTAACTGCGTTACTACCGCCGCCACCAACGCCAACTACCTTGATATTTGCCCCTATATTGATGTTCTCTTCGAGTTCAAACATGCCCTCTCCCCTATTAAAAAATTTGCCCGAAAAAATCTTTAATCTTTCTTGTCAGCCCATCTCCAGATTCCGAGCTTTTCATTTCCTGACCAAGTTTTATGTAAATATTTTTATTTTGATTATATCCATACTGAATCAAACCAACTGAAGTGGCATATTCTGCCGATTTCACGACATCAGTTAATCCGCCTACATTAGCAGGCACACCACGACGAACCGGAATCTCAAAAATGAATTCCGCCATCTCAACGAGTCCCGCCAACTGACTCGCGCCGCCCGTAAGAACAACACCAGAGCCCAACATCGGCAACAGACCGCTCATTTTCATATCGTGATAAATTAAATTTAAAGTTTCTTCGGCGCGCGCTTCGATAACATCCGCTAAATCACGCTTTGGAATTTCTCGAGATTTGCGTCCGCCCACACCTTGCACATCGATCGTTTCGGTATCTTCCACTTGTGAACCAATCGCGTAGCCGTGATTAACTTTTAAAGTTTCTGCCGCCAACTGAGGCGTGCGTAAACCAATAGCAACATCATGAGTAAAGTGCTGTCCACCGACTGGGATTACGCTTGTATGAGCCACGCTGCCGTTTACATAATATAGTAAATTACACGTTCCGCCGCCCATATCTACAACACATACACCTAACGATTTTTCATCTTCTGAAACAACCGCAATTGATGCCGCCAAAGGATCTAGGACTAGATTGTTAATTTTAACCCCAGTTTTCTCTACACATTTAATTGTATTGTTAATTGCTGTTTGTCCACCTGTAACAATATGTACATTCGCTTCCAAACGAATACCCGACATACCAATTGGATCAGAAATTCCATCTTGAGTATCTACTTTGTATTCACGAGGTAATACATGCAACACTTGTCGATCCGCAGGAACCGCAACGGCTTTTGCCGCTTCAATTACGCGTTCAATATCAGAGGCAGCGACTTCTTTGTTCTTGATGGCAATCATGCCTTTTGAATCAAATGATTTGATGTGCGTTCCACTTACGCCTACCCAAGCTTCTTCCACTTGGTAACCCGCCATTAATTCCGCTTCATCTTTTGCTTTCTTAATAGAGTTTTGCGTCGCTTCGATATTAACTACGATACCTTGTCGAATGCCAGCATTTGGAGCACGTCCAACACCTACGATTTCAATTTTATTGTCTTCGTTGACGATACCAATGACGAAACATACTTTCGTCGAACCGATATCTATACCAGCGAGTACGGGAAATTTAGATTTGTGTCCACTTTTTAGACCAGTCATTCCTTGTCCTTAAGCTTTTGTGAGTGAACATATGCACTCACGTTTTAAAATCATCCTAGACTTTAAAAAAATAGCAGGACCCAATACTTTTGGTCCTATAACTTTAGCTTAGGGTTCCTTACGCAACCTGACAAGAACTTTTTGAGAAAGGTTAGCATCTATGACGCGTGCTTCAATTTGTTTATTCTCGATGTAATCCAAAACTTGTGAAACTCTTAATGATTTACTTTCGAAATTTTCATTTCCTAATTTCACTCGAAGCTCACGATTCAGAAGTTCAGTCCAAAAGCCTTCTTTAGAGTCGTATCCAACTTCCGAAATTTTTGCAGTCGAGAATGATCCTGCGCTTGGCAAACTGTTTAATAAATCAATCGCTTTCTTCCTAACTTTAGGTTCAGCAAATATTTTTTTCTCGACAGTAATCGTGCGATCTGGTGCTTGACCTACTGTTAATGGCTCAAGCAATCTATTATTTTCCAAAATCGGAAATATCTTTTTCTCATTCATCCAGTACAGAAGCACAACATCGTACGCATCAATAACTATTTTTAATTTATTTGGCCATTCACGATATATCTCGACCGATTTAACCCAATTTTCAGATTCAATTGTCTGTTGAATTTTTTCCAGATTCACTTCAAATAAAGACGTACCCTTAAATTCCGCTAACTTTTTAGATAACAAATTAATTTCGTTTTCTAGGATCGGCTTACCACTGGGGCTTTCGCGGCTGAATTCTGTTTTGAAATCCAATTCTGTTAAATCAAAAAAATGTCTTTCATTTAAGTACCATACGGCACCAGCAATTAGACCCGGGATCACAACAAGAGTAAGGCAGATTTTGGCAAGATTTTTCAGCATGGTTCTATGAAAAGTATAAGACAAGAAATAACGTTTCACAATGAAACATCCCATATCAAGAACTCTTGAGTGTATCGACCTAGACTTTCAGCCGAAACATTAGATAACAAAGAACCTAGCTCTCCCAAGGATACGTATGCACAAGTTAAATGGTTTCAAAATTTTGGTGGTAGAAGACGACCCCGATTTGAATGAAGTAATGTGTGACTTTCTTTCCTCAGAAAATGCCACAGTTCTGTCTGCAAGTAACGGACACGAAGCTTTGTCCATTCTGAAGTCTGAAAAAATAAACTTTATTATATCGGATATACAAATGCCAATCATGGACGGCTTTGAGCTTCTAAACCGTATAAAGCAAAATGGCACTCAAAAAACGCCATTACTATTTGTAACGGGGCAATCTAAAGTTACCGAGTCTGATGCTTTAAACATGGGGGCGGTTGGTCTCATAAACAAACCGTTCAATAAAGATACGTTGATGCAAACGGTTACTACATTTCTAACTGAAGACCAGCCCTGCGTTTCAAGGTAAACTCTTTTCTCTTTTTTTTGCGAAGATTCTCGAATTTAGATTAATTTTTTTTTACATTACCACTCTACCTACACACACGTGGTCCGAATTATAAACAGCCTCAAGAACTCTTGATTCAATATCTAGACCTCCGTCACCGATTCTTTTTATAAGCGCATGAAACCAAGGGAGCCTTATGAGTCTGTTTAAAAAAATAATACTCGTGCTTACACTATCCGTAGTTCTATCGTCTCTAATTCAGATCTTTGCTTCCATACAACAAGTTTCAAAGCTGGGCGAAGCAGACTTAGTAAGCAAATCCAGAGCGATTCTTTCTCGCTTAGAAAAAACAGCATCTTACGTTGCTACTCAAGGCGGTCTCGCCGATGTAATACAAAAAATGAAGACCACCCATCCAGATGGAAACCTTCCATCAGACGCAAAGCGAATGGTTCTAAATCAGGTTCCGATATTTGCGGCATTGACTGTTGGAACCGACGGTTCAAAAGAAGAAGGATATGAGTTTCGTGTTTTTAGTAACGAACCAAGAAACAAAGATAATCAAGCAACAGCAAAGGAAGCTGAAATTTTAAAACAGTTTCAAGCCGATCCTACAAAATTAGAAATCATCGAAACGTCATCTGATCAAGTCATCGTGTATCGTCCCGTTCGCCTATCAGAAAAGCGTGGCTGTCTGAGCTGTCACGGTGATCCTAAAACGTCTCCGTGGGGTACCGGCAAGGACATCTTAGGGTATCAAATGGAGAATTGGTCAGACGGACACCTACATGCTGCCTTCGCGATCATTCAATCAAAAACAGCAACCAAAGCGGCTATTTCTGAAGGAATGATAGTTTTTGCTATTGCTGGCCTCATTGGGTTGGCGATTTCCATTGCCGTAGCTATGCTGATCACAAATGCATCTTTTAAAAATTTGGCGAGTGTAAATGAACATCTTAACAAAGTCGGAGAAGAGCTATTTAGCACTAGCAATGAAATCCAAAGCTCAGCACAATCGCTAAGTAACGCGGCAACTGAAGCTGCGGCCTCCATCGAAGAGACTTCGGCCTCAACCGAAGAAGTCTCTAGCATGATAAAACTAAACGCCAATAACTCGTCTCAAGCAAAAGGCTTAGCACAAGAGTGCCACAAGCAAGCACAGGAAGGACAACACCAAGTAAAAGAACTCATCAAATCAATGGATGAAATTTCTAGTTCCTCTAAGAAAATTGAAGAGATCACAAATGTTATTGATGATATTTCATTCCAAACGAATCTACTGGCCCTGAATGCTGCGGTTGAAGCTGCCCGTGCCGGCGAACAAGGCAAAGGCTTCGCCGTCGTAGCCGAAGCTGTACGCACACTAGCGCAGCGTTCGTCAGTCTCAGCAAAAGAGATATCGACTTTAATCAAAGAAAGCGTTGATAAAATTCAGAAGGGATACAATATCGCCAAAGAGAGTGGAACGTCGTTGGATAGAATTGTAACAGCGGTTGAGAAAGTAAACGTACTGAATTCAGAAATCGCCAATGCGTCACAAGAGCAATCAACGGGCATGGAAGCAATTAATCGTGCAGTACTAGAACTTGATAAAGTAACCCAACTAAATGCCGCAAGCGCCGAAGAATCGGCCGCTTCTAGCGATTCGCTAAACGCCCAGGCTGAAAAACTAAAAGAACAAATGAAAAGTCTTACCGAAACAATCTCTGGAAAAAAACAGACTCTACGCAAGAATTCAGATAAAGAAAGCTCAGAGACTTTGGAGAATCGCTTCGTGAAAAATGAAATTAAGAAAGCAGCGTAATCACAAAAAATTATCGCTGAACGCACAGACCTTGCATGTGAATATGATTGGTCCAAGAAAAGAAACCGTGTTCGGAATAGGATTTAGCGGCAATTCCAGTAACTGTTCCGTTCACACACTGACCTTGTAATTGTTTGTACGCATTATCTACATAGTTCGTTTCATTCGCAAACCCCAAGATCACAAATTGCTTTCCACGTGCTTCGATTGGTTTGCCAATATTTCCGGGGGTATACGGCTTAAAATCAGACAGTGGTACTTGATGTACGCTGTAGGTGCAACTGGTCAGCAACAGCACACTTAATCCTAAAATACTTAAAAGGATAGCTTGAATCTTCATTGTACCGCCGGCTCCTCGGTCCCATCATCGGTAGGGCGACGCTTTTTAATCACGTCACTTCCCGAAGCCATTTTACCTGGAACGCAATAACCTGTTGCCGTGATTCTGCTTTTCCAAAAAATATATAGGAAGTAGTTGATAGATTCTGATTTTGTTAATAAACCGCTGACCGTTCCGTTTGGACATTGAGTTTTTAAGTCTGTAGTCACCGAGTTCACATAATCATTATCAAAGTTAAAACCCATAAAAATGAATCGTTCAGATTCGGCACGTACTTTCTGTCCACGCTCTACTGGAACTGATGTAAGCGAAACAGAATTCAAAGATACGCATCCGCTCAATAAAATTAAAACTAAGCCCACAATTCCCAGCTTCATAGATTTTCCCTTTTGCTCTTTAAACAAAAGCCCTTAATTTTTACGATCTCACCTTTTACTACCGGATATTCTGCTGTTTCACGAATACTCATTAAACCCGTGATACGCCCACTTGGACATTGCTCACGAACCTTATTTTCCAAGTGATCTACATAGCTAATGCTGTAAACGCCGGCTCCGGTATGTGGACCCATTTGAAAATACTGAATCGCCGTTAACACATCATTGGCTTGATCAGAACTTTTCTTGTCCATCAAAATTCGACCGGTGGATTTAACGTCATTTAGATCCACCCCAAATTCGCTGACTTTGATTTCAAAAGGCACTGACACTAACTCGGTCGAGCTTTCGATTTCACCGATTTGAACACTATGCAAAACTGCACAGCCCGAAGTTAAGACTATGCAGATTAATGAGAAACAGAATTTTTTTAACATTATTTATTGGCCAGGCATTTTTACTTGAGGAGCTTTAACGGCCGGAGCCGTTACCGTCGGCGGCGTTACTTTTGGTGCCCCAACAGCGGGCGCTTTAACTTCTGGAACCTTAACATCTGGTACTTTCACATCTGGAGTTTTAACTTCAGGAGTTTTTACATTTGCGGCGGCCGCTTTGGCGTGATCAACGGCGGCTTTTGCATTTGCACCGGCCGCCTGAGCTGCCTGAACACCCTGCTGAGCTTGATTTACGGCTGCCGCCCCTACGGCTTTAACTTGAGTCGTATCGGCTTGCTTAGCTGCGTTCTGCTTTGCTGCGTCTGCTTGTTTTTGAGCTGCTGCCGCTTTTTCCATTTCCGCTTTCTTTTTAGCATCGATAGCTTTTTGCGCGTTCGCTAATTTGTCCGCTTCGGCTTTCTTCTGCGCTTCTATTTGTTTTTGGGCAGCTGCTGCTTTTTCCATTTCTGCTTTCTTGCTTTCTTCCGCTGCCTTTGCTGCCGCTGCAGCTTTTTCTGCTTCGGCTTTTTGATGAGCTTCCGCTTCTGCCTGTTTTTTTGCGGCATCTTCGGCCGCTTTATTTACGGCATTACCTGCATTGTTTAATGCTTTAGCAGCATCGCCGAATGGATTTGCATACGCTGTTGTGAATACAAGAATTAGAAGAAGTGACAAAATATTTTTCATATACATCCTTTGAAAATATTAAAATGACTCTTCAATACTATGTTATGTTTTTTAGTGGGGCAATATTCTGGCTATTTTGCAGGACCTAAAAGTGCCATCCCCGTTTTCCAATTATCGCCAGCTCCTAGAGTTAGGAAAATATCATTAGGCTTTAATATTTTCTTAAGACTTTCGATTTTGGATGCATTATTAGGCAAATAGAATTTATTTTCGATTTTAATTTCATCGTACAATCGTTTTGCATTGATATTAGGGATAGGGGCCTCACCACCTGAATAAATATCCGTTAGCACCAATACATCCGTTAAATAAAAACAATTAATAAATTCATTCCAACAGCTTTGCGTACGTGAATAACGGTGCGGTTGGAACAAGGTCACAAGCCTTTGGTCTGGAAACTTTTCTTTAAATGCCTCAAGTACCGCGCGCACTTCGGTAGGATGATGACCGTAATCATCATACACTTGCACCGTTCCCATATTGCCTTTGAATTGGAAACGACGATCAACGCCTTGGAAGTTTTTCAATCCAGCTAAGATTGTATCTACGGGAATTCCCGCTTGGTAAGACGCTACGAAAGCGGCAAGGGCATTCAAAGCATTGTGGCGCCCTGGAACTTGCAACGACAGGTGACCAATGCGCACTTCGTTTTTCGCGTTTTTATTATGAGTGAAAATTTCATATTCGCTCTTTTCACCTTTTAAATAAAAGTCATTGTCTGTTGAAAAACCATAAAAGAAAACACGCTTAGGGAAATTTTCAAAAAGCTTTTTAGTTACTTTGTCATCACCACAAACAACGACAGATCCATAGAATGGAACCCGCTGCGCAAATTGATGAAACGACTTTTGAACATTTTCAAATGTCTTATAGAAATCTAAATGATCCGAATCGATATTCGTGATTATCGATATTTCTGGTGATAACTTATGAAAGCTGCCATCGCTTTCGTCTGCTTCCGCCAACATCCATTCGCCTTTACCTAGTAATGCCGTAGATCCAATTTTTTCAAATCGACCACCCACCACAATTGTCGGGCTCAGATTAGCATGCAAAAATACTGAAGAAATCAGACTTGTCGTCGTTGTTTTCCCATGAGTTCCCGCAACTGCAATTCCACGTTTTGTTCGCATAATTTCGCTTAAAGCTTCCGCGCGAGGAATAACTGGAATTTGTTTCGCTTTGGCTGCTAACCATTCTGGGTTGTCCTGCGCAACTGCTGAGCTATAGACAACGACATCCACATCACCTAGATGAGATTGATCATGACCAATAAAAACGCGGACGCCTTTTCGTTTTAAATCTTCGGTGTTGGCATTTTCAGAAAGATCGCTACCACTTACTTCGTGGCCCATATTCTTTAAAAGCTCAGCCAGGCCGCACATACCGATGCCGCCAATACCAATAAAGTGAAATTTAGATTTTTTAAATGTCATCGAACTACTCGTTATCAAATTGCAAATTAATTAACTTCTCGGCGATCTTTTTAGCCGCCTGAGGTTGATAAAAATGCTGAACGTTTTCGCTCATTTTTTTCATTAATCCTGGCTGACCGCGAAGTTCTCCGATTAAATTAAAAAGAACCTCTGGGGTCAAATCTTTTTGTTCTATTAATCGAGCCGCATTCTTATTCATCAACGAAACGGCGTTTTTCTTTTGATGATCGTCTGCAGCTGTGGGCAATGGAATCAAAATGCTTGGTTTCTTAGCGGCCGCTAGTTCCGCTATGGTACCGGCTCCCGCGCGACAAATGACTAAATCCGCCCAAAGATAATAACTTTCGATATCGTATAGGTATTCCATGACTTTTACGTTAGATTTCTGATCGCCGTAAGCCGCTTTCACTCCTTGAAAATCATAAGGGCCTGTTTGATGAACAACCTCTACATTTTCCAAAGGAAATTCTTTAAGCATAGCCGCCACGCAATTGTTAATCGCCCGCGCACCTTGAGACCCACCGAAAACCAAAATTCTAAATACGTTATCGTCCTCTCTTTTGGGTTCCGCCAGATTCAATTTTTCAATCTCTTCACGAACGGGCAAACCTAAAACTTCAAAACGTTTAGCTTTCATGTACTTGCGGCTTTCATCAAAAACTAAAAATGTTTTACGAACGAAGCGAGCTAGTATTCTGTTTGTCATTCCGGGATGGGCATTGGGTTCCCACAATGCAGTTGGGATTCCTAGTACTGAACTTGCTAGTACGAATGGGCCCGATGCATAGCCCCCGACACCCAAAACAAGAATAGGTTTTTTCTCAATTACCAAAGCCAAAGACTTCACAAAAGCCCAAGGCAACTGAAATAGAGTTTTCAACTTTTTTAAAAAGCCACCTTTATAATTTAGTTTTCCTACTGAAATAAATGAAATCGAAAAACCTTGTTTAGGAATGATTTTAGCTTCTAAACCGTCTGGAGTTCCCACAAACTCTACTTTTAAATCAGGGTTTAAACTTTGCAAAGATTTGGCGATGGTAAGGGCCGGATAAATATGCCCACCGGTTCCACCACCCGCAATAACTATTGTTTTCAATTCAAACTTCTTTCTGTGTTCTTTTCGATATTAACTAATACACCGAAGAGAAACATAAATACCACTAAAGAACTTCCACCATAACTCAAAAACGGGAGTGTTAAACCTTTCGTTGGAAAAAGCCCCATAGTTACCCCTGCATTGATCAGGAAATTAAGCCCAAAAAGAACGCCCCCGCCAATACAGACCGACTTATAAAAGGCCGATTTCGTCAGGATGCCTATTTGGAAAATTCTAAATACGATATAAGCATAAAGACTCATTAAAACAACAAGCCCCAAAAAACCTAGCTCTTCACCATAAACTGCTAAAGTAAAATCAGTGTGTGCTTCCGGAAGAAAAAATAACTTCCCTTGCCCGTTGCCCAATCCCGCCCCGGAAACGCCGCCAGAATGGAAACTTAACATCGATTGAATGACCTGAAATCCTTTGCGTTCTGGATCAGACCAAGGATCTAAAAATGCTGCGATACGAGCACGACGGTAATCGACTCGCATCACTAAAAAATAAAATGCCGGAGCTGCCATCGCTAAACCACCCGCGATCCATTTCCATGATAATCCCGAAAGAAACAGTAAACTTACAGTGGTAACAAAAAGAATCATGAAACTACCAAAATCCGGCTGTTTTAAAAGCATTCCGAATGGTGCCGCTAGCAATACAAATTTCGCAGCAAAACTCTTCTGCGAAATCCAATTATTTTCCGAAAATAAAATCGTCGACATGAAGAAAACTAAGCTCAACTTCAATAGCTCAGCAGGTTCGAAACGAAACCCGAAAGGTAATTGAATCCAACGAATGGCCCCACCCACACGGACGCCCACACCCGGGACTAAAGTCAGAGCCACCAGCGATGCCGCTACAACCCACATTAACCAGCTTAACTTTTCAAACCATTCTAAACGAATTTTGAATGCTACAAAAAAAGCAACAAAGCCAATGACAGTAAACAACATCTGCTTTTTAAGGAAAAACAGACCATCACCATAATTTTCAAAGGCAAATATATAACTCGAACTATAGACTTGAACAACTCCTAGCCCCACTAATGTAAGCATGGCTAGGAAAAGGTTCGATGATAAGGCTCTAAGCATTTATGTTTAGTCTAACCCATCTACCGGTTTGGCACTGCTTGCCGGAGCTTTACCTTTTTGGTACGAGCAGCAGTACACGATACCAAATATATCCGACGCATTTTTGTAGTTAGTCATTGTGTAGGGTTTGCTGACGTCACATTTTTTAGTCATTTGAAGAGTCAACTCGACGTCCACATCGTTATGAGAATCACCATTGATAAATTCGCAATAGTGGCCCGTAGCTGCAGCTACTTTTGTTTTTTCTTCTTGTCTGGCTTTATAAGCGGTTGAACAACCTGAGAATAGAACTGTGCTTGCTAGTACAATCCCTACCAAATTCCGTTTTGATAACATGGACGTCTCCTTATTAATTACTTATTTAGATTATAAGATAGCTAAGAAGACGTCTATATCAAACTATACGAAACGGACTATTGGAATTTCTTAATAATCTGTTTGAAGTAGTCGCCGCGTTCCTCGTAACTATCAAACATATCATGAGACGAACAACCCGGACTTAGCAATACGATATCGCCAATCCTAGTCTTATGGAATGCTATCAAAACAGCTTCCTCGAATGTTCCAATCAAGAACGTTTCAGAAAAATCACCTAGCTCGCGATTAATGCGTTCCTTAGCTTCACCGACCAGGATCAAAGTCTTGACCTTGCGTTTGATCATGTTTCGTAAAGGTTCGTAATTTAGATTTGTATCTTTACCACCCATGATCAAAATTACGTTTTCATCAAATGTGTCTAATGAACGTAATACAGCATGAACGTTAGTTGCTTTTGAATCGTTATAGAAAACGGCACCACGAACTTTACGTACGTATTCAATACGGTGAGGTAAGTTTTCAAATGTATCGATTGTTTTTTGGATCGCTTCCTTGGTCGCACCATGTTCACGTGAAACAAGTAATGCAGCCATTACGTTTTCAATACTGTGCTTACCGCGCATTTTGATATTTTTAACATTAAATACTTCAACATCTGGGCCCGTACGCACACGAACTTCGTCAGCGATATTCACAGCACCACCGATATTCATAATTTGAGGTTCTAATGCTTGCTTACGAGAGAAGTAGAAAATCTTACCACGTTGAACAGCTGGATCACGTGCTAGCTCGACAACCGCATTGTCATCCGCATTCAAAATCGACGTCGTCATCTGATTTGTGTTTCTGAAAACACGTCGTTTAGCATTGATGTACTCTTCCATCGAGCGATAACGATCTAAATGGTTTTCCGCTAAATTTGTGAATACGATGTTGGATGGATTAAACGTTTCCGTGTGTTCCAACATGAATGCCGACACTTCAATGATAACCACTTGAGCTTTTTCGTTGAAGCGAAGGTAATCAGTTAACGGACGCTCATTCGATCCACCAACCCAGCACGTGATTCCACTATTTTTCAACATAGCTTCAGCCAAACGAGCTACCGTCGTTTTACCATTAGTTCCCGTAACTCCGACCATTGGCTCTTTAATGAATCCTTGCGCGAATTCAAACTCACCCGTGATTTTGATACCTTGACTGCGAGCATATTCAAAAATTTTTAAGATCGGTGAAACACCCGGGCTCAAGATAACAAGATCTTGTTGTAAGAATGTTTTTGGAGAATGCGATCCTAATTCGAATTTGATCGGCATTCCTTCTAGAGGCTCTAGCTGCGCAGATAATTCTGGTTTTGATTTGTGATCTGTTACTGTTACTTGAGCGCCATGCTGAGTTAGGAAGTGGCATAACGAAACACCCGTCTTACCTAACCCTACAACTAGAATGCGCTTATCCTTTAATTCCGATAATTCTTTATACATATTGCCTCTTTCTATCTAATTTTTAATGTCGCTAAACTTAATACTGCAAGTAGGATGGAGATAATCCAGAAACGAACGATGATTTTTGTTTCCGTTAGACCCTTCAATTCAAAGTGATGATGAATCGGTGCCATTTTGAAAATACGTTTACCCGTCAATTTAAAAGAAATTACCTGAGTGATCACACTTAATGCTTCTACAACAAAAACACCGCCCAATACCACCATCAGAATTTCATTTTTAGTTAACACGGCCATTGTGCCAAGGAAGCCTCCCAAGCTCAAACTACCGACGTCACCCATAAAGACTTGGGCTGGATAGGTATTAAACCATAAGAATCCCAAACCGGCGGCTACGATCGTCGCTGCTACTGGAGTTAATTCACCGGCTCCCGACACGTGCGGAATCTGCAAGTAACTGGCAATTCCCGAGTGACCGGCCACGTACGCAAACAAACCTAATGTCGTCGCTGAAATAACAACGGGAACAATCGCTAACCCATCTAAGCCATCTGTCAAGTTAACAGCATTCGCTGTACCTACAATAACTAAGGACCCAAACGCCACATAGAAATAACCTAAATCAAATTGTAGATCTTTTACGAATGGAAATACGACTCGAGTTGATAAGTCGTAATGAGCAATCAAAACGTAGAGTGCGACTCCAGCAATTAAAAATTCTCCGAGTAAGCGTATTTTGCCTGATAGACCTTTGGTGTTTTTCTTACTTACTTTTAAGTAATCATCAATATAACCGATGGCTCCGTATCCCCAAGTGACTAATAATACCGCCCAAACAAAGGGATTACGCATATCCACCCATAAGAAACACGGAATCAAAGTGGATAATAAAATCAAACCACCACCCATCGTTGGTGTTCCTGACTTCTTTTTGTGGGTTTGCGGACCATCATCGCGAATTGATTGACCATAATGACGCTCGATAAGTCGACGAATAAAGATCGGTCCCCAAATTAAGCTCAAGAAAAATGCGGTAAAAAAAGCGATGAATGTTCTGACTGTGATGTATCTGAAAATGTTTAAGGCCGAAAATTCGTTACTGAGCGAGTAGAGCCACTGATATAGCATTATGTCCAATTCCTTTTGAAGTTCAGGTGCAAATGTGATCTTTAGCATAGTTCCTAAAAATTATGCAAGGAAAAAGTCTTATGTTATTGATTTTACTGAAAAATTATAGGAATCGCGAGCTGCCGAATGAGTGACCTCTGCGTGCTCGCTGAGAGCACGCTGGTGTTCCCCAAAAAGCGATCCTCAGGAGAAATCTCTAACAACCGAGCTAGAGCCATATCTAACGATAACAACCAGCTGTTAGAGCTTTGAATGACTGGACGAGAGCCATTTACCGGAAATCCAAATTCGTTTAACAAGGTATGCAACGATGTCTCTGGCTGTATGCCCACTTTAATATCCTCGAATGTATTAATGAGACGAATCCAAAGCTGCGAATACTTTTTAAGACGTAGCAACTCAGCCCCTGTGCGCCCAGATTTATAAACCTTAGGATGATCCCATTCATGCCAGATCGCCGTATTTTTTGACATCAATTGCACCTCGACGGGAATACCATCTGGCATCTTTACCGTAATGTGGACAGCTCTATAAAACTTTCCCTTAGCATTGTCTGCAACACCGCCTTTAAACTCCACTTTGCTAATAGCATCGGTGTTGGGATTAAAACCTAACTCTTTTGCGAAGTAGCGACGAAAAGAAGCATTATCTTCACCCTCACGGTTTTTAATTATCCGCGAAAGAATCGTATCGGGCTCTATCATCAAACGCACTCCGATAAAGTCATCTAAACGTTCGAACGTGAACACCTTCCCTTGAGCCGTGTAATCTTTGGCTCGATCGATGATTTTATTTCTCAAAGAATTAATATCCTTAATTCGCGCTTTCATCGTAGCTCGTTGGGTTTGCGCTACTTTTGCGAAATGTCGCGTGATATTTTTAAAGCCTTTTACGTACTCGTCCAATTTGGCTGTCGCCACCTGACGTTCGTAAATCCCTATCTCTGCAAACGAGTCTTCAACAGCTTCCCATTTAGAAACTTTCTTGTATTCAAACGAGATTTGATCGCCTTCGTAACGAGGCACAACGATTTCAAACCACTGACCTTGAATCCGCGCCAGGTCTGATAAATTCGCATTATCAATAAACTCTTGGGCGGCTTTAGGATTATAGAAAAAATAGCAAGAATGGCGATCCCCAAAAGCGGACAGTGGTGTAAAAAAGATCGACACCACGATAAGAGCTAGCGCGAACGTAATTGCACTAGAAAAGCGCTTAACACCTGAATACACCATGCTTTATTGAATTTGCAGGATTGACGCCAGTTAGGCGGTTTTTTTAAGGAGCTGACCTTTTTTATCGTCAAGGTCGACAGGTAGTGTACGCAAGTCAGCCTCAGGGAAACGGCGAATGATATTTCCAGTGGCATCTTTCACTAAAACAAAACGAATGTTGCCTTCAGCATGCATTTCAATTGTCCAACCGTGTTCTTTCACAAAAGGTAATCCTTTTAAATGCTCAAGAGCATTTTTAATTTCCTCTTCCGTCAGCGGCTGGTTATTTTTTTTATTCTGTTCATACCCTGGGTTACTATTTGGATCACGATCATGTGTAGAATCCGACTGAATGGTCCGTTCCATTTTATCGACAGTCTTAACCGAGTTAATCGTGTTAGGGTTTAGTACACTCTTGATATTCATTACTAACCAGATCGGCCAGTAATGAGACAAACTGAATAGACTTAAGTTTTAATTTTATTGTCCACGAATCGTGTCTTTGACCTGAGTACAGACCTTAACCGGGAATTTTTGCCCTTGGTATTCAGATAACCCCTCGAAACAGTACTCCACCATCTTAAACAAGTACGGCATATTGTGAACTATTTTGAACGAAATAATATTGTTTTGTTTTTTTACTTCGCTAGAACCATCTTCTTTGTATGAGACACGAATGACGAAAGAAACTTTCTTACCTTTCCATTTACAACCTTCAAAAAAACGACAACTGTTATCTTGAACTTCCAATGGAACAGCTTCTTCAAAGTCTTCAATTTTTAAATTATAACATTCCACAGTCGAAATACTGCATAGACCCAACGTATCCAAGAAGTTTTCAAATGGCGTCGCCTGAATTTCATCTTCTAGGTTTTTCATTCGCACACTTTGACTTTGCGCCGTGGTCTTTTTAACAGCTAGCACTCGTTCACGTGTAGATAATTTAGACTGTGTCCCATTCTGAATTTCTTCAGATTGAATGACGAGGTGATTCTTAACGACATCAGCAGCATTTTCAATACTGGTAACGGTCATAGCTTTACCAAAGGACTTTTGCATCGGTCCGTAATTTAATGAAATACTTTTTTCGATATAAGCATAGTCGTCTTTTTTTATCGATAGGATATTATCATCGCCCCATGATTCAACTACGGCTTTTTCATATTGTTCTGGAGTCACTCTCGGCCCCAAATCTTCTTCTAATTTTTTATTTTGATTGCACGAAGATAGAACCAGAAATACCGCAAGGAACGCAACTAACTTCATACTGAATCCCAGCCCCAAATCCATAAAGGTAGTGGTAAAAGTGTTTTTAGTTTTTGCGCGGTCTCGGCCTTAAAAATATCTTGAGTATCGAAATCGATTGGACCGAACAATAGTGGCACCAAATCCTTTTCAGATTCAATTGTATACAAATCCCCATTACATCCAAATAAGATCGAGTCTTGATTTTTTTCAAAAACAAAGTCGGATACGCCCACATTTCTAAATGCCTTTTTGATCTTCATAGCAAGGCCGTCAAAATTTGTAATACGAATCATTCCCAAATAGCCTTCGTTCACAAAATCTGCGTATTTTTTTAACTCGTTAATTAAATTTACAGAGTGTTTTGGCGCAATAAAGTTAAAAGGATGATTCTTAACATGACTAATATAGCCTAATAAATTTTTGATTGCCGTAACGGACCCACCCCATTCGTGAATGTAATTACTTAAATCGGCCCCTTTTCCTTCGATCGCATAGCCCGCAAGAGTTCCATTTAAATTCCAAATTGTATACAGTTGCGTGTTAGGAATTGCTAAGAATTTTCTAAATTCGTCCTGAGATCGAATCGTCGCTACCGAATGCTGAGAATAAATCTTAGCCAAGGCTTCCGGGCTGACGTTTTTGTCTTTAGAATATTTGTACTGAGTGTAGTCATAGGCCATCTGTCGTTCAAATGTTAACGAGATCTCATAACCACCTAACTCAAATCCCAACTTACGATAGAAGTCGTAAAGGTTAGTCCATAATATCGCGACATCACAATTCTGCTGCTTAGCCAAGCTTAGAGACTCATTTAAAATTTTATGCGATAGCCCCTGATTGCGGTAATCTTCATCTGTTACCACCGATCCAATGGCGCCAATCTTGTAAATTAGATGTGGGGACTTCACAATCAGAGGTTTTAATACTGCGTGTGAAACAATCTTATCATCACTGACCACGATATTCATATTGTGCCTATTGGCCAAATTAAGCGCCGTAGGGTACTCTTTATCAATAGACCAACCGTGCTCGGGACGAAGCTTGTGGTTCAGAAACTCTAGTACTTTTTCATATTCTTTTTCGTTTGGAACCTTAGGTCCTTCGAGCATGGCCACCCCTTTCATTTATTATAACTAAAAATTTCAGGCTTTCAGAGGTTTTCTCCTGTTTATCACCAAATATAAGACCGGAGTCCGTAGGACCTATTGACTCGGCCCTAGGCTAAAGTTATAAGAAGTGGCTATGGCAGATTTAAAGCAAAAATGGAAAGAAAACGCTGAAGGCAAAATGTTCGTAGACCAGTCATGTATTGCTTGCGACGCTTGCATTTTATCAGCTCCAGACAATTTTGCGATGCACCCTGAAGACGGTCATGCCTTTGTAAAAAAACAACCAGACAATCCGGCTGAAGAAGCTGCTTGCCAAGAAGCTATGAGCGGTTGCCCGGTAGAAGCTATTGGCGACTTTGGCTCTTAATCCGCGCGATGGCGAAAAAGAAAAAATTCGTTAAATCAACAAATCCTGATGAGACTTTAAAAAGACTTTATAAGAAATATCCCGATGCTTACTGCGAGCTGACTCACAAAAACCCCTTTGAACTTTTAATTGCCACTATTCTATCAGCTCAATGTACGGACGAACGAGTCAACAAGGTAACGCCGTCTCTATTTCGTGCATTTCCCGGCCCCGCCGAGATGGCAACAGCCCCAATTGAAAAAATTGAAGAGCTTATCAAATCAACTGGGTTTTATAAAAATAAAGCCAAAAATATAAAACAATGCTGCCAGGATATTTGTGACAAACATAACGGCCAAGTGCCAAACAACGTAGATTCGTTAGTGGCGCTAGCCGGCGTAGGACGAAAAACAGCTAATGTTGTTTTAGGTGTCGCATTTAAAATTCCAAACGGAATAGTTGTCGATACTCACGTGAGTCGAATCAGTCAACGCACAGGCCTTACTAAGAATAAAACTCCAGAGAAAATCGAACAAGACTTGATCGCTTTAGTTCCTAAGAAAAATTGGATTCAATTGTCGCATCAAATGATTTTTCTAGGTCGACAAATTTGCAAAGCACGCAACCCACAATGTGAAGACTGCCCACTGAATCCTATTTGTCCGAAGAACGACTATCAATAAATTTGATAATACCATCACGATGATGAAGTACTCGCTGTACTTCGTCCGATGTCATAAAAGGAAACGTAATCCCCAAGGTTTTTGCCGTCAACTCACGCAACTTTTGAACTGTTTTGGGATTAAATTCCGTAATAAGTTTATCGTTAAAAGGGCCTTTAGTTGAAAGACGCATATTTGTACCTTTCCTCATATTCGCAGCCTGATCAATTAGGAAAGGTTTTCGAGCTCCATCAATCCAATGCGGACCAATGATAAAATTCCCGGCATGACGATCAGGATTCTGCAATAAAACGTCTAAAACACGAGCGTCAGAAATAAAATGCTCAGGATCTACATTCCAATCATTTTTCTCGACTTCTTTTAAAAGAGTGGCCCCTTTTACAAAATACTGAATTGATCCTTCATGAAAAAACTGGCCATTGATGGTCAGGTTATACCGATAAGCCACTGGCGGAATATTCTCCATTCCCAGTAATTTAGCGACTTCATATGACGCATATTCCATCGTTACACGATTCCATCCGTCCCCATCACCTGGAAATCGCGGCTTGAATAGAGCCGTCACCGTTTGTTTAGTTTTTGGATTTTCTAACGTCACTAACCATAAAGAATTTCTATTTCCATTTGCACTAAACGGTTTAACAGAAATTGGCACGCCAATATATAACGTTTCTTCAATGGCGGACACTACGCTTTGAGACGACGAGACTTTATAGAAAGACAAACACATCGAACTTGTTGCTAAAGACTCAAGCGTCAGCAATAGACTGACTACGACAGTAAATAATTTGAACATACCCCGGCCCACCCTAAATTTAAACCTGGATGCGTTTTATGCCAAGATTTGAGATTACTAAACTGTCACTTTTCTGTCGGGCAAGTTTTTCAAAAAAAGCTAAGAAGCCTTCCCATATATCATATAATCCATATCTTTAACCAGCTTCTCTAAACTCTGCGAGCTATCGTGTAGACGGCCCGACTGATCCGAAACTTTTTGTGACGAATTAGCTTGGGACTGAGACGCCTGATCTAGCTGATTCATTGCCTTGTTAATCTGCTCTATAGCTGATGATTGTTCACGGCTAGCTTGGGCAATCTCTTTACTAATTAGACCAAGCTTGTTCATAGATTCGTTGATTTCGCGAATTGTTTTTTCGTTAGAGCTCACAGAATTTGATCCTGTTTTTACCTTTTCAACACTATCTTGAATAAGGGACGTAATATCTTTAGCGGCAACGGCACTTCGTTGAGCGAGGGCGCGCACGGCCTCAGCAACGACAGCGAAACCTTTACCTTGTTCACCGGCACGCGCAGCCTCAACGGCGGCGTTTAGGGCTAATAGGTTAGTTTGAAACGCGATATCATCGATAACAAGAATAATTTCTTCGATCTTTTTTGAAACATCGTTAATTTCATTCATCGCTTTAACTAAAGTATTCATTTCATCCTGACCATTCTTCGATAGTTGCAAACTAGCTTGCGATAGTTCATACGCCGCATCCGAATGCTCAGTATTTTTCTTTACCATTGAACTAATTTCTTCAAGTGAAGCCACGGACTCCTGCAATGAAGCCGCGGTCTGAGTCAAGCCTGCCGAAAACGAATGCGATGATTGAGCCAATGCCTCGCTTGAACTATTCATATCTCGTGAGGTACCACTAATTTTGATTGTCATACTATTTAATGTCGCAACCACTTTTCTAATAGTGATAAATGATACCGAAAATCCTAGAAGAATAAAGATAGAGATAAAGATTCCAATCATCGACTGAATATTTTTACCTTCTTCATTTATTTCACTCGCATCCTTTTCAATTAATTCCCCTAGGACCTCCATTTTTTCTTCCAGATCCTTAAAAATATCCATAAACTTGGGTAGTTTAGCGTTCAACTCATCGGTTTTCGAGTCCTTAGCTAACATTACAAGTTCATGACTTTGTTTTGCGTACGTGGCTAAAATTGGCCTCACTTGGTCAATCGCCGCACGAGTCGAAGCCCTAATACGAAGCCCACTCAAATTATTGATATACGTCTCAAAATCGTTTCCTTTTTCATTCGCTTCTTTAACGAGCTCAGCCAGCTCCGCTTCGTTTTTATGTTCAGCAGCCACGATTGCATTATAAACGACGGCCCTTAATCCATCGTGCATCATATCTGCTAACAGCATGTTTCGAGTTGCTGGTAGCTGAGTTTTACTAACGTCGTTCAAACTACTTAGAAGTTGGCCAGATTTAATATACGAAAATGATCCAATAAAAACCAATCCCAAAATTAATACCGCAGTTAACGCCCAAATCTGCCGAGTGATTGACATACTACCTCCGTGAGTCTACCTGCATTTTATCGTCACGCTTTCACCTATCCTAAACTGGCCAACAATAAAATTTGTCATAGAACTAAGATCTGGTTGCTAGCAGATGTTGGTCCTGCTAGAAGTCTATTCATGCATCAATTTAGCAATCAATGGGCATTAGTTACAGGTAGTTCAAGTGGCATCGGTTGGGGCGTGGCTCAAACCCTAGCGAAACACAAAATTAACCTAATTTTGCAAGGTCTCGAAGCGGAAGACCAATTAAAAGATAAAATCGAAAATTTGAAAAAACAAACTGGCGTTAAAATTCAGTACCACTCTCTTGATTTTTCAAATTCCGAATTATTTCAGAAATTTCTATCTGAACTGCCGGAGCACGCGATTCTAATTAACAATGCGGGTTTGCAATTCGTTTCTCCCGTTCAGGACTTTCCCATTGAAAAATGGGAGCTCCTTTTAAAACTACACCTGACTATCCCTTTTCAACTCATCCAAAATTTTTTGAAGCAAAAATTGCAATCGGGACGAATTATTAACATTTCATCCGTTCACGGATTAGTTGCATCGGTAAATAAGTCTGCTTACGTTTCAGCAAAACACGGTTTGATCGGTCTATCAAAAACGGTAGCGCTTGAAACGGCAGGCACTGGAGTAACGTGCAATTCGATCTGTCCAGGCTGGGTGAAAACACCACTTGTCGAGAATCAAATTTTAGATCGCTCTAAAAAGGAAAATATTTCCTTTGAACAAGCCAGCATAAAACTTTTAGAAGAAAAGCAACCGTCAAAGACATTCACAGAAGTTTCGGATATTGCCGAATTGGTTTTGTTCCTTTGTTCGCCTGCTGGAAAAAATATCACCGGCGCATCGATGACCCTCGATGGCGGTTGGACGTCTCAGTAGGCGATATTAATTCTTTGTGTAGGAGTAAAACGAATTTGGTACAGAGAACGAAACATCGCCAAAGCCGGATAGTTTTACAGGACTGATCTGTTCATTCTTTAGCGGTTTTGGGTTTAAAATCACTCGCCCAACTTCTGATTTCATTCCTAGTTTTCTAGTTTTTTCCTCGGGACCGAATATCACAACCGAATGACCAAACGGACTATTATTCAACCACTTTGTCATTTCGTGTGCGTATTTAACGCCAGTCAGATTGAAAATCGGCAGTTCTAAGTTTTCTTGGTACAACTCTGAACAGTTCGCCAAATCCGAATAGAACAAAAAGTTCTCGTTTCCGTATATAATTTTAGCTTCTTCCGATTCAAACCGTGATTTTAATTCCACCAGCCTAGCTTTTTCACTTGCTCTGAGCGGTAGATAGCCAAACTCATCATCGATTGATTTTAACGTAGGTAGTGTTAACAAATATTCCGCAAGCGCCAGTTTGAATTCTTTTTCCGCTGAATCAATAACGAACAGACGCGTTGGCGAAAACACACCACGTCCATTATGCTCGACGAACAAACGCAAAATATCTTTCATACCTGTTTTAAAATCGAAATCATTCAAGACGCAAACTGAGTTTTTCCCGTTAAAAAATAACTGATATTTCTTTTCTAACGAAATAGGGTAACTCTTTAAAGTATCGTAGCTACCGGAAAAAGATATATTTCGCACACCAGGATGGTCCATCAAAAATTGTCCAATGCTGTCACCGGGACCATAGACAAAGCTAATTAACCCTTCCGGCAATTCGCAGTCTTTCAGAATCTCTTGCCACAACAAGGCACTGATCGCTGTTTCCATCGCTGGTTTTACAACCATTCCATCTTTATGAAAAAGTGCATACACAATACGCCAGCCGATTTCATAAAATGAATTGGCTTTGGGCGTGATAGCTCCAATTAAACCTTTTGGAGAAACTTCATTGCACGTCTCAATCTTCCCTAAAAGACTATCAATTACGTGAATCATTGGCTCGACAGACCACTGAACTTGAAATCGTCTAGTGGTCCCCTGAAAATGCGCCTCAACACCAGCAAGTTTCAATTTATTAGATTCAATAATACTCTTAATTTTTTCAAAGCGAGTTTTGATTTCACCTGCATCCCAATTTTCCATCTTTGATTGGGCTTTTTTTGATTGCTGAATCAATGTCACCAATTGCATGACTTCCGCACTCTTCAAACGAAAAGCGAGGTTCGATTGAAAATAACTTTCGACTTTAAAACTGTTATCGACTGCGGCATCAAATGAATACCCAGCATCGGAATTCGATGCCGTTGTCCACATAGTCAAAACACTCGAAGCCTTTTCAAATTTATTCAGAAAATCAGTTAGAGACGAATTCATAAGTTTGAATACACAATGTAAGCTATCATTTAGCAAGAAACTTTTTGGGATGTATGACTAAGCGGCTTTATCGTCCGAAATATGGTGTAAAACTGTAAATGTCGTCGTGTTAAACTTTATGGTTCGAGCCTTAGTACCACCCACATTTTTTTCAACAATTGGGATATTTAAGTGCTTAAGTATTTTCTCTGCAACTGCAATATTTAGAGAACCAATTGACGGGCCATTTAAAACGTTAGTGATCACGTTACCACCACCGTAAATCTTTGCTTTCAAATTCGCCGGCTTAGCGCCTAGCCTTTTGAGTTCAGTGATGAGCTCTGCAATAGCAACCGTGCCGTAACGAGGACTTATTTTATCATGCGGTGTAGGTTCGGGTAACAGATAATGATTTAAGCCACCCACTTTGGTTTCCGGATCATACAAAGCAACCGCAACACAACTGCCCAGCAGCGTGGATATTACGGTCTCTTCTTTAAAGGCAGCTAAATTGCCCGGATATAAATAGTGACTCTTCATCTGTCTACTTATCGGACAAAAACAAAGAAACAAAAGTCTATTCAGACTTTAGGAACGAAATTATACCCTTCTGGATTTTTTCCATCTCTTCGGCAGGCAGGCGTTTGCCCTTCGTAAAGTCTAGGTCAGCGAGCTTTTTACCTGGTACCAAATGCAAATGGTAATGGGGAACCTCGAAACCGATCGTTGCGGTCAAGATTCTAGGAGCTTCTGTATACTTTTGAACCGCTTTAGCAATCATCTGAGCATTCGACTGAACCTTTAAGAAGATTTCTTCAGGTACATCCACCCAGTGATCCACTTCCACTTTAGGTACGACTAAGGTATGGCCGCGAGTCACCTGATCTAAAGCTAAAAACGAAATCGATTGATCGTCTTCAAAAACTTTATAACACGGTAATTCACCATTAATAATTTTAGTAAAAATGCTGGCCATACTAATCCCTATATTCGTTTTTTAAATGACTACTATCTGCTTTGAACCGGAGCCCAAGTTAGGCCTTCTTTACCTTGCCATTTACTGCGTGGACGATAAATACGGTTATTAGCATATTGCTCAAACGCATGTGCACACCAGCCAGCGATTCGAGATACCGCGAAAATTGGCGTGTAAATATCCGTAGGAATTTTCATTGAGTAGTATACCGTCGCTGAATAGAAATCTACGTTTGGCATTAAACCTTTTTCTTTGTTCATAGTATCGTCGATCAATGTCGACATTTGATACCATTGTGGTTCACCAATTTTTTGAGTCAATTTTTCAGAAATTTTTCGTAAAATAGCGGCCCGTGGATCACCATTTTTGTACACACGGTGACCGATACCCATTACTTTTTCTTTAGCATCAAGAGCATCTTTTACGAATTGCTGAGCCTTTTCGATTGTACCGATTTTTTTCAACATAATCATCACTTGTTCATTCGCACCGCCGTGAAGAGGCCCTTTTAAAGCGCCGATCGCAGAAACGATCGCAGAGTGTAGATCAGATAATGAAGATGCTGTTACGCGTGTTGCGAATGCTGAACAGTTTAATTCGTGGTCAGCGTGCAAGATCAAGCATGTATCAAATACTTTTACTGATTCAGCATCTGGCTCTTTACCGCCGCCAAGCATGTACATGAAATTCCAAGCGATACTTTTTCCAGCTACTGGAGCAATTGGCTCACGACCGTTACGGATAGCATCGAATGCGCAAACGATTGTTCCCATCTTACCCGTTAGACTCATCGCCTTACGCTTGTTAGCCGCTTCAGACATGTCATTAGCATCCGCATCTAAATGTGCAGTTAATGAAACGGCTGTGCGTAACCAGGCCATTGGATGAACGCCTTTGGTTGGAATTGTTTTTAGGATTTTAACAAAATCAGCGCTTAACACTGTTTCTTTATGAAGTGCGGCTTTGAAAGTCTCGAGTTCGTTAGCATTCGGCAGCTTATTATTCCAGAGCAAATATACTACTTCTTCAAATGTAGAATTTTGAGCTAAATCTTCAATCGTATAACCACGAAAATTAAGAGTATTACCTACGATAGAGGAAACTGACGTCGTACATGCTACGATTCCTTCTAAGCCCTTATCTAATGCGCCTTCAAAAACTTGAACTTCCGTTGCCATAATTACCTTCCGAATGAAATAAATTTATTTTTTAAAGTAACAAAGTCCTTACGGAGTCGCAAGTTTAATAACAGGATCCTTGACCTCTGCGACTAGAACAGTAACGTCATAATCTAGTTCATTTCCGTCCAAATATTTTTCGTTTTGAAAGAGGATTTCATTGCGTAACTCATGAACTCCTTTTTTTGGCGCCTTGCGAATAGATTCTTTTAACGACGTCTCGGGCCATGAAACACCCGTTTTAGTTTTATTCTCTAAAATCCCCTGAGTCAGGATAACCAGACGATCAAACTGGTTCAGCGTCGTTTGTCGCGATTGGAACGCAGAATTAAATTTGCTGGTTAGGACCGGCTGTGTTTCCGATAGCTCGGTCAAGGTTTCGCGACCATAGATTTGATGATAAGCATAAAAACTGCCCGACCGTGAGTAATTGAACTGATAGGTCCGTTTGTCGATAGTACCCAAAAATAAGCTCGCGCCGTCTTTTTCGCCTAGCATCGGTGCCAATTCAGAAAAAATCAACTCTAGGATCTTTTCATTTGAGGTGCCTTTACGAATTTCGCGAATCGTGGACATCTTAATTAAAATGGATAGAACGTGTGAAGATACACTGTAACCCGAGGCACTAGACAGAAGAATTGAAATTTTAAGTTTATCCTGGTGCTCAAAGATATCGTAATAGTTTCCACCAAATCGATTTCCCGATAAAAACTTGGTACTGAAATCAATACCCTGAATTATGGGAATACTTGTCGGCTGTAAAAACTTCTGAATATCTTGCGCTAGTTTCAACTGATCCGACACCTTAGCAATCAGTTTTTCAATCTCTGTATTTAATAGACTTACTGTTTTTTGATAACCAAATAGCTCGTTATCTTTTGCCAATAACTGATTCTCTAATTCTTTGATTTTCTCTACCAAATCCTGGACGTCCGAACTCATAGAGTTTAATCATAACCTACTATTTTAAGCTGTCGATAATTTTAATTTCGGCCTCGAACTGATTCAGGACAAACAGAGGTATTTTGTTGCGGCTCTCTGGATCACCATCAAGATCACTTTTGTATCCCAATAATTTCTCTCGACGCTGTTTTAACTGAGACACAATAAACACCGTTACCACATCGCCCGCCGTCTTAAGCTCCTGTATCAATCCTGCGTCAGAAACCACGACCTCTTTATCCTGTTTTGCCGCAGCGAAATGACCCCAAGTCATAATTGTTACATAAAGTCCGGCTAACAACAGAAACAGAGTCCCTAGGTAAATCCATTTCAGCACAATCAATTGATTGTAAGAAGCCCCAAAGCTGAAAAAATAACGCCACACCAAAGCTCCGACCGCAAATGCAATTAGGTACCCGATCACCGAAACAAATAGCCCCTGAGTTTTCTTTCTATAGAAAGTGTCCCAAGAGCGAGCGTACATCATTAAACTCAATGCCGTTCCCAACAACTCCCCAACGACCATAAACACGAATATCAAAAACGAGGCTTGTGAATTTAAGTATAGCAAATACGTTACAACAAATGACCAACCCTGAACGGGCACAAAGAAACCAACTAGCGTACTGATTAAAAATACGCTGGCCCAGTTAATGATCGAATCAATTGTAAAGAAAAATACGATTTCAGAATCCATCAGATACTGCATCATTAGGCCAGAGTTCTGAAACGCTAGCCCTAAAAAGTAAAGAGTCAGTCCGAAATAGACAAAGGATCCTAGCCATGGGACGATCGGAATGTTTTTCAACCGAGGGATATAGCCAATCATAAACAGAATCAAACCTAGCCCGACAACAAACATACCATTAACTTCTAAAAATAAGGCCAAACACAACATGAGCCAAAAGAAACTCAGCAGTGTTTGCGAGCTGCTGAATAAAAACCGTCTGAAATCCCAAACCTGCGAACGCCAAAGCTGAGACTGCTTGATAAACTCTACTCGCCAGCTTGTAGCTACAAAGCCCAAAAGAATCGACGGAACAAAATAATCCATTAACTCGACACCCGGTTTTTCTAAACGAGATGTTCTGATTGGCCCCATTGAACGCAAAAGACCAAACTGATGAAGAGCCCACAAAACTAAAAAAACATTAATAGTGAAAATAAGCATCGTGAGAACTCCTTATAGACCGTTGTCATAAATATCGAATCGAATTAATTTAGATTCATAAGCATTCGTTGGTTTAAAACCGATTGGTCCTGCATGAGCCGGTCGTTTGACCACCACACGACTGCCCGATTTCAACAGCGTTTCAAGCACGGCTTCTGAATCCATGTCATTGCCTACGAGGTGACGGAACAAAACCATCTCTTGTTTAGGCAACGCCGATTTAGCTTTATCAGGGAACATGGGATCAAAATAGATACAGTCAAATTCGCCCTTAGTCGCCAGGAATCTAACGAACTCTGCTGAATCACCAAATTTAAATTCGATATTTCTTTTTTTCAAACTTTCTGACGTTTGCTTAGCGTGATTAAGCAGCGTGAATAATAGCGGGTTTCTTTCGAGAGCCGTCACATTATGACCGTGTTGTGATAGGAACACAGAATCGATCGCTAACCCCGCTGACACGTCTAAAACGCGTGTGCGACTTTGCCCAATAGCGCGCAAGAATGGATCTTTAACAATCACTTTACGGGCGTAGCTAAGCTTATCATTGTCAAAATCGATTCGAATTCTACGCTTTTCAGCATCAAAAAGTTCCAACTGATTATCATACTGAATCAGCAAGAAGTCGAAGGGTGTCGTCTCCAAACGCATATCTATTTGCGCATACAAGTCTTTGGTTTTCAGGCCTTCAAACGAAAAAACTAAATCTTCATCAATTAACGTATAAAACGGTTTCAGAAATTCAGTTATCTTCGGATGGGTATCGGTCTGGTCATGCAGAAAATAAACCGTCTTTGGATTCATGAAACCGCCAACTAACCCAGTACTTTTGCAAACATTTGAACTAGGAATAGGAAACTTAAACTGACTGCCCATAGCACGGTTAACAATACATATAGCTGATGGAAGTCTTTAATAAATAAGCTCATCTCTGAACCCAGTGGTGACTTCAATTTTTGATAGCTCGTACGCGAGCGATACGTAAAGATCACACACAGAACCACCGTTGAAATCCAATACAGCCAATGTGAATACATCAGATGAAATGCCGCGAACAAAAGAACGCTAGTGCCCCAGAGTCCGATGATAAGTTCTTTACCTTTATCAAAACCAAGCCACGTAATTCCATTTTTAATCTTGGCTACCGAAGCTTCCATGATCACTTCAAAGTTCTGCAATTGAATGCGGTAAAATACGACAACACCCCAAACAAACCCAAATAACAAGGTTTGAACGGTCGATGCTCCACGAATAGATAACTCAAAACCAACACTCAAGATGGGACCAAGTAAAAGCGACCAACCTAAATCACCAAACAAGTGAGAACGAAAGGATTGACGCTGTCTAAGTACCGCCCAGAAAATAATGACGGTCGCACACCCCATCGCAAGCAATGTAATAGGAAATGCTACGACAATCGGAATCCCCAGTATAACCGAGGCTGCGAAGAATATGTATGAAAATTGTTTTACTTTAAATGCACTTACCCAGCCCAAGCTAACTGGTTTGGTCGCCGTTTTTTTTAAAATTCGATCAAGGCCGATCATGTGATCGATGTAATCCGCACGTAAATTCACTGCTAAAAATAAAAATGTAACCGACAGCCAAGATAGTAACAAAGTAACAGCATCGACTTCATAGGAATGTAACCAAGATGTGGTCACAACGTAAAAAATAGGGAAAAAGAAATACAAAAATTTGTTTAGTTTTAACAGGGGAACAATCTTTTGTTTCCACGTGATCGCAGAAAACTCAGAAATTTCCTTTAGTTCAAAGGTAACCATCTCGAGTTCAGTATTTATGTTTTGAGACTCCACAGGAACCGCACGAAAGTTAGTGGCGCGGTTTTCCAAATACTTATGAAACTCCGGCGAATCCTTTTTAACAGTAACAAACTTATCAGTTTTTTCAGTGCCGACTTTGTCCAAGTTTATTTCCTGCGCCAGTACAATAAATCAGGAAGCGGTTTTAAGAATGTCACTAAACCTTGTTCCGACGGCTGTAATTGCTCTTTTAATTTTTCCAGCAAATGGAAGTACAATTGAATCTTCTGAGAATTGATATCATCGAACTCTTTTAGAAGGGCATCAAATACGGCTTCGCCGCCTAGGTTCAACTTGAACTCACCTAAGCTTTGGCTTTGTACGATTTTAGAAATTTCATCGCGCGAACGACCACGGCAAACAAATGTACCGAATGAGTTTAGATACTTAGATTTTAAATCACCAAGAATCGCTTTGTTTTCAGCGTTACGAACATCGTAATCTAGCAAATCGTCACTACGCTGAAACAGCTGTCCCAAGATAGATCCCATTTCCTCTAGCAAACCCACTACTGTTTTGTTTGGGTAACGACTAGCTACTAGTGGCGCCTTTAAACACCATTTGAATAACGATGATGTTTTCAGTTCATGAATGCGATCTAGTTGCTCCAACTGGATATAAAAATCACCCACAACTGAATCTTGTAACCACTCACCTTCTAACAGATCCGAAATCATTTCTGCCGTGTACTGAACTAGATCAATATTTCCAAAGCGAGATAGATTGACCATGACCCGCGCAAGTAGGTAGTCGCCAGCCAATACTGCATATTCTGGCGTATACTTCGTCCAAGCGGCTGGTTTTCCGCGACGCAAGTGAGATCGATCCACTAAATCGTCATGCAACAACGAGGCGTTATGAATGAATTCAATTGTTTGCGCTAGTAGCTTTTGCGTCTCGACAGGAACCGATAGACTCTGAGATGTCCATTTTACCAGCTGTGAACGAAAACCTTTTCCGCCCGAGAACAAATCATCATACAGCGAATTCAATTTCGGTAAGTACGCCGGGAAATCCTGGGCACTATAAATCTTTAAGTCTTGAGAGGCGAAAATCAAGGCAGCTCCTAAAAAATATATGAGAAATTACGGATATATGGTATTTTACTATTATGCCACAAAATCAAGTTTTTAATTACGAGTCGCACTTTCATTTTAATGACTGTGACCCAGCAGGTATCTTTTACTTTGGGAATGTGCCTAATTTGTGCCACAGAACCTATGAAACCTGGCTAAATACCCTTAAAAAGGACTGGGGATTTTGGTTTAATAACTCAGAATGGATTATTCCAATTAAAAACTGTACGGTAGACTACCTCAGTCCTATGCGTGCGGGTGAGGCGTTTTGCCTCCAATTGACTCTAAGCCAAATGTCAAACTCCAGCTTTACAACCCACTACCACGCGTTCCATCCACAAACGAAAGCTAGCTATTTTAAAGCTCAGATCGTACATGTTTTTGTGGACAAGGCGTCGTTTAAAAAGTCATCGGTTCCAGCCCTGGTTCGCCCCCTGTTTGAAACATATCTAAAAGAAGGCTCTCATGAAAATTGATGCGAAATTAATTGAAAACGGTCTTAAATTCCAATGCCAGGGTTCGGGCAAATGCTGCACCTCCCACGGCGAGTATGGCTTTGTATTTTTGACTCTAGAGGACCGTCGCCGATTTGCAAAACATCTGAAAATTTCGACACGTAGTTTTACGACTAAATATTGCGAGTCTCGTAGCGGTGTTTGGCATTTAAAAGAAGATCCCAAAAACACGGATTGCATGTTTTTGAAAAACAAGCAGTGCTCTGTTTATGAAGCTCGCCCCATCCAGTGCCGTACATGGCCATTTTGGCCAGAGGTTTTAAATGCTAAGGCTTGGAAAAAGGACGTTGTTTCGTTTTGCCCAGGTATCGGTAAAGGACGCCTATATACCGTCGACGAAATCAAAACGATCGCCCAACAACAGAAAAAGTCTGAGGACGATCTAATCAAACATCTTTAAGCTAGTTACTAGTATCTGGCGTTTCTATCGGCACTAAAACGTACGAAGAGTTTTGAGTCAGCGCATACGCTGGCAGTGTATGCAAAGGATAACCGGCGACCGTCAATGGGGTCACCTGTGGATGTTCATAGTTCACAAAGCGACCTTCATCAATCAAGAATACGCCTTTGAAGTGTTTGCGCTTAATCTGATAGGTATTTCCAGTTTGTCCCAATCCGGCACCCAATCCAAATAACGTGGCCGAGTATGGCATACCCGTTGGATAACGGTCGACTTCAAAACGGCCTTCTTCTAGTACATCAGAATAAATATAATTCTTTTTTAACTGAATACTACGATCGATACTGACACTGCTTTTCTGAGCATCTTTATTGGTCAAAACCCAATCCCAAAACGTTTTTTGATTTTTGTAGGCCTGATACCGAACTAAATTTTGATCAGCAAAACCTTCAAGAGCATAGACTCGCAAAACATCTGTTCCCAAATCGGCTAGATGGCGGATGTAAGCAATGGCCTGGTTTTCAACGCGGGTAGCACCTTCGGCCATTGGATCGTCGATAAAACTTACAAATGGGTTTCTAAAGTGTTTTAGAAAATTATCTTTGTCAGAGGCCCAACCATAGGTACCGTGAATAACCTGCTCACCCGCGTTTGGCCCCAGTTGCGCCGTAAACCAACCATAAGCACCCGAATATAAGTTATTCCACCATACGTCAGCATTCGAACCCTTAGGAACAACAGGATATCCATTTTTAAACCATGCCGGGTACTTACCATTTCCGTCTTCAAAGAACTTAGTCCGCTTGGCAATTTTAAAATGGCCTAAACGAGTCGCAAATATTTTGGGATCTTTTTGATTACTTGTGCTTTGGCCAACTATCATGTCGGCTTCAAAAATCAATTCATGCGCGCATAATATGGCTTCTGTGCAGCGTCTATAAACACGTAATTTTTCTGTCGCGATATTCTGAACAATAAAAACTGGTGATGCCGTTTCTTGATTCCAAACATCTTTCTTGGTTACAGCGGTAGCTGCTTTAGATTTCACAGCTGGCTTTGCTACTGGTTTGGGCTTAACTACTTTCTTTTTTTCAGCTCCCGATACAGTAATGGCTTGAGCCATTGAGGTGTTGGAAAACAAGCTGATACTTAGAAGAAAAAGGATGAGTGTATTCATAGAACCCGATATCGCTTTTATTCTTTTTATAGGCAAAGAAATTAACAAAATCGGGTACTTAAATGTAAATTCTACTCTAAGAACTAGAACTGAGTTTTTAATAACCCACTAAGCTCGTCAAGTTTAGGTTCTTGAGACATTGATCCTTGAGCAAAATCTGGACGTCCCCCGCCCTTTCCACCGTATTTTTGCGCAAGGAATTTAACAACATCGCCGGCCTTTACTTGGCTGACCATTTCTTTAGATACCGATACGATCATTGGGTACGAATTTTCTTCTTTACCAATTACGACTACGATACCACTTTGAAGTTTGTTTTTAATCTTGTCTGCAATTTCAGACAACGCATCACGATCATCAATTGCAATCATTTGCGCTACGAATGGAATATTTTTTCCAGTCTTCTGTGCTGCCGAAACAGCCCCGTCGATATCGACTTGGCCTGATTTCAACTTGCGAATTTGTTTTTCAAGTTCTTTGATTTCGTTTTTCTTACCTTCAATCCAATTTGGCAATTCGAACTGAGTACTCGCTAAATACGAATCCCATTTTTCAAATACTGAAGCCGATGCTTTTGCCATCTGGGCTTCTTTTTGAATTTTATTTAAGTAATCTAATGCATTTTTATTTGTAAGGGCTTCGATACGGCGAACACCGCTGCTGACACCGGTTTCGGAAACAATTTTAAATAACCGAATTTCTGATGTGTTATTTACGTGAGTTCCCCCGCAAAGTTCTGTCGAAAATTCGCCCATTTTTAAAACGCGCACTTCATCGCCGTATTTTTCACCAAACAATGCCAACGCACCGAATTCCAATGCTTTCTTGTGGCTCATATTATGAGTCGATACCGCCTCACCGCGATAGATTTGTTCGTTCACCATGTCTTCAATTTTAGCGATCTCTTCTGGAGTCAGTGGCCGATTGAATGTGAAGTCGAAACGTAATTTCTGCGCGTCCACTAATGACCCCGCTTGAGTCACACTTTCGCCCAACGTTTTTCTAAGCGCCGCGTGCATCAAGTGAGTCGCCGAGTGATTCGAGGCCGTTAGTTTACGAGCCCTATCGTCAACATTTGCTTTTAAGCTGGTGCCTATAGCTAGCGTGCCTTGATCCACTTGAACTTCGTGCATGAACATGTCGTTCATTTTAGTCGTGTTCGTTACAGTTGCTTTAATGCCGCTGCCTTGAAGTGTTCCTTGGTCACCGGCCTGACCTCCGCCTTCCGCGTAGAATGGTGTTTGGTTAGAAATGATGAATCCAGTTTCGCCGGCATTTAATTTTTCAACAGCTTGACGACCATTTGAAAGCGCTACGATTTTTAAATCATCTGCTAACGTGTCGTAACCTTTGAAAATAGTTTTCGCTGATTTCTGGCTAACGTCGTTTGACCATTTAATCAAGTGAGCTTGATCAGAATCTAGAGCTTTACCTTTCCAGCTAGCTTTAGATTTTGATTTCGCTTCATTCAAGTGAGTTTCAAATTCAGCTTCGTTGACTTCAATATTTTTTTCGTTCGCAATCAAACGAGTTAAATCAACAGGAAAGCCGTACGTATCGTACATTTTGAATGTGATTTCACCTGGCAGAACTTTTTGGTTTTTAGCTTTCAAGTTTTTAATTTCGTTTTCAAGAATTTCAGCACCCGTATCCAATGTTTGGATGAAACGAGTTTCTTCATCTTTTACAGATGATAAAATAAATTCGCGTCTGTTTTTTAATTCAGGGTAAACGTCACCCATGTGACCAATCAATGAATCCACCATCGGCAGCAACAATGATTTGTCAGATAACTTACGTCCGTAACGAATCGCACGCCTCATGATACGACGTAAAACATAACCACGACCTTCATTGCCTGGTAAGGCACCATCGGCAATCAAGAAACCGGTTGTACGGCAATGATCTGCAAGCACACGGAAAGCGGCCGCACGTTCTGCCAATTCTATACTAGCTGCTAATTTGGCACGATCATTCACATACTCAACACCACTCACCTTCATGGCAGTCTGAATCATCGGAGTAAATAAATCGGTGTCGTAATTATTCAACTGATTTTGTACAACGGCAACGACGCGCTCTAAACCCGATCCCGTATCCACCGATGGTTTTGGAAGAGGTTCAAGCACGCCTGGTGATTTTTCAAAGAACTGCATGAAAACCAGATTCCAAATTTCAACAATGCGGTCTTCGCCGCTCGCGATACTTTTATATGGATCTTTTTCTTTACCGAACTGCTCACCGCGATCATAGAAAATTTCAGAACACGGTCCACATGGGCCGGTGTCACCCATTCTCCAGAAGTTATCCTTTTCACCAAAACGGAAAATACGATCTTTAGGGATACCTTCTTGTTTGTGCCAAATATCTGCCGCTTCATCGTCCGTTTCAAACGCAGTTACATACAAACGATTTTTATCTAATCCTAAATCCTTAGTTAAATATTCCCAAGCAAAGTGAATGGCATCTTTCTTAAAATAATCACCGAACGAAAAATTACCAAGCATTTCAAAAAAGGTATGATGACGAGCCGTGAAACCCACGTTGTCCAAATCATTATGTTTGCCGCCTGCGCGGACGCATTTTTGCGAGGTTACAGCGCGTGAATAGGGGCGCTTTTCTAAACCCAAGAACGCATTCTTGAACTGGTTCATACCAGCGTTTGTGAATAGCAACGTAGGGTCGTCCTCAGGGATCAAAGACGAGCTAGCCACAGCGGTGTGGTTTTGTTTTTTAAAATAATCGATAAACGACTGTCTAACTTGATGACTGTTCACTGATGACTCCCTTAAGGGCTTTTGCAACGATGGCTGATCCAAACCCTCTTGAGATTAAAAAACGACTCAGTTTTAATTTCAAGTTTGAATCCATCGTTCGGTTAAGTATTTTTCTGCGAAGTAATCTAATGGCCTTCTCTAACTCTTGCTCCTCGTCCTCGGACTGGGGCGGAAGGCCTTTTTGTGACAAATACCCATTAATGTAACGGATACCTTTGTTTTTATTGTGTAAAGAACGGGCAACTGATTCCGACAATTGTTCTTTAGGCTTAAGCCATTTGTTTTCGATGGCCCAGGTAACGCCCTCTTCAATTTCTTCAGGGGTATAGCGAGGTTTCTTTTTATCTTGGAAATCTTTAAGACGACGAAGTTTGGTCTTCAGTTCACGCTCTGAATGATCGCGCTTGGCCAAGTAGTACATAATGGAGTGCTTGATTCCCATTAGTTAGTTTTGCCGCAAATTTGGGAAGGATTCAAGGGGCAAACAGGCAGAGTTAGAGGGCTCGTGACCCTACCCTGCTCGGCCTGACTGCCTAGAGGATTTTCTTTAGTAAAAAAGCGAGAAATTAAGCGCCATGATTTGGAAGCGAGTACCGCCATCTACCACAACCAAACGTCCTTCTGGCGTGTAGGCGACTTTATCCATTAATAAAATACGTTTTCCGGCACCGACAAGGAAACCGATTTTTGATTCATTTTTGAATTTGTCGTTAATCACATTCAACATACCCAAACCCGCTTTAGCGTAGAATGAGTCTTTTAGGTTATTATCAAAATTATATACACCCACACCTAAAACTTCAAAGTAGCTTGATCCGCCGCCACCGCTTTGGTTGTAAAAATGAGCTTCCGCACCCACCTGGATGTTGCTTCTGATAACTTTAACAACCGAGGCTGCGGCTTCGATCACGGTGTTAGTTTCGCCGCCGGCTTTAAAACTAGAAAGACCACCACCAGTATTCATTGTTTGAAGTTCCCAATCAAAATCAGCGTAATACGATTGTTGAACCGGTGCCGGAGCGACTTGCGTAGCCGGGCGACTGGCTTTCTTTTGAGCCATTGCATTGAAACTAAATATCATTGTAAAAATAGACAAAATATAGACAGCGAACTTCATCATAACTTCTCCTGAAAAACTTTTTAAGTGGTAAGCGATATCATAACTTTGTTGGATAAGCGGTCAATACTTATTTAATTACTTCAAGGCGCGCGTATTTTACCACAAACTTTTTGATCGTATTATCGGCAAATAAAACGCTCACTTTGTATAGTTCCCCCGAACCTTCAGTCTCAAAAACAGAGCCAGTTCCAAAGGTTGGATGACGAACCTTCATACCTTTAGAAAAGTGGGGTTTAGAGGGCGCATCATCGTCCGGATGCGACTGAACATCAAAGTCATCATCAAACGATTTCTTGCTGCTTTGGTATCCACCACTCGCGGGCATCACCGGACGATTACTGCCATAGCTAGAGCCCGATGAAGACGAGGCATAACGATCAAAGAAATTGTTTGTTACTGACGTTTTGAATTGAACCAGTTCGTTTGGAATTTCTTTAAGGAAACGCGACGGTGGATGAGCCTGATCCTGACCCCAGATTTTACGAGTTTTTGCGTACGACAGACTCAAACGTTTGCGGGCCCGGGTCATCCCTACGTAAGCCAAACGTCGCTCTTCTTCCATATCGTCGTCGGAATCGGATTCGAATCTAAGACTTGGGAAAAGGCCATCTTCCATTCCGACGATGAATACGTATGGGAATTCAAGGCCTTTGGAAATATGTAGTGTCATCAACGTCACCGAGTTTACATCTTGCTTTAATTGATCCGCATCTGAGGCGAGTGACATTTCCTCTAGGAAAGTTTGAAGCGTCCCCTCCTCACCGCGCTCTTTTAGGAACTGCGCGATGGCATTATCTAACTCTTCCAAGTTATCGATGCGGGCTTCGGCTTCAGTGGTGCCTTCCGCTTTTAATGCTTTTAGGTATTCTGTTTTTTCCAAGATTAAAGGGTACAATTCATCCAAACGGTAGGTTTGACTGAGCTTACGAATGTCTTCCAATAAATCTAAAAAACGACGAACCTTACCTGTTGTTCCCGCATTGAAAACACGGCCATCGATAGCTTTCTGGGCTGCCGCTAGGAACGTGATTTTATCCCTATCCACAATCTCATCGATCTTTTCCACAGTCGTTTTACCAATACCACGAGTAGGAACATTAATAATACGTTTAACCGCGATATCATCCGCTGGATTTAAGCATAACTTCAGATACGAGATGACGTCTTTGATCTCCATACGATCATAGAAACGTACGCCCCCAACGATACGATACGGAATCGAAGCCGATCTCAGCTGCTCCTCGATAACTCGTGACTGTGAATTTGTACGATAGAAAATAGCGTAATCGTTATAACTACCCTCGCCTTCATTCATCCAGCTCTGTAGCGTTTTAACGACGTAACGAGCTTCGTCGTATTCACTGCGCTCCTCACGTATTTCAATTAGGTCGCCTGGGTTATTGTTCGTAAATAACGTTTTGTTTTTTCTTTGTGTGTTGTTTTTGATAACTGCCGTCGCCGCTTGAACAATATTATTGGTCGAACGATAGTTTTCTTCTAACTTGATAGTTTTCGCATCGGTGAAGTCTTTTTCGAAATCCAAAATATTTTGGATATCGGCCCCCCGCCAGCTGTAGATTGATTGATCTTCATCACCCACCACACATACGTTGCGGTGGAAATGTCCCAACTGTTTTACCAACAAATATTGAATGTGGTTGGTGTCCTGATACTCATCCACCATAATGAATTTGAATTTCTTTTGATATTCTAAAAGTAAATCGGGATACATGTTAAACAATTCGTGCGTTTTCAGTAAAAGATCGTCGAAATCTAATGCATTTGCCATCTTCAACGTTGCTTCGTAGGCGGTGTAGACTTCTAACGTTTTTGGATCCATCAAATTGCGATTGCCTTTTTTCACAGCATCCGGAGTCAAACCCATCATTTTCGCAGAGCTAATTCGGGCTTGAAACGTTTTTGGAGGATACAATTTGTCGTTAATTCCAAGCGATTGAACCACTTTTTTGATGGCTGATAGCTGATCCGAGCTATCATAAATCGTGAAATACTGTTTATAGTCCAAAAGCGTTATGTGCTGCTTCAAAATCCGAACACAGAAACTATGAAACGTTGAAATCCACAAATAGCCATGCACTGGGATTCCTAAAGACGACAACAATTGGAAAATTCGGCTTTCCATTTCATGAGCCGCTTTGTTAGTAAATGTCATACATAGCACCTCATCCGGAGCCGCTAAGCCTTGTGCCACTAGGTGCGCCATACGATGAGTCAACACGCGCGTTTTTCCAGAACCTGCACCAGCTAAGATCAACAGAGGACCTGTTTGATGCAGCACAGCCTCGCGCTGTGGAGGATTCAGTTTATCAGTAAGAATCTGTGTAGGCGTCTTCGTGTTTTCCATGCGGTTTAAACCTTTACCCTGAGCTGTATCAAAATACAATTCTAACAATTGTTTTCGTGACTTCTTTTTTGTTAATGGGGTTCAATATCTAGGTAGCCAGTCAAGGTTACTTTTCACTCCGGGGGGATGAATGAAAAGTTCTTTATTGATGTTCTGGATCGCGATTGTACTACCATGGGCCGCAGTTGCTCAACAAACCAGCGTCAATATAACGACGTTTAACCTAAAATGGTTTGGCATTGGCGGAAATCCCAATGCTCCTGTTAAAGAATACCGCATTAAATACGTTAAAAATCTCATCTCTACCTACCTTGCCAAAACCAATATTTTTGTTTTCGAAGAAGTGGTTGTTGTAAAAGACATCCCCTCTATTCTGCCATCGGGTTGGACATGCATCAGCTACCAACATCCACAACCTCAACATCAAAAAATAGTTCTTTGCGGCGCCCCGGGAGTCAGCCTAAACAAAGTGAGCTATGACAACAATTTCACAATCGAAGAAGCGCAAGCTGGAAATGCAAATCTAAGACCGGCTGTGCGTGTGGATGTGGTTGAAACTAAATCCAAACGCAACTTATTCACTTTAGTTGGCGTTCACTTAAAAGCGATGCCGAATGAAACTAAATTACGTGTAGAGCAAGCATTAGCGATCTCTAAAGATTTAGCACGCATTCCGCAAGGCCGTCCGGTAGTTATGACGGGCGACATGAATACATTCCTAAAATCGGAAACAAAACAAGCCGAGGACGATGTCCCTTTAATTCTAAAGGCGCTTAATTCTGGCGCGCGAGGGTTTGTACATGTTCCTCATAAAGCGAACACGTACACATTCCGCAGCCCAGAGTTTCGTAATCAGTTAGATCATTTCTATGTTCGCGGCACAATGCGTGTGACGTTCTTGCCTGAGGTGTTCCCGGTATGTAGCGCCACTCAAAACGGAACCGGCTACATGAACTTTGAATTCTACTACAAAAACGTATCGGACCACTGCCCAGTGACGATGCAAATCGTAGTACAGTAAAAGACTATTTGCCTTACTTCATAAAGACGGCGGAGATAATTTCATAAGTGATCAGCAATACAATGATGATCTCTAACAGATGACTCCGCCGCACATTCATCTCGCCCTGTAAAAGATTACTTACCTGAGCCAAGATATTCATTTTTCGAGTCACACTATCTTGCCAATCTTTCAACCGAAACTGCGCAGCAGCCCCTCGATAAATTTTTGCTAAATAGAAATCCCCCACTACCTTAAGTGAGTTTTCAACTCTCTCTAGAAACTCAATGAACTCGATATAGCGCGAACTTGCGTCTTCGTATAGGCGATCGTATTTAGATGCCCATACTGAGTGACGTTTCTTTTGAATGTCCTCGTATAGCGAATTTAACTTAGCATCCAGTAAATCGTCATAGTAACGCATCTCCATGAGCTGCGTGATACTGAACTCCAAAATATCGGGAACATCGCGTGAACCACTGGGCTCGATTACGATCGCCGAATTCCAATCGATGATGGCTAAATCATTCTCGCCATACTGATACATGGCTTCAGCTGATGCATCTTTCATGTCCTTAGATAGCTTAACCTGATTTTCAGCTAGCATGACGGCCGTGAAGTCCGCTTTGCTTTTAAAATCATCGACAGTAAAACCATTTTCGAATTCTTCGATAAAATAAACGATGTAGTCTTCAAAACCTGACCAGTCGGTTGGTTTTTTCAATGCTGACGTAATCGTTTTCGTAATCTCGCGGGCTTGTTGTCGCGCTAGACTGTCTATTTCAGAACCTTCCTCTAACGCCTGAGCAATCTCGACAAGATCTTTCCAAGACGTACCTGTTGGAATAGAGATTTGGTAAATAATTGAAAGCGTACCAAAATCACGTAGCTTCATGACTACATCAGCCTTAAACGAACGCTTTTGAGCCGTAAAAACTTCTTCGCCTAAACCAAATGTGACTGGAGGTTTTTTTAACTGAATCGCACGGTCGATGTATTTTGGAACTTTAAATCGATCGGGACCACGATTATCCTGCAGAATGGCTTCTACATGAGGAATATTGATCTCTTCTGCGATATCGAAGAGACGGTAGATAAGAATGGTACCTTTTTTAATTTTAATCTGACTTGAGTCCATCGTAAGATTGTAATGAGGTGTTCAAAAGACAGTCAAACCCATAATTTTTACTAACTAGTTGATACCATTATACTTCTGTCTCATAACATTGTTGGTTTTCTAGGCATTAACGGCTATAACATCCCTCATGAGTATGCGTACTTTGGCCGGCATTTTATTGCTGTTTTCACTACTGGGTTGCGGGAAGTCATTTAAGAATGATGCCGATTCCGCATCCGGGACCGTTAAAGTGCAAATTATCGCACCTGGTTCTGTTTCTGAAGATCCAGAATCCACCAATCCGTATACATTTCAAATCGTAGAATTATTGGATGTGTATGACTTAGTATCGGCTTCTGGTCAATATGCTCAGTTTTACACGCGGGCGTCACGATCGGATACGCGTCTGAATGGAACTCAGCCCCACGGGCAATACATGAAAAACAAAGATGGTGTTTTCATTCCGAAAAACTTTCTCACTCAACAAATCGCGACGCTTTATTACCATTCACAAAACATGATGCGCTTAGAAACCTCGTTAGATTTAGAAACAAAGCGTACGAGACCTTTGAAAATCGTATTAGATACTCCTGTTCTGAATACGAACCAAAGTGAAAACAACGCCTTTTACGATGGCGAACTCGACGCGATTATTTTCCTGAAATACTCTGAAGGAAATCTGCCACTATCGTTGAATGGCGGCGTGTTTGCGCATGAATATTTCCATTCAATTTTCGAAAAGGTGGTTTTAAAGGCTGTGAAGACAAATCAAATCTTTAGTATGCCGATCACAATCAACAAGCTGATCAATAACAAAACGCTCGAGCGCGCCAAGAGCACCGACCTTTCTGCCAGTGCCGATAAAATAGGTAAAAAATTAGCGGTTGGTTCATTGAGCCTAGATACTGAAAATGTTAAATGGTACTATACGCTGTTAGTTAAAGGCTTCAACGAAGGCTTAGCGGACTACTGGGGCTGGCAATACGTTCAAGATTCGGCATTCATTGCTCACTCTCTACCACAAACGATTACGACACGTAAGTTAGATTTAAAAACACAGAACATCGACACTTTGCAGTTATTATCGGAAGCAGAAATGTTGAGTATCGTATATCAAGTTTCTGATAGCGAAGAAGAAAAACTAGATTTGATTAATGCGTTCTCTTACTTGCTTGGCTCACGGGTCGCATTGTTCTTCAAATCATACTCCGAAAAAGTTCAGCAGGAACGCAAATTAAGCGATATCGAAATTAAAAAATTAATGAACCAAGCGGTTATTAATTTTGTAAAAAGCTTAGCTAAAACCTTACCTCAGGTAACGATGGCAAGTAACCAATCAGAACTGATAAGCACGTATTCATTGATGTATGATTTCATTTCGTCTCAAGAAATCAAAACAAAAAACGAGTGTGAGTTTTTGCGTGCATTTTTAGAAAACGATGCGAAGTGGAGCTCTAAAATTGAATGTGTTAGCAGCAGCCAGGATGCAACGGCGTCTTCTTTCAAAATTACGTCAAAGGCTGCTCAATGAAGCAACTCATCGGGCTATCGTTCATTCTATTATTTAGCCTACCTAGTCTGGCTTTGAGCGTGTCCTTGTTTCCATTTGCACTAGAACAACGCTATACCGAAAATGAAAATCAGGATCTATACATGCAGAAAATGGACAGCTCGCTGGCTGCCGCGTTTTCATTTGATGGTTACCAGTTGGGATTAGAAACAACAAAGTGGTCACACGAATCCAGTGCACCATTAATCAGCTATAAAGAAACCTACACAGAGCTAAACTCAACTCATCTATTTCTGATGGGTTCTACCCTTGAATACCTACATCTTTATTCTGGTATTGGCGTCGGCATGTATGAATCTAAATTAAAAAACAGCTTCAATGGCATCGCCAATGAAACTAATTCCGGACAAACTCTCTTTGCCTCGGGTATTGCATCGGCTCAGTTTGTTTATTCATATTTCCACGCCGCTTTAGATTTTCGTCTATTGATGGGTAAGGACTATCGCCCACAACCCACGCCCAGCGGCGTTTTCAAGATCGGTATTACATTTTAATAATTTCGTGCAGAATTCGTCCGTCAACTTTTGGACTAGGAATAACTCCTAAAATAGCCGCCATTGTTGGATGAATATCCACGATGTAGGCTTTCGTATAAAAGGTTTGCTTTTTAAATTGAGCGCCGACAAAAACCAACGGCACCATTTTGTCATAGGAATACCCAGACACATGATCGACTTTGCGTCCCTTTTCATCTGGGAACGAAAATGGTTTTGGCATCATGATGACATCGCCCCACTGATCTTCGATAAATGAATTTTCGATTTGGCGCTTTAACCGTGGGCTCATCAAATTATCTTTTGAATAGAGTTCAGGAACGATCACCTCTTCTGCAACACCCGTATTTTTAATAATCGTGCGAACTTTTTCTAGAAATGCTTTGCGATCAATTTTTAGCTTGCTAACCAAATCCCAATTTACATTGTAATGCATGGATTGAATCGCTTTAAACCAATCTTTTTTGTCCGATACGTTGTAGGCAGAATTTAGTTCTTTATATATTTTGTCGATGAACTGTATTTCATTAAGAAATTCAGCTTTTACCTTGTTCTTTTTTGAATAGTCTACTGACGGCGGAACACCGTGATCCCCAGTAAGTACAAACACTACGTCTTTTTCTAAGTTGAATTTGTTTTTCAATCCATTAAGGAAACGCGATAGTTCCTTGTCTTCTTCAAGAACTAGCTTTTTCATCTCGTCTGAATTAGGACCATACATGTGCCCAGCCATATCGTGAGTCGAAAAACTAATGAATAAAAAATCTGTGCCTTCAGTTTGTCCCAGCTTTTCTTTAGCAATTGTTTCTTGGGCCAAATCAACAGTTCGTTGCACGCCCCAAATTTTCTTTAGTAAGGAAATGTCTGATTTTACCGATTCTAAATTTTTATTTACGTCGACAAGCCACTTAGGAGACGGGTTGGGATAGTAGTTACTAGATCTCCAGCCCCACTTTTTATCGTCAAACCAGAATGCGCCATCGGCTTTGTGACCACCCAGCATGATGGCCGAGCGATCCTTCAATGCAATAGCAAACACTTTACTTTTAATATCGGAACCTTTGAATTCATCGGAAAGAGTCGTGGTCGTTAGACGACGCGGAGAAAAACCAAATTCGGCATCATCCACACAGTATTCAACTTTGTTCTTAGACTTGGAATACCAGTCATTAATCGCAATACCCATATGGATTGGCCATGACCCGGTAGAGATAATGGCGTGGCCAGGACACGTCATACTCGATAACACTTCGTATTCAGCAAATGGATAATACGAACCATTTTGAGTAAGGTAATTAAACCCACCTAATGTGCTTCCTGATTTTGCGGGTATAAACTTTGACTTGTTTAATGTTAAAATGTCAGCGCGCAACTGATCATACACCAAATAAACAATCAGCTTGGGTGCTGACAACGCCTGAAAGGCAAAGACGGAAACTAGGACTAGAAAAATTGTTCTCATGGGTACTCCGTAAAGTAAACCCATAATAAAAAAAAGAGCCGGTAAAAACCAGCTCTCATTTCAAAAATTATGTAAGGATTGAGTTAGTTTTTGATCTTCTGAACTAACGCTGACTCAGTTTTATTTTTCTCTAGATACTTAGAGCGCTCAGTATTAGCTTCTTCTTGAGTACCGTATAGACCGAACGAAACACGGTACCATTGCTTGTCATTTACTTTAGCTGGGATCACATTTGTTTGGTAACCTTGCTCTTTTAATTTAGACGCGCGTTTTTCAGCTTCTTCTTTTGTAGCATACGAAGCGACTTGAACTGTGAATTTGCCTAAAGCGTATTGAGAAATATCTTTTGGTAAGCTTGAAGGTAAACGATTTTCAACTTTAGCTGTTGTTTTTGCTTCTGGAACTTTACCATCTAGAAATGCCTTAGCAGCCTCAAGAGGCGCGTCTTCGTGCTTGCTAACTGGTTTGTGAGCCGGAGCTGGTTTTTCCGCTGGCTTTTCAGTTGCATGGTGATCAGCGTCGCCATGGGCGGCTTTAGCGGGTTCACGTTTTTCTTCTTTAGCACCATGAGCCGCTGCTGCTTTCGGAGCCGGAGCTGCATGATGATCCTCATCGCCATGTTTGCTGGCTGCATGCTTGTCTGCATGTTTATCGCCATGACCGTCAGTTTCTGTGTCATCAGCAACAAATTCGTCTTTTTTAAGTTTTTCGTCTGCTAAGCTTTTGATTTCATCGTCTGAAATCATTTGGTCTTTCGCTGACGTAGCGTGGTGATCAGCATCCCCATGTTCGCTTGCTACGGAACGCTTTTCACCATGGCCTGATGCAGCTGGTTCTAACTGAGCCAATTTATGTTGGTTATCGCTATATTTCTTTCCGATGTAGGTCCCAATTGAAAACGACAACAAAGAAATGAAAAATACTAGCACTAGCTTTACGGCAACGTCTGACTTTGCACCCATTTGACTACTTCCTTATAAATACGAGTTGTCTTTAGAATATCGGATTTAGACCTCTTGGGTCAATGCGACCTTAGATGAGTCTCGGCCAGTAAATCAACGATTTTTTGTGATTGAAAACCAGTTATTTTAATTTAATATCGACCGACACAGGCCCCCAGCCTGACGTCAGTGAGGGAACATGGACTTTAATCAGGTACTGCACGAATCCATAAAAGCATGTCGCTTGGGCCGTAAGGTTTTACTGGACTACTTTGGAGAACTCAAAAATGTGGAAGATAAATTTCACGCCGGCCTAGTCAGCGAAGGGGACAAGGAGTCCGAGCGCGTAATCAAAAACTATCTTCTAGATAAATTTCCGGGAACATTCTTTTTAGGCGAGGAAACTTTTTTCGCTAACAAAGAAGACAAGTCGTCTCAACAAGGTAAATGGATTTGCGATCCCTTAGACGGCACCACCAATTACGTCCATCAGTTTCCTGTTTTCTGCATTAGCTTAGCCTTTGAATGGCAAAACCAAGTACAAGTCGGTGTTATAGATGTTCCTATTTTAAATGAAACCTATACTGCCGTTCGCGGACACGGGGCTTTTGTTAACGGCAAACCCATTCACGTAAACAAGAACACTGACTTTAGCAAAAGCTTGCTAGCAACCGGCTTCTTTCCTGACGACAAGCAGGAACTGGCAGAGCAGCTGCAATATTTTGGCTCGATCGTAGGTGACTGCCGAGGAGTACGCCGTGCGGGAGCCGCTGCTTACGACTTATGCCAAGTAGCACGCGGTGTTTTCGATGGCTTCTGGGAAAAAAACCTAAGCCCTTGGGATGTGGCTGCCGGACAGATCTTAGTCGAAGAAGCTGGTGGCATTGTTCGTAGTTATAAAAATGAAACCCACACTCCGTATAGTCGATCTCTAGTGGCTGGCAATGCCAGTATTGTTGATGGTATTTTAAAACGTTTTATAAGTGTAAAAAAATAGTAGGTTTCTTTGGCTCTGACATTTCTGATTCTGTGCTATCTTATCTGGGGCTTGTTACCCGTCTACTGGAAACAACTTCAGCACATTGCGCCCCTTGAAGTTCTTTTTCATCGTATTCTTTGGTCGTTCCTATTTTATGGATTGACGATGATGATTCTTCATATTTTTTCTAAAAACAAAATAACGCCAGCATTGCATGCTTTAAAAAAAGATCCAAAAATCTGGGGCAAATTGTTTTTAAGCTCGTTCATGATCACAGGAAACTGGTTTATTTACATTTATGCTGTCAATTCCAATCAAATCCTA
>ERZ761610.197-NODE-197-length-55571-cov-46.314036_pt1 | contig 55571 bp, 55 predicted proteins | sample MGYA00512164_ERZ761610 | MGnify/ENA primary metagenome ERZ761610 (study PRJEB28899, sample SAMN02850038) | bioreactor sludge metagenome | biome: EBPR Sludge; feature: EBPR Bioreactor; material: flocular biomat | place: Australia: Thorneside Wastwater Treatment...
CTAAAATCAAAACGAATGTGGAAGGTATCGATATCGTTATCGCTTTCGATATTTCTGATAGTATGTTGATCGAAGATATGAAACCGCTAAATCGTCTAGAGGCCGCGAAAGAACGTATTCAGGAATTCGTGCGCAATCGTACGACGGATAAAATCGGTATCGTTATCTTCGCTGGCGAGGCGTTTACACTGGTACCTCCAACATTAGATTACGAGCTGATATTGTCGCGAATCGGTGAAATTACGACCGCACAGGACGCTCGCATCAAAGAAGGTACGGCCCTAGGTGTGGGATTAGCCAATGCCGTCAGTCGTTTGAAAGATTCGCAAGCTAAAACACGCGTTGTGATTTTCATGACAGATGGTGAAAACAACAGTGGTACTATCGATCCCGAAACCGGGCTTGAGCTAGCTAAAGGCTACGGTATTAAAATCTATTCGATCGGTTTGGGTAAAGACGGTCCAACCCGCATTCCTATTTATGTTCGCGATTTCATGGGTAATAAAATGAAAACGTATCAACCATTTGAATCGACCGTGAATGAAGAATTACTTTCGAAGATGGCTTCAGAGACTGGCGGTAAATACTTCCGCGCGACGAAAGAGGATTCCCTAAAAGGGGTTTTTGACGAAATTAACAAACTAGAAAAAACAAAAACAGACGTTAATAAGTACACTAAATACACAGAGCAGTTTCCAACCTACTTGCTAATTGCAATCGCGTTGTATTTGGCAGCGTGGTTATTACAATCAACGTGGTTACGGAGGGTTCCGTAATGTTCCGTTTTGAATCTCCATCCGCATTTTATTTAATTGCAGTGGCGTTGGTTTTCTATGCCCTAGCAGTTGTGATGCATAAATCAACGCACGCTAAATTAAAGAAAGTTTTTAATGCCGTCATGGTTAGTCAGATACTAGCAACGTTTGATTATCGCAAACGTAAATGGAAATGGTTTCTGCAATTTACCGCGCTTGTTTTTATGGCGATTGCATTGGCGCGCCCGCAGTTGGGTCAAAACCAAGCAGTTGTTCGATCCGAAGGTTTTGAAATTATCCTGGCAGTCGACGTTTCAGAAAGTATGATGGCAGAAGATTTACGACCGTCTCGTTTAGATCAAGCCAAATTAGAGCTATCAAAATTGGTTGATCTGATGCCAGGAAATAAAGTTGGTATTATTGCCTTTGCGGGATCATCAGTTTTAATGTCGCCGTTAACCAATGATATGGGCGCAATCAAGATGTATCTGGATTCGCTAACGCCGAGTTTGATTTCGAATCAGGGTACTAATATTGAATCAGCCGTTCGTCACTCTATGGACGTATTTGAACGTGGTGGCATCACGGCAAGTCAGGGAACCAAAGTCACGCGTGTGATCCTAGTTGCATCCGATGGTGAAGATCATGAAGAAGGTGCTTTAAAAGCTGTTGAAGACGCCGTTCAAAAAAATATTCGCGTATTTTCGATCGCCTACGGTACTGAAAAAGGCGGAACGATTCCTAAACGTGATAATTTTGGATACTTAAAAGGTTACAAAACAGATCGCCAAGGCCAAACGATTCTAACTCAAGTTAAAGGCGACTTTCTGAAACAGGTCGCTCAGAAAGGGAAGGGCTCATTCTATTTCTCGGTCTTTGGTGGTAATCATATTCAGAATCTAGTAGATGACTTCCGTGATTTTGAAAAATCGCAATTTGAATCTACGGTGGTAACTGACTACGAAGAACGTTTTCAAATCTTTTTGATCATCGCGTTTATTTTTGGATTAGTTGAGCTCATCATGGGTGAACGTAAAACCACGACACCGAAATGGAAAGGACGTTATGTCGATACTTCGAAATAGCATTTTCAGTCTATCCATTGCGTTGTCACTAGTAGTAGTCTCCGGTTGCCAGTTTACGGATTTAAGAGCCATTTACTATAACAATACGACATCTAAAAAAATTAAAGAAAAATCAATGGATGAGAACCAAATGGGTTATTTAAAAGCCCTAGAGGTCGAGCCATTGTTGCCAGCAGTGCATTCCAATTTAGGATCGACGTACGATGTTTTAAAAGACACTGAGCGTGCGATGAAGCTCTACAAAAATGCAGAAGAGTATGCACAGAATGATATTGAACAATTGGAAAAACAACCCATTCATACAAAATGGGAATTAAATGCGCTCTACACGACATTGTTTGCGTCGCTCTTTAATCAAGCTCAGTTATTGGCCCGTGATAACAAAGTCGATGAGGCACTTCAAAAATATCAGGATGCGCTGGGAATTAATCCGAATTCGATAGAAGTAAAAACTAATATTGAATTGTTGCTGCAGAAAAAACAAGGCGGCGGTGAAGGCGATTCTAAAGATAAAAACAAGGATCCGAACCAAGATAAAAATGGCAAAGACGGAAAAGACGGAAAAGACGGGGATAATAAAGATGACAAAGATCCAGACAAAGATGGTGACAAACCAAAGAACATGACCTCGAGTCCAAAATATAAGCCGCGTGATTTCAAGGGGGAACTAACTAAAGAAAACGTTCAAAAAATCTTCGGCGAGATTTCCCAGCAAGAGAAAAAAATGCGTTCCCAGTTTTCAAAACAGAATCAGACCAAGGAAGCTCCACGTGAAAAAGATTGGTAATATAGTTCTTTTACTTTTTCTATTTGTGGCCTCGACATCGCTTGCACAAATCGTTGTTCAGGCCGAATTATTGTCGGACAAGATCGGCGTTGGCCAATCGGTTAACCTTGAACTTCGGGTAAGTTCAAAATCCGATGTGAAAATTGATGAGCCGGTGCCACCTCCGTTTGATGGATTTCGTGCTCAAGGTCCACATAAAAGTACGCAGGTTTCTACACGTATGCAATCCGGTCCTAACGGAATGGAATACAACTCGCAACAAATCGTAACGTTTACGTACAAATTACAAGCGGTGACGGCTGGTCAGAAAGTCATTAAACCATTTAGTGTCGTAGTGGATGGCAAAGAGTTTAAAACAGAAAGCATTCCCATAAATATTTCTGCTAAACCTGTGCATCAACCGCACGCAGATCCGATGGAAGCATTATTTGGCGATGAAGACGATCCATTTGCACAAATGCACAAAATGGAAGAGGAATTGTTTAATCAGGTCATGCGCGGTCGTGGCGTGCCTCAACAAGGCGGTCAAGGTCAGCAGGAGCCTGACGATTCAACTAATCCAGCGTTATTGAAAGAGCCGGCTTTTAGATCAACACCAAATAATACAAACGAAGCGTTCTTCATTCAAGTCGAAGTCGATAAAACAGAAGTGTACGAAGGCGAACAAATCGTTGTTAGTTGGTATCTTGTGACGCGCGGACAATTAGAAAGTCTGGATCGAACTAAATTCCCGGACTTAAAAGGTTTTTGGAAGGAAATCATCGAAGAAGTTCCTGCGATTCAGTTCTATCAAGAAGTCATCAACGGTATAGCCTTTAAGAAAGCATTATTAGCCCGTCACGCGCTATTCCCTTTAAAAGCGGGTGATACAGTCATCGACGAATTTAAAATTAAATCCAAAGTGCGTCTACCAAATCAAAACTTTGGTTTTAATTTAGGTAAAGTGTATGAATATACAAAGTCATCTCAGCGGGTGAAAATTAAAGTTAAGCCTTTGCCTGCAGAAGGTCGACCGGCTTCGTTCAGTGGCGCAGTTGGTAAGTTTAAAGTGAGTTCGCAAATCGAAGGCAGTCAACCTGTAGCCAATCAGCCAATGAAGTTTAAATTGAAATTCGAAGGTTTTGGTAACGCTAAAGGTATAGAGCTGCCAGCCATCAACTGGCCAGAAGGCATCGAAGTTTTCGAGGTTCGTAACGAAACCAAGTTTTTTAAAAACGGACAAAGTTTTAAAGAATTTGAAATTATCTTGATTCCGCGAAAAGAAGGTAAAATCATTTTACCAGCGATTGAAATGAGCTATTTCAATCCGGAAACTGGCAAGTATGAAACACAAAAGACAATCGAAATTCCGATTGAAGTTTTGCCAGGGGATAAAGCTAATGTCGCTGATTCTTATAAAACCGCAACAGGTAAGGCTGCGTCTACAGTCGCGCCATTGACTCTGCCATCAGTGATTACTGAGACTAATGGCTACAACGGTACGCCAATTCAAAATCGCATGATCGCATGGTTTGTTTTATTTGGACTGATCCTAGTTATCATGGTGGGTTATGCATCGGTGGCATTTGGTTGGCGTAAAATGACTCGTGATTTGAAAAAGGAATTAAATAAAAAGATAGCTAAAGTTGAAAAAGATATCGCCTCTAAGCCGAACAAGGAAACTTTTATCGAAGTCACAAATATTTTCTACTTCGTATTAGGTGAGCTTGCTGGCGAGGGCGGAGGATCATTAGAAATTCGTAAATTGCTTGATAAAATGCCAACGGATATTCGCCGCGATTATGAAAAAGATATTCTAGCTCTATTTGAATACTTCCAGACGCTAAGCTTTGCACCGGATGAATTGAGCGAAAAATTGAAAAATCCAGTCGATATTAAAAAGAATTTCGAGAAGATGAAGATCGTTCTCAATAAATGTTTGGAAAAATAAATGAGAATATTAAATACTATTTTAGTGTCGATCGCAGCGGGACAGGTCCTAGCAGCGAATGTTGTAGACCTTTCGTTTCCAAAGGATTTAAAGAAATTTAAATTTGAAAATATTTATGAGCATCCTAAATTAAAAGGACAGCTGTCTAGCTGGCGTCGTTTAGAGATCGATAAGAAGTATAAAGAATGTATTACTAAAGGCCCTTCGTTATTTTCTAAACATAAACAAATTGACGGCTGGATCATCAATGTATGGTCGAACTGTGTGTTCAAAAGTACGGATGAAAAATTTGATCAGAAGACTGTTCTTACATTCTTTGATAATATTCGTTTGCACAGCACGCGTGTACTCAATGGTCCTTGGCGTAATTCTACAGTGTCGTTGACTCAGAAAGTAGCCCTGCAAGCAATTTCTGCTATAGAAAAAGATCCCAAAAAGACGGTGAAATTAAAAGATAAACTTATCGATTTCTTAGAGATCGACGAAGTCTTTCAAAATGCTGAAATTAAAAAATGGTACCAAACGCAGCTAGACTCGAAACAGCCCTCGATGACGATAGCGCAGAAAAGCAGAGTTGTTTTTGATTCTAGTCCCGATGAATCCAGCGATTACAAAAAACTAATCGGCTTAGAAGAGGCCGTATTAGCTTTGGATGCTGGGAAAACAATTGTACAGATTGAACCGGTCTTTGATTCGATGAAATCCATCTACCGAAAAATGGATTTCAAAAAAATTACCGAGCATGGGCCAAAACTGGAAAGCTATTTTAAAAACTCAGAATTGTATCGTGAATTTGCCATGATGTTAGGTCGTTCTAATGAATTTATTGGTGAGTACGGAAAGTCCCTGGATTATTTCAAAATCGTTTTAAATTATTACTCTGAAAGCGTTGATTTCGAAGAAGCGCTATTTCGATCTGGACTGGTTTGTTTGCGTACGGGTGAGATGAAAGAGGCACAAAAATATTTTCAGCGGTTAGTGCAACTTGACCGCGAAAAGTACGATATCACCGGACGATATTGGTGGCTACGCACACTTCAGTACAATAAAGATGCTCGCGAAATAGACGAGAAAACTAAATTCGCAAATGATTTTCCATTTTCATATTATGGACTACGCATCAAAGCTGAACTTAACGGCGGGAAAATCAAGCCAGCCAAGGGTTCCGAAATGGCACCGATTTCTTGGACACTGACTGGAAAAACAGCAGAAATTTGGGCGCGTTTTATTAAATTATCAGAATCGGGTTGGGTACTAGAAGCGCAGCAAGAAATGCAGAGTTTCACCTGGCCGACAAATCCGCTGAAAGTTTTTTATATTTCGATGGTTTTGTCGAAAGCAGATTTGCATCCATTGACCGTTAAAAATGTAACACCGCTTTTAGAATCCTACAATGAAGTGCGCTCGCTCGACGCCATCAAAGAGATTTATCCAAAGACATATTTAAGTCTAATTCAAAAAGAAAAAGATCGTTATCCATTGCATGAGCATATTATTTTAAGTCTGATTCGTCAGGAAAGTTCATTTGGCTTAAAAGCGCTGTCGACCTCTAATGCTGCGGGTTTGATGCAGATGATTCAGCCGACAGCAATGGAAGTAGCGGATCGTTTAAAATTAAAAATTGAATTTCCCGAAGATTTATATCGCCCGGAAATAAATATTCCGATGGGTGTGTTTTATATTCATCAAGTAGTAAAAGAAATGAACTACCACGTGCCTCTGGCGCTGGCGGGTTACAACGCGGGACCGCATAAAATCAGGACGTTTGTAAACCAACGTGAAATAACAAAGAAGATCTTTGAAACGGTCCAGGACAAAGACTATCCGGGCTTAGAAGATGTGTGGATTGACGAATTACCCTGGGCGGAAACGACAGGCTACGTTAAATCGATACTCCGCAATGCCTTGATGTACGAGCTTATCGCGAAAGGCGAGTTCCAATATAGACCCGACTTCTGGCGAGATTTTGTTTTAAAATAAATCTCATTAAAATATGTAAATCCTGCGTTGAAATGAGCCTGATTTTTGTTAATCTAAGTTTCAACAAAGGATACATATTATATGCAAAGATGGACCAGTAAACTCGGCGTTCTGCTTTTGAGTGTAGCATTTTTATCAAGCTGCGCCCATGTCTCTAATAAAGCAGAAAAGAACGCAATTCCGACTGACCCTACGAATGGTCCAGCGACAGCTACAACAAACGTAACAGGTGATGGCGATGCTCCGGCTCCGACTCTAGACTCTTTCCATTTGCAAGAGGACAAACCATCCAATGATAAAGTTTCTGAATTTGACGAAATTCCAAGTGAAGTCAATCCGCTAGTTGAAAAATGGATTAACTATTTCCAAGGCAAAGGCCGTGGCCACATGGAACGTTATTTGGCTCGTTCGGCTCGTTATGAAAAGCTAATGAAGAAAGTTCTTCGTGATAACAAACTTCCGGAAGATTTATTTTATATCGCGTTGATCGAATCTGGTTTCAGCGCGCGTGCGACCAGCCACGCATCGGCCGTGGGTTACTGGCAATTTATTCGTGGTACAGGAAAACGTTACGGGCTAGAGATCAACAAATTCGTCGATGAACGTCGTGACCCAGAAGTCGCAACGCAAGCGGCGGCGGATTACTTTAAGGCTTTGTATTCAATGTTTGGTTCTTGGTATTTATCGATGGCGTCGTACAATGTGGGTGAAGGCAAAGTAAAGCGTGAAGTGAATCGTTTGGACACTCGTGATTTTTGGGAAATCGCCAAGAAAAAACGCTTGCCGCGTGAAACTGTAAATTATATTCCAAAATACTTAGCGGCTCGTTTGATCGCCAAAGATCCAGACAAGTATGGCTTTGGTGAAATCGACTACTTGCCACCTATCGAATTCGATACGGTAAAATTGAACGAGCCTTTGAATTTACGAATCATGTCTGAAAAGATGGGCTTAAACTACGAAGACTTCAAAGCTCTGAATCCAAAATTCAAAGGCGAGATTGCAACACTGTCTAACAATTCATTAACTCTACGTATTCCAGTAGGTACATTAGAGGCTGCAAAATTAGCTGCCAACGAATCTAAGGTAGATAAAGTAGAGTTCGTCGCCGATGCGGGTGATACTCAAGAATACCGCATTCGTCGTGGTGATTCGTTATACACGATCGCACGTAAGTTTCGTACCACAGTGGCCTACTTGAGGGATCTAAATGATATTCCTAGAAAGAAACGTTTAAAAGTAGGATCAAGAATTTCCGTGCCAGATCGTACCCCACGCGTTTCGAAAGTAAGCTACAAAACACAGGCGCCATCGACCGTGACAACAAGTCCTGCGGATAGCAAGCCAGTTGCTTCAAATCAGTCGCAAGAAAAAACAGAAGCAATGGTGCAGACTAACACGGCAGCTGTTGATGGCATCTCTAAATTCTACATTGTACAATCTGGCGATTCATTATTCAGTATTGCGATGAAGTATAATACAACTGTTGAAAGTTTGAAAAAGCTAAACTCAATCCGCAGAGGCCGTGTATTGAAAGTCGGTGCAAAAATTCGCTTACCTGCGGATGTATCGGATAACAAAGACGAAACAACAACAAAGAAGAGCCAAAACTCTCAGGATTCCACACAAAAAAAGATCAATAAAGGTAAACGCCAAATCGCCGTAGCTAAAAACACGGTGGTAAAAGCGAAGGTGAAGAGGCAGCCAAAGAAAACCTACCACATCGTAAGACGGGGCGAAAACCTTGAAAAAATCGCTAACAAATACGATATTGATTTATCTGACATCAAATCTAAAAATCGGATCAAAAATTCTTCAAAAATCTTGGTTGGGCAAAGAATCTTAATCCCAACAGTGAACTAAAACCTAATTTTAAATATTAAAACGAAGATCAATAAAAGCCCTCGTAAAACGAGGGTTTTTATTTTTTATAAAAACGGCTATTGTCAGTACCTGCCTAGGATTTGAACGTTCGTAAAATTTCTTCCTGCAGGAGACTGGCTGCAGGCGCTGGCTCGCATTTTGTTTAGCATACTTCGGAGCTTCGGGTGTTTATGCCCGACTTAAAAATATTAAACCATAGGAGATATATATGAAGGCCTTAGTTTTGCTATTGTCGTTGGTGTCGGTGAACGCATTTTCGCAAACATACTGTTTTGGAAAATTGGAAATGGTACCAGATTTTCAAATCGCACCTTATTTTCAAGCTGTGTGTGATGGAAAAAAAGTAAAGTCAAAAACAGAAGGTATGTATATAGGTGGAAAGCAAGAGTCTCGGTTAGAGTCTCAGGTTACCACAAAATTGCAGGGCATGGGTTTTGTTAAAGTTAGTAAAATCCGCGGTCTAGCCGTCTATGAAAAGTCACTACAGGCCGAAGCGGCTCCACATTGTTTGATTACAAATAACAAACAATTATTCGTGAAAAAAGCTCAGCACAAAGCAGAATATTTTTTGAGCTGCAGCGATGATGGCTTGAAACTATCGCTAAGATCAAAACAGATCAGCGATATTGAAAGCGTGCTAAATAATAATCGTTACGTAAAAGTAGCAGACACAGAACACGGTCCTTTATACAAACAAAAATAGCGAATAGAATAGAAAAAAAAGAAGCTAGAAGTCATCCTCAATGATGTTCTTCTAGCTAAGGGGAATGAAACCAATCCATGAATATATTTGAATTTCTTCCTTCCATTTGACACCTCGAATTTCCCTCGGGTACTTACCTTTGGTAGCTGGCAGACAAGGTTTTTATACCGTAGTCCCTCTAGCTTTGCGTCCCTCGCTTTCGCGAAGTTTGCCTTGGGCAAAGAAAGGATAAACTAACGTTTATCAACCTTTAGGAAACCTCCTTTGATAAGTTAGTGGTTCTGCAACATCCGTTTGCTTTTCAGTCCAACTTCCATGCTGGATATGATCTAAGTCTAGGTTGAGTTGTAGAAAATATCCAGTGAAATCAATAGTTTGTATCATATTGATAACTTTGTTGATAGTCGTACAATTGGTAGACAGTTTTTCGTTTCATCTTGAAACATTTTGGACTCCGCGAGCCTCTGTTTGGGGCCCGAATTGGATTCCTAAGGTATACGCCGTCCTGGTGTATCTATTTTTACGATAAGGCCACGGTCAGGATCTGATTCAACCGGAAAGCCGGGGCTGTCTTCTAAACCAAAGTGATTTAACATCACCACGCGAACTACGACATCTTCAGGTCCACTTTCTTTTTCGAGCTGAATAATTTCATGATACAGATTTCGAATTTTTGTATTTATTTGTTCAGCGGTTTTTTTTGAAACGGCCATCACACGGTAACTGTATGCTGTTGGTAGTTCCGATTTTGCGTTATTCGTAACCAGCTTATTATTTAAGTTTCCAGCTAAGCGGTAGAGCCAGTAATTAAATAATGGTACTGTCGCACGGAAATCGGTGGATGAAAATTCATGTGAAGTATTTGTGTGGATATATTTTTTACCCTGCCAAACGATAGAGTTGTTTTTTAGCAAGGCTTCGATAGCGTTATCAACTTGTTTTGTTGTTAAACTAAGGCGGCGCGCGATTAAATCCGTACTATGAGTTTTTAATTTTTGATATTCCGTTGTTTCTATAAAATACAAAACGGCCGTGTAAATGGGCGAAGCTGCAAGAATATCGGAAAGCGATTTTATGCGATTAAGCTCACGTTTGATTTCTTCCACCTGGTCGGAAACTTTGAGTTTCTCTAGAAGGACTAAAAAATGTTGTGGTCGATAGGCGAGCAATTTCAATATCAGTGTTGCGGGTGCTTGTGCTTCCGATTTTACAAGGCGTCGTATTTTCATCTGACTGATACCCAAATATTTAGCTAGGCCTTGATAGTTATGATTAAAGTAGTTTTCAAAAAAGTGATTTATAATGTTGAGAGCGCTCGGCGAGTCGGAGGAACTAGAAATTTTAAAACCATCGGCTAAAAAAATATCGATCGGAATATTGCGAAAACTCGCAATATCTACCAGATCTTGCCACATCAAAATTTTTTTTCCATTTTCCCACTTCCCATAAATATTAAATGAATGCCCAAGTTTTTTGCTAATTTGCGTTTGTGATAATTTTCCCCTTAAACCATGTAGAATTACATTTTCAAGCTGCTTCAGCTCTTTCTGTGAGAGAAGTTTTCGTAGATCAATGTCGACCGGATTGTAGTCCACCTGGGCTCCTGGTTTATATAAGCTAATTGTGTAAAAACGTTTTCAAATATAGCTCAAGAAATTGTAATCGTGCCTAATTTAGGCTGGTAGCAGATGGGAATGCAATGTAAAATTTTTTTATGTCTGGGGCGTTTGAATATAAAGAAGCATTTAGTCGTAATTTGGGATGGGTAACTCCCGAAGAGCAGCAGTCTCTAAGGCGTGCGCGAATAGCAATCGGCGGTGCCGGTGGCGTTGGCGGAATTCATTTGATCACTCTAGTTCGTTTAGGAATAACAAATTTTCATTTGGCTGATCCTGATATATTTGAATTGAAAAATTTTAATCGGCAGTACGGTGCGGACATGACCTCATTAGGAAAGTCCAAATGTGAAGTTATGCTCAAGCGAGCGCAAGAAATTAATCCAGAAGTAAAAGCTAAACTATTTTCTAATGGTATCACCAAGGAAAACGTCAGCGAATTTTTAGACGGTGTAGATATTTATATTGATGGCTTAGATATTTTTGCGATGGACGTGCGCGAATATATTTTTCCGGAATGTAATAAAAGAAATATTCCATGCGTAACCGTAGCCCCAATTGGAATGGGTGCATCTGTCATGTGTTTTACAAAAAAAAGTATTTCGTTCGAAGACTATTTTGGTGTGGCCGGAAGGTCGCCAATTGAAAAAACAGTTCGGTTTGTTTTAGGAATGTCGCCATCTTTAATTCATATGAAGGCGTTGATTGCTAAAGAGTATTCTAACTTAAATGAACAGCGTGCGGCCTCTACGCCAATGGGATGTGTAATGGCATCGGGTATGATGGGAACTGAAGTCCTGAAACTGATTCTAAAACGGGGACCCGTAACAATTGCGCCCTCGGTCGTTCACTATGATGGGTATTCCTATAAATTGAGAAAAACCAATCTGTGGTTGGGCTACAGAAACCCAATCTTTCAAATAAAACTTTGGATAATGAAATCTATCTTGAATAAGATGGGTCAATAATATGGTTAATGATAAATTAGAAAAAGTTAAGAATGCCTATAATTCATTTACTTGGTGGTATGATCTTAGAGGTTTTTTTATTTTAAAGTTGGCCTATCGCGATACTCTTATGCGGCAAGTTCGATTTTTTTCGCAGAATACAGAAGGGCACCATTTAGAGGCCGCGATCGGCACGGGAACGCTAACACATATGGTGTACCTGTATAGCGTTTACATTCTTAGGAAAAGCAGATGGACTGGCTTTGGCTTTGACTATTCTGACGAAATGTTAAGTGGCGCTAAGAAGCGTTTTAAAATGGAAGATTTTAAACTAATCAATGCCGATGTTGGCAATTTGCAATTTAAGAATGACGAGTTTGATACTATTAGTGTTGCAAACTCGTTACATTGTTTTCCAGATCTGGATTTGGCGTTGAAGGAACTTTTTCGAGTGTTGAAACCACACGGACGCATCTATATTAACGTGATCTTGCATCCAGTAGGCAACGGCGTGCTCGCGCGAATAGCTCGTCGTGTGAATAGCTGGGGGATGAAAAAAGGGATTCTATATAAACCGTATTATCAAAATGAAATTATGGACGCTTTTAACATGTGCGGGTTCAGAATACGTTTCACTGAGCGGGTGGGAAATAGTCTGAACCTGATTGCTGAAAAACCCTAAGCGCCTTGGGGTTGCTTGCGCATTTTCTGAACGCCAGTCACCACCAAGAAGCAAATAAAACCAACAGCGACACCAACGATGCCGTCAAAAAGGGTACCCACCCATACATTCGTGGCAAATGATTCTGATACATGGTGCAGCCAAGGTAAACCATGATGGAAAATACCACCACCGACTAAGAACATGGCGGCCGTTCCGGCAACGGATAGAAACTTCATCAGTTTAGGTGCAAACTTTAAAAGTCCATTACCTAAACCAAATTTTACCGATGAGCCTTTGGCGTTTGTTACCAAATATAAACCCATATCATCCAGTTTTACAATCAATGCTACAAAGCCATAAACACCAATTGTCATCACTAATGCGATACCGCTTAAGACTCCGGCTTGAATGGTTAGACTAGATTCTTGAACCGTTCCTAAGGTTATGGCGATGATTTCTGCTGATAAAATAAAATCGGTGCGTACCGCGCCTTTAATTTTATCTTTTTCCATTTCCAACATTTTTTCAGGAGTCATTGCTAGGTGTTCGCGATGTTGGTCGTGGTGTTTTTTGTCGTCTTCTTTTGAATGAAAAATCACGTGCCAAACTTTTTCGAATCCTTCAAAGCATAAGTACGCGCCGCCAATCATTAGAAGGGGCGTAATCAGAGAGGGCATAAATACACTGATAATTAAGGCCAGAGGAACTAAAATTACCTTATTTATTAGTGAACCTTTGCAGACTGCCCAGACGATAGGAAGTTCGCGATCGGCTTTGACGCCGATGACTTGCTGGGCATTCAGTGCTAGGTCGTCGCCTAATACGCCCGAGGTTTTTTTTGCAGCGACTTTCGTTAAAACAGAAACGTCATCTAAAATTGTTGCAATATCATCGAGTAATGTAAGTAAACTTGAACCAGCCATAACCTTCCTTTGCTGGTTCCGATCATAGCAAGGGCGGTTATGGCTTCAAGGAAAATCTATTTAGATCTAACAATATGCTTTATGGATTAGCACCCACGGCTTGAGCGCGCTCATACTTGTACGCGTTTAGAATCACTTCAACTAAATCAAACGGTCTTTCGTTTGGTAAGAAGTGGGTCGCTGCGACTCCCGTCTCGGCATCTGTCTTTAACATAATTGGCTTGGATGAAATAGACTCAATGATTGGCTTAGAATCCGCCGGCGTGATTAATTTGTCAGAATCACCGAAAATCATTGTCGTTTTTTCTTTTACAGCATCGGAAAGATGTTTGATTTTAATCGGTGCTTTTTGATTTACCAACCCAAATCCATTGTCAAAGTCTGCTAGGTTCATATTCACATCGTACAGTGGTAAATTATCATAGCCATGGCGACTAATATCAGAACCCTTTAGTCCTTCGGCAATTTCCATTGTCACTTCCGTTAAAAACATTCGAGTAACTTCTTCGCTGAGCTCTAAACCGACTTCTTGTTTTGTTTTCATCACTTGGTGATTATTCACGCTATTACGCAAAAGAGGATCAGCCACGCGGTTAGTTTGGCGTCTGATAATATTACGTAATTGTACGGCAAATGTCTCTACAAATTGGCCCACTCCGGGGATTAGGATGAATGGGTTATAGACTTGTTTATCAACCATCGAGTCGACTTTCCAACTATCATAACCGTTAGATGAAATATGCTGAATCAACTGATTATCAAATAGACCAGTTGCTAGAGCTAGCGACGAAACAGCAAAGCCGCGCGAGTGCCCAAGAAGGATAAACTTTTCAGGTTTTGGAATTTCTAATCTAATAACTTCTGCTAAAGCCAGACCATCTTCGACAGGACTTGGTGATCTTAAGTGTCGTTTTCTAGTTTGCAGAGTACGTAATAAAGTGTGGCCCGCATTTGCGCCGTCCATACCAATAACTCTGAATCCCATAGTCACAAGAACTTTGGTCATCGTTCTAAAATAGATAGCGGATTCCGCAAACCCATGTTGTAGAACGATAGTTGATTTATACTTGCCGTTGGCTGGTTCTACCACATGATAACTGACTGTGTATTTAGTGCCATTGATTGTTTGGCGTTCGAAAGATTTTTCAGCATAGCGATATTCGACATGATTGTTGTTTTCAACCATGCTTTGCCAACGCTCAGGTATTGCAACCTCTTTTGCTTTTCCAAGTTCATGATTAAGGTCCCAAACGTCGAGCTTTACACTTTCAATTTTGGTCTTAGCAAGTGGAACCGCGTGTTTTGAATACACGCTTAGACAGGCCGGTGAGCCGGCAAATGCAGAACTAGCGATGGTGATAGTAAGTACAACAGATAGTAGTGTAGTTTTGGTAAGTGTTTTCATAGTGGCTTTTTAAATTACAAATTGCGGTCCAAAGTGAGGTTTCGCTGCCAGTCTCTAACTCATTTTAAAAGGTCCTCGCCGGCGGCAAAGCCTTATAAATATTGAGTTTTTGCTACTAAATGACGAAAAAGGCCGACGCTGCGACAATCAAAGTATTTACTCTTGAACGTTTTTAATAAATGTATTTAGCCAGTTAGACCACGTCTCTTGATTCTTCCAATATATATAAAGAGAGTGTTGCCAGAAGCCTTTCTTAGGGCCAGATCGAATGACGAGGCCTTGTTCCATAGGTTCATTCATATAAGAGATAGGCAAAAAAGCAATGCCGTAACCATCAATCACCGAGCGTATGACGGACGAAATAAAATCAGACTCAATGATCGGTCGATAGTTATGACGTGGAAGGCTGCTGAGGTAACCTTCGGTTTCGTCTCGTAGGATGGTTTCTTTGCCCGGTAGAATAATGTTGTTTTCATTAGCTTTGTGAACCTGAGATTGAAACATGTTTACGGGCATATTGATTTCGTCAAATAGTGACCAATCTCGAAACTGTGAAAGTCTGCGATCTGTAATTAGCAAATCTGACACGGACAAAATTTCAGTGTCGCCATCATCAAGTGAATGGACGCGGAAGAGTTCGATTCTTAAGTTTGAGTTCCTTTTTTTCTCGGTTTGAAAAGCGGTTTCTAGAAATAAAGAAGGCTCAACGTTTGAGGAAACCGCAATACGTAATTTCTTAGAATGATCTTTCTCGTGGAAGCGAGAAACAAGTTCGCTCGTGCCTTGAAAGAGTCGAGCTGTTTGAGCGTAGAGTCTTTGTCCCCAATCGGTTAGAACGATATTGCGCCCCTTCTTTTCGATAAGTTTAAATCCTAGTTGCTGCTCTAAAGTCTTGATTTGGATACTTAGTGAAGGTTGGGAGAGTCTTAGATGCTCGGCGGCTTTAGTGATACTGTTAAATCGAGCGACCTCATAAAAGTAATAAACGTGATTATAGTTCACCATATTGGTTAAACGTACTTGAGTGTAACATAGATGTAAACACATTTATAAATTAAATGATAAACATAAAAATTATATATTTTTTTTATGTGTTAAAAAGAGCGACTATAGGTTCACAGGAGGCAAAATGAAAATTCAAGTTCACTATAAAAATATAGCGATGTCTGAATCTATTAACAACTTTGTGAAAAGCGAGTTAGAGGGTCTATTCCAAAAATATCGTGCACATACACCTTCCGTGGATGTTTACATTGAAAGCATTCGAGCACGTACCCCAAATCGCCATCCTATTTTTTCGTGTGAGTTTATTTATAAAACCGGCCAAGATCGATCTGCTCAGAAGATTGTAAGGGAAGGTCGGGACCTTTTTATGCTCATTAGTGATTCTATCACTGTGGTAGAGCAAAGAATGGCAGAACTATCTGCTCGAAAAGCTGATCACCGTCGTTATCAACGTCGAGACGCGCGCATGGCAGCTAGAGTGTACTAACTTAACGAAATCTTTACCGTCTTATAGACGTCCCTTTACGGCCCGTTCGAAATGAACGGGCTTTTTTTATTGCTTGGTAGTATCTAATGTGAAAGCATTCTTTTATGCCAAGCTACATTCCGCCACTGGGGCCCATCAGCGAAAAACTCAAAGCGAGTCAATTAAAGTGGAGCGATTTCACGAAGTCCATTCCATTTGCTTATACCGAAATTATTGAATGGAAAGCTTGGTTTTTCCTCTTGCGTACGATTGTGATTTGGACTGGCTTAATGTACCTAGCGCTAGGCATATACTCTATTTCTAGTTGGAGCTGGTATCATTACCTGACAAGCCTTGTAATTTCCTTTGGAGTGTTTTGCTGCTACGCCAATTTATTTACACTCGCTCATGATGCTGGTCACTTTTGTTTTTCTAAGGTTAAAACAGCTAATAAATTGGTAGGTCACTTTATACTGAGTATTTTTCACATTGGATTTCATAACTGGAAGATCGCACATAATTTTCATCATACATACTCGCAAACGATAAATCGCGACACGACGTGGACGAAAGATAAAATGACAGTTCAGCAGTTTGCGGAAAGTGACAAAAAGAAACAGAAGGACTATCATATCGCCTACGCAACTCCTGTCGGTGTTTTAGTGGGTTACTATTTTGCGTGTGTTCAATATTTCTTCTTCACTCGCTATTATCATTTTATTCCTCTGGAAAAGGAGCAACGTCGTCAGGTGAGGTTTTCCAGTTTTCTAGTTTTGGTATTAAGTCTTTGTCACTTGGCTCTGTTTTGCTGGCTGGGCGGACTTAGTTTTTATTTAAATTATCATCTTCTGCCGTTAGCGTTGGGCGCTGTCGCTGCTGTAGGTATCCCGTTGCTGCAGCATTCGCATGAGCACGCCGTTTATTTTGATGAGAAATGCTGGACGCCAATGCGCGGACAGATTTTAGGAACCTATAATTTTAGAATGCCGTATTTTTTCGAACGTGTATTCAATGATATCAATTTGCATGTGGTCCATCATATTAATCCGAAAGTGCCTTGGTATAATTTGCGTAATTCATATAATGAATTGAAGATAAAATTTCCGGATTATATTTTAGAGTATGATTTGTCTTGGGCTGAAATCAAAAAGATCTACGCTAACCCCCTTGTTGAATGGGACCCGAAACTCGAGCTATACAGGTCCACGCCCTATCGATAGACAATAAACGGCACTCTCAATCATAATAAATGTAATAACTTCTGTCTTATATTTTTACACATTAAAAAATAGTAAACCTGTATTACTATGACCAAGCATCGAAACAGGAGAATTAAATGAAAACACTGAACCTTACAAATTTCGCAAAACTAGCACTTGGTTGCTTGGTTGTTCTGGCGGTGGCGTGTGATAAAAAGAGCGGAAGCGATCCAGCTCCTGTTGCCGTTACTAACTATGGATACGTGAGCGGATCATGCCGTGACTTGGGAACCCAAGCCGTAGTCGCTCAGAACTTGTGTGCGAATGTATTAATTAATAATTCTTACCGCTACGATGGAGTTACATGCCGTGATGTTAATAACAACGTGGTATCAACAAATCTATGTACATCGGCTATTTACCAGACAACGAACTCTCAATATCGTTGGAATGGTGCTAGCTGTGTAGATATTAATAATAACGTAGTTGCGCAAAATTTATGTACACAAACGACGATAGGTTCTGGTTACCAAATTTTAGGTGGTAACTGTATCGAGACATTCTCTGGAATGTCAGTTCCCTACTCATACTGTTCTGGAATTTCAGGTTACAATCCTAACCAATGCTCTGGTATTTTTATGAAGTACCTGGGGTATGGAATGTTCTCTTATAAACGTTGCGATGGTAACAGCTGTTCGGGTCAAACGTTGATCGAGTATACTACTGGTCAAACACGAACATGTCCGTAATGGTTTAGCAGTAATTTATATCAGTAAATAAATGTGTTGCTCTTTTAAAAAGCCTCCCAGAAACTAGTCTTGGAGGCTTTTTTGATTCAATCCCAAAGTAATTCGTATCCGCGCATGTTTTCACCTTTGAATCTTGGATTTACCGAATTGAAAAACAGGGTAGTCATGGGTTCGATGCACACGGGACTTGAGGAAGCCAAAGGCGGTTTTCACCGTATGGCAGCTTATTATGCCGAACGCGCCCGCGGTGGGGTGGGGTTGATTTTAACGGGTGGCATATCCCCGAATCTATTCGGTCGCCTAACGCCATTTGGATCGCAGCTGACCTATTTCTGGCAAATCAAAAATCACAAGATCATTACCGATGCCGTCCATAAAGAGGGTGGTAAAATCGCCCTTCAAATTTTACATGCCGGGCGTTATGCGTATCATCCATTTTCAGTCGCGCCGAGTGCGATTAAGTCACCGATTACGCCTTTTAAACCACGCGCTTTATCCAGTGGTGGTGTTGAACGCACGATCAAAGCGTTTGTGAATTGTGCTCGTCAGGCTAAGAAGGCGGGTTATGATGGCGTCGAAGTCATGGGGTCAGAGGGTTATTTAATTAACCAATTCATTTCAGCAAAGACTAACAAGCGAACGGATCAATGGGGCGGTAGCTATGAAAATCGGATACGCTTTCCCGTTGAAATTGTTAAGCGTATTCGCGCCGCGATTGGAAATGATTTTATTATTATCTATCGCCTGTCGATGATTGATCTCGTTGAAAACGGCAGCGATATGAGTGAGGTTATTCAATTAGGTAAAGCCATCCAAGCCGCTGGTGCGACGATCATAAATACGGGTATTGGGTGGCATGAAGCCAGAATCCCGACGATTGCAACCATGGTTCCACGCGGTACATTTTCTTCTGTGACAGGCTTATTAAAAAAAGAAGTCAGTATTCCTGTGATCACTTCGAATCGCATCAACACACCTCAAAAATTAGAAGAGGTTTTGGCGGCAGGGCATGCTGATTTAGTATCCATGGCTCGACCACTGCTAGCTGATCCCGATTTTGTAGTGAAAGCCAGTCAGGGCAAATCTGATATAATCAACACGTGCATCGGTTGTAATCAAGCCTGTTTGGATCATATTTTTCGTGGAAAAGAAGCTACCTGTTTGGTCAATCCACGTGCGTGCCGTGAGACAGAATTAAATATTGTGAAAACCGATACCCCTAAAAAAATTGCAGTGGTGGGTGCGGGGCCTGCGGGTCTATCGTTTGCGACAACGGCGGCTCAGCGTGGTCATCATGTGACGGTATTTGATTCTGCTAGCGAAGTCGGTGGTCAATTCAACATGGCCAAGAAAATTCCTGGCAAAGAAGAATTTTACGAAACGCTTCGTTATTTTTCAAACATGCTTAAACAGTACAATGTCGATTTGAAACTAAATAGACGAGTTAGTGCTCAAGAATTAATTGATATGAAATTCGATCACGTTATTCTTGCGACCGGTGTAAAACCGCGAGTACCGCAAATACGCGGTATTGATCATCCGAAATCTGTTTCCTATGTCGATGTTCTCACTGGAAACGTAACTGTAGGAAAATCAGTGGCTATTATTGGTGCGGGCGGTATTGGTTTCGACGTCGCTGAATTTTTAACAGAGAAAGATCATAGTTTAAGCGAAGATCCCAAAGCCTTTGCCTCGTACTGGGGAATGGATATGACCGTAAAAGCGCGCGGCGGCGTGACGGGAGTGCCTCGAAATATTCCAACGCCACCACGTCAGGTGATCCTGCTTCAGCGTAAGGAAGGTAAACTGGGAGACGGTCTGGGAAAAACAACCGGCTGGATTCATCGTACGATGTTAAAAGATAAAGGCGTAAAAATGTTAAGCGCCGTTAGTTATGAAAAAATCGATGATCAAGGATTGCATATTCGTATTCGTGATAAGGCTGAAGTTTTAAATGTAGATCACGTCGTAATCTGCGCCGGACAAGAATCACTTAAAGAATTAGAACAGCCATTACTGGCTGCGAATGTGAAAACATCAGTTATCGGTGGCGCGGACTTAGCCCAAGAACTGGATGCCAAGCGCGCGATTGATCAAGGTTTTAGATTGGCTTTAACCGTATAAAACTATTTTGGATCGTGACAGACTGCTTCGATATTGTGTCCGTCTGGATCTGTTACGAAAGCACCGTAATAGTCTTTGTGATAATGTGGGCGTGGTCCGGGAGCGCCATTATCTTTTCCACCGTTAGCTATTGCCGCTTTATAAAATTCATCGACTTGTTTATGATTCTCGGCGCGGAAAGCGATATGTACATGTGGCTTTTGAGGTGTGCCTTCGTGAAGCCAGAAATCTGCTTTCGGTGTAATACCGTAACCGACGACCATTTTACCTTCCGTGTACTGCTTAGGCACTTCCATTAACATTTTGTAACCAAGTGGCGCTAGGGCTGCATCATAGAATTTTCTGCTTTTAACTGGATCGCTGATCTGTATGCCTGTGTGGTCGATCATTATGAACTCCTTTTCAATTATGATTTTGGTAACGGTATAAATTCAGTTTCGCCGGGAACCATCGGGAACTGCTGCGTTTCCCAAAGTTTTTTAGTGGCTTCGATTTTTTCTTTTGAGCTCGATACTAGATTCCACCACATATAACGGGGAGTCGTGAATGGCTCGCCGCCAATGATGGAAAAATGTGTACCTTTTTTAATTTGCACTGATAACGGCTGATCTTTTTCAGCAACTAACATTTCGAATTTAGTAATTTCCTGGGAATCCATTTTCGCAGATCCTTCGACGATATAGATAGCTAATTCGAAATTTGGAATGTGCAAGTCGAACGTAAAATCATTTTTGGCAATACCATCGGCAAAAATCATCGGTGACGACGTTTGCACAGGTGATTGTAAACCAAATGCTTGGCCCGCTACCAGCGACAGCATGCAGTCGTTAGTTTCTAATTTAGGAATCTGATTTTTTTCGTAGTGCTGAAAACTTGGGTCGCAGTCTTCCAGATGATCGGGAAGCGCTATCCAAAATTGTAGACCATGCAGAGGGCGAGCTTTACCGCGTTCACTTTCATGAGCGCGCTCAGAATGGGAAATACCTTTGCCTGCCGTCATCCAATTAACTTCGCCTGGTGTAATTTCGGCGGTCACGCCAATGCTATCACGATGAACGATACGTCCCTCGTATAAATAGGTCAGTGTCGATAAACCAATATGTGGGTGAGGCCGAACATCCGTATTTTGATCAGGCTCAGTCGTGAGTGGGCCCATGTGATCAAGAAACGTAAATGGTCCAACCATGCGTTTTGTACGATCAGGAAGGATACGGTGAATGAATAGTCCTCCACCCAAATTATGTTCTTTGCCGTGTAAATGAATCATAGAGCCATCCTTGTCAGCGTCGGTGCTGTTATTTTTGAATGGGGATTGTAAAAAGTAAATCATTTAATGGTCTAAATGGTGTGTTTTGCAGAACGAAATTATTCAATATTTATCACTTTTATTTGGAATGCCATTCCTTTATACATTCGTAGTCAGAGCGGAGTCCTTATGAGTCAATGTCGATTTAATCCCTATCATTTTAAAAACGGAAAGCAGGCGTTAAACAGAATCGTCGTTCCACCTATGGCCTCGAAAACGGCGGATGAAAACGGTTTCGTAACGGACATCAGTCGTCAGCACTATCAGCGTCTGGCTGAAGCTAACGCGGGAATCGTGTTTGTTGAATATAGCTTTATTCATAAATCAGGTAAGGGCGAAGCCAATCAAATGGGTGCGGACGATGACCAGCAAATTTTGGGACTTGCGGCTCTAGCTAGTATTATTCAATCTAAAGGCAGTTTAGCCGGACTTCAATTAGTACATGTTGGCGGAAAAACGACGACAGAAATTACGGGAACAGATTTGATGGGGCCAAGTGCTATCGTAGTGCCCGTAAAAGATCGTCCACTAGAAACACCAGTGGCGATGACGGTCGAGCACATTCAGCAGTGGATTCATTGGTTCGTTCAAGCAGCCCATCGCGCGCAGAAGGCCGGTTTTGATTTTGTTGAACTGCACGCGGCCCATGGTTATGGAATTAATCAATGGCTGTCTCCGATTACAAATCAACGCCAAGATGATTACGGTTTAAATATTCAAGGCCGTAGTCGTTTACTTTTTGATATCGTAAAACAGATTAAATTAGAATTACCAAATCTGTTAATTTCCGTTCGTCTACCAGCGCAGGATCATAGTGAGGGCGGGTTAGAAGTACATGAAATGTCATGGGTGGTAAAGCAGCTTGAAAATCTGGGCGTGGACTTAATTGACGTATCCTCCGGTATCGGCGGCTGGCGCAGACAAGATGGGCGCAGTACGGAAGGTTATTTAGTCAGTGATGCAGCCGTTTTAAAACAAAGTATTTCGTTGCCCGTAATTGGTGTTGGTGGAATCGAAACGGGAACGTTTATCGATCAGATCATTTGCCAAAAGAAAGTAGATTTTGCAGCCGTAGGCCGCGCTATCTTAAAAGGCCCAAGTGAATGGGCCCAAGCTCACATGTCATGTTAGTGGTTTCTTGAATCGAACTTCAAAGCCTTGATCAGTTGCCAAGATCAAGGCCAGTCTTGGATTTAAAGACGCATGATGAAATCCAATCGGTGCTCCTATTCCAAAATCCATTTCATTTATCGGAAACTGTGAAAAGTTACTGACCAGTAAGCCAGGACATCCTACCTCTTCAAAAATTTTAACTCCGTAGCGTTGCCTTAAATCATAAAGACTTTGTAACGATTCGGAAACGCTGTGTTCGTCGATGCTGTTTATGCTTTCACGAATACGTTTAGCAATGTCAATGATAGGTAGACGGCTAATTTCATCGGGATCAAATTCTGTCACGGCATCGCGAACGGCGTTGCCAAAATAGGTGTTCGGCAAACCATATATCTTGCGGTAGTCGACGGGGCAGCGAACAATGAACATTCCGTTATGAAGGGGAATGTTGCGGTGATATTTTTTTGCGAGTGAAGCCATGATAATATCGTTGCTCGTGACTTTGTGGTGACTGCGAAGCTTTTTAATTTCGGTTTTCGAGAAATAGGAGAACTCGAGACTCACTTTTTCTGGCGGAGGTGGCCGCGGTACGCAGTAACCTGTGTTTTTGAATAAATCAGTTTCTAAATCACTGGCAAATTGAGTTTTTGATTTAAGCAGTTCGCGAGTGTTAATCGGAATGGTTTGCGGACTTTGATTTTTTGCAATCTCGCAGAAGATTTTCATGAATTGAAAAAAACTGGTACCATCGCCCAGCATATGTGAAAAACTAAAACCTATTAAAGTTCTCGTCGGCGTTTGTGTAACTAGTACTTTTAGTAGGGGCTCGTTCTCTTGATTTCTAATTGATGACAAGAAGGTATCGGCATTGGGCGTACTTCGTGTTTCCGGCTCGTCCTGAATTGTTGTATGTTCAACCACTATTGGGTGGCCAGGTTGTAAAACGATTTCTGTGTCGGATTTAACAACCAGTCTGCTAGAAATGGCAGGTACATACTGAGCCGTCTTTTCTAAGATAGTGTGCACGCGCTTAGGGGAAATGTGCCCAAGGTATTCAAAGACGAATTGTATAGTATAGAGTTGTCGCCGGTAAAAATAATAGTCCATCGGTGAAAGTGAAATGTTCATTGTATGTTTCCTAATTTTAAAATTTCAAAAGCTTCAGCGAAATGCCCTGTTTGAGTCATGGCGCCGCGATAGGCGGCAAGACCACGTATCGCTGATAGATAATTTATTTCATGTATTTGGCTTTTATGAAATCGAAGCGCTTCTATTTTTTTCTCGATAGAGTCAGTGATGTCGTACGCTATTCCGATTTCATTGATGGGGTTCCAAACTTCATAGCCAAAAATAGTCTTAACTCTGAACGGAGACCCGCTGGCTTGTGGGTACCATGGTCCCTGTGCGGCCTGGACAGCCGCCATCGTGAGCGCGTGCACGTGTGTATGATCGGGAAAGCGATCTGATTTGGCGTGCGTAAAAACAATGTCCGGTTTGATATCGCGAATAATCGATATCAAACGAATTTTAGTATCTTTGGAAAATGAAGTCAGGCCATCCGGTTCACGCAGGAAAATAATTTCGCTTGCGCCTAAGTAGCGACCGGATGATAGGGCTTCATCTTCGCGAATGTTTTGAATGTGCTCTTTGGGAAGATCCTTCATGCCTTCTTCGCCCGATGTCGCAATGATAAATGTCAGCTGATAACCATTGTCGTGAAGACGTGCGAGCGTACCGCCACAGCCGATTTCGATGTCATCTGGATGAGTCCCAATGGCTAAGATTCGTTTGCTCATACTATATTTCTTTCAACCACGCGCGCGATCGTTTCCGAGGCATGCAGAGGCATTCCATTTTCACCTAATAACTCGTGAGTGAAATTTGAGTTACATAATGCTTGTTTGATGGACCGTCGGGTAAATTCAACATCGTGGCCAATCAATTGAACGAGGCCGCTATCTAAGCCATCACGACGTTCTGTTTCCGCGCGAGCCAGTAAAACGCGTTTTCCAAAATAGACGGACTCTTCTTGAACGCCACCAGAATCCGTGACTACTAAATTTGATTTCATTAATAATGAAATAAATTCTGCATAAGGAAGCGGGTCTAGAAGTTTGATATTTTCATGACCGCCCAAGATACTGCGAAATGCATTTTGCACATTGGGATTTGGGTGAATAGGGCAGATAAACATTACATCGGGGCGCTCTATAGCTACGTGTTTCAATCCCGTCAGTGTCTGCTGCATGGCCTGGTTAGCTTCGCGACGATGAAGTGTGACGACTACAGTGGGTCGAGTGCCGATGTCTGGAATGTGATCGGCATTTCTGTTTTTTGTTTTAATGATATGGATTGCATCGTGAACGGTTGAGCCCGTGACCGTAATTTTGTGATCCTGAATTCCGTCATTGATCAGATTAATTTTTTCCAGTTCGGTGGGCGCAAAATGATGATGTGCCATCGGGGCCACGGATTGACGGTTGAATTCTTCGGGAAACGGTGAATTCAGATGATAGCTTCTGAGGCCCGCCTCCACGTGAAAAAATGGTATTTGCTGATAGAAGCTGGAAAGGGCGGTTGCGAAGCAGGTTGTTGTATCGCCATGGGCAAGTACCAAATCCGGTCGATGATGCTTGAAGTGATTTTCTAATTTAACAAGTAGCCGCGCCGTTAATTTGGACAGTGATTGTCCCGGTCGCATGACATTTAAATCGATTGATGGCTCTAAATTAAATGCGCTCAGGGCTTGGCCAAAGTAATTCTCGGTGCTGACCAGTCGAGATAAGCTGTACGGAATCTCCGAAGCGATCTTTAAGTGCTAAATATACCGGAGCCATTTTAATCGCTTCCGGGCGTGTTCCTATAATAATTGAAATATTTTTCATGTGTCCTCCTCAAGACAGGCTGTTTTTGCCTCAGATTTATATTGAAAAAAAGCGACAAATAGATGATATTATGTGAGTAATGGAAACAGATCGTTTAAAGTACTTTTGCCTGATTGTAGATACGGGAAGTTTGACGAAAGCTGCGGAGGTATTAGGGGTATCTCATAGCGGCTTATCGAAAGCGATGGGCGTACTGCAAGATGAATTGGGTTTTAAGGTTTTCACTCCAAAAGGACGTGGCCTTGAACTCACGGATAAAGGCCGAGAACTTTATGAAAATAGCCGCAAAATTCTAGAAATGGTTGGCGCCCTCAAGCAAGAGAGGGGTTTGCTGGCGCCAACCATTAAAATAGCATTACCGGAATCATTAGCCATTGCCGCGGCGGAATCGATATCTGCTGAAATGAGAGAAGGCGTAACAATAGACGATTTGGATTCGGGCGAAATTGAATCCCGTATTTTAAGTCGACATATAGATTTTGGATTTACCTTTGTTCCATTTCCTGACAAAAACCTAGATCATTTAAAAATAGGATCGGTAACCTTAGCATCGTTCGCTCAAGGACAGGTATTTAAAGGAAAAGATCCCGATTCTATTTCCTACGTTATTCCGTCGTCAGAATTGAAAGAAAATCCGTTGAGTTTGAAAATTCTTGACGGATGGAATACAAATTTAAATCGACAGACACCATTTCGTGCTAACAGTCTGTCGATTGCTTTGAAAATGGTTCAAGCTGGTCAGTGTGCCATCTATGCGCCAAAGTTTGTAATCCATCAGGTGAACGCGCGTCTTCAAAAAGACTTTCAGATGTACGAGCTGGATTTGCCACCGTCACGAAAAAACAAAGAACGCAGTCAGCGCGATGTTTTTTTAGTGAAGCGCACCAATGATGATGAATCCAAACTTATGAAGAGAGTCGTAAAAGTCATTCGAAATGTCTGCAAGGACTAAAGGAGCCCGCGATGGATGCTGTTTCTCAGTCTATTTCCTATTTAGAATCGGAAGCGACTCAAAAGGCGTTTTCTTTAGATGGTTACTGGCCCAAGTGGGATGGTCCGTGGTGGCATATGCTTTTGCTGCATGAAATGGAGTTAACACACATGATTCCAAAAACGGCAGTGACGGCATTTGTGGGTGCGCTTCACAGAATACCTCTTAAAATATTCCCCATTTACCCATCGGATATGCCGCCAGGAACAGATCCATTTCGAGGAAGTCCTTGCCACTGTCAAATAGGAACTGTTTATCAAGTGCTGGCGAAATACGGAGTGAATGTCGATAGCGAGCTACCTTGGATGCGCGCATGGATGCTAAATTATCAAATGGCTGACGGTGGTTATACCTGCGACAACGATGCCTATCTTGTAAAAGAAGAAATACCCAGTTCAATGGTAGGTTTGATTTCTATATTCGAGGCGCTTTTGCAATATAGTCCGCGTGGTTGGACAGCGGACGAGCGTCGCGTGCTTGATAAGGGCGCGCAGTTTCTGATAGATAGAAAACTAACATTAGGTTCTGCGACCGAGTACAACAAGAACGAACGCGAGAGCGCAAAGACGTGGGCAGACCTAGCATTCCCAAGATTCTATTACTACGATATTTTACGTGGCTTGAATGCACTTACATTGTGGGCTGAAAAAACGCAGACACCACTGCCTAAGTCATCGATCGTTGATGCGCTGAGTGTGATGAAAAATAAATTCCCAGATAATAACGTAAAGCCTGGCCGCAAACCCTTCGAAAATAAAAATACACTCTATACAGATGACGACGACAAATGGGCCGGTCGCCGTCCTTCGAAAAGCCATCCGTTACTAGAGGAAGTTAGTGAGATTGGTAAGACATCGTCTTATTTATCTAAGCAATGGATTAATGTTCAACAACGGGTCAGTAATTTAAAATTTATTTAATTATTCGGAAGGTTAAATTTATTCGCGCTGCCGTCGCCGTTTTAACTTTTGGAATACTATGTGACCAGAAATGTTGGGTAGGGCCTTGCATAAGGAGCAGACTACCGTTTTCCAATGTTACAGATTCCTTTAGCCCAGCATCCTTATAATATTTAAAGTGAAAACGCCGAGTGGCGCCAAAGCTGACAGATGCAATAACAGGATTAAGCCCGAGTTCTTTTTCATTATCGCGATGCCATCCGACGCTATCATTTTCATCACGATAGTAGTTTAATAGGACGCTATTGAAATTTACGTTGGCAGCTTGACCTACGCGGCGTTTGATTTCTAAAAGTGGTGATATCCACGGCAATGGTTCCATCGAGATGCCAGAATAGCGAATTATTTTTTGATCGTCGCCATACCATGCGGTCAGGCGTGGCTGCATAACTTTCTTCCCAAAAATCGTGATCGGTTCATGTTTCCACTTTATTTCAGAATGTAAGTGCTGAAATAGTTCCCGGCTTTCCGTTTCTGAGAAGAACCGTGGTTGATAATATACGTCTCCGTCCTTAGGCAAAAGATTAATCATAGTGACCCGTTTTGCTCCAAACGCAATAATTTTTCCTTAATTTCCAATCCGCCAGCGTAGCCGCCAAGAGTTCCATCGGCCGCAATAACTCGGTGACAAGGTACAATCAAACTGATCGGGTTGCGCCCATTGGCAGTACCTACGGCACGTACCGCTTTATCATTTTTAATTTTTTTAGCAATATCGCTGTAAGAAAATGTTTTACCATACGGAATTTTACTGAGTTCATGCCAAACGCGTTTCTGAAACTCTGTGCCAGCTATATCTAACGGTAAATTGAATACTTTACGTTGACCGTAAAGATACTGTTCTATTTGTTTTTGTGTTTCGTTTAGAATTTCGATCGCTTTCCCGCGCATTTTAGGATTGGCGTATTCGATTTTTTTTTCCTTCCAGAACACGCCATGGAGGCCATTCTCCGAGGCTACCAAATATATAGGACCAATTTCACTTTGAAACTTAACTTGAAGGGGTGACATTGGAATCTCCTTTTTTCTTATTTTTAACTAGTGTGTGTGAATAGTTTCGCCAGAATAGAGCGGCGACGTAACCGCGCCACGGACTCATTTGCTGGACTACATGTTTTGGATGTAAATCTAAGGCACGCGCTAAAATTAGGTCTGTCTCTGGAAACGTATCAGTGTGGCGTAGAACTTTTAATGCCATATAGTTCGCTGTCCAGGGTCCAATGCCTTTAATTGACATAACGGTCTTTAAAAACTCATCTACATCCTGACTAGCATTTAAAGAAATTTTTCCCTCAGCGACTGCCTGGGAAAATAACTTTAATGTTTCTTTCCGAATACGTGTTGTTTTTAATTTCTCAAGATTGGCTTGAGCTAAAACGTTAGGTGATGGGAACAGCTTTATTTTTTTTCCATTTACGACGTAGTCTGTTTCTTCACCTAAAAGATCAATCAAATTCGAAAGCAACGATTGCCCTTGCTCGACACTGACCAACTGCCCGAGGATTGAACTAATCGAAATCTCAAAGGGATCCCAACCGGAAGGTAAACGAATACCTGGATATTTAAGAAGTATTTTTTTTATCTGTGAGTTTGTTTCCAGTTGATTGGCTACAACAACAGGGTCCGAGTTTAAATCAAATAAATGACGAACCTTAGAAATAATAGAGTGAATCACCGTAGTGTCGGGAAAATCGATATGAACAATTAAACATGAGTGCTCGGGATCATTTTCAATGGCGATTTTTCCAATTTTGCCATCCATAGAAATGATTCGATTCATTTTGCCTTTTTCAAACCATTCCAAATTGCCAATTTTATGGCGTTTATAATTTGCAATTAAACCATCGAAATCAAATGGCGGGCGATAAGAGATGGATACTTTTAAGCCTTCGCTGGCACCAATTTTATTTCGACGGATGAGTCGAGGTGTTTTTTTAAAGCGCTCTTTGAAGGCATCATTAAACCGACGAATGGAGCTAAATCCCGAGGCAAACGCAACGTGCGTAATTGGTAAAGATGTCTCAATAACCAATTTACGGGCTAGGTTTAAACGATTTTCAAACGATATCTGTTTTGGAGTTTTGCCGATTTCTTCCTGAAACAAACGGCGTAAATGCCGAGCAGATACCCCAAATAATGAAGCGAATTTGTCCTCGTCGAATTCTAAAGACTCCTGAGCATGTAATACTTTGATCGCGCGTTGAATAACCGCCGATTTGCCAATCCAAGCTGGTGAGTGCGGTGCACTTTCCGGGCGACAACGCAGACATGGACGATACCCCGCGCGTTCGGCTTCGTAGTGTGTAGAAAAAAGCTCTACGTTTTCTTTTTTAGGCTTGGCCGGGCAAATCGGACGACAATAGATACCAGTGGTTTTAACACCGACAAAAAATTTGCCATCAAATCGATGATCGCGAGCCAGTAGGGCTTGATAATAGATATCCCTTTGTTTCATAGATTTAACATAGCCGAAAAAAGCATAAAATACTGGCTGTTTTCGGACATTATCATTTGCGTTAATAATCTTTCGTGTAGGCACTTAATAGTTCCCAGGTGCGGTGTCATTAGTTAGTATACATCTGTGATCAAGGAGATAATTATGACCGCAGGAAAAAATGAAGCTAAGTGATCGCAGAGACCTGCGCAGTCTGTTTTTTATTGTAATTCATTTCTGTTTGCTGATTTTTGGAATGATGACTCCGCCAGGATGGCAAACTGCTTTGTTAATTCCGAGTTTAATATTTTCCACTTATATTTGCTTAAATATAAATCATAATCAAATGCATCTGGGAATGTTTGAGGGTGCGACGGCGAATATAGTTTTGAATGTTGTTCTGTCGATTGCCACGGGTGTACCGGTGACAACGATTTATGTACCTCATTTGATTAATCATCATCCAAACCCCAACAACGAAAAGGATTGGATGGGCGCACACGTGGTTGGTAATCGCACAGGCCTATGGCGCATTCTCTACTATACCTTTAAGGCCCAAGTCGTTCAGATGAAGTTGCGACCTCGATCTTTTTTTGCCGGATTACCAGATGAGCGTAGAACCTCACTCGTATGTGAAATATTTGGACTATTCATTTTTGCCCTAGTTGGTATGCTTTGGAATCCAGTTGCATTTGTAGTTCACGCCATGGTGCCTTGGATGTTGGGCTCTAATATTTTGGTATTCATTAACTTCTTTTTGCATGATGGTTGTGATCCAAACTCTGAAAATCGGCATTCAAAAACATTTACGTCTAATGTTTTAAATTTCTTTTTATTAAACGGTGGTTACCATATGGCCCATCACGAACGTCCTCGTATGCACTGGGCTGATTTGCCTACTTACCACGCTCGATTTGTGCGTTTACAATCAGGTATGCAGCATGAACATTCTTCGATGGTTCGCCACTTTATTAAATTATATTTTTAACTTTAGGCAGGATGACCTGTAGGGACAGAAACCCGATTGCTGATGATATACATCGAAACGGTAGTCACGACTGTGGTTCCGACCATAATATAGCCAAGAGTATCGAAATGTTCTAAAAATCCTTCGGCGCCTTCGACAACAATTAATCCCGCTACGAGGGATGCAACCCCGCCTGCTAATTGTTGAAGTGATGAACTCACGGCCATAAAGGCGCCGCGATTTTCGGGAGTTGGAATTGCTGACATCAAAGCCTGAGATGGGATCATCCTAGAAAAAATACCGAGGAACATTACTGTGTTGACCACGACTACTGCATATAATGGAGTTATACCCAAATTTGTGTAGATAACTACCATTACGGCACTCACCGCAGAACCAAATACAAATACTTTGAATTTTCCAAACACATCGGCAGCCTTACCAACTAAAGGTCCAATAAAAATAGAAGCTAATCCAGTGAACAAATAAATCGAAGGTAAACTTTCAATATGAATTCCAAGATTGTGTACCGTAAACGCGCTACCGAATGGCATTAGCATGTAGCCACCTAAACTAAGCAGTCCTGTTGTTAAAAATGGCAGGATATAGTCGGTATTTTTTAGCGTAGTAAATAAATGATGAAATGCATTTCTATCCGGTTTAGCCGCTAGATGGGTATTTACTGGTTTCAGATATATGACAATAATGCCGCCAACAAATGTGCTCACGGCAACGATCATCAGGAATGGCGAGTGCCATCCCCAATGATTTGAAAAAAACAAACCAGCTGGAATTCCAAGAATTTGACTGGCCGCAAATGCCGTTTGCAAAAATCCCATCACGCGACCGCGCATTTGAAACGGAAATAAATCGGTAGCAATTGCCATAACGATAGATCCAATAACGCCGCCAAAAATTCCCGTGATGATTCGGGCACCAAGTAAGAAATAATAATTTGGAGCTAAACCGCAAAAAAGCGTTCCCAAAACAAAACCCGTATAAAAGAACAAAAGTAATTTTTTGCGATCATAGCGATCAGCAAATCCGGCAGCAAGGAATCCTGAAACGCCGGCGCTCAATGCGTACGCGGAGACAACTGTACCAAATTGCGCGGGCGAAATTTTTAATGCCGGCATCAAAATCGCACCCAATGGTGACATAATCATGAAGTCCAAAATTATTGTGAACTGTAGAAACGCTAAAATTGCGATTACAAATTTTTGATAGCCAGTGAATTTATCAGGATTAGTTGCCGACTGTTGCATTGAAACCTTCTTGAATGGAGAATTACATAGTTATATCATGCCTCGACTTTTACCTACAAAGCGTTTGTTGAGACACCTGCGAAAGACCAGAACCTGAGCCATTTATACCCCATTTTCCAAGGTAAAATTGCCTCTAGCAGCGCGAGTGTGGCCTTTTTTTCATTTTCATTGGGTATTCAATTGGTCCTGACCTTGCATTTCATGAAGTCATAACTTCTAAGAAAGGACGAACGATGTTGATATACGAAGCTTTAAAGAAAGATCATGAAAAGGTAAAATCATTGCTTAATCGGTTGCTTTTATTGAATGAAAAGTCAGAGCACAGTGAAGATCTTATTCAGCAAATTCGAGATGAATTAATTCCCCATGCACGTGCGGAAGAGGCTATTTTCTATAACTCGCTTAGATCTATCGATTCAGCAAAAGACTTAGTTATGCATGGTTACGGTGAGCATATGGAGGCCGAAGCACTGTTGAAACGCCTACAAATGAGTGACGCATTTAATGCCGATTGGAAAGAGACGGCAATTAAACTAAAAAACGCCTTGGAACACCACATTCGAGAAGAAGAGGACCGCATATTTAGTGTTGCTAAAGAAATTCTAACTGAAGAAGAAGCCGAGAAATTAGGTGATGCTTTTGAACAAATGAAGCCAGATATCAAAGAAGAAGGTTTCTTAGGCACAACCCTAGATTTGATTGGCAATTTAATGCCACCAAGATTTACGAAAGCATTTCGAAAAGATATCCCAACGGTAGGTGCCAATCGATAAGCTGATTTATGATTGTATCGTTATAGGAGGTGGGCCAGGGGGACTGGTGTCTGCCATCTATTTGAAAAGATTCCGTCGGCAAGTACGTATTGTAGCTAGAGATGAGTCTCGGGTTAAATATGTACCCGTCATTCGAAACTTGATAGGATACGCCGATGGGATCTCTGGAAGGAAATTACTACATCGTTTATATAAACAAGCCCACAACTATAAACGTCGATCAAAGGGCTTTATGTGGTCGGTGACTGCGCGAAATCTTTGGCGCAGAGTTCAGCAGCAGTTGGCCACGCAGCACGGGGGCCGCTACTCATATTCACAATCACCTAAACAGATAGTTAGGGAGCGTACCAACAGCGTGGACGTTCTTTTTCTAAAATACCATTCATCATGGTATCTAAACGACATTGAGTCGATGGATAGAAATACGGATCTTTTTCTACCGAGGTCACAGTTGTGGGATCATGTTGGTCGTAACTAGAGTTTGGATCGTCAGGATTCAATTTAAAAAAGGTACGTTCACTTTCTAGCGTTTGAAAGGCCCGCGTACAGAAGGCGTAAGATGTAACAGGCCTATTTTTACAGAGTGAGTCAGTGTAGTCACTGAGTGGTTTTACAGGGCCTGTGGGTGGTAGCCGTTTGAAAATGCGGGCAAGACAATATCGAAATGCAAAATAGTCGGCTTGGCCTTCTACTGATACATCGGTATCTTCAAACTCATAGTTTTTATAGGGGCCGCCACCAATACCGTGACCTAACTCGTGACAAAGAGTCGCTGCAACTCCATCGCGAGTCATTCCGGACATTCGCGCATAACCACCTAGCAAAAATAAATAATGAGTTAAAATTTTTGTATCTTTATCAAATAGTGATGAATATGCGGCACGAACTTCATCGAGTTTCCACCAAAAACCGATCATCGCAGGACTGGATGCGGGGTTAATTGAGATAGCTTGGTTTCTGCTTTTTAATTCGGAATCGTATTCGTCGTGGAAAGCTTGAGTAACGAGTCGAAAATCGGCCTCGGTAATTTGCGCATGGGTATATGAACTTGTAAAGAAGAGGGCATAGGTGAAAACTAAAACCAAAGTATTTTTGAGCATGCTTAGGTGTCTACTAACAAGTTCAAAGCCAGGTCAAGGAGTATGTTACAGAGCTGATTTTAAGTGCCAACAGAAAGATTCCGTCGGCAGGTGAAACAATAGACAGATATCCTATTTTCTTTTGTCGTCAGGAGCCCTTCTTTTAAGTCGTCTTTACATTTTGGGCATTGAATACCGATTAAGTTAAACTCATATACTTTGCTATATTGGCGAAATGCCATAACTATAGATGCAATTAGAAATATCGGGACTAATACAAAGTGAAATACGGGGACTAAAATCGAAACTAAAGCGATAGCGAAAACAACTCCAAACGTTTTCATAGCTTTCTTGAATCGTTCAGGCTGCGAAAGATGTGTTATGGGAATAGATACATCAAATTGGGTTCCGTCATCTAGTCTTATATACGCCATGCTTTTTCTTCTCATCAGTGTAGAGGCAAATCAAGTGAAACTTAAAAGTTAAGAATCTTGTCGTTCATCGAGCATTGAAGAACATTGAACTTTGCTTTGATAGGATCGCTTGTTTTTCGTTTCGTGTGCGGGCGAATTGGTGTTAGTATTTTGTGTTATGGGCCGTTTCATTTCCATACTATTTATTTTTCTGTGTTATAGTCTTTATAAAGCGGTTCAACTCGTTCCTAGTCAACCGTTCTTGATGATTTTCATCTGCTCAACGCTGTTTATGAGCGTGATCGGAGCGATGATGGCAAGTCGTAAATATCCATGGGCCTTTCACACTCCCTGGTTTAAAACTTTATCTTGGATCGGAACAAGTTATATTGGTTTCTGGGGAACATTTGCTATGATTTCTATTCCAATCGATCTTGTCGAGATGTTCTACGTACTTTTAAATGAGGGCCAAAGCTTTAGAAATCATATGCTTAGTTTAGCCATATTTGCAACTGCGCTTGGAATGGTGGTGATTGGTTATTTCACAGTTCTATTCGGACCTAAAGTCGTTGAGGTGGATATTGCAGACGCCCGTTTGCCAGAGAATCTGAAAAATTTTAGGATCGCACAGATTAGTGATTTGCATATCGGTCCAACGATTCAATCTAGGTATGTAAATCGAGTCGTAAAAAAAACAAATGAGATCAATCCAGATATCATTGTAATTACTGGTGACTTGGTGGACGCCCATACCGAGTCGATTAAAATACACTTGCAGCCCCTTGCGGACTTAAAGGCCAAGTATGGTGTATTCTACGTTACTGGTAATCACGAATACTATTGGGGAATACAAACACTCTTGCCTGAGCTTAAGAACGTTGGATTGAATATTCTAATGAACACAAATCATGTTCTTGAAGTCAATGGCTCAAAGATTTTACTCGCTGGTATTCCGGATCCGGCGGGAAGTCATGTCTCAGAAAATCACCGTCCGAATATTCAGAAAGCTCGGCACTCGCCGAGTAAGACTGATTACAATATCCTGTTAGCGCATAGACCGGACCCATATCGTTTTGCGGAAGATCAAGGATTCCATTTGCAGTTCTCTGGTCATACTCATGCCGGGCAGTTTTTTCCGTTTAGTTTGTTGATCCCGCTAGCACATAAGTACTATCGCGGCTTGAATCGTCACGGAAATTTGTGGTTATATGTAAATCCTGGAACAGGGTATTGGGGACCAGCAAATCGTTTTGGTGTTGCACCAGAAATTACTTTGGCGACATTGGTGGCACCAGTCATTAGGATTTAAAAAAAAGAACAGATGAAATTTAAATTGGTATTTTTTATTTTAATTGGATTGGCAAATACTGGATGCTTTTCTTTGCTGGTTAAGAAAGATAATTCAGCGGAGGAGGCCTATCGAGCCAGACTTCAGCAGCAGCAAGACGAAGCGGAAAAAAAATATAGTACGGCCAAACGCATTTACTTAGATAGTCCAAATTTAAAAGGCCTTAAAAAGGCAGTGGAGTTTTGCCAAACGATTCCCAGCCTCTTTGAGCAAAGAATGTGCTATGGAAACGTTTTTTACAAAACCCAAGATAAACATGTTTGCAAAGAATTTGTCGCTAATCATATGGCTCAGTACATTTGTTATGCTCAAGTTTTAAACGAAAAGAAAATATTGGCATCAGAAGCGAAAATATTTTGTCCAGATAAAGTTTGTCTGTCTGCGTATGCCTATCGACATTACGGTACCGAAGGTGCTCAGCCGGAACTTCTGTCGTATCGCGATGAGGCTCGAAAAATAGAAACCGAAGCGGGATATCGACGGCAGATTGAAATGCCTAGCTATCCGCCAAAAGGGTTTGAGTTTCATGAGGTGGTGCACGCCGAGGCGAGAACTAATCGGGCTTTCGGCTTAGGCTATGATTTAAACTTTAAATACGACGGTGATGAATTGCCTAGTCTTGGATTGGGTTATTATAATTTGGCCGAAAAAATATTTGCCTTCGACCTAGTGATATCAGCCGTGAAAAAGCCGGTGGCCGCAAGACTAGCTCTTGGCGCTGAATTTAAGGATAACTATGATACTCGTTATCACTTGTTATATGCGTTGGGATTGTCTGGTCAACTCGCCGGGGCCGCGCCTTTGCTAGAAATAAGTAGTGACTTTAAAAAAAATCATCAGTTAGTTTTAGGTTTCATGTTTTTGTTTCAACCGGCGAGATAGGCGATGGAAATGATTTTAAAGAAAGAACACTTTCGACAAATGCCTTGGAAGAATGGTCAGGGCGTGACTCAGGAAATAGATATTTTTCCCGGAGGTAGTGATTTTGCGAAAAGTGATTTTCACTGGCGTCTCAGTAGTGCGGAAATTAAAGCAGATAATATATTTTCTAGTTTCCCGGGATATGATCGTCATTTGATCGTCTTATCGGGTGATGGATTAAGGTTAAACCAGAATTTATTGTTGCCCCTGCAGGTGCACAGTTTTCGCGGGGAAGACGCTGTTCAATGCTCGCTGTTAGGCGGTAGCGTAGTTGATTTAGGAATTATTTATCGCCGTGATTTGTATACCTGTGAAATGAAAATCGTTACACTCGCTCACAGTGAGAAAATATTTTTTGGCGATGGTATTCACTATCTTAAGAGTTTAACGGAGCCCATCCGTGTAAACTCTGAATCTTTGAATACGGACGAAGTTTTAAAAATTGAAGGTAATGAAATTGCAGAGATTCAAGGGATCGGATACCCTATTCGAGTTTTAAAAATCTCTATCGTGATGAAGTAAAATTTTTCCCGCGTTTTAGATGAAGCGTGTATTGAGTACGACATTGATCGATGATCAGTTTCATAGTCGTTTGGAAAAACGGATCCCGTAATCCCGATTTAATATGCCATAACGTAACCATTTGATCTTGTGGACTTAGCTCGCAAAAATGGTTTTCATTATAGCAATCAACATGGGATTGAATGGCGATGTCAGCGACGTTATCACACGTGACATTCGGTTGTTTAGCCAAGTGATTTACTAAGCATGAACGGATTTTCGATAATACGTTTTGAGCGTGTTTGGTGTAGGTAGTCTCTTTATCAACGAACAAATGACAATAGCGATAACCGAAATTAGTGAGATAGTTCTTCGTATCGCAGCCAAGCTCAGCGTGTTTTTGGCAATAATAGGAACAGACTGTTGGGTCATCCGAGCATTGTGCCGAATAATTGGGGATACTAAAAAATAGTACCAACAAAGGCCACCACATCAGATGGCGGCCAAAAAAGTTAAGCACGGTTGTTCGGTTCAAGGTTTACCGTTCCACCCACGCGCGCCTCTTCAACAACGCGTACACGATCAACAGGGATATCTTTAGACGCTAAATACTTTCGAGTGGCATCTGGTAATGACTTCCACATTTTAAGTGCAACTAACACCGACATGATACCGAATGGAATCAAGAATGCCGGCCATGCATGCCAGCTTTCTGGTTTTTCAGAAAGGATGTTGCCCAGTACTAAAGATTGCAAACCTGTTCCTAAATAAACGAAACCATCAGTAATACCTGATGCTGTCGCCGTCATCTTACGACCACCGAAATCGGCTGCTGCCGTACCTGACATCAACGAGTGAACAGAGATAGACAATAAACCTAAAAGAACGGCGCAGGTACCAACGATTAGAGGCGACGTCAAAAGGCTAAAGTACATAGTTGTAGCAACAAGCGTAATCAAAATACCCGCAATAGCTACTGGAGGACCACGACGAGATTGGAATACTTTATCAGAGATATGGCCAGCAGCAAAACCGCCCGCGATACCAGTTAAGCAAAGGATTAAACCCCAGTTGTCATGGAAAAATTCAGCGCCGATTTGAGGGACGACTTTACCGAATTTAAAGTACCATTGCATAACACCGTTACGAATAACACCTGTAGTGAACTCGATAGCTGCAACCATCATGATGATTGGGTTCGAGAATACACGTTTAAGCATTTCAGTTTTGGTTAATTCGATGTGCATTTGGCCAGACGAGGCATCATGAGTATCGAAGTCTTCGTGTCCCGCTTGAGACGGCATGTCTTTTACTAAGATAGCATCCATGATGAACCAGAAGATAAGTAAAGCCGCTGGAATAAAGAAAATGAACCAAACAGAATCCACACCATTATTAACGGAACCTAATGTCGTGTGGAAAAGGTCTGACAAGAAACCAGGATTTTTTGGATTAGCACTCGCTGAATCGGCGATTTTAGAGTTCAAGTCGAAGGCGAAGTAAATACCTACAGAGATCAATGTTCCAAAGATTGCACCAAAGATGCCGCGCTCACGAACGTGGAACCAATAGGCTTTGTTCTTGATGATCGAAACAGCGCCATAGCTTTGGAAGAACATATTAACAGAGTACAGAATCGCTAAAGCAATCGTCATGTTCACTTCGAGTTGGCCATTTAAGAAAAGGTAAACCACGATCCCCATAGCGATGTTCGCGAGTGAAGCACCGCCGGTTGCGAGTAACATACCTTTTTTACTTCCCCATTTATCAACTAGGGGGCCATTTAGAAGAAAAGATAAACCGTAAGTGATAGTTCCGGCGGCGAAGATGGTGCCGAAGCTGGCGATTGTCATTTTAGAGCCTAAGGCGTTGCTGGCTACGTTTAGATTGTATCGAGCCATGTATAAGAAAGCGTAACTCATTCCAAGAGGGAACCAGTTTAGAAACCGTCTAACCATGAATGGTGATGCATGCATCATCGGGTTGTATCTGAAGTACAGGATAATCACCGCTAAAAGGGTTAACAGTACCGACGCTGCTGCCATGGTTGCTCCTTATCAATATCTAAGTATGAAGGTTGCTCGAGGGCGTTTCTAACCTAAAGGCTCCAGTATGTCCAGCATCCTAACAGAATCTTTACAGACCGGTTGGTCATTCCAGGAATAAAGGTAAAATTGAAAAAAATGCCGCTTAAACAGGCGTTTATTCTGACTGATTTTCCGCTATGGGTGCATATTTAATAAGTTTTGGAGTTTTCAGCGTAACTTTTAAACTTCTTCGGCACTTTTGAAAAAAATGGATAGGTTTTGTAGAAAGTTAGGGGTGGGCATGGTTTTCGATAACTCGATTGGCTAAAACAATGGATTTTTCTGTATTTCAGTACTAAACAACGGGCCTATGAGCGGAGAAAATGGAATGATTGAGCAAAGACTGACTGAAATGGAAACGCGATTTCTTTATCAAGAGGACACGATTGAGCAATTAAACCAGGTTGTCTGCGAACAGCAGGATCAAATTCAGCAATTAAAAACAACGCTTGAACTCGTAGCAAAAAATTTAAAGCATTTGTTAGAACACTCGAGCGATATTCGCCCTCATGAAAAACCGCCCCATTACTAGGCCTAATAACTCTAATTCTTGAATACAAAAGGTAAATACGTTACAGATTAGTTTGGTTCATTAACTTAACGAGTGAGGAAACATGACTAAATTTGTATTTCTATTGGCAATGGGTTTGATGATTGGTTGCACTAACGCGGCTAAGAAACAAACGACTGAAACTAAAGCGGGTCCAGCAACAGCTACAACTCCGGCTCCAGCGGCACCTGCGGCAACGGCTGACGTGGCTCCGGCAAAGGATGCTAAAAAAGCTAAAACGACAAAAGCGGCTACGACAACAACAGCAGCGGGCGACGTAACATGCACATCGGGCCAAGATGTTCGTAAATTATCAATCAAAGGCAAAGAGCAAGGTTGCGAGCTTGAATATACTAAAGCGGGACAGCCGTCTTCAGTAGCTAGCCAAATCGTTGGCCAAGCAAAATGCGAAGAAGTTTTAACTCGCATTCAAGACAAGTTAGTAGCTGCTGGCTATAAGTGCGAGTAGTTTTCTAGTGTTTTCATTGGGGGTGATGTTTTCTATATTGCCCTCAAAAATAAGCAGGCCGACGGTTTTTTAAAGTCTGAGTTGAAAAACTTCCCCGTACAAATAAATGACATTGGTATAGGTTCGTAAAATCTATAGAATGACCCCACGAAATTAATCACCAACTGAGGTCCCTATGTCTGTATATTCTTATATTTTCGGTATTTTACTTGTTGTTCAATCCACGATGGCTGCTGTTGAATGCACCAGCGCTGAGAAAAGTGTAGATGGAACATCGAAACATACAATTCGTTATTATAAACCGAATGAGCTTGGTCGTAATCAGTTTGCCAATGTTCAATTATTCGAAACGGCTAAAATGTCTAACAAAGAATACTTGCCGGTGACGTACACGTTATGTGTCGCTAAACCTAGTGGCTATGGTTCAATTATTCGCTGTGAGAGTGAGTACGGCTCCGATATTTATTTAATGATCGAAAACGTTCGTAAAACGGGTGCCTATCAAGACGGCCTCTTTAAGTTATTTAATTTAAGTTGCAAAGATATCTAAAAATATAAATCGAATGCGCGTGACTCGCGCATTTACCTAAATTTGCTTGATGTAGCTTTTGTAAACATATTTTTACAATCAAATTCATTTACATGGTTTTAAACGCGGTATGGGACTAGCAATAAGCAGTCTTGAAAAATGAATCGCGTCGGTAAACTGTCAAAAAAGTATACGAATTTGAGGTTGTGTATGAAGAAGCTTATTATTGCATCGATCAGTATTTTGAGTTTAATCGCTTGCCAAGACAAGAGCGATGATAAATTGGGTACGTTTGAAGACCGTGTCCCTGAAAAGTTAAACTTTACGGCTCCTGTTCAAGGTGAAATGCCATCTGATGCGCAAATCAATGAAATCAAAGCTACATTTTCAAATCAAAATAGAATGATGATTCCGCCTGGTGAGTTGATTGCGCCAAGCAGTGAAATGTCGGCCGATGAAATTAATAGAAAAGAAGCGGCTTTGCAAAAAGAAGATCCGAATTCTTATAAAATGTTAAAAGAAATTCAGGCCAATTGTAACGTGCCTAAAGCAGCGGTGAATTCAACGTTTCCGAAAGAAAGTGAAAACTACAAACCTAAAACAGGTGATGTTTTTACGGTAGAAGCTAAACAGAACATTACGGAAAAGACGGGTTCATGTCCCATGACATCTAAAGTGGACATGAGTGGTAAAATCGTTGTTGAAACGTATGAAGAAGGTCAAAACGTGGTTAAAAAAGCGGGCGCGTCTGCCGGCGGAAATGCAAAAGTAGAATACCTAATTAAAAAGCCTGAATACCAAAAACTATTGAATGCTCGCGGAATGATCGTCGATACAAATATTTCTGGTTTAGCATCGATCGTTGATACAAGCGCCAATAAAGCGTACGTAACCGGGAACATGACAGGTAGCTATATCACATTAGACAAACAAATTGATTATTCAACATCGATGGAATTAGTGACAAAAGGAACGTCGGAAACTAAACAACGCAATCAATTTATCGCCAAAGCTGAACTGAAATATCCAGGCTTTCGCGTATCGATCGTAGCTCACACGATTACTGAAAATGGAAAACAGTTGGTAAGCGAAGTGTACCTAAATGGAAACAAACTCAATACAAGCCAACAACAAAAAATCCTAAACCGCGAAGTCCCAGGCATCGGCGTCGTCGACAACAGCCCGATCTTAAACGCACTGAAATAGCAGAAGCGCCTGCTATTTCCCTCAGTGTGGCCTTTTGCCCCATAGAAATTGAAAAATCTGCTCGTGCTTGATCGCACGTTTGGGTTGTGGTGATCATAGTCGTTATGAGACATCAACTTTATGCTTTATCTATTTTGTCATCTTTAGTTTTTTTAATTTCGTGTGAAAATCCTATTAAGCGTGCCGCTCGAAACGTTCAGTATTCGGCATATGAAATGGTGGGGATTCAAAAGCGCGAGCTTTTGAAAACGCGAGTGGATGATGCTAGAGACGAGCAAAAAGAAGCGGGAGAAGATTTTCGCGATGCCCTTCAAAAATTAAAAGATGTTTACGGATTTCAGGGCGGTCAGCTTGAAAAAAAGTATGATAGTCTGAATAGTTCTTATGAACGAGCGGCTCGTCAATCTGATGATGTTAAAAAAAGTATTCGGAAAGTGGAAACGGTGGCTGGCGATCTTTTTAAAGAATGGGAAAATGAAATCGGGTCTATGGAGACCGCGCCTTTGAAAGACCGCAGTCGTTCAGCATTACGAGCAACTCAAACGAAATACAGTCACATGCATGCGGCCTTAAAAGCCTCTGAAGCAAAACTAGATCCGGTTCTTCATCAATTACGTGATCAGGTTTTATTTCTTAAACACAATTTAAATGCGCAGGCGATAGGCTCGTTAAAAAGTGAAGGCACTAAAATTCAAAAAGAAGTCGAAGTGTTAATTGCGGAAATGAATAAATCCATCAATTCGGCCAATCAATTCATTCAAGATATGAAGCAAACAGAATAAAAAAGTAGCCGGTCAAAACGGGTCTCCATTGTAATATCTTCCTACGTGTCGCCTAGTTGAACAGCCCTTCCAGGGGAGAACTCTTGCTAGCAATTTGTTACCTTGGCATCTTTTCTGCTTATTTAATCTATATTCGAAAACTATGGAGTTTTAAACAATGTCTGGTGCTCTCATCGCATTGATATTTATGGGTCTTCTTTTGCCAATGAAGTCGTTTTCATTGGGATTTGCAGATATTGTCGATCAGACAGCAATTGGTCCCATGTTAGTTGAAAAGCCTAAGCACGTGTACACACCTGCAATAGGAATCGGTTCAAGGGTATCCGGTTTAGAGATCAATGAAACGGGCTCTATGACGACGACTAATAGAAACAATTATTTAATAGGTTTAGATGTCGATGGTAGTAATACGACTCTCAGTATTCCCTTTCGAGATCCCAAGCAATCGACAGAGAGTCGGGTCGATTCCAAATTAGTCTATGCTAGCACAAGCTTAGTTCTGACCCCTAATATTCGGGCCGATGCGAGCTATGATTTTACAAAAGGATATTTGGTGGAAGATAGTACGGTTGATAGAAACCCAATCTATCTATTTCCTGATTTAAGTTATGAAAAAATAGAGATGTCACTAAGCTGGATCAGCAATCCCGAGCATGATTCATTTTTATTTTCACCAATAATGTATAGACGGGCAGAAAGCTCGTCTGCTTGGATAGTGAGTGCGAATATCGCACGATATCATTTGTCAAATATCGGATCTATTCAAAAATATGAGCTCTTTAATCGCAAATCGACACTGTCGTACGCTTCGATCTATAGCTTGAGCCCCGGGGTTGCCTATAGCTCAACTCGCTTTTACAAAAACTGGTTTGTTGGCGGTGTGCTGGGGGTCAACTATGAATTTAGTTATTTCCAGAAAAATTATTCAGATAAACCGATGCAAGATGACTCAGTCGTAACCGGAGCCGCGACTATCAATATTTCGACGGGTTATTCTTGGGATCAGTTAACGACAGGCATTTTCATTACAATTCGTAGCTGGGGTATCATTTTAGATGATTACATCGTTCGTAATAGCCACGGAAAATCGGGCTGGTACTTTTCGTATACCTTCTAAGCTAATTTAATTGTTTTCAAAAACAGTTCAATGCGTTCTTTTAGATCCGCAGCCGTATGCAGATTTAATTCAAGGGCGATGCCGTTATGAAACGACATAATCATATTGGCAACGATTTCAGGATTACTTTTTGTGTGTCCTTTTAAGTTCTTGACTAGTAGTTGTCGAAGACCGTCGGCGTGACTGATTAGCGCGTTTTTAGCAGCGGTTGGAATAATTTTAAATTCACGATACGAATTCGTCGCAAAACAACCTTTGGTACCATTGCAGGTTAACGGTAGCATCAAAAAGCGTTCGATGTTGTTCCAGCCAGGTGGCTCCGAGTCTAAAATATCTTTTACAGAGACTTTGCCTAAATACTGTTTCAGGGCGCAGGCATATAAATCTTCTTTATCTTTGAATTCAGAATACAAACCAGACTTATTTACGCCCGTAGTTTTTTCTAGATCTTGAACAGAGGTATCTGCAAATCCTTTTTTCCAGAATAGACTCAAGGCCTTATCCAATACGTCTTCGCGTTCGAAGTTCTTTTTCCGTCCCATATTGAACATAATATCATATCAAACCGATCGGTTCAATATTTTTATTGCAATAATTTTTAAGTTTGTTATTTTGAACTGAACGGTTCAAAATAAAGGAGAATCAAAATGGGAAAATTATCAAACAAAGTGGCTTTAATAACAGGTGGCAATTCAGGTATCGGTTTAGCGACAGCCAAACTGTTTAAAGAACAGGGTGCAACCGTAGTTATTACAGCGCGCTCTAAAGAGAGCTTTGAAAAAGCTCAGAAAGAATTAGGTTCTCTGTTTGACATAGTTCAAACGGATGTCAGCCAGTTAAGCGAATTGGATCGTTTATATACACACATCAAAGCGAAGCATGGAAAGTTAGATGTTCTTTTTGCTAATGCCGGTATTGCCGGTTTTAGACCGACATCAGATGTTGACGGCGGTTATTTTGATGATCAATTCAACACAAATGTTAAGGGGCTATATTTCACGGTCGCCAAAGCGTTACCATTATTAAATGATGGCAGTTCGGTTATTCTGAATGCTTCCGTTGTGAGTGGTAAAGGATTGCCTGGATCATCCGTGTATTCAGCAACAAAGGCAGCCGTTCGTAGTTTTGCTCGAACTTGGACTGCAGAAATTCCTTCAAGCAAAGCTCGATTTAATGTCCTCTCACCAGGTCCTATCGAAACACCAATTATGGGTAAGATGGGGATGTCTGCGGAGCAAAAAGATGCGTTCACAAATCAAATTGCAACCACTATCCCTGCACGCCGTCTTGGTAAACCAGAAGAAATGGCGACGGTCGCCCTTTTTCTGGCGAGTTCTGATTCTAGCTACCTACATGGCGCTGATATTTTAGCAGATGGTGGCTTAGGTCAAGTTTAGTCTTTCCCGGGTGTGTCCTTCGCTCTAGCAGCCACTCGATCTCTAGATCCACTACCAAATGCGGGTAGTGGGTCGTCTCGTTGTAAATCATAATATAGTTCACATGTTTCAGCTCGATACAATGTCTTTAGACTGGGGCTTGTTTTTGGTGTTTTGACAAAAAATAGTCGATTTTCCGTCGAGAAAATAAACGAATGTGCCGATTGAGCATCACGTATGAACCACGTCCATTTTATTAAGCCCATTCGTAATCAAAGAGGTATCTCTTTAATTGAAATCGTCGTCAGTGTAGGTATTGCGGGTATCATTATGATATCGATGCTCGCAATGATGCAGTTGATGAACAAAAACTCAACTAACGTTGCCTTTAACGTGACAAAAAACGAGGTCATCGCAAAGATCAGGTTAAATGCATTAAACTTAGTTTCTTTAGAAACGTCTGCGACGTTAACTAAGACACTCGGTGCTACCGGGATGACACCCAATGTGGGAACTGTAAATAGCTTCCCATACTCAGCGATGCTAGCGAATTGTATTCCGGGCCTTGCGACGACCTCAACGTGCGACAAAACAACTATGGACGATGCGCGCGGTTTTAAATTTTATTTAGCAAATGGAAGTAGTACTGATCCTGCTCAAGCAGTTGCTGGGGAGGACATTTATTATACAACTAAAGGTGTTCGCTGTACGTCTGCGCAGGCCGCTAATCCTGGTGAGTGTCCGTTGATGACGTCTGTGTGGGCCGAGCCATATTGTAATGGATTAGGTACAACGTGTAGTAAAGCGGTGTCGTTAACGATCCGCTATAAAGTTGAAATTAGGCCTGACTATTCGGGTGAGACGTTTATGGCGCCCCTTGAAGGTGAGCTATATTTAGCCCTTTCGAAGGGAATTCACTTGTCTAGATTGCTAAGCCAGTCTGACGTTCCAATTCCTTTGAATGCGAACGGAATTTATAGTGTCCAGAAATACTATGGATTGCCAGATCAGGCCTCTCTGCCGACGGGTCTGCGTTTTGAGGCGATTTTAGGTAATCCAATTGGGTTAGTTTCTATGAAGTTGCAGGTTAGATCTATTACGGGCGGTGATGCCGTGACCTATTTGGATGATGTGGTCCCTGCGGATATGAAAGACCAAACGTGGACCGACGTACGTGATCCTTTGGATCCAAACACTGTTTGGATGGTTCAGCTTACCGGCGCAAAACCAAATCAAATTATTAATTTCGGAACTCAAACAGCCGCAACGGCAAGTTACAACACGTCGAAAAATTTTGGAATTGGTGCGAGCTCAACAGACACAGCTGCTAACCAAGCTAAATTTCGCTGGACCATAAATGCTTTGGGGGCTTTAGTGGCTCCAACGTTTAGATCCGGTTTCTATCAATTCCGAGTTGTGGCACTGGATAGCGCTGGTGCAACATCGGAATCCATGAACTACATCACGGTTCGAATTATTCCGCGTCCACAGTTTATTATGCCTGCAACACAACCGTCATTCACTCAGATTCGAAATTGTATTGGCGGACAAAAAATAGTGAATTACCAGCTAGCAGTGGCAGACGATGAATTCGTTGGCGTGCAGACACTTAAAATGAACGGTGCTGACGTTGCTTTTTCGCAAGTGACGGGAACTAACGGATTTATTCAAATTCCATTTGATTTAAGTCAAAATATTGCGGGCGCGAGTCAGGCCTTTGGGTATACCTATACAGTAAAAAATAAGTTTACTAGCCGTACCGTAAATTCGGTCGTACTGCCGGAAACGAGTGGTAGCTATAGCGTTACTCTAAGTGAAAAGCCGGTTTCGGCTGTGACTCTATCTGCCTTTCCTTCAAAAATTCGTATTAACACGTTGGGGACAATTTCCGCAAATATTGAAACCGGAAGTTGCTGTACTGAAGATCCAGCTTTAACGTGGACGTATCCAACGGTCCCCGAAGTATCAGCACCGTTGTTAAGTGGAAGTGCTGTCTCGACACCTACGTGCACAATTGATACTGCGGATAACCGTCGCATTTGTTCAGGCAGTGTGACTGCGACCGGTATTAAGGAATCTCCCTCTAACACATCCTCTCCCGACATTATTGCAAGGTATACCTATGCAACGGCGTCTACGGCCTGCACGGGTGGTACTATTAATACAACGTATACAAATAGTACCTATGTTCCCGTAGTTAAAATTCCAGGTATTCAGTTTTATCTTACGGAGTCTCTGTGGTTAGACTTACCTAATAACCCAATTCGTGCCCTTAAAACTATTTCGCCGCTAGTGTACGTGCGTTCAGATTTTCAGCCGGACCAAGACGTTACAGTCGGTGTTTATAAATCAACGGATGGATCCCTTGTTTGTTCGATTACGTTTGAAGCGGGATCCAGTGCAAATCCTATAGATAGGACATGCAGTATTCCTGCGGGATATTCTGGCGATTTAATTTTGAATCGAATATCTCCCAACGTTATGATTGATACGGATCCATTTGGTCCTTCGTTCCGTGCGAAACTTGTCAGCGGAAAGTTGAATCATCGTACGTGTCAGGCAAGCTTAACGTCGATTCCTGACTTTGCTCCGTACACGGTACCAACGAATCAACCGATGCTTAATTCCCCGTGGGGTTTCACAACCGATGCGTATGGAAATGCCGTACAAGATACATATAATGATGCCGGCCACTGGGCTGCGGGTAGCACGAAACAATTTCGGTGCTATGACTCTTGGAATGGATCTATTGGGGCTTCCAGTTATTCAAATACTGATAATTTGAATATCACGGGTTATGGTACCGTCGATATTAATATCCAAGATATTTATCGCCTGTATCGTTATAACTCCGAAATCAAATCTCCGTATGCAGCGAATGCTCATAATGTCATAGGAAATTCGTCAGTATCATATAGTAAAGCACGTTACCAAACCTACATTTTCCCAGACAATCCTAATTTAGATTTTGATCCAAAGAACGCTCCCTATCTGTTTGCGATTTATCATAACGGAGGATCACCGTCCCAGGCCGTTTGGCAGTTTGTGAATCCAGTAACAGCAGCCACTGGTGCGACTCCTCCGAAACCTTGGACTGACTACACTCCGCAATTGTGTAGCGGTTCTTCGGCTCTGTCACAAATTCGACTTTTTGGCGTAAAAACGGTCGGACACTCTTCGGCGGAAACGGTCATGAAGGCTACGAACAATGTTTACGCTGGCGGATCAGGATACTATTCCTATAGTTTCATGTGCGCCTTTGGTCGTTGGAACCCATTCTCAAAGACAAGTACAACATGGTCAAACTAAGGCTTAAGAACAACTCTGGAACAAGTACCTTAATATTCCTATTTGTCGTAAGTACTTTGGTTTTTATTGGTCAGACATTTATCTTTATGGATCAGCAGAATGTGTTTCAATACTTGATCGATACTCAAAATACAGAAGCCAAGCTATCTTTACTTGGCAGTATTGAAACGTTAGTTGCTGATGAATTCGCGCTTAGAAATTCGAGATTTGATAGTAATGTCAATTTTCGTCGTTGCTTGTATGGTACCCCCACACCGTGCGATGAGACCGAAACCTACGATATGATTTTGTTTTCCCCAAATCCGCCCATTCTGTATAGCGGCGGGGCATGGCCGTCTCCTCCGGCCGGAATGTCTATGATTGCGGGTGGTTTGGTCGCAAATCCAATTTTCTATACGCGATCAGCGGGAATATGCCCACCTCCGGCGCCAACAACTCTGACAGCTATATGCCCTTTACAGGCAATTATTCAGTTTAAACCTCTTTGTGGCGGGACAGTATCAGAGCCAAGATCTCAAACGGTTCCTGGACCTTGCGCTGGACCGGCAACAGGCTTTGATATAACGATTGGTGTTGGTGTATTCTGGCGAGGACAGCTTAAGTTTAAAAATGATATTACAAGCAAAGGTGATGCACGCGTCTACCGCGTAAAGGCTAATTCGTTATTGAATTAGGGGAATTGTATGAAGCAAATTAAATCTATATTTAATCGACAGGTAATTAATGATCCCAAACTACAGTACGGGGTTACTGGATTCTTTGTTTTATTAGGTGCTATTAACTTAATTTTCTTTGGCACGCTATTGCGTGTGTTGTATTCGCGAGTTTTCGCTGAAATAAATTTAATGAGTGAAGAACAAAAGAAATATTTCGTACCTATCTTTAATGAAATTTCCGACGTTGTATATCACTCTACTTTGCTTTTCGGTCTATTCATTTTAATTTTTTCTTTCTTTGGTGGTATCGTCTTGCTTCAACATATTTCCGGTCCTAGCTACGTAATTAAACAATTTCTAACTGACTGGATGAATGGAAAAAAAACAAGATACCCCATCAAACTTAGGAAATATGATTTCTTTTCTGAACAGGCCGATTTGTTAAACTCTGTTTACGAAAAAACAGAGTTAAATAAAAAAAGCGATAAGAACTAGTGTTTTAGTGTTCAACAGCGAAGGCATCAATACACAAAGAATACACATCCTCGGAAGGTGATACTTCGATCGTTTTATGTGCTTCAGAAATAAATTGAATAATTTGCGCTTTCAATTTTTCATAGTCACTTCGTGCTAGCATGAAAATACTAGAATAGTGAAGCTGCTCGTTTCCTAAACCTTTTTTAATCGAGTTTAAAGCCAGTGTCCGGCGCTGTAATTGTAGACTTTGATTCAAAAAAGAATTTTCTGGCAAATGCATTGACGTTTTTAATGGGACCACTTTGTCGCCATCCATTTTCAATATATTTATGTCGATTAAATTCGAAACCACTTTTTTTGTTTCGGATTCTTTTAATTTTAAACGTTCCGAAATGCTTTTGATGGTTTGATATTCGGGTGAAAATACCAGCATGTGAACGACAGAGTTATAAACATCAGAGTAATATTTAATTGCCGCTAAACCATCGTCGACTGGTTCCCCATTGATGTTATTAACGATTCTTAAAGATTGTTCTTGGGTCTCTTTAAGGCGTTCTTTTAAATAGTTGCGATAGTTTTCATCTTGGGCTTGGGTCAGGCGGATTAAGTCTAAAAAATATTCTTTCTGCGATGGCGACATTTTTAAATAGTCTGCAATACGATACCCATGGTCTTGTGATAAATGAGGTTTTCCATTGATAGTTTGATTTAAGTAAGCCACCTGGCATTGTGCAGCTTTGGCGATCGCGGACTGAATTCCCCGTGGCGCATTGTCTGCATAAATAACAGAACGTAAAAACTCTTTATAATCTAAAAAAGAAAATACTGAATGCATTTTTGTTCCCCAAATTTTGAAAAACCTTAGCGGGTAAAGCATTGAAAGTATAACAAAATATCCAGACATTCCATTTTTTATAAAATGTGAAAATGCTGTAATATTAAGTTAAAGTTCTTTTCTGGATTAGCCAGGCTTCTAGTTCAGATAATTGATGAAATAATAACTCTGCGCCAGCCTTGATGAGTGCGCTTTTGCTGGCATATGGGTCCCATAGTGCAGCGGCTGCTAGGGCGCCCGTGTTCTTTGAACCATAGATGTCAGATGGACTATCGCCAATAACGACGAACTGATTTTTCGACGCTTCTTTCCAGTCAAATTTGAGGCTGTTGCCGTGCGGTTTTGAATCGACAGCAGTCGCAAAACTTAAGGTTGTAAAAAGATCTTCAATTTTGTGTTCTTTCAAAATACGTCGAGCTGACTGTTCATCGCGCGCTGTCCATAAATGAATTTTGTACCCAAATCCATGAAGTTTTAACAGTAAGTCATGAACTCCTTCAAATAGCTTGAATGAAAATCGGTCGGATACCTTGCCCCATATTTGAACCGCATGATTTTTTTTTGTAGGGCAGGTGATGTCAAAAGCCGTAAACAATTTTGAAAACTCGGGATGAAAATTTTTAATGGATTCTGTCAACGTGACTTCACGATTCAAAATAGCGCCGAATACGATGCGATTGATTTCATAAATATTTTCGCGTGACTCGATTAGTGTTCCGTCGAAATCGAAAATGATATCCGTAATTTTTGCTTCTTCAATCTCGATAATCCGATCCAAGGAATGATGATGAAATTTAATCTGTTTATCTTTCAGCTTGAGACAAAGTTCGGGATTTAAGATAGGATTTCCCGACCTATGAAATGATAGGTGCGGATACTTTGTCGCAAATTCATCAAAACAGTCATTAATTATACATTCGGCATGTTCGAAGCCCGTCGAATAGGGGGCGCCTGACTTGGGAAACGGAAGTTCCAATAACCAAACTGTGTGTGAAGGGGTAAGAAAAGGAGTATTTAATTTAAAAGTACAAATTGGCCGTCCGTTAACCAAGGCTTCGGTTAGTAAGGTTCCGTTTCTAAGCAGTGCCGATTTGTAGTAGTTGTATTCGGATTCAGTAGCGACACGGAAACATAGATGATCACAAACCAAATTGTGTATGGGAATTAATAGGTCGGTAACTTCGTTAACTAGGGACGTTAAAAAACGCTCACCTTCTAATTTAAACTGATTGTAGTCAAATTCATTTTTTCTCATTCGGGTTTAGTATCAGAGGTGATTTGAGTTGGAAAATACATTTAACTTACTTAAAAAGTAACTAAATTTGACGTTCGATTACCCGCCATTAATAGGGTAGGCATACATAGTGACACCGCTCACAGTGCCATCTTGGAAAGTACATGTGCCGTTAGATTTGAAATCGCCTTCGCCTTGATAGGCACCAAAGTTAGGAGAGTAAAGACAGTCTTCATTTGACTCGCATAACGTGTTGTCGTTACCAACGCCATCGCCATAAATTTCAAAAGCATTGATTAGAAACGTATGTGGAGTTGGCTGAGAATCTGAAATCGCTTTATTCCCGTGTATCGCGGTCGGGCATGCCGCACCTGCTGTAAATGCGGCGTTTGCTGTCAATCCATCGCCACTTTTGTTTTTGATGAGCGTGTCTGCAGTACGAATGCGAAAATCCATCAAGACGCAGTTTCCAGAGTTGCATTGCCCGAATGTTTGAGAAGACCAAGAACGAAAATTATTTTCGAAATTCAGCCAATCTGAAACGGATGTCCAAGCGATTGAATTAGTGGACCCTTGGGAATTTATACTATCCGTGGCGATAGTGCCTATAATTGGACTTAGTGTTGCGAAAGGGTAGTACACCCAATTTGCATCTGAAGTATTCATATTTCCACAGGTGTTTGCAATGACTCCGGGGTTGGCACCGCCGTTGGCTATTTGACAGCGTCTTGGGGTATTCGAGTTATCATCTATCAAAATGTTGTTGGTAAATTTTGTTCCATTTGAACCATCAAAATCAAAACCGATCGAATAATCATATGAACGCCTAACGGCGATTTGAGAAAAAGTTACGTTGGTTGAACTGGCTACAAAGATCTCGTTTACACTCGCATTAGAAAAAAATTGATTCACGAGGGCATTATTTGAACTGCCAATATCGAGTCCAGCCCCGGCGTTGTTGGACGAAGTGAGGTAAGTGAGTACTTGGTTTTGTCCTAAGATTTCAATCGAACCTGCATTAGTGACTAACACTTGGCCTAGAATATTATTATTGCCATGCATTTGAACGGCATCTCCGCCCCAATTATTTATGTGGATATCCTGTAAAACATTGAAGTTGCAATCAGACTCGATATTTATAGCGGGATACCAAGACAGGGCACGCATAAATGAAGATTTAAATTTTGTAACTCTGTTGTAACTAGCATTATGCATCCACATGACTCCGAATCCGGCTCCACCTTTTGTTTCTACATTTGAAATATTATTATAGTTTGAATCATAAAGTAATATACTTACGTCTTCACCACCTTCATCAATTCGAATTTTGTTTAATCGGGAAAACGAAGTCAGAGTATAAACAACTATGTGGTCGACATTTGCGCCCGAGCCGGTAAACGCCCCCTCGACCCATAGATATTTTTGGCTGCCTGTGCAGACTAATATTTTATAGTTTGGTGTTGTCGTTTCACCTGTGAATTCATCGCAGTTAGCGGTGTTGCCGCCATAGGTGACTTTGCTGCCATTGTTTACAACGATCGCTAGGCTGTCTTGATTGATATTGAATCCATATGAAGTGATTGAATTTGGAATTGTTAAGATGGTTCCCGCTTGATAACCCGTCAGAGTCTGTGTAGCGGTGGTTGAGTCGGGTGCGGGTACAATTGGATTTTCTGTCGTAGTATTCCACCACTTGGCACTGACACTGGCCATGACGGCAGTGTTATTGAGTTTCACGGTCACATAGTTATTAGTCCAAACATTACTAGTGAAATCGATTAAATCAGAAATTCCTTTTCCCGATTTCAAGCCGGTAGAATAGAAGGTAGCGACGCCGGTGGTAACCGAGCAAAGCCAATCGAATGCTCCTAAATAATCTGTAATGGAAAGACCCGTACATGTCGTGTAGCCAGTAGCTATAACTTTAAGTTTGTCTCCGCCATGAATACAGGCTTCGGTAGATCCCGTTTCATTGCCCGCGCACGCTACATCGGGTTGGTTGAAAAATCGTGTTACTCCGCTGCTGCTTTTGATATAGGATAGCCATTTGGCGCCGTTGGTAGGAAACGTTTTCGCCACAGTCACTGCGGGGAGAGGCGCTACGTCGTTATCTAAAACAGTAAATGATACTGAATTTGTTTCCAGCTCCATATTCGTTAAGGCACATGAAATGTTGACCGAAAACGTTTCATTGCCTTGAACAGTTAAGTCGTCAATCGTTGTAAATGTAATCGATTTTGTCATTGTGCCTGCGGGAAACAAAGCCGTCGCAGGCGCCGAGGAAAATCGGGTGAGACCGCTTGTGGCCCCAGTCACAGAAAGTTGAACTAAGGTGTCGGTGGTGTGTTCTGTGTCTAAGTTAAGATCGAGTGTGAAACTGCTGCCCTCAATTAAACTCAAAGCAGAAATTTTTGCTGTTAAAATGATTTTCTTTTCTACAGTTAAAGATTTTTGTTCAAAGTCTGTGATCTTGCTATTTAAAAAACAACCAGTAGTTAGCAATAGCAGGACCCCTGCGGTAACTATGCGTAGTAACGACAGAAATGGTAGTGATGAAAAAAACTTCACATATAATATATCGGTAACATATTAAAAAATTGCAGTTTCAAAACGGGATTTTGGAGTAAATACGGTTTTTAGACTCAAGTGTTTCAAGTTGAGAACTCATCCATCAAAATTTTGCACTTCCGCGAGCTGAGTTAATAAGATCTAATTGCGATTTTATAATTTATTAACTAATCGGAGATGTCTTTGTTTCACGGTATCGAGTGTAATTCCCGAGTTCTGTTTCCGATAGATATGAGCACAAATGAATAGACTTGCAATGGCGGCAAAGAAACACCACACAGAAGTTACCGCATATTTCCAAGCAAAAACGGCAATCAGCAAGCCCGAAAAGATAAGCAGGCCAGTCTGTTTAGTCCAACGATGTGACGATATAAAAAACAGCGTGCATATTCGGCGGAAACAACGAGGCTGTGTTTTTTTCGAACGATTAGTTTAAACATTGACCGACGATTTCACTGCGAGGTCGTCCTGTGATAATTACGTACATGGCGACAATGGCAAAAAATAGTCCCATGGATTGGAAAGCGCGCAGCCAAAGCCTGCGAATTTTTGCAGGCTCCGTTTGTAAAATCGCGGACGGAATCCAGGCGGGCCAAATGACGAAGGCAACCGAGATAAAGGCAATGACCGAGGCTAAATGCCACTCCCGAGACCAACTGTTCGCCAGAGTCAACCAAACGACACCCTCGGGGGCCTGCTGGGCCCCAAAGATTACCGGCAAGGCAACGAGCCAGCGTTGCCGAGGCTCTTTATTTAGGTACAGAGCCGAGACTCCCGCTGTGGCAAGAACGGCGGCCGAAGTAAAGCTAGCTGTGGCAGAAAAGCACTTATAAATCCCTCGGGGTGATTAGTTTAAAGCTGGGCCCTAAATCGGTTCAGCCGGCATTACGAGGAGCAAACAGAAAGCCGAAGCTTCATTTTTACGCATTTTAATGAAAAACTTAGAAAGAATGGGTTTACCCATAGACAAATAAAAAGACCTGAGGCATATCATTAGCTTAGATATCAATCCAATATGGTCGCGTAGCTCAGCTGGATAGAGCAACTGCCTTCTAAGCAGTAGGTCGCACGTTCAAGTCGTGCCGCGATCACCAGTTTTTTCTAGGCGAATTTTCAGATTACAGATTAGGGTACGGGGTTTCATGGTTCTCTTCATTCCATCTTATATAAGTTCAAAAAGTTTTAAAAAGACAAGCACT
>ERZ761610.202-NODE-202-length-54567-cov-51.583706_pt1 | contig 54567 bp, 52 predicted proteins | sample MGYA00512164_ERZ761610 | MGnify/ENA primary metagenome ERZ761610 (study PRJEB28899, sample SAMN02850038) | bioreactor sludge metagenome | biome: EBPR Sludge; feature: EBPR Bioreactor; material: flocular biomat | place: Australia: Thorneside Wastwater Treatment...
GTCATGCGCGCAATCTACACCCTGACGAGATCAGCGGCGGAATGCAGAAACGCCTAGGTATTGCCAGAGCCTTAGCACTAGATCCTAAAATCGTGCTATATGATGATCCAACAGCAGGTTTAGATCCAATAACCTCTAAAAAAATCATCGAGTTGATCGCTGATTTGAAAACTAAAAATAGGTCTACGATCGTGGTAATTTCTAATGATATGAACCGCGTTTACCAAATTGCTGATCAGATTGGAATGGTATATCAAACGAGTCTAATTTTAACGGGTTCGGTGGAAGAAACTAAAAAATTTAATCATCCCGCCGTTCAACAATTTATAAAAGGGGACATCTATGGTCCCCTAACAGCTAATCGATCTCAAGACTTATAGATTTCTAATCGCCTTGAAGAAGCTCTTCGCCAGCAGGAACCGGAGTTGAAGCCGGTTGTTTTGCTGGCTGCGCTGGTACCGGAGCGGTCGCGGCTTCGTTCGCACGGATTCTTTGTAGTGCGCGGTCTCGCTCTTTATTAATAGACTCTAAGAGCGATTGTAGTTTTTCTATTTCCTCAGCTGATGTTGCGCTTCGAGTGGCTTCCACGGTCTTTACTTTTACTCTGAGTTCATCGGCATGGTCTAAAACTTCTGCTTCCGTTTTAAGACCGGCAAATTCTTTAGTTATCGAAGTTGAACTGGCTGAAATTCGGCCAACTACGACTTCGGAAGCCGCGATCGTATCATCATCATATCCCGCAGTTTCTTTTCCCGAGTCGGAATATCTGTTAGTCTGTGCTGCCGTCATAGGAGCACCCATATTGCCTGTACGGTTCATAACTTTTCCAGCTACGCCTACTGGGGAAACTGGAGCCCCTCGTTCGCGAAGGACAAATGTAGATGGGTTCGTGTTCGGAGCCGCGATATAACGTGTGTTATAGCGAGTGGCGGTTCCCGTCGCTGAGCTTTCGGTTACTCTAACAATGTCATGCATTGCGTGAGCCTGCTCGTCGTTGATAATCCCTTTTCTATAGAGATTTTCAATTTCACCGTGTCGGCGAATAGCATCTTGAGAAATCGCGCGATTACTTTGGTTTCTATAAACAGATGATCGTGCACTTGCTGATGGGTTTGCTTGGGCCGCATTTGCGCGCGCCTTTTGCATGAACTCATTGATATCATCCATTTGCTTTTGAACCGCCTTACTCACTCTTGCTGTTGAAGCCGCAATTGAACTCATATCAACTTTTGGAAGCGCATCAATGAACGACGTACTTGTGTTTGTAAATGCAGTTGTCGCAGTCGACGATGAGCCACCGACTACAGCTTGTGCGCTAGCCGTACTGCTAGTTGCCGCAGTAGTCGGAATTGCAGTGTCGATCTGTTTTGAAGCAGCTGAAGTTGCGGCTTCGACAGCATCAACGGTAGCCGCCCCAACTCGAGCACCAGCGTTAATTGCGCGACCTGAAGCCACCGATGTCGAAGCTGACTGCCCGTATCGGGTGCGAAGGCGCGCAAGTGCATCGTCCATATTATCTAAAATTTCTCGTGCTTGGGCTTGGGTTAAACGACTTGGATGACTTGTGTTTGAAAGTCGTTCCACTTGAGCACGGCGGGCCTTGGCTGCGTCCTCGATCATTTTCATCTTTTGTGCAGGGGTTTTTCCAATTAATCGATCGGGTCTTACAAACAGGCTTTCAGGAGCATCCACAGCGCGGGTTCCACGTGTTGCATACATAGCTTTGTAGTTTGAATCTCTAAAAGCGCGAATATCTTTTTCAATTTTTTGCACGGATTTATTAGTTAATTTTACTAAGTTAGAGCTTGACCCTGAGCTTGCGACGTTTGTAACTCGCGAGCTAGTTTGTGTTACAACAGCTGTCGCATTCGAAGATGCCGCTTCAGTAGCTTGTACGGCAGTGGTCGCATTTGGCCCAAAAGTAGGCTCGACACGATCAGCAAGATTCGTGCGAACGCCACCTTCTTTTTCGCGAAGTTTGCGAACTCTGGCTGCCACTGACTTACTGAAATCAGTAACAGGTCTAAGCGCAATAGCTAAATTCGAAGCGGCCTTTTTTGAAGCGGCTCGTGTAGTGGCTGATGTCGCAGCGGAAGTAGTTTTTCCAGCCGCTCCCGGCTTAAGTTTCTGCATGATGGCGTTTGTTTTTGGGCTGGATGCCACAAGGTTCTTTGCAATTCCGGCAATGTCTTTTACTCCCGCCTTCAATACGGAACCTAGAAAACCGATCCCTTTAGCGATACCACCACCCACGAAGAAATCGATTGCCATGCTGGAAGCTAATTTACAAGCCTGGTCGACTTTGTAAGGGCCTGTAAAGCAGTTATTCCATGAGCTAAGTTGCGCAACAAGCTGATCCACCATTGCAGATACGAGAGCGCCAATCTTCTGAGCCACCTCAGCGAAACTCATATTCCTAACAATTCTCCAAATTTCAGTTACGGATCCAAGTTCATAAATGGCTTTTGCCGTTTTGAACCACTTCATGACGGCCTCTGCAATACCACGAGCGGCGCTCTTCACGCATGTCGATAAAAAATCTCCAACGCCTTCGACTTTGTTACTTGGACGAGTTCGTTTATAGCACTCTTTCTGTAGCTCAGAGTCGTTCATGTCGCCAAACTCTACCGTGTAGAAACCACGCAGGACGCGGAAAGCCGGCCCCTCTGACTGATCGCAACACTTATCCATATTGGTAGTTTCCGCTAAAGGTTCAACAGCTTGCTGAATATCCTTAAGTGACTTCATTGCACTACATGACGTGTTACCATTGCGTTCAACGCATTCAGTGGTAAGTTTCGCAATTCTTTTAGCCGAGCGATCAATCAAAGATTTACTTCGATGAAATTTATCCCAGGTATCATCATCGCAATCTGCGGGTTTAACGCTCGGAATTTCGCCATCGTCGTTTGCACAGGTAGACTTTGCTAAACGTCCAACCCAATATTCTGTGGCATCTTCGTGTGCTTTTTTGTGAAGCATGCTTAGGCATGTAAATCGTTTTGCATCTGGCGGTTCGCCGCTGAGTAATTCATTTTCCAGTGCGCCGACGATACGATCAAAATTATATGTTTTTCCGCCTGCTGATTTATTATCTAAAGATCCCGCGACAATATAGCGTTTAACATCGATTAGACTGTCGCATTCTGCGCGATTATATTCTGCTTGGGCAAAAGCGGACAGTGTAGAAAATAGTATGGAAAGTAAAATTATCAGTTTCACTTGATCTCCGATTTAAACGAAATATTTTTGAATTCGACTTGGGCTTTTTTAACGAGAGCCGCATCAGACTTTGCTGTCCAGTCCAGTGTCATCAAGATAAAACCATATGGAGTCATGTAATATTTTTCGATAAAATGCTTATTCTGTGAATCTTCAGTATAGCTGCCGGTAATTTCAAAAATGATTTCTTTATCTGATTTTCGATTTAGAGTTTTATCGGCTTTCCAGTTAGATACGCCCGCAATTTTGTGCACTGACTTTTTTCCATCTACAAGTTCTTGAAATATCTTTTCCTTGTCCATTGTTGAGAACTTTGGCCATAATTCTTCATTGCCTATCTGCACAGATGCTAGCTTTAAACCTTCAGTTTCCTCGAGTGTGAAAATTTGCATATCAGGAATTGCTTCGTCGCCGGTGTTTTGTTTCCAGTTCAATTTTGAGGGAATTGCGAAGGATAAAATCGCTTTATTTTTTGTTTCTGATTTATCCGTCTCAGCCCACAAATTAGTACCCAAAACGAACACCGCAAAAAATGTAAAAAATGTTTTCATATTCATAGCTTATCTATTTTTCGGCGTATTTAGAATATTATGAATTGTTGCAAAGGAAATTAGGACGTCAGCCAAGGTCGTTTTCAGGACTATTTGCCACGGACAAAGGTGCGTATTTTTAAACCTTCGATACAATACTTTGAAGCTCGGTGTTTAATTTTTTATCCTATATGCTAGAGCATGATTCAGTATAAGAAATTGATTAAATCTTTTGGCACGCGAACAATTTTAAAAGGCATCGATCTGCATATAAAAGCGGGCGAAATCGTATTTATTTTAGGTACCTCAGGAACAGGAAAATCTGTTCTTTTGAAAAACACTGTAGGCTTGATGAAGCCCGATTCTGGCGAGATATGGATCGATGATGAAAACGTAACCGATTTTACTGAACAGGAGTTTTTGCCAGTTAGAAAAAAATGCGGGATGGTATTTCAGCACCCGGCTTTGTTCGACTCTCTTAGCATTTATGAAAACATAGCGTTTGGCCTAAGAAAACATTTCAGTTTACCTGAAAGTGAAATTAAAGAACGAGTTGAACAAGCTCTAAGTCTTGTAAATTTAGAAAATGTGTTAGCGAAACGTCCAGGCGAAATTTCCTACGGGATGCAAAAACGAGTCAGCTTAGCGCGAACAGTGGTCTTAAGGCCTAAAGTTTTACTTTTTGATGAGCCCACCACCGGCCTAGATCCGGTAACTACAAATTCAGTTAATTCACTCATTCAGAACTTATCGAGAAAATTAAATACCACGTCTATGGTCGTTAGCCATGACATGCACTGTGCGCTGAAGATAGCAGATCGAATTGTGGTGTTGGATCAAGGTCAAATCGTAGAGCAAGGAACACCTCAAGAGCTTCTGCGGTCGCAGGTTCCGCTGGTTCGTGACTTTCTTGCTGAAGCAAGGGACCTGTTATGAAGTCAGGTGTACTGTTTGTAAATCGTCTAGGCGAAATTCTATTATTTTTAGGTGAAGTTTTGAAAACTTTGTGGAAACGACCTTGTAAATTAGAATTAGTCCTAGAGCAAGTTTGGCATGTAACGATCCAAAGTTTTCCAACAACCGCAATGGCAGGATTTTTTGTCGGCGGGATTATGACGGTACAGTTTGCAATGTTAGTGAGCGAATTTGGCGCGTCGGCGTATCTTGGGGGACTTGCTACTAGTGCCACGATTCGGGAAATTGGACCTATGTTAATTGCGTTCATGTTGTCTGGAAAAGTTGGGGCGTTTACATCCGCGGAACTGGGAACAATGAAGGTGACCGAACAAATCGATGCGATCCGTTGCCTTGGTGCGGATCCAATTCAGGAAATAATATTACCTAGATTTTTAGGTATCATTATTTCCTCATTTTTCTTATTAACAGGCGGATTAATGCTCTCGGTAATTGGTGGCTCAACACTAGGAATTTTATTTGCTGGTATTAATCCCCAAGAATATGTTCGCCACATTCCGACTATTTTAGGGTTTCCTTCTCTAATGAGTGGCTTAGTAAAGTGCATGTCCTATGCGCTTGTTTTGGCGACCATTTGTACATTTATGGGCTATTTCACAACCGGCGGCGCCAAAGGTGTAGGGCGTTCGGTTGTGAACACATCAGTATTAACGATGGTGACAATAGTGGTTTTTGATTGGGGAACTAGCTTCTTGGGACAACTTTTAATGTCTTGGTTTGCGGTGGGATGATGTCGATAAAAACAGTTTCCGCCAATCCGTTTTCAGCGCTAGGACACTTTTTAATTGTCTCTTTCAAAGACATTAGGTCATTTTCCCAGTTGGTTGGCGCTACGTTAGTACAATTATTTGCTCATTTACCTAGAAAAAAAGAAACATTTCAGCAGTTGTACTTTGTTGCCAATGGAAGTTTGTGGACGATCGCTTTTTGCGTAACGTTTGCGTCTATCGTGACCATCTTAGAGTCATCATTTCATATGAAGATCGTTATCCAAAATGATTCAATGGTTCCGGGATTTGCATCGGTACTCATATTGCGCGAGCTAGGCTCCGTTGTGACGGCCCTTTTGTTAACATCGCGAGTGGGCGCCGGTATGGCAGCAGAAATTGGCTCAATGAAAGTGACCGAACAAATTGATGCGTTAAAAATGTTAGGAATAAACCCAGTACGGTTTTTAGTTGTTCCGCGATTAATTGCTTCGACCATTGGCTGTGTAATATTAAGTATCATAGCCAATATGGTGTGTATTTTAGCTGCGATGATCGTAGCGGATCAATTTTTGGGGTATTCGATCGGCTTGTTTCTGACAGCCATGAGGCGTTTCGTGGACTTTCAAGATATTATCTTTGCATCAATCAAGGCGTTTTGTTTTGGAATTGTGATTCCATTGATGAGTTGTTACTTCGGTTTTAATTGTAAATCGGGAGCCGATGGAGTTGGTCGAGCAACCACCCAAAGTGTAGTCTTTGCTTCGGTCGCGATCATAGTTCTTGATTTTATACTGTCATATACGTTTTCATATTTTTATTAGGGGAATAAATGAAGATTGAAACAAAAGTGGGTTTGCTATCAGTTTTTGCGCTAGTTTTGATTTTCTTGTTCGCCTATTTAGTGGGTTTGGTCTCACCATTTAGCAATTCATATGACCTAAATGTCATGTATAACTTTGCCGGCGGGATCGAGCAGGGTTCACCCGTACGTGTAATGGGTATTAAAGTTGGTAAAGTTAAAAGTATTACCTTTGTTCCGGAATTTAAAATGCCTAATTCAGGGGAAGAAGTTAAATTACAGGTACAAATCTCTGTGGATAAAAAGGCGTGGAAGTCGGTACGTCAAGATTCTAAGTTTTTTATCAACTTAGCCGGTGTTATCGGAGAAAAATTCCTAGAAATTTCTCCTGGTGGATTAGATCAGCCTGAATTTAGTCACGGTGATGTGGTTCGCGGTGAAGACCCACCAAGAATCGACCAGTTAATTTCGCAAAGTTATGGATTGGCGGGCAAAATGATCGAACTCGTGAACAAAAACGAAGGCTCCGTTGCTAGTATCATTTCACAGATGGATCGATTATTAAGTAATTTTAACAAAACACTTACTTTGCTAGAGAAGACATCGAAAAATAAAGAAATGGGTCGTCTTTTAGATAACTTTGTGAAAATTAGTGATGACTTATCATATTTAACAACGGGTTTACGCTCAAAGAAGGCCGAAGAAAGCTATGATTTGATTCATAAACTCCTGTTTCGGTTAGAACCACTCGATGGGCCGCAAATCCGCAAGTTCCTTCAGCAAGAAGGAATTAAAGCGAAGATCTTATAGTTCATTTTGGCGCATAAAATCGCAATTTCAGTGCCAACTAGATCCGTATCTGCGTAGAATGCGGAAATATCACACCTGTATTTACCAAAAGTTCTGGACGAGCTGGAAATATTTTGATTAGAAATGGGTAAAAGGATCTATATGAAGACATTAATCGCATTGTTTACGTTGTTTTTTACTCTTATTTCACTTGCTCAAGAAATTTCAACGGTCGAAATCACGCCGAATCGATCATCGAAGACACAAAATGAGACAACATCATCAGAATTTTCATCTTCCAACCACAAAAGTTACTATCAATCGGCCTATAATTCTAATTGGGAGATGCGTGATCACCGAAAATTAGGTGCCGGAATCGGATTGGCGGGAGTATTTGGACAAATTGGTGGTGTTGCTGACATAAATTTTGACGCACAAAACGCGGCGCAGGTCGGATTTGGTAACGGATACGGCTTTAGTACGTTTTTTGCGGGCTGGAAAACCAGTTTTGAGAGTCAGTTTTTATCTCCGTATATCACAGTTGGATATTCTCGCTGGTACAATTCCGACAACGTCGACCTTCGTGGTAACTCGTATATTTTGGATCAAGTGTTATCAAAAAATGAATTGCGAAATGGTAAAATCGGAGTCGATTTTTTGTTAGCGAATGTCGGAGTTCAGTACAATCAATTAGATTCAGAATGGATTGGAAATTCGTTCTTTTTAGAATTTAATTTTCTTTATAGCACTAGCCGGGGATCCTTGCTGCCAGCGGCTTCTGTGGGATCGATCTATTACTTTTAGATCTACAAAACGCAAAAAAAAACCCGCAGTTAACTGCGGGTTTTCCAGATATTAGCCGGAGCTAACTATCTTTTTTTAGAAGCTTTCTTTTTAGTAGCTTTTTTCTTAGTAGCTTTTTTTGCAGCTTTCTTCTTTGCCATGTGCTCCTCCTGGAGATTATTAAAATGATGTAGTGTTAATTCACTACAAACTTAAAACTATACTTATAGTCTTCACAATGCGACAAAGTTCGTCAACAAAAAAAAATCACTTGCACAGAAATTGATACGATTTTTCTTCATGATGCTATCAATGGTTGTTTCATTTTCGATTTCGCTTCTCGGATTTTTAATTCTAAAGCATGAGATTCACGAATTCTTTTTTAATTTTGGTCTGAGCACATCTATTTTTAATTTCATCACGTATTTTTTAGTATTAATTGTTTTAACAGTGACTCATTTTGCATTCGAAAGTCCCGTTGTCGCGTGGTCATTCTATTTTTTTCTCATAGTGTGCTCACGCATGTTACCTCACTTGGCACGAACTTTATTTGAAAATGAAATCCAGAAAGAAAGTTTGAGTTTTTTGGATAAAATTATTTTGGGAGTATCGTCTGGCATGTCGTTAAGATCAGCCATGGATAAGGCTTTCGATGGCATGCATGGTTGGCGTCGTCGGCAGTTCTATGATCTGGTTCGAGCCATGAATTTGGGGCAAAATGTTTCCAAGATAATGTCGCCAACACTAAAAAATTTGGCCGAGGAGTTAACGTTTGTGCAAACTTCACAAGTAAAAATCCTCGAGCAACTTCAAAAACTGCGCCGAAATTTAAAATTACGACTAGATTTGAGACATAGGTCGAGACAAGTGGCACTAAACATGAATGTACAAGGCGGATTTTTGATTTTCGTTTTCATTGCCGTTAGTTTTTTTTCGTATTCTAACTATGAGACGAAATTATTTCTGAGATATCTTCTGCCGGCGACAATTTGGTTCAGTTTTGGTTGCCTGGGATTGTTTTATTTGCAAAGGAATCACAAATGGAAGATCTAGCGCCGCCACTTGAACTACTTTTGATCGTAAAAAGTAGTATTGAAAAAGGAAAATCAATCCAAGATGGAATTAAACGCTATCTCAGCGCATCGAGTGGCCACACATTTGCTAAACACTCATTTGAGGCGACGACACGCCAGTGGTTCCTTTTGATTGAGCGCCAGATGGCCACTCACGAACTTGTGGCGGGTGTTAAATCAATTTATCGACGTCAGGTGCTGCAGTTGTTAGAGACGGGGATTAAGAAAGAGCCGATCTACAATCAGATTCTCATACTTGAACACGAGATTTATCAAGCGTGCGAACGCGAGATCCAAGAAAAGTTAATTAAACTTCCCTATTTAGTGATGATTCCTGTCCTATTTTTCCAGTTTCCCGCGCTCTTGACGGTAATTTTTGGACCCTTATTACAAAATTTTATTGAAAGTTTAAGATGAAGTAGGCGAAAATAGATCTAAAGGCGGGGTTTAGTGGTGTTTAGCAAAGAAAAAAATTTAAGTTCGTCGCTAGCGAGAGCAACCGAGTCTAAATTGGAAACCTACCGTCTTTTAGTCGATGAATTAATCAAAGATGCTCCGGACAAAGCCAAAGTCCGCGACTATTGCAAATTTCTGAAAATTCCTTACTCATTGAACTCGGCGACACAGCTAGGAACGGTTTTTAATCGGTTGCAGTCCTTAGATCGCCAAGCTATTAATGACTGATGTCTAAGATTAAAAACTCTATTACCGAAACCATCGGCAACACGCCGATCATCAAACTTAACTCTATAACTAAAGATTCAATTCACGAATATTACGTGAAGCTTGAATATTTCAATCCGGGTGGCAGCGTGAAAGATCGTATTGCTATCGCATTGATTGAAGGCGCAGAAAGACGCGGCGAACTTAAGCCCGGCGGTACAATTGTCGAAGCAACATCCGGAAATACTGGATTGGGCTTAGCCTTTGTGGCGGCGAGCAAAGGTTATAAATGTATTTTCATCATGCCAGACAAAATCAGCGAAGAAAAACGTGCGATCTTGGCGGCTTTTGGTGCCAAAGTATTGATTACGCCAACTGGAGTTGAGCCAACAGACCCTAGATACTATGTAAATGTCGCGAAAAAGATCGCCGACAACACGCCAAACTGTTTCTACGCGAATCAATACCACAATATCGACAACCGTGAACGCCATTATAAATCAACAGGCCCTGAAATTTGGGAACAAATGGATGGAAAAATTGATGTGTTTGTGGGCGGTGCCGGAACGGGTGGTACTATTTCAGGTGTTGGTCGTTATTTAAAAGAGAAAAACCCAAATGTTAAAATCGTGTGCGCAGATCCCGTAGGAAGTATCCTTTATGATCTATTCTATCATAAAAAAGTAATCGATCCACCAGCCTCTTATAAAGTAGAGGGTGTTGGCGAAGACTTCTTGCCTGAAAACGTTGAACTTAAATACATGGATGATTTCGAGAAAGTAACGGATAAAGAGTCATTCTTGATGACTCGCGAGCTCATTCAAAAAGAGTCATTGTGCGTTGGTCCATCAAGCGCGATGGCTTTAGTTGGCGCGATCAATTACGGCAAAAAAATCAAAGAAAAGAAACGTTTCTTGGTCATTCTGCCTGATAGCGGAAAAGCATACTTAAGCAAGGCATTCAATAATAAGTGGATGATCGACAACGGCTTCTTAACAGCAGACGAAATCGGAAAAGTCTTTAACAAAATTGAAGACTATCAAAATTATTACAAAGAAATTGGTATTTAATCAGGGATAGCCAGATGAAAAAAACAGATGCAAAAGTAAAATTCGCAACAAAAGCCATTCACGCGGGCCAACAGCCAGATCCCACAACGGGCGCGATCATGACTCCGGTGTACCTAACATCAACTTACGTTCAAGAATCTCCGGGTGTACATAAAGGATGGGAGTATTCGCGTACTCACAACCCCACGCGAAAAGCTTATGAAAACTGTATGGCGGCGCTTGAAAATGGAACTCATGGGTTTGCCTTTGCATCTGGTTGTGCAGCAACGACAACGATATTAGCACTTTTGAAAAATTCTGATCACGTTATCGCAATGGATGATATGTACGGCGGTACGTTCCGTTTATTTGATAAAGTTTTGCGTCCAATGGGATTGAATTTTTCATACGTTGATTTAACTCAAGTTAAGAATTTTGAAGCGGCGATTACACCCGCGACAAAAATGGTTTGGTTAGAAACACCAACTAATCCGACCTTAAAACTTGCTGACATCGAAACTATTGCAAAAATCGCACACCAAAAAGGTATTTTGGTCGTTGTTGATAACACATTCATGAGTCCTTATTTCCAAAGACCTCTAGATTTGGGTGCCGATATTGTTGTTCATTCGGCAACTAAATACATCGGTGGCCATTCAGATATGGTCGGCGGCATTGCGGTTACCAATAAAGCAGACATTGCAGAACGTTTGGCATTTCTAAGTAACTCAATGGGAACCATTCAAGGTCCTTTTGATTCGTTCTTGGCTCTAAGAAGCTTGAAAACTCTGCCACTACGAATGAAAGCTCACGAAGCGAACGCGATTAAGGTAGCTGAGTTTTTATCGACACATTCAAAAGTAGAAAAAGTGATTTACCCTGGTTTGAAATCTCATCCCCAGCACGATTTGGCTAAGCGCCAGATGCTAGGATTCGGTGGAATGATCACGTTCTTTATTAAAGGTGGGCTTCCAGCGGCTCGTAAATTTTTAGAAAGCGTAGAAATCTTCGCTTTAGCTGAAAGTTTAGGCGGAGTTGAGTCCCTAATCGAGCATCCGGCGATTATGACTCACGCAAGTGTCCCCGCAGATAAGCGAAAAGAGCTGGGAATCGATGATTCACTGATTCGTCTGTCAGTTGGGATCGAAGATATTGACGATTTGATCAAGGATTTAGAAAAAGCTTTTAACTCTTGACAAGATATTTACTGGAAGGTTACTTAACTGGCTTCGGACAATTAAAACCGAGGCCAGGTAGCTCAGTCGGTAGAGCAGAGGACTGAAAATCCTTGTGTCGGGGGTTCAATTCCCTCTCTGGCCACCATCTTTCTTATTTAAAATTCTTCAAAACTAATGAAAGTAAGCAACAAACGGCATTTTGTCGTTTTTGTGACAGGTTTTTGGTATTTAAGTCATTTTAATGACTAGAAAACAGGTCAAAAAGTTGCAGATTTCTTTACGCATGGTCGGCTCATTTAAAATTCTATTAGTAGGTCTTCTTGTTTTAGTCTCAAACAGCCTATTTGCCGAAACTCTATCCCGACCCACCGTGATTTTCGTACACGGGTCGCCTGCAACGGGTGCTCAGTTTCACTCATTCGTAAATAGCCATGAACTCAGGAATGAAGCATTCTTGGTAGCACCCGATCGACCTGGATATGGTGGTGAGATTCAGGATAAGTCATTTTATGATTTCGCGGACCAAGTTAAGTCCCTGCTTACCCATATCAACGCCTATCCAGGTCGAATTATTTTAGTAGGGTATTCGTATGGGGCGATTGTTGCGATGAAGGCTGCTCAGATCGCATCTCAGAAAATAGAAAGTTTAGTTTTAATTTCTGGAATTTACAGTCCGAGCTATGTGGCTGATCGATGGTTCAATGAACCGATGACCATGTTATTACCAAGCAGCGAAATTATGTCGCGATACTACCGCCAAAGCTATCGAGAAATAATCAATACAGCGAGCGATGCCGCTCACACTATGAAAGGTCTATCACAGATCAAGGCTCGTATGTTTGTCGTTCATGGTGAAAATGACTCGATGACGCCGGCTCAAAGCGTGAACCTTCTAGCGTCACTTAATCCAACAGTCTATATTCGAAAAAATCTACCTCATAATTTGGTTAAAAAAGACGCCGATTTTATCAAAGGTCTTCTTTTACAAATCATTCATTCTAAGGAATGAAAACCCCTAGTTTAGGCTAGCAATAGCCTTGCGGGCTTCTAGCACATGTTGAGCTGTCATGCTGAGATCATCAACCCCGCACTCAATTAGAAACGGCATAATTTGTGGATGATGAGCGATAGAACCGCATACGCCTACATGCAAGCCATATTTATGAGACTCTTCGATAATAAACTTCAAAAATCGCAAAAAACCAATGTGATTAGGTGACGAGATTGATCCCAAATCTGCATTCATGCGATCGCACGCATTTGAATATTGGAATAAATCGTTCGTACCAATACTGATGAATGTAACTTCCTGAGCTACTTCTTTTAACATGAAGCCAAGAGACGGAACTTCCATCATTACACCGATTTCGATCTTTTCGTTGTAGGGAATATTTTTTAGGCGGAGTTCTTTTTTGACTTCGTCTAGAAGTTTTTTGCTGTCGGTGATTTCCTCTAGTGTGGAAACCATTGGGAACATGATGCCTAGATCACTTGCGTAAACAGAGGCTCGTAAGATCGCGCGCAGTTGATCTTTGAATAGTTCCTTGTATTTTAAGCACAGACGGATCCCTCGAACGCCAAGGAAAGGATTTTCTTCTTTTTCAAGATCTAGATAGGAAATAACCTTATCACCACCGATATCAAGTGTTCTTAAAATAATGCGTTTGTTCGGTAAGCCCTCAAAAACTTTTTTGTAAACTTCAAATTGTTCATCTTCAGTCGGTGCTTTTGTGCGATCTAAAAATAAAAATTCAGTTCTATAAAGACCAACTAACTCTGCATCGTTCTTTAAAACGGATTCAACATCTTGAGGACCAGAAATATTAGCACCGAGTGGAACCAGGCGACCGGATTTTGTTTTGGTTGCCATATTTTTGAACGATTGAAGAAGGCTTAGTTCGTTAATATAGCTCTTGCGTTTAGATTCTAACTTAGCCTCGATTTGTGGATCTGGATTTAAATATAAATCGCCGGCGATAGAGTCTAGGAAGCCAATAATTTTTGACTCGCGATCATCAATATCAATTGCCGCGCGAACAATACACGGAATCTCTAAAGAACGACACAATATTGAAGTATGCGACTGCGTACTGCCATGTTTTAAAACCACACCTAAAACTTTAGATTTATCTAAACCTAAAAGCTGCGAGGGGCTTAAATCGTCAGAAACTAAAATAGACGGTTGAGTTAACGAGATATTTTCATAAGTTTCGTTTGGATTTGCGATGTAAAACAAAACACGCTTAGACACGTCATCTAAGTCATGAACTCTTTGCTTCATATATTCGTCATCAAGCTGAGCAAATAAATTTCTGAAATCTTCAACTACCGTTGAGTAGGCTTCGATCGCGGAAAAACCGTTTTCGATTTTGGCAAAGACTTGATCTTGAACTTCAGGGTCCTCTAGTAACTGGATGTGGGCTTCAATCACGTCTCGGCCCTCAGAGTGGGAAACGTCCATGCTCGCGATAAGCTGATTTAAATCTGTGCGAGATAGGTCCACGGCCTTATTGTAGCGATTTTGCTCATCCGTCACCGAGCCTCGGACGGCCCAGCCATTTGTTAGGTTAAGTTCTTTTTTAAAATAAATCGGTCCCCGGGCGATGCCCTTTGAAACCGTCGTGCCTTTGAAAACTTTAGTTGAAGCCGCGGAGATCAAATTTTAAATTCCTTATCTACTAAGTCAGCCAGCGCCTTTAACGCTTGTTCAGAATCTTCACCGTCAGCCAGAATTGTAAATTCAGAATTATGAGCTAAACCAAGCGTCATTAAGCTAAGTGAAGATTTTGCGTTTACTTTTTTCTGATTAAATTGAAGCTCAATTTTGCTTTTGAATCCAGCGGCTGCTTTGGCAAGGGTGCCTGCGGGACGTGCATGAAGACCTTCTTTATTTAACAATACTTTTTTTACTTCAGCCATTTTAGAAACTCACTTCTACGTGTTGATTTGATTTTTTAGAAATAACTACTTTTTTATCTGTGTTTGTGAATACCACAGGTGTTAAATCTGATTTTGCTTCTGCTTTTACAAGGTGTAAATCAAACTCGATCAGTTTTTGACCTTGTTTAACTCTGTCGCCAATTTCCACGAAACCTTTAAAGCCCCTACCATTCATTTTTACAGTATCAATACCGATGTGGATTAGAACCTCTACGTCGTCTGAATTTTTTAAAGCAATCGCATGTTTAGTTGGGAAGAAGTGCATAACTTCACCATCAAATGGAGCCACAACAACGCCATTTGTAGGCTTAATAAGGTAACCGTCACCTAAAATCTTTTGCGAGAATGTTTCATCCGGAGTGGCTTCAATCGCCAGGATTTCACCTTCGATGGGTGAAACAAACAAAGACTTCGCTGTCGAGCCATTGGTCATGACTGCTTTGATTTGATCTTTAATTTTATCAGATTCAACACCAAAAATCGCTTGAACATTTTGTCCCGTAATCATTACACCAGATGAACCAAGGCTTTTCAGTGCGTCCTTGTTAACTTTTTCCGCTGATTTAACCACAAGTCTAAGACGAGTGATGCAGGCATCTAGTGATTCGATGTTACTCGCTCCACCCAGCGCAACTAAAATATCGGCTGCTCGACTTGTTCCTTGGGTTGGCGAACTAGCTGCGGTTGCCGCAAGTTCTTCTTCTGTTTCGCGACCAGGCGTTTTTAAATTCAACAATGGAATCAATGTATAGAATACTCCAAAGTAGAGGGCGCCAATGATCGGGCCCACGATAAGCCAGAACGATAAACTGTTCTTTTGATTAAAGAACCCAAGTACGAAATCGATTAATGACGCCGAGAACGTGTAGCCCAAGTGGATATCAAATTGGTAAGTTAAAATACCCGACAAGAATGCTAATGCTACGTGAAAAACGTACAGAATTGGTGCCACGAACAAGAATGCAAATTCGATTGGCTCTGTAATGCCCGTAATGATCGAAGTCAGCGCGGCTGAAACCATGATACCTGCAATGGCTTTGCGACGGTCAGGTTTCGCTCTAAGAACCATGGCTAAAGCGGCCATTGGCAAGCCAAACAACATAATCGGAAATTCCGCGGCCATGAATCGTCCTGCTGACGGATCGCCACCAAAGTAACGAGGCGAATCACCTTTTAAAGTCTGTCCTGCTGCATTTACGAATTCCCCAAATTCAAACAAGAACGGCGGATAGTAAACATGGTGTAAACCAAGCGGAATCAAAAGACGCTTTCCCGCTGCATACATCGCCGGTCCTAAATCTGAATTCAATGCTAAAAGACCTACTTTGTGGATTCCCGATTGAATCGGCGGCCAGAATACACCAAGCAATAAACCCAGTACTAAACAGGCAGCGGATGCCAAGATGGGAACTAAACGTTTACCAGAAAAGAAACCAAGGACTTGAGGCAGCGTTGTTGTGTGATAGCGATTGTAGATATAGGCAGAAACTCCGCCGGCCGCGATACCGCCAAAAACGCCCGTGTTGATAGCAAGTTCTTCCGGCGAAAAACCGGAAACAACCTTTAAAACATTCACTAATGTAAAGTAACCAGCACCCGCAGCTAAAGCTGCGGCACCGGCGCCAGCTGTGAACCCAATCGCCACGCCCATGGCGAAAATCACGGGTAGTTGTTCAAATATCGCTAAACCACCGCTAAAGAAAACCTCACCGATTTTGTGAATCAAAGACGCGGCTTCAAAATTATCTTTTAAGATACGACCAAGTGCTACTAATAGACCGGCCGCTGGTAATACTGAAACCGGGATCATTAAGGACTGTCCGACGCGTTGTAGGACAGTGAATGCTTTATTAAAAATACTCATACTAAGGACCCCAATTATTTTAAGAACGCGCGACCAACAGAAATAGCTTCGTCACGACGCAGTTTTGCCGTGATGATGCTTGCGTGACTCCACGTTAAATTCGGAGCACCTTGCATGTATCCATTTTCACGATTCATTTGTTCAGATAAAGATCCATCCGCGTTGCGGTGGAAAAGAACGCGCGCTAAATAACCGTCAGCCTCTTCGAATAAACCTTTGATAACTAACGAGTAGCTACGATCCATGGGTGTAAGAACTTGCCCTGTTTTTAATTGAGATCCGCTTAAGTCGGCGTAGAAGTTACGGTTAAAATCATTGATTTGAATTTGTTTTTTTTTCAAGTGATTCATCATCAAACGATACAAGTACTCTGCACCCGCTGCTGTTGAAAGAACCCATGGGTTACCACGAGAGTTCGTGTTGTAGCCATCATATGTGTCTTCTGGATAACGACCGATTGCGGTTCCGTACGCGGTGTTTTTGTTGATGGTGTAGATAGAGGCAAACGCGCTCTTCATGCGCAAGAACGAGGCTAAAACGCGTGGGTCTGCTACTGAAAAGTGAGCATCTTCGATTTCAGAATGAAGTACGCCAAGTAAAACCGCAGAATCTAATTGGGATTTATTGCGCCCACGTTGAACGAACTTAGTAGCTTCAATGTAACCTCGGCCTTGTGACCAGAAACTTTCTAGTGTGCTGCCGATTTGGTTAGCTTGAGTAGTATAGAACTGAGCCGCACCTTGATCTTTAAATGCATTGGCTACTGAAGCACCAAACAACAAAGATTTTCTTTGAGCTAACAACGTGTAGAAGTGCATTCCATAAACCTCTTCCCATAAATCGAAATTTGGCTCTCTCCAGTGGTGCGCCACAAATTCTGTGTCACGTTTGATTAAAGAATTAGCGGGAATTTTAGCCGCGTATAAAAACGGAGCCAACTGATTTGCTTCTGGCCATTTTTCACGAAGAGCCACATCCAGGATGCGCGCATGTGTACTTGCACGCAAAGCCGGCCCATCATTTTGCGGACGACCCCAAGGACCTGTAAACGGTAAGCCTGTTACCCAAAACTTAGGTTCGCCTAAGCCTTTGAAAGACTGACTCGAGATTTGAATTTTAGAATTAAAATGAACGTGATCTAGCAAAAATGTTCTGATTTGGGCTTTAACCGACTGGTTTTTAAACCGTGGATCAAGGTATAAATTCAGTAGCGAATCGACGACCAATGCGGCATCGCGAACCCAGTGATAATAATAGTCAGGATGACTTTTTGAAGGGGCGGCAATGACCGAACCTTTCACACCATCTGCTGGTGATGTATTTTTTAATAAAAAATAAATCGATCTTTGGAACTGATTTTCCAGCTCGTTAGAATTGATTGGTTTAAAATTAGGTTTAGCCAGAACGGATGAAACCATAAGCAACACTAGAGCGAAAACTTTGAATTGAAACAAAAGGCCTCCTTAAAGATACGTAAAGGGTCGATTTTATTAATCTTTTCTAGTGCAAAAATTCAAGACAAATTACATCTAAGAGCTGCTTTGCATTAAGTTTAGAAAATTTTATAGGACGTATAAAAATTGGCTTCGCGTCTTAACGGAGATTAAATTTGCTAAAACAGCTACTTAGCAAATAGCTTGGTCCGCAGGTTTAAACCAGGGGGGGTTTTCAATGAAAACATTTTTTGTATTATTGACACTAGTTTTAGGGATGAGCACGCAGGCTCAACAAATCAGACAAGGTCAGAACGTAGCAGGGGAATTTCTAGTTCGTTTCCAAGGTGCTTACAATCCACAGTACGCAGTGGCGGCTCTTCAGCAACAAGGACTTCAAGTAAAAGAAGTCATTTCTACGACACTTAATCTATATTTAGTAAAAGGTAAGGCAACGACTCAAGAAGCATTGGGTACGGCTTACAGAGTTAAAGGTGTTTCCTACGCTCAACCCAACCATTACGTTTTCTTAAGAGCTCCAATGAATTTCATGAGAGGCCTTCCAAACGATCCAATGTTTAACCAACAATGGGATATGATCGAAGGTTCAGGTATCAATGCGAGCGCAGTTTGGGCAGCCACAACTGGCGGCAAAGATAAAGGTGGCAGAGATATCGTAGTTGCTGTTGTTGACGGCGGCTTTGATTTGACCCACGAAGACCTACGCGAAAACATCTATGTTAACCGCGCAGAAATTCCAAACAACGGTAAAGACGACGACCAAAACGGTTTCGTTGACGATGTTTACGGTTGGAACGCATTTAACAATTCAGGTAACATCACATCAGACATGCACGGAACTCACGTAATGGGTACTGTGGGTGCTAAAGGTGGTAATGGTCGCGGTGTTGCGGGCGTTAACTGGGATGTTAAAATGATGGCGATTCAAGGTGCGTCTGGAACGACGGCAACAGTAGCGAAAGCCTACGGTTACGTAATTGAACAAAAGAAACTTTGGTTTGCATCTAAAGGCCAACGTGGCGCTAACATCGTAGCGACAAACTCTAGCTTCGGTGTGGACAATGCGGATTGCAAAAAAGGTGAATTCCCAGTTTGGAATGATCTATATGAACAAATGGGTCAACTTGGAATCTTGTCTGCGGCAGCGACTGCGAACAACAACGTAGACGTTGATAGACAAGGTGACGTACCAACTGGTTGTGCATCGGAATACATCGTTGCAGTTACTAACACGACAAAAGAAAATACTAAATACGCTCAATCTGGTTATGGCGCTCGTTCTATCGATTTAGGCGCTCCTGGAACAAACATTTTATCAACTGTTCCTGGTAACAAGTACTCGAACCTAACGGGTACATCAATGGCGACTCCTCACGTAGCAGGCGCGATTGCATTGATCCACGCAGCGGCCAACGAACAATTCATCCAAAAATACTACACAAACCCAGGCCCAGCAGTACTAGCACTTAAACAAGCCATGTTAGTAAGCGTAGACCAATTGCCTTCCTTAAAGGGTGTGACAGTATCAGGCGGCCGATTAAACGTAGGCAAAGCCGTACAAGTATTAAACACCAGCTCAGCTCGCTGGAGATAAAAAGTCAGCTGCTAGGTTTTTGCAATTCAAGGCGTTAATTTAAGACCCGAAGCTTTAACTAGCTTTGGGTTTTTTATTTTAAGCGTATGTACGAGATGTTTCGGCCGGCGTTTTTGGCGTCTCGGCGGTGAGAGTTGTAATCTTCGGTTGTCTTTGTATCTATGTTTGAATCTTTAATATCTAAATGAGTGTTTGGGAACTGAGATTGAATTTGCAGCTTTACTATATCAACCAAATCTACATGAAATTTATCATCCTTAGTGTCTATCGAGAGTTTCGCCCACGCAAATGCGGGCAATGAGCTTTTAAGCTGCTGAAGGACGTCGTCTTTAATTTCGAAAGAACTTTTAGTAATGTGCGGCCCAACGAAAACGCGAAGGTTTTTCGAGTTTTGAAAAAAGCTAGCTACGGTTTTGGGAACAATTCCAATCGCCACGCCTTTCCAGCCTGCATGAATGGCAGCTATCTTGTTAGTGTCTGGATCGTGAACCATGACGGGCAGGCAATCTGCGGTTTTAATGGCCAAGTATTGCTTAGGTAGCTGCGTTCCCAAGGCATCGCCTTCAGGTTGAGGATGAATAGGCTCGGGACGATTAATCACATGAAAGATATCACTGTGAGTTTGCTTCACAGTATGTACACCTGTAGGCTTGAGGCTTGTGAGTTCTGTTAGTTCAAAGAATTTATTTCCAAAGAAAATCTCTATTTTATCATCTTCAAAGTGAAGACCTTTTGTTTTCTGAATCATGGAAACCACTTTCTAAGGAATGTTTTTTCTTGAGCAGGCCAATCGATTTCAAAATTCATTTCTTTTTGAGTCGTAGGGTGAACGAATCCTAATACTTTAGCATGAAGTAAAAAACGCTTTAGATTTTCTAGTTCTGTTTTCATTTCACCAGAGATTTTTTTCGAGGCTTGAGCATTAGAATATAGCTTATCACCCAAAAGAGGATGACCCAATTCGGACATGTGAACACGTATTTGATGTGTGCGCCCTGTGAAAAGTTTCAGCTGAATTAATGAGGCTGATGATCGATCTTTTAAAACTTTGAAACTTGTCTTTGCAACTTTGCCGATCGTGATATCTTCGGAAGGAGTCGTTACAATTCTACCGCGTGTATCTTTTATTGAGGCGAACCGTTTACGATCATTAGGATGTCGTGCAATGATAGACGTAATTTCACCTGAGCTAGTTTTTGGTGATCCTACGCAAACAGCTTCGTATAGTCGATTAATCGAACGTTGCTTGAATTGATCGCTTAAGTTCTGGTGAGCTAGATCATTCTTTGCAATAACTAACAAGCCACTGGTTTCCTTGTCGATACGATGAACGATTCCGGGTCGATCTTCTCCAAACTTCATAGATAGATTTTTAGTATGAGCCATCAGAGCGTTTACTAGAGTATCATCTTCATGTCCTGCCGCCGGGTGAACGACAAGTCCTGCCGGCTTATTTACAACGATAACGTCATTGTCTTCAAAAATGATATCCAGCGGAATATCGAGAGGTTTTAAATCAGTCGCTTTGGGAGTGGGGATTTCAACTTCGATTGTGTCGTTGGGTTTTAGTTTATATGAAGCTTTTGCCAGTTTTCCATTTACGGAAACGAGACCGGCATCAATCAAGTATTCCGCCCGAGATCGTGATGATATGGGCGGTTGCAGCGATAAGTATTTATCTAAACGAGAATCAGAAGCATCAATGGCGACGATGAAAACGAGTCGCTCATTCATTGGAATTAATTCGCTTTGCTGTAATTTTTCATATAAGAATCAGCTACTAACTTTGCATTTAGTCCTAACTCTTTGGCCATTTGAATTACGTAACCACGAACGAATACAGGGGCCGGCAAATTGTTCGGTGTCATAGCTTCGATAGCTTTGATGTAGAACGAATTCACTTTGATTGTTTCGCTTAATTTTTCAAGAGTCACATTTTTGTACTCACGAACTTTTTTAAGCATATCACCAGTCCAATTTTCACACGCAGCAATTTCTTTTTCGATATCTTCATTGCGAGTGAACGTTGCTTTTTTAGTATCTACTTTTGATTCCTGAAAAATTAAACGACTTGCATTCAAAATTGAATCATAGGTTAGATCTTCGGGATTGATTTTCGATTGGCCCAACAAACGCTGGTCGTATATATTTCTTAGAGTTTTGTTGCCTAAAATTGAGTAGGCCTCTTCGATCATTGACAGTAACTCTCGGGCTTCTTGGTCACTAAAGATGGTGTAGATAGCGGGATTGTCACCAGAGTAAGTCGTTTTCGCTCGATCATACGCAGTAGTAATTTCGTGTTGAGCGGCGTTTGTACTTAGTTCTAAAATTTCATAAAAGTTTGATTTCATAAGGCTGCCCTAATTTAAATCCTTTAAATTAATATTTTCCTTACCTAGGATTATATCGATTTAAGTACAGGGAGTTCAAGATCAAATCAGTTTAAATCAATTTAAAACAAATACTCAGTCTTTGGTCTGGGTCAAAAAGCCCTAAACAAAGTTGCTAAACAACAGCGCGTAGGTTTTCAGGCTCTGTCAAGTTTTTGCAGATATTTAGAAACTGACCAGCAACAGGTGTAAATGGCTGCGAGATTAAAACAGGCTCGCGATTTTTAATAGACTGCCAGACTGAATTATCGAATTCCAGAAAGCCCACGTATTCAATGTGAAGACCATAGTACTTGTTACAAACACTCTTAATTGAATATCCTAGATCAGAAACTGAATGACTGCGTATGCCGTTCAAAATCAATTTAATAGGTTCACGATTTAATTTATTAAACGGCTCAAGAGTTAAACCTTCGTTTTCCTTTAAATATGTTTTGAAAGAAAATGGTTTATCTAAAGATTTGTGACGGAAGTCTCTTAAAGTTGAAATCAATTTATTGAAAGCTTCCGGAGTTGATTTGCTTTTCAAATTTTGGCAAATGTAGCTCTCGATAAAACGATAGTTTTTTTCGATGCTAGTAGGTTCTGGAGATGAAACTAAAATTTTTTCATCGCACTCTAAATATAAATTGAAATACTTTTCAAATGATCCCACACCGAAATCGATAAGGATATAATCAAAATTTAGAGCTCTAAGATCTGTGAAAAATTTCTGCTCATTGAATTCATCAAAGTTGAAAGGTAACCATGAATCCCAAATACCTTGAATATAAGATAGTTTAGGATACGAAGTCGGAATAATGATTTGAGAGATATCTTTTTGGCCCTCAAGATAATGTCTTAAGTTTAAATGAGACGGGTTCAAACCCAGCGCCGTGTGAATATTGGCACCGCTCAAATCTAAGTCGATCACAAGTACGCTGTATTGCAATTTTGAAAGCGTAAGAGCCAAGCTTGACGTAACGAACGTTTTTCCAACGCCGCCTTTGCCTGATTGGATTGCCCAGATATTTTTTTTATTCGTCTCCGACGAACCTAACTTATTCACTAATTCCATGTGAACCTCTAGAGTGGTGTGTATTTAATTCCCTTTTTATTCTCTTCGGCTTCTGAAGCGCGAAGGTAAAGGGGTGAAATCAAATTCCATTCAAAGGTTGAGTTCGACTTATTTTCAGTCCAAAGTAGTTTGGCTAGTTTTGCGGTCATTTCGGCCGAGGGGTAGTCAGAAACACCGGTCGGTCTTAGGGATAAAGGTTTAACTTCATCACTAAAGTGGGGTTCATACACCATATATCCATCACCAACGACAAGGGTTTTGTCTTTGATCACCGTTCCTAGGTCTTGCACGCGAACGACGGTCGGTTCTGTAACGACGTATATTTTTCCATCTCTTAGTTGATACTGACCAAGATAAACCATGTTTTTATACGCGTTAATCATGCACGTAATTAAAGCAGCTTCTTTCGAAGATTCAAGAAGGTGTCTATTCACGTGAGCCATATTCAGCAAGGAATCTACGCCGATGATGGGTTTGTTAAAAACAAAAGAAAACGATTTTGTAGAGTTAATAGAAACTCGAATCCCGGTAAAGCTGCCAGGGCCAATCGTTGTCGCAAATAAATCTATTTCTGAAATTTTCCAAGAAAGCTGCGAAAGGCCTTGTTCGATGTAAGAGTGAACAATTTCGCTATGGCTTCTTTGTTCGCGAGATAACATTTGAAATTTAACGTTATCGTTTTCTAGTAGGGCCACACCGCCGTGGCCCGTTGATGTTTCTAAGGCAAGTATTTTCATTTACATAAAGCCGAGCATGCGTCGGAAGTCATTGAATAGCGCAAAAACCATCAAGCTGAATAGCAAAATCATTCCGACTTTATGAGCTAGTTCAATTTTATTCATGCTCAGGGGAGATCCCTTAATTGCTTCAATAGTGTAGAACACGAGATGACCACCGTCCAAAATTGGAATCGGCAACAAATTTAAAATAAATAGATTGATCGAAATGAGCGCCATCATTTGAAGGAATGCCACAAGACCGATTTTAAACGTTTCGTTGGCTGCCTGGGCAATTGAAAAGATACCCCCAATATTTTTTGGTGATAACTCTGCATTGATCAATTTAACGAAACTTAACACGGTCATAACCGACACGTCCCATGTACGCTCTGTCGAACGTTTTAAAATCGAAGAAATATCGGTGAACTTCAGAAGAACCGTTTCTGGAGCGGCGTACATCAGATAAGGACTGATTCCGATAGTGAAGCGCTTTTCCTCGGTCCCGTGCTGGGTCATATGGGTCGTCATGTTGGGAGTAACATCCACTTTTATCATCTCGTCGCCGCGACGTACTTCCATAGCCAATTTGCCATTGCCGTCGAAAGATTTAATGTTGTTTAAAATATCTTCCCACACCGTTAGCTTTTTTCCATTAATTGAAACAATGCGATCGCCCTTTTGGATTCCCGCTTTTTGAGCCGGTGAATCGGGCATTACGCGGTCGACATAAAGCTGAGTCGATTCCACCTTCAGAGATTCAAGAGTCACTGGTTTGGTTGTATCTACACCCGCAATTGTGAATTCTTGTTCCAGTTTCTTTTTGGAATCGTTTTCATTTCGAGCAATCTTGAACTTTAGTTCTGCCGGTTTTGCAGAGTCTACACTGTTATATAATTTATTAAGTGCAGGTTCTAAATCACGGAAATTTGTGATTTCGATATCGTTAATTTTGGAAACGCGATCGCCGCTCAAAATGCCCGCTGTGGCCAGGGGTGACGAAGGAGAAACTGCAATTACTGCCGCGTAGGAAAACAAATTCAAACCATCGACATCGCCAATCTGAGTTTTAGAGGAAACCACATTGGGATTCTTTTTAGATTTAACAGGAACATCAAGTTTAACTCGTTCTTTAGTGTGTTCGCGTTCAATATTGATAGCTACAGTTGAATCTAGGTTAGTATCAAGTGCAGCTTGGAAATCATCCCATGTTTTTAGTTCTTGGCCATTAACTGATAAAACACGATCGCCTGGCTTGAAACCCGCCTTTTCCGCAGATGAAATCGGTTGAACCTCGCCAACTACCGGAGCTTTTACTAGCTCTCCAAGAGAGCTGACGATCATGAAAATGAAGAACGCAAAAATTAAATTCATCAACGGACCTGCTAAGATAACAGCGATACGTTGACCGACTTTTTTGTGCGAAAAGGAAAAAGGTCTTTCTGATTCAGGTATTGTTTCACCGGGCTGTTCGCCAAACATTTTAACGTAGCCACCAAGAGGAATAATCGAAATACAGTACGTCGTTTCGTCTTTTTTATATTGAAATATCTTTTTACCAAAGCCCAAACTGAAAACTTCAACGCGAACTCCGCACCAGCGAGCGACCAAAAAATGTCCAAGCTCGTGGACAAAAACTAGAACGCCTAAAAGTACGATAAAAGAAAAGACTTGAGTAAAACCCGAATGTAAATAGCTAAGTATTATATCCATCTTTTAATTATAACTAAGAAATCTACATTGTGTAATTTGAAATTTGGCAAGGACTTAGGTCTAAGTCAGAACCTTCTCTAGAACGCTAGCTCCGAATAAAATGACAGGCGCAGCAAATAGAACACCATCAACGCGGTCTAACACTCCGCCGTGTCCAGGCATAATTTTTCCCGAGTCCTTAACTTCGGCTACACGCTTGATAACAGACTCAAAAAAATCGCCAAATTGGGCGACGACGGATGTGGGAATGGCTAGTAAAACTAAAGCGATGGGATTAATGTGCTCTAAGAAAAAAGACAAAACCACGGCCGTTACGACTGAAAATAGAATGCCGCCAATCGATCCTTCCACCGTTTTTTTAGGGGAAACTAACGGCATAATTTTATTTTTACCGAAATTCATTCCCACAAGGTAAGCACCGATATCACCGGCAAAAACGATTGCTAACAGCGCAATGAACCAGATCATTCCATGAGGAAGATCTAAAATCTGTATCATAAAACTTGGTAACAAACCCATGTAGAAAAAGCCCATAATGCTTTTTGATTGGAACGTATGAAGTTCATCCAGGGATTCAAATTTATGAAGGATTAAAATACTAAATAGTAAATAAACGATTGATACGAAAGCAAAAATAATTGATGACGAGCCCGGGAAGTAACTGCAAAGTCCGTAAATCGAAATCAGTAAACCGTAGAAGGCAAATTTATTAGAACGTGAATCTGAATCCTTCATCAGCATTTGCATTAATTCGTAACTGCCAACTAGAACGCCGAATGTAATAAGAATTTTAAAGCCATTCTTTTCTAGAAAGTAATATAGGAAAAATATGGTGATAACTGCGATTATAGCGGAAACGGCTCTAGTTAAGAGTGACTTCATTTTTCTGAACTACTTTTCCGAAACGGCGTTCGCGACTAGCGAAATCTTCAAACGCAGCTTTTAAATCGGATTCTGTGAAATCTGGCCATAATTGGTTTGTGAAATAAAATTCAGAATAAGCGGCCTGCCATAAAAGGAAGTTGCTTAGTCTTTGCTCGCCGCTGGTTCTTAAAATCAGATCTGGATCTGGAGTTCCCGAGGTCGCTAGGTGGGCGTGAATTGTAGCCTCATCAATTTGATCCGGTTTTAATGCACCTGAGGCTACTTTTTCTGCAATCTGTTTTACCGTATTTGTGATTTCTTGTTTTGAGCCGTAACTGATTGCAAACACCAAGTTTAAGCCTGTGCATTTTTCAGTGGCGGCCATCGCAGCACTTACTGACGTAACAACATCAGCCGGCAAGCGATCAATTTCACCAATCACTGTAAAGCGAATATTTTCTTTGATTAAATTTTGAGTTTCTTTTTTTAAATAACGTCTAAGGATAGTCATCAAGAACGCCACTTCGGCCTGAGGACGCAGCCAGTTTTCAGTGCTAAACGCATACAGAGTTAAATATTTAACTCCTAACCGCGAACATTCTTGAATGATTTTTTTTGCGACGCGAGTGCCTTTAACATGACCATAGACACGCGGACGATGGTGCTGTTCAGCCCATCGGCCATTACCGTCCATAATGATTGCTAAATGCTTTGGAATCTTCATTGAAGTATAAAACCTAAACCGTTAACAGTGATTTTTCTTTTTCAGCCGCAACTGTGTCGATTTTTTTGATATAATCGTCAGTCATCTTTTGAATATCTGTTTCTGATTTTTTTGATTCGTCTTCAGAGATAGCTTTATCTTTAAGCGCTTTTTTAACTTCGTCATTAGCATCACGACGAGCCATACGGATAGCTACGCGCATGTCTTCTGCAATTTTTTTAACTTGTTTTACGAGTTCTTTACGACGCTCTTCATTCAGATCAGGAACTTTTAAACGAATAACCTTACCGTCGTTCATTGGGGCCATGCCTAAATCACTTTTTACAATCGATTGCTCGATTTCTTTTAGGATAGCGACTTCCCAAGGAGCGATCATAAAAGATCTTGGATCCGGAGTAGAGATTGAAGCCACTTGTGAAAGTGGAACGAATTGGCCGTAATAATTTACGCGAACGTTATCAAGCATAGAAACTTGAGCACGGCCTGTTCTTACTTTTTTTAATTCATCATCAAACGCTTTAATGGCTTTATCCATCTTATCTTGAGCGGCTTTTTTAACATTTTGAACCATTTTATACCCCCAAAATTCAGTAACTACTGAACTATCGTACCGATTTGTTCGCCCATTACGGCTTTCAAAATATTACCTGACTTCATCAAATCAAAAGTCATAATAGGTAATTTATTGTCCATACATAAACTAATTGCCGTAGAATCCATGACCTGTAGGCCTTGGTTCAATACGTCGATATAGCTGATACGATCATATTTCTTCGCATCAGGATTTTTCATAGGATCTTTATCGTAAATTCCGTCTACTTTGGTGGCCTTCATGATAATTTGCGCGTTGATTTCCATCGCACGTAATGAAGCCGCTGTATCTGTAGTGAAATAAGGATTACCTGTACCCGCGCCGAAAATAACTAAGCGACCTTTTTCAAGGTGACGAATAGCACGACGGCGGATGTAAGGTTCTGCAATTTCTGCCATAGCGATCGCACTTTGAACACGAGTCGGAACACCTGCATTTTCAAGAGCATCTTGTAATGCAAGGGCATTGATCATTGTCGCTAGCATACCCATGTAATCAGAACTCGCGCGATCCATACCTTCGGCACTGGCAGCAATACCTCTGAAGATATTGCCACCACCAATAACTAAACCAATTTGAACACCTGTTTTATAGGCCGCTGAGACATCTTCGGCAATTTGCTTGATTACAGTAGTATTAATACCAGTACCAGCTTTACCAGCTAACGCTTCTCCAGAGAGCTTTAATAGAATGCGCTTATAAACGGGTTCTTTCAAACTAGTGTCCTTTAACTTGTGCTGCTACTTCAGCTGCAAAGTCAGTCGATTTTTTCTCGATACCTTCGCCAAGTTCATAGCGTGTAAAACGTTTTACAGTAACAGCTGAACCAGCTTTCTTAGACGTTTCTTTTGCGTAATCAGAAATTTTCAAATCTGGATTTTTAACGAATTGTTGTTCTAATAGACAATTTTCCGCTAAGAATTTACGGATTTGACCTTCAACGATCTTGTCGATCATTTCTGCCTTTTTACCTTGTTCCAAGTTTTTTGCTTTTAGAATTTCTTTTTCTTTAGCAACTACTTCTGGAGAAATTTGGTCTTGTGAAAGAGCCATTGGATTCATCGCAGCGATATGAAGAGCTACGTCTTGTGCGAATGTTTTCACATCAGCATTTTGAGCGTGAGCTGGATTTTCGGCAGTCACTTCAACTAGAACGCCGATTTTGCCTTCACCATGAGTGTATGTGTGAACGTAGCTATTTGCTGATTCAGCATATTTAGTACCGCGACGAACAACGATGTTTTCACCGATTTTAGCGATAGTTTCTTTTAAAAGATCGCTGATGGTTTGAGATGTGTTTTTAGTGTATTTTTGAGATAAAATATCACCAGTTTCAGCTGTAGCTGCTACGTGAGCCGCGATATTTTTAACGAAATCTTTGAAACCATCGTTACGAGCAACGAAATCTGTTTCTGAGTTGATTTCAACAACAACACCAGTTTTGCCCGTTTTTTCTGTGTAAACAGCGCCTTCAGCCGCGATACGATCTGCTTTTTTTGAAGCGGCAGAAAGACCTTTTACACGTAACCATTCGATAGCTGCATCGAAATCACCTTTAGACTCTTCTAAAGCTTTCTTGCAATCCATCATTCCCGCATTTGTTTTTTCACGTAATTCTTTAACCATTGAAGCTGAAATAGACATGATGTCTCCTGATATTTATTTAATAATGTGAAGAAAAAGCGGAGGGGATGCCTCCGCTATGGAATTTACTCTTGATCTTTGTCGTCTTCAGACGGCGTTTCAAGCTCAGCTTGAATTTCAACTTCGTCTGCTAAGCCAGCAGCAACCAGTTTTCTTTGCTTTTGAACTTTAACAACTTCAGGACCTGCTGATTTTTTAGAGTCAGCTGCTGGAGTTGCTTTTTTATCAGTTGGGCGTGGTTTGCGTGCCGGACGTTCAGATTTTTCACCACGTTCAGCTTTTTCAGCTGCAGGAGAATCAGAACCTTTATCAGTCATAGTACGTAATTTTTGTTCCCAAACCTTAGCGCCTTCGATGTAAGCGTCAGCAATCAAAGTAGAGAATAATTTGATTGAACGGATAGCATCGTCGTTACCTGGGATAGCAAATTCGATAGAATCTGGATCTGAATTAGTATCCGCAATACCGATAACTGGGATTTTCAAAGTTTTAGCTTCAGCAACCGCGATGTGTTCCTTAGGCAAATCAACTACGAACATCGCAGCTGGTTTTTCTTTCATGTCTTTGATACCGTTTAAGTATTCAGAAAGTTTTAAGTATTCTTTTTCGATTTTAGCGCGTTCTTTTTTAGAGAAGTAATTGAATTCGCCTTTTTCTTTCATTTGGTCGATACGCTTAAGGCGATCGATTGATGACTTGATCGTTTCGAAATTCGTCATCATGCCACCTAACCAACGCTTAGTAACGAAGAACTGACCTGAACGGAAAGCAGCTTCTTGAATTGGTTCTACGGCTTGTTTTTTTGTACCAACAAAAATGATCTTTCCACCGTTAGCAGCGACTTCGCGTACGAATTCAGCAGCTTTATTGGCTTTTACGACTGTTTTTTGAAGGTCGATTATGTGGATACCACCGCGAGCAGTGTATACATAATTCTTCATTTTTGGGTTCCAACGCTGTGTTTGGTGACCGAAGTGCACCCCTGCGTCTAGCATTTCTTTCATGGTTACTTGAGCCATGGACTCTCCTTTACTGGTTATTCCGCCTTCAAGTCAGAGCTTTAAGTCGTCGATCCGAAACGCTGATTACGCTTCGCGCAATTTCGACAGTTTCCCCTTAAAGTAGCACCCGTTTTTTTCGGGACCAGATAGTAACTCGAAGTGAGTATTTGGTGTGATAGCTAACACGAACATTTTGCCCTAGGCAAGGAGTTTCATTACGATCTAGGGATATGAAATTATTTATAAATCTTCTACTACTTATAGTGTTCGCGACCTCTAACTCCATAGCCTGTCTTCATTACCCGACTAGCAATAAAATCAAAATAACCGAGGGTTTACAGGAATTTTTTGTATTTCACGACGGCGAAAATGCGCACATGATTCTAAGAACTCACGTGCGTTCGAGTCAGTTTCCTAAGGAAATTGCATGGGTGCTGCCGTTCCCGACACTGCCCGCGGCCTATAAAGAAGTTGATGGACCGCTTTTTCAAGAGCTATCTCAGCAGTTTGTCTCATTTGAATCGAACTCGATGCAAAAAGGCCGGGGAGTCACATTGGGAACAGACGGGGGAGGCGCCGGTATTAAAGTTCATGATCAAGTTCAAGTGGGTGGGTTTCAAATTCAGCCTATCGAAATACTAAAAGACACGGGTGGGGACGAGCTGAACACATGGCTTCAAAAGAATAGGTTTAACCCTATGCCCGTCGATAAACAAAAGCGTTATCTGAAAAAGGGTGCCGCTTTCCTAGCGATTCGAATGAAGATGAATAAACCCGGCGAAACGGATGTGTTGTCTAGACCGCTTCATGTCATGTATCCCGCAACATCTATTGCTGTTCCGATGCTGTTTACTCATGAGGGTCGAACATTTGATATAGATATATACGTATTTAGTGCCAAAGAAATGAAAACGGACCTTTCTAAGCTGTATTTAAATAGAGTGGGTTCGGTACCGTATTCACGGGAACGCGCACGACCAATGATCGAGAATATTGTTGGGGATCGTAAAGGTTGGATTACTAAATATTCAGGAAAAGAGCTAAATTCTGAGAACAGAAAACTGAGTCAGTTGAAACAAGACCCAGTTTTTTCAAAAGCGGACTTATAAATATATTAGAATTTGCCTAGTAGGCGATAAACCATCTTTTGGATGGCGATGATTTGGGGGCCATTACGGTTAGCAAAGTTTTGCTTGTCCGTGTAACCAAACCAGTCCCAGCATCCAAATGGGTTACCCGTTACCACATTAGCTTGCGGGTAAAGAATAACGATACCATTAGCTTCAGCCCATGTATTTAAACCCGAATTAACGGCGAACTTGTCCTGGATAATTCCCGGATTCATTAGACAGCCATGAAGGGCAACATGCAGTTTACATGCGGTTGCACGTGTTCCATTACGATTGTCTACGCACGTTTTAGGGACATAGACATAACCGAAGTTATAAAGAGCCGAGTTTTGAGTTTGGAATTCACTTTGATCAAATTGATAAAGCTGAGAATTTACAACCGCGCGACTGGCGCGGCTAACTTTTAGATTTCCATAGAACAACTTTAACATTTCACCGGCCATGTCGTAGTTGCAGTTGTTGATGTACGGAATCGATTCTGTAGCGCAAGAATTACCAAAGCTATTAGTTACCCACGAGTGGCCAGATGGGACTTGGTTTTGGTAAACGATTTGATTTTTAGGAATGAATTTAGAATAGAATTCATATAGACGATCGCCATTTGGTTTTGGAACGACAGTGTCCTTAGGTGAAGCGAAAATATAAACTTTAGAGTTTTTCAAATTGTCTAAGTTTTCAATTTTTCCAGTTTTAGCTTCAGAAACAGCTTTGTTAATTGATGTTTCCGTTTTGATTTGATCTGCATGTTTCATGCATTTGTCTTGGGCGATTCTGTCGCTGCCTTCCGAGCACCAGTAAGGACCGCCGGCGACTGAAGCCGCCCCTTTGAATACCGTCGAAAGAGCTACATGCAGCTGAACGGCCATGTAACCGCCAGACGATACCCCTGATACAGTGATATTTGTTAGATCGATATTTAGTTTTGGAAGTTTATTAGTCGTTGTTTGAGAAAAACTTGTAGATACGAAAAGAAAGCTAATTAGGAACAGAAAAGTAGTCTTCATGGATCCCCCATTTTGTTGTGGGGGATTGTTTCCTATTTACTACTTTAGAGTCAAATCATATTAGCGTCGTGTACCGAATTCTCAACAGACTGTTTTTCTGCTGTAAAGCCTAAACTCGAGAGTACAAGCTCTGCTTGTTTAATGGCGCCGACCATATTTTTATTCTGATTGATCGTTGGCGAAGCAATCCAAAGATTGTCTAAACCCGCGATAGTTTGGTTTTCATTCACTTTTAGAACACCATCGCCGGCATAATTAGAGTAAACGAAAATACGCTCAGATAATGGATTATCTAGTGCTGTAGGGTAGGCACGTTTAATTTGTCTCTTCATCTTTTTTAGAGCATGCGCCGTGACTTCAGAATCGTCAGATAATTCATCGTCTACGAATGAGATCCATTGCGAAAATTGCATGGTTTCAGTTGGAGCATAAACTTTACCAAAACACGGGCCCAATTCATCTTGAGTTGTTCCATTAAGAACATGAAATTTATTGTTTTGTTCAAATGGCATTGAGTGAACGATGTCTAAACAAATTGAAGTCCAATAATTAGTTTTGTTTAGTTTGTTTTTCGCGCGTGAAGATAGGGTTTCTGTCGGCAGTAAAACACTCAGATCTTTGAACGAACCGCAGAAAATAAATTGGTCCGCATGCAAAGTCTTTGTTCCGTTAATTAAAACGCTCTTTACTTGAGTGCCTTCGCTCTGGAAACGAGTTACGATTGAACGAGGTAAAAAATCACCTTTAAAATTTTCCATCAATCGTTTTGGCCATTCATACACAGGGAATTTTAATGGAATTTCGGAAGACGAAAGGAAGTAAGCTAATTCATCATAGAAGTCGACATGAACATCGCCAAAACCTAAGAACGGTTTGAACTGGCCCCCTTCAAAAAATACGACCGGAGCTTCTTGTGGATCATCTTGAACTTTTAAACCCATAACGTTTTCTACAAACTCCAAAGCCGAACGAGCCGAGTCTGTGTTGGGGAAAAAACGTAGACCATTTTCAAATGATCCCATAGCATTGCTGATTTTCTTATGGCATCCACCAAAAGTCTCATTAGCCTCAAGCAAAGCAATATTAGAAGTATATCGGCTTAGTGTGTTAGCTAGTAACATCCCAGGTAAACCGGCGCCGACAATGATGTAATCGTAATGACGTTGACTCATATAAGAAATCCTTTCTTCACCTTTCAAATTAATGAAAAGACGGAAATCCTGTCACTTAATAAATACGTCTAATGCATTTAATCACGCTATTCAGTAGGCAATTACTGCATTTTTTTAGGAAAATATGCTTGTCAATAAGGCCGGCAACGGGTGGAGATATTATATAATAAGCATTTGCGAAAAGCCGACCCAGTGGGTGCTTGCACAGGAAGTAATCACGAAATAGTCGCAAATACACAACTTCCTCGCAAAAGGGATCGCCATATGTGCTGGTCGCGATAAAACAACGTGGGCGTTGTTGAGTGGCATCTTTGATAAATCCTTTTACAATAGCTGGATTTTTCGCTGAGCGCGCAAAGGCTTCTGCTTTTTTAATGATATCTGGATAAATAGTTGAGTACTGGATAAAGGATGCCAATTGTTTACCGGCCATTTGCTGCCGATCATTGTATTTATCATTAGTGTCGTAAATTCGGAACAAATCCCAGTAGACTGAAGCCACGACCGTAATTTCACTCGTTCGGGCTGAGTCTTTAAATAGCTTTGGCGTTAAAGTTTCGCCTTTTTTTAAACTAAAAACGATTTCTAAAACTTTAATGTATTTTTCATAGGTAACTGCTGCTGCCGTAAAGTTTTTGGCATTCATAAAATCGCGGGCTTTTTTAATCAGCGACACTCGATTTTTCCATAAGTCTAAACGATAGGATTCTTTAGCGCGCTCTTGCGCAAGCAAAACGCCGCCACGACTTTGCGAAAGCATTTTTCTAAGATCAGAACTGCACGCTAAACAAATAGCTCCTGTGATCACTTCATCAATCGCTTGGAGTTGTGCTTCGAACTCGGGATCGATTGCGTGAAGTTCAGTTACTTGCAGTTGGCAGCGCGGACATTTTTCCATTCTATAAGTTTGAGATGATTCAAAAACAAGATCAAGGTTTTTATCTTGGTCGAGTTTTTGGCGTTGTTTTTCAGGCGGACCATGCGTCGCCACAAAAAAATTGAAATTTCCTGTTACGTTTTGAACAAAAAATAGAGTGTCTCAAATTCGGGTTTTGTTTCTCTCGAGATCCGTGAAAATTTTCCAATTTGTTCGTTGTGATTTGTATTTTATTAGATGTAGTTTTTGTTGTTTTTTGGAAAAAAATTCCTGCAGAAAAATACAACGAAGATAAAAAAAATTCGCCGCACACTGAAGAGATTGCTCACTAAATTTCGTACAATTCTCAAAAAAAATATTTAGATTATTATTGCTTTCGTAGACACAACAAACCAACTAACCCAATTAAGGAGTTTTTATGAAAGCTATTTTGGTATCACTTGTTACTCTTGTTGCAGTAAACGTTTTTGCTGCTGACTATAACCCATTTTCTTACGCGATTTCTAATGCTGGAAATTGTAAGCTTATGTACAATTACGAATATTCAGGAAGAAACGTATCACACTCATGGTGTGCACCAATTAACGGTATGCCAAAAGGCACGACTCTTAAATATGAGTGGTCAAGAAAAGGTAACTGCAAAATGATGATCAACGATCAATTCACTGGTACTTTAGTGTCTGACTACTATTGCGCTGCTAGACACTAGTTTTTAAATTAAACTAAGATAGACCTCTGCCTCGGGTGGGGGTCTTTTTTTTGACCGGTCTTTTACCGTTTTCAAGTTAAGCTCCTAATTTCTCGTTGGCTCTAGGCTTTCGAGCTTTCGTCTTGTGTAATTTCTGCCGTACAAAATCAGTACAGTTCTTATTTTTTATAAATTCTATATTCTTGGTTTCGTAAATTAAACCAAACCAAACAACCCTTTTAAGGAGAATTTATGAAAATGTTATTAATTTCATTATTGTCATTAGCAGCCGTTAATGTTTTCGGCGCTAGCCGTTACTTAGATAGCGAAAGACTATATCAATGTGGTGGATCTGTAGAATTAAGAGAAGCTGGTAACGGAGATCTAGCTCTTAAGTTTGAAGGTGGCATCGATAAATCATATTGCTCGGGTCTACGCTTCGTAGATGTTACTAGCGGTCGTGTAATTAAGTCATATCCTTTCCAAGGTTCTTCTTACACATTAAGCAAGCGAATGGAAAGCGAATTAGGGAAGGATTGCGCCGTTGAATTTCAATTAACAAATGGTCGCGGTAGAGTTATTGAAAGAAAACAAATCGTATTGGGCTGGTGGTCGTGCCTAGTTTCTCGTCCATCTCAACCGTCATACCCGTCTTATCCATCTTACGGTCGTACGACTTATGAATGGTCAAACAATAACAACTGCAAAATCATGGTTGATGGTGTTTACACTGGTCGCAACACTCCAGAACACCAAGAATACCTTTGCGGTGCTCGTCCAGGTCGCGTAACTTACGAATGGTCAAACAAAGGTAACTGCAAAATTATGATCAACGGTCAGTACTCTGGTCAAAACACGCCAAAGCACGAAGAATATAAATGCCGTAGATAATCTGATAGCTCGCTATCTTATTATATAATGAAGAAGGCTCCTCGAATGAGGGGCCTTTGTTATTTGGAGGACGCCCATTGTCGACTGAGTGTCTCGTTCTAATACATCTAGGTAGGCTTAAAATCGTTTACAGGCAGTTTTTTCATGGTTTGCGTTTCGCAAAGTACCCCTGCGAAACAAAAACATGGCTCTAGCCATTTTAAAAAACGAGGAGAGAAAATGAAAAAGTTAGTATTATTATTAGTTATGGCCGCAGCGAGTTCACAAGCAGCTAAATTTGAAACATGTATGAAAGAAGTTGGTCAAGAGTGCGGTAACTACGCAGCTAAAATGGCTAATTATTCGACTGCTGGTAGCGAGTGCAAAATTGTTCAAGGTGGTCAGCGTGAAACTGATGGATCTCGTTACGCTACAAAAGTAGTTTTTAAAGACGACAATACTTTATTGTCTGTAATTACTGATAAAGCTCCGGGCACACAGGTATGTTCAATGAGACGTGTGGATATCGTTGGTAAGTTCAGAGAAGATAAGGCTTTAGAAGGTCGTTTATTCGCGGTAACTTCTCAAGGTAACATTATCGTTATCTCTCGAGTGAATACTATCATGTATCTAACTAATGCGAAAGGTAACCCTTACCAAAACGTAACTGACATCAAAATTGATAGTCAAAACGACATTATTGAAATTTATTTCCAAGGTAACAAAAACCCAGCAGGTGCGACTAAACTTGAGTTAAGCCAAGTTCTTAACAAATTAAACAATCCAAGTTTAGCAGTGTGCGTTCCTGGCGGTTGCTAATTTTGATTAGAACACCTGAGGTTCTTATGGAAAGCCCAACCTGATACGTTGGGCTTTTTTATTTCAGTTCCTGTTAAGATCGGTATCTTGGCACGTATCCGTCTCCTCGCAGTTCTCCTCTAAGGCATTATCTAAATACGCTTTTCTTAAGCGATTATTGTGATCAATCACCCAGCTATCATAGCCAAGCGGTGCGCCTCCCACCTCAACATTTACACGCGGAGCCCCAGCTGCGTATGCAGCAGCCCCTAATACGAAGTTTACAGCGATAGAGAAACTAGTCGGCGTAGTATTCGAAGCAGTCAGTTGCTCCTCGTAAGCAACGGCCGTTGCGGCGTAGCTTGTCGTAGTAGCCGTCGCTGAAGTTCCTATTGTCGGAGTATCGTTAACCATTTGGCATTTTGTATCAGTGCCTAGACCAAACGGACCGGCGCAAATGAATTTTGAATTAAGAGTAGTTAAATCATAAACATAGGGTGCCGTAGTGGACACTGTCTGACTTGGATCGTGATAGCCGAAACCAATATTATAGCGGGCTCGCCCCATCGGAGCATAACCAATGGCTTTCAAAGATGGATGATAGGTTTGATGTTCTAGAAAAAAAGTTCGTTCAGCAGTATGAATGCCAGCCAATTGGGTTTTTGCTTCGGCTTGAAACGCCTTTATTCGAAATTTGTGATACTGGGGAATGCCGATTACGGCCAGTATCCCGATAATTGCGACGACGGCCAAAAGCTCGACTAAGCTGAAACCCTTGTTACTTATGTTTTTTCTCATCATTTACGTCCTATGAAGAAAATACCCCGTAATTAATTTTAACGACTATCTGAAATCTAGGCAATTTTTCCAGAATTGGTGCACCAGTATGAAACGCTCGACAAAAAAGCCCTTTTGCCACCAGTTTTTTTGGCCTGTATTTCGCTTAGATAGTGGGCGAACCATTTAAGGGGGATCAAAATGACCACACTGAAAATTATGTTAGCGCTTTCGACTCTTGTTGTTTCTGTTATGGCTATGGGGGCTGCGGACGATATCAAAAACTGTCCTCGCGACGGCAAATCATATAAGGAATGTAAACAAGCCCGATCAAATGATCAGGGGGCTAAGCGGTACCTATTAATGTCTTCGGGCCAATTACTAAGAATCACTGACGATAATCGAGTAAAATGCACGATCGATCAGGACGTGATCGATATGAAGGTATCCATTCATCCAACAGATCGAGCTGTCCTGTACTACACAAAATCGGCTAACGGTGGAAAGCAACTGATTGCTGTAAATAATGTAGATGGCGATCGATCAGGTCAATGTGTAAAAGTAAAGAAAACAGTATTGATGGATAACGTAAAGGAATTTAGCGTAGTTCCTAATCGCGACACCACGATTGTTAATGCGGCACTTAGCCGAACTGGCCAATTTAAAGCTTGGGACGCCGCTCGTGTAGTGTACCAAGATCAAGGCGTGGTCGATTATCAAATCAATTCTTGTTTTAATCAATCCGGAAAATCATTTAATTCATACGGGCTGTTTACAATTGATCGTTCAGGCATCGTAATGAAAGTAAAAGGCAATGGCGGTCGTTTTGTTAACGATAAAGCGGATGCGTCCCGCTTCCAGACTATTAAGCAGTTCATCGACGTACGTAACGTCTGTCGCTAATTGTATTGAAGAAATAGCACTTCCATTATATCTAGTGGGTTCACGCAAAAACGTGAGCCCATTTTTTTTAGGACGGTAAATTTTGGAAGTTACATTGTATCAAGTACTGGGTGGCGAAGACGGTTTAAAAAAACTAGTAGATGCTTTCTATCAAGTTATGTCAGAAGCTCCGGAAGCAGAAGGTGTTTTTAAAATGCACCCGGATTTGCCGCGGGCTAATCAAAAATTATTTGAATTTTTATCAGGCTGGTTGGGTGGTCCCGATTTATTTGTACAAAAATATGGACATCCACGGCTACGCGCTCGACACCTTCCCTTTGCCATTGGAATTTCTGAGCGGGATCAGTGGTTATTCTGTATGAAGCGGGCTCTTGAATTAAGTAATACGCCGCCAGAGTTTAATTCGATGTTTATGTCTGCGATTGCTAGGCTTGCCGATCACATGCGTAATCAAAATGAAGGACCGCAAGGCACTTAAAGTAAATTCATCGGATCAACATCTGCGTAGAGTTTCACCCCTGTCGGAATCCATTTTTCATTTTGCAGGACAATTTTCGTAAAGCGATGTAGCACCGCTGCGCTGTTGGCTTTCAGGATAACTTGAAAGCGGAACTCATTCCTAATTTTAGCAATCGGGGATTCTGTAGGGCCAAGTACTTGCACGTCATCAAATGACTCCGATTTTTCTTTTAGATTAAAACATCGCTCAGATAACATACGCGCTGTTTTCTGTGATTTGTCCAAGTCACGCGATTGTATACGGAAGGAAATCATTTTGCCATATGGGGGATAACTAAATACCTGGCGATTTTTTAAATCGTATTCGCAGAACACTTCATAGTCTGATTGACTTGCCATCTGTACGATTTCGCTTTCGGGATTGAATGTTTGCAATATCACTACGCCGTTAGGTTCATTTTCGCGCTTATGGCGTCCGGCTCGTCCGCTCATTTGTAAAATTAGTTGGACGGCGCGTTCACCAGCACGAAAATCAGGTAAGTTAAATCCAACATCAGCCAGGACCAATCCAACTAATTTTAGATTTGGAAAATCTAAGCCCTTAGCGATCATCTGTGTCCCGATTAAAATATCAACTTCTTGTTTTTCAACCTTCTCGATCGCATTTTCCAGATCAATTCGATTTTGAATTTCATCGCGATCTACGCGCAGAACACGGGCTTCTGGGAACAATTTCTGTATTTCAGCTTCAACGCTTTCGGTCCCGATCCCCAAAGGTTCAAGCGTACCTTCATTGCAATCAGAACAGCGAGGTTTGAAGCTTTCGTGATAGTCGCAGTAATGGCATACCAAATGGTTATGCGCATGAAGAGTCAGCTTGATGTCGCAGTTTGGACATTCTTTCGTGTAACCACACGATGGGCATATAATAGATTGGCTCATGCCACGTCGGTTAAGGAACAGGGCTGACTGAAAACTATTTTCTAAATTGCTTTGAAGTTCGGTATGCAGAGTTTCGCTCATCCAAAATGGTAGTTTCAATTCTTTGGAGCGAGCCGCTGACTCTTTTAAATCTATAATTTTTATTTCAGGTAACTGAATATCACCTACACGTTTTACCATTCGATGGAGTTTGAATTTACCTTTAGTTGCATTCACCCAGGACTCAAAGCTGGGAGTGGCAGAACCCAATACGATGGGACAATTCATTTCTTTAGCTAGCATGATAGCTACGTCACGACCATGATATTTAAGCTTTTCTTCTTGTTTAAAACTAGATTCGTGCTCTTCATCGACAACGATAAGACCCAAATTGGGAACTGGACAAAATAAAGCAGATCGTGCACCGATAAGAATTTGTTTTTCTCCTGTGATCATTTCCCACCAAAATTGGGTGCGCTCCCGATCTGTTAGCTGGGAATGAAGTAGGGCAATCTTAGACCCAAAACGTTTAGCAAAACGATTTACGAGTTGTGGAGTAAGGGAAATTTCGGGAAGTAAAAATAGGCCGGTCTTTCCCTCCTTCAAAGTTTTTTCAAACAAATGCAAATAGACTTCAGTTTTACCAGATCCGGTGACCCCGTAAAGCAAATGTGTCTGAAAACCTTCGTCGGCAGCGATGGCTTTATAAGCGGTTTCTTGCTCGGGATTTAGTGGAAAGGGAGCCTCGGGTGGAAACTCTGGAATGGGTGATCGTTTCCGTGCGACATTTTTTTTGCCTTTTGAAAGAGGAGGCAAAATTAGATCGGCAACTAGTCCCACGGGATGGAAGTAATAGTCGGCCAGCCATTGTATCCATTTAAGGCGCGGAGCTAAGCTATGAGCTTCGTATTCAGGATCGATGCTATCAAGCGCTTTAATTTCAAATTCAGTTTCTGGTGTCGTATCGGTGATCGAAAAAACAATACCGCGGCATTTGCGTCTGCCGAGCGGAACAAGCACGACCGAGCCAGCAGAAGCCGATTCGAGTTCTGGTGGTATGCTATAAGTCAGTAAGCCCTTCAATGGGGCGGCAACGGCAACGTGGGCGTATTTTTTTATCATCTAAACCGAGTGTAAAACTCTTCTAAAAGGTTTTTTAAAGGATTATTGTACAATACCTCTGATTGATTATTGGATTCCAGGTTTTGCGGATTAAACTGAGCTGTCAAATTGCCGCTTTTAGGAACTACTGACAGTGTGTTGATGGTGACTTTGTTTTGTCCCCAACGAACAAGTTTACTTTTAGGATAGTTTAAACCTTTGGAATAGGACTTGTAATTCTCAAATTCAACTTCTACTTGTGAGGGTAGTCTCAACTTTCTGATTACGAAGAAATCTTGTTCAATCCAAAGTTTCGGAAGTAATGAATCCTTGTTATTTTCGCCGATAGCATAGTTTACAACGCCTTCACTGCGACCTAGACGTACAAACGACTCTTCATAAACTGCGCGGGACTGTTTATCTTTTTTGTACTCAGGAATTATCTTATTCGAAACCAGAAAGTTGTTTAATGCATCTGCATTTCTAATGTGGTGCCAGCGTTCTAGAAAATCCATCGGTGCTTGCTGTGATTCGCGTTTTTGGCCTTTCATCGCCCACTTCAAACCGTTTTCATATAGATAGGTTAGTTTTAAACCTTTGAGTTCTTTTTGGCCAATCACAGTAAGGCGAATATTACGCTCGTTTTCTACGAGCCAGCTCTCTTTTACAGTTGCCTCATTCGCACCATCGGTCAGAAGAACTTCAGTTTCGATCGCGTATACACCAGATCCCGCATTTTCAGAGGTGCGTTCTAAAATCATTTTCAATGGTGGAATATAGGCAAATGAAAGCGTGGAAAATAATAAGCAGATTAACAATGTTTTCATCTGAAAGATCCTTTTTCGATTTTATTTACAAGCTGTTTTAGATAGTCTGATAGTTCTTGAGTCAATTCAGAATTTCGAAGAGCGAATTCGATATTAGTAATTAAATAACCGAGCTTATCACCGGCATCATAACGGCTTCCTTGCAGGGGATACGCACTCACGACGTCGTTACGAGTGAGTTCCTGGATGGCATCTGTAAGCTGGATTTCATTATTTTTAGTTGGTTTTTGATTTTCTAGAATTGAAAAAATTTTCGGATCAAATACATAGCGACCTGTGATCGCCCAACGAGAATTTGTTTCTGAAGCTTTTGGTTTTTCTAGAAGATTTTTAACTCGATAAAAATCGACATTTTGGTTGTTGCCAATAGAAAGTGTTTCTTTTTTTTCAGCATCGAATTCTGCGATACCATATTTAGAAACTTGGTCGTCCGCAACTTTCATAACCGACAAACCCGAATGCCCAGTTTTTTCAAAAGCGCGAACAAGGTCTTCCGTTGCTGAACTTTGGTTATTTAAATTCACAGTGATTTCATCACCCAGAAGGACAGCAAATGGCTCGTTACCAATAATGGTCTTCCCGGAATAAACAGCATGACCTAAACCAAGGGCCTGTTTTTGGCGAATCGAAATAATGTTAGCCATGTCACGAATTCGCTCTAGGCGATTAAGCAAATCAACCTTACCATCTTTTAAAAGTTTATCCTCGACTTCGTACGAAGTATCAAAAAAGTCTTCAATTGCATGTTTGCCTCGACCAGCGATGAGTACAATATCCTCGATTCCCGCTTTAACTGCTTCCTCGACGACATAAAATATAATAGGGGCATCGACGACGGTCAGCATTTCCTTAGGGACGCTTTTAGTGGCCGGCAGAAATCTCGTTCCTAGACCGGCAGCGGGAATAAGGGCTTTTTTGATTTTTTTCATGGCCTTAAAAATCTCAAACGTTTTAAAATGAGGCAAGTATTAATCCCATTATAGTAGAAAGACAAAATGTGTTATCATGGAGGAAGGGGAGAATTCATGCCGTTAACTACTCGTATTGGACGGTTATTCCGCAGCAGAATAACTATGTCGGCAACTTCTATTGCTCTATTATCGATCATTTTGATCGTTGGCTTTCAAAACTGTGGTAAAGCTGGTTTTGATTCGGCGACAACGGACACTACTTTGCAGTCTACAAATCCCGCGTCCAGCGCCCCATTTGCGTATGAAGCAAGTGTTGATATGATCACGTACAACTCATGTAACTCACCTAGTTCTCAAGGCAAAACTTACAATTTTTTAATTGGTAGTTATGATTCAAAGAACTCAACTGGCGGCGTTGTCGGTCAATCATCAACTGTGGCTAAGTCAGGCGTAAAAATCAGAGCCGATTTTATTAATTATGCTTATCAAGTTTTAAAACCTGACTTTCCAAATCCAGATATCGTTGCATCACAAGTGCAACGTTTGTTAGCGGAATCAACTTTAAACGCTAAGGTCGTGCCTCAGCTTTCCGTGAGATCTATTAATAAAAGTCTTCGTCTGAACAACGTGTTCAGCAAAACAAATACGCCGTCTTTAGGTATCGACGTACTAGCAGTGCTTGGCGATTTGGCAAATCCTACGTGGGCTGATACCTTGCTTGCGAATAGCTTTCCCAAAAAATCAAAAATTGAATACGCAGATTTTTTCCCGTTAGCAAGTAACACTCAAAACAGAATTGAAGGGGCGTTTCACTTCAACAACAACGAGCAAACAGCTGAAGACTATCGAAATGCGTTCAATAAAATCGGTAATATTGATGCACAATTAGTGCTTGGTTTTTCATATGAAAATGAAGGTATGCTCATCACTCCAGAAAGTACGGATCAAGATGTCATGTCAACTGCGTATGGTCGCGGTTATCAAATGACGTTTTCGATTCCAACGGCGTATGCAGCCACACCGTCAAGCTGGGCGTATCATCCTAACAACGTAGTTTCTAAAATCGAAGAGTATGACTTAGAATCTGGAAAAGCCGTTACAGATGTAACTTGGGATTGTAATTTAAAATATAAAATCGTTAGACAAGAAGATGCTGACTTTGATTGGAACACAGTAGTTCTTGCAGTTGATCAAGCCGTAACTACGGATGCAAGTATCGCGGCCGCTGACAAAGCGACTCGTAAAGAAGAGCTGATCGCTGCTCAGGCGAGTTATTATGGGCGTGCTGCGGGTGATACTAAAGCTGGTTTCTGCCCAAAGATGAACTACCTAACTCTGATGACCGTACCTCCACAAACTTCTGTTTATGGAACTGGTGCGTATGCGGGTAAAACGTATGCCGAAATTTTGGAAATGGTCAGACGTCATTTGCCAGCTAGTGATTGGGATATTAACCTTGAAGTTGGTTGTGTGGTTCCAAAAAAGTTCGGCTGTTACCAAGAAAATGAATACGGCGTTACATCTGGCGGAACTTACTACGGAAAATACAAAGTAGCGAACGCAGTTAATAAGGGTTGCTTCCATCAATTTGACAGCAGCTACTATAAAGCCAATCAAAAATACAACGGTGCTCTACCTGTTGAATGGTGCAATGAGTTCGTAACAGTGTGTACGAAACGCTAGTTGGACTCGAACGAGTGTGTGTCACAAGTCTTTGATGAAATATTGGACATTGATTTAGTTCTGGTGTGATAATTCTTAAATGAGAATTATCATCACCCTTATTTTTATCGGTTTTTCAGCTTTAGCTTCTTTAGAAAGTACAACAAAACAATCGGGTAGTATTTCTTCGGGTTTAGGTGGCGCCGGTCGCGCAGCCGTAGCTCCTGGGGATGTGAGTACTTTAAATCCCGCCAACCTGGCTCATTTGCGTGGTTATTATTTGTATTCGCGCTATCTGCCTGGTGAAACGGCGTATGCGATTTCAGATAATACCCCAGAAACAGTAATTCCTGCGTCCGCGTATTATTACCAAAACCAGTTCGAGCGTACATTTAAACTTTCGTTCGCAGAAAAAATTCGAAAAAAAATGTCGATTGGTTTTAGTGGCAGTTTTTATCAGTACAAAAAAGATGAACAATCAGCATCACGGGCGAACGTTGATTTTGGACTATCTTTTGTACCGAAAGATACGCTCGGTTTTGCAATGGTTGCCTATAATCTGGCGGGTGCTTCGGGTAATGAACTCATTCGAGATCGTACGGCGCCCCAGTTAGGATTTGGTTCACACTACATTTATAAGGGTTTTTTGCGGTTCCGCGCAGACCTTGTAACGGGCAATAATTATAAAATGAGTGACGGTCAATTTATGCTTGGGCTTGAAAATTATTTAAATCGCTGGATGACGTGGCGTTTGGGTTTCCAGGAAAACTTCAATGAAACTAGCGATTTAGCTACGTTGGGCTGGGGCTTTGATTTGCCCCGATTTAAGCTAAACTACGCGTACCTGACAGAAACGGGATCTGAGCCAGAAATTAGGCATTCCGTTGACTTAAGTATTCCTTTTTGATAATTCTGCCGCTTCGGGTTTGAAAAATTAACGGGAGAGCGGATCATGGCTTCAAAAACAAAAAGAACAGAAACTATCAGAAAGAAGAAATTAACTAGAAAAGGCGTGAAAAGAAAAGCAAAGCTTAGAAATCACGGCACTTCAAAAACAGATAAAGAACTTTTCGGTTAATAGTTTATATTATTGACGTTTTAAAAGGGTTGGCTTCTGCTGAATGCCGCCCTTTAGATCCCATTTAAAGGGTAATTCTACCCAACCTTCTTGGCCTGGATAAAACTTCCAATCTTTTAAAGCAGCTAACGTTTTACGATCTAAATTGCGATGACCTGTCGATTGAATTAATCGGAACAGGGTTAAGTGACCTTCTTTAGTAACATATGCATTAACAATAATGGTTCCTGACAAGCCATTCAAGCGGTCTTGAACATCGTAGCTGGGCTTTGGATTTCCTGGTTTTTGCCTTAAGTCTTCTAATTTACGAACGATACCTTCGCTATCAGAACCAACACCACCCTGAATACCTTTAGAAGCGTACGAGGTTTCGCTTTTTCCATTGCCATTACCGGCCGATTTTGCAGCTTTAGCTGCACGCTCGGCCGCTAAAGTCGATGCGCTTACATCAGGTGATCCGTTTGGTCCAGCGGCCTGACGGGCCCGTCTGAGTTCGTTTTTTTGAGCATTTAGGCTTTGAAGTTTTTCAGCGGCTGCATTTTCTAACTCTGATACGTCTTCGCCTGCAATAGCTTGAGTGGTTTGATCCAATTCCGCAGCTGAGTCATCTAACATTTTAGAATCATCTTTTACAGCGGCCATTAGCTTTGCGTTTTGATCTTCGTCAATTTTATCAAAATCGGATTCGATATCTTTCGTCGACATTTGAGCTACTTCATTTGTGCTTGCTTCGACCAAAGGTGGAACTTCGATATCACTAATATCTGCCATCGCCTCAATATGTGAAACGGCTTCTGTTTTTGCACGAGAGGAATTCGCTACGGATTTCGTTGCAGCAACAGGTGTTGCTGATTTGGTGGCTTTTGCTACAGAGGATTTTTTAGCAACGGCTTTTTGTTTAGCGACTGGCTTTGGTGGCGCTTGCTTAATGATTTCCACTGGTTCTTGCGGAACCGTTTTTTCCTCGATTACAGTTGGCGCTGGTGCGGTTTCCACTGCGGCATAGCTCATCGGTGCTGGAGCAGCGCCATCAGCAGCCACGTATTCAACTTCAACGATTTCGGTTTTTTGCATTTTCTGAACCACGATAGTTAAGGCCCATGCAACAATAACAAGATGGGCCACGACTGAAAGGATGAAAAATCGTCGTTTTGGAAACGTGAATTCTTTTGCATTGATTAAATGATAGTCGGTGTAAGGGATCATTGCCAATTTAGCGGCATTGTCCTCTTCAATTAAGAATTCTTCGAAACTAAGTTGCTCATGTTGTTCTGAAATCGGAGTTGTTTCCATAGTGGAAAATACTCATCAAAATAAGTGCCTTAGCAGATCAAATACATCCCACTTGATGCAAATTTCACTGAAGAAATTTCAAGTCTGTAACTTTAAACGATACTTATGAGTCTTGGCCAAAGGTCTAGGTGCCTTGCCTCAGATCGAATTTAAGCCCTATAGAATTTTTTTAGGATCACTATTAAGTTTGTAAACTAATTAGACGATAGGTGACTTGTAAATATACAGGAGCCTAAAAGCTCCACCGAAGGAGTCGTTTATGTCGATGATTAACTGGAATGAATTTGAACACATTCACGTGATCAAAAAATTAAAGCAGATTTTAAATTCATGGTGGAATATCGATGTTGTATTCACTGATGAACGCGGTGAAATCAAAGGTTTGGAAAATACTAAAACAGTATTTCATAACCCAGGCATCGGTTACCTAGTTGAAAAGGAATCCGGTAAAGCAAGTCTAAGTGAAATCGTAACTAAAACATTAGATGATTTAAAAACATCTAATAATAAATATTCATTAAAAAAATGGGATATGACAGGTTTCGACGTCGGCGTATTTCCAATCATGATCGAAAACGATTGCGTAGGTACAGTTGTTGGTGTTGGTTACTTTAAAGACGACCAAGTCACTCAACGTCTACCAGAAGTACGCGAACGTTTAGCGGCGTTCGGTGTTCCAGCGGATTACATTGAAAAACTAGTTTCTAGATTAAAATATTTAGATGACCATGAACGAGCGCACTTCAGCGAACTTTGTGAGCTAGTAGCACAGGAGATCGTGACGTTACATTTGGAAATCACTAAGCGCGATGACCGTATTCGTGAACTAAATAACGAATTAGGTAAGCGTTTCCGCTATGATTCTATGATTGGTAAATCTAAACCAATGCAGGAGCTTTATAACTTACTTGATAAAATTAAAGGTTCAGAAACGACTGTTCTAATCCAAGGGGAGAACGGTACGGGTAAGGAATTGATTGCGAAATCAATCCATTACCATTCAGTACGCAAAGATAAAGCGTTTGTGGCGCAAAACTTCACGGCGATCAACGATAACTTATTAGAAGCAGAGTTATTTGGTGCGGTTCGTGGAGCCTATACTGGCTCAGTAAAAGATAGAAAAGGTCTTTTTGAAACAGCAGATAAAGGCACTTTGTTCCTGGATGAGGTTGGGGATATTTCTCCGTCAATGCAGGTAAAACTACTTCGCGTACTTCAAGAGGGCACATTTATGCCAGTGGGTTCTACGGAAACTAAAAAAGTTGACGTACGTATCATCGCGGCTACTAACAAAAATTTAAAAGAGATGATCGATGCCGGTACATTCCGTGAGGACTTGTACTACCGTTTAAACATCATCAACTTGCGTGTACCACCAATGAGAGAACGCAAAGAAGATATTCCTTATTTAGTAGACTACTTTATGAAAAAAGTCTCTGAACAGAAACACGCCGGTGGCGTTGCTAAAGTTTTAACTAACCGTGCGTTAGAAAAACTTTACGATTATGCATGGCCAGGTAACGTTCGAGAATTGCAAAATGAAATTGAACGCGTGTATGTATTATCAGGTGCAGAAACTAAGATCACGGCAGAATTATTGTCTCCAAAAATCTTAGAAGCGTCTGAAACTAACAAAGTTCAAGGTGCTCGTCTTCAAGGTCGCTTGAAAGATGCTATCCAAGAACTTGAACGCGAAATGATTCGTGAGGGTTTACGCAGAACTGGATGGAACAAATCGAAATTAGCGAAAGAGCTTGGTATCAGCCGTGCGAACTTGATCGATAAAGTTCAGCAATACGGTTTAGATAAACGTAAAATTGCTCGCGCCTAATTTATAAATATAAGTTAAACTGAAAAGCCCCGCTAGAGATAGAGGGGCTTTTTATTTTTAATGTGTAGGGTAAATGTCGCAGAAAGGTAAATCTTCTGTCTGACTTACGCAAACGCCTAGTAGTTCAATAAATCCAGATGATTCTGTGCCGTATTTAAGAAAGTGGTGGCTTCCTGCAGTGGTTCCATACTTAAAGAAATGTTTGCTGCCAGCGTCTGTTCCGTAATTCCAAAAGTGCGAGCTACCAACGCCTGTTCCATATTTCCAATAGTGAATACTTCCGGCTTCAGTTCCATATTTCCAGAAATGTGCGCTACCTGCTGTGGAGCCATATTTCCAAAAATGCTGACTACCCGGGCCCGTTCCATATTTCCAGTAGTGAGCGCTTCCAGCGTCGGTTCCGTACTTCCAATAGTGTTGGCTAGCTTGGCAGATGCTGAATAAACCAAATATCATAACTAAAATTAATTTCATGTGATCTCCTCAAAGCCCATGTCATAGTATCATTTAGAGTAAATTGGGCGTAAAAATTTGGTTATATATAGAAAATACTTAGGTGAGCAGATTACTTATATATTTCGAAAACCGCGAATTTCAAATTTTAAGAAAATTTTTCGTAATAGTTCTAAAAACTATCAATTTCAAAATACTCGTTGGGAGGGTGTTTTTGTCTAATGTGTTTACAGGACTTTTTTTCTACCTCAAAACCGTACGGAAATAAGGTACTTATTTAACCTTTTCACATTCTAAATTTTTCATAGTTAATGTGACGATCAACGGCATAAGACTTGTAAAGGAACTCTAACAGTGGATGACTTCTTTGATGAAGTCTTAAAATTTTTGGGGTCGAAATTCTGACGGGTATAGATTGTTCAGGTTTCGATATAGGGGATGTTATGATGAGGATAGATGACCAATCATCTATTAATAAGTTAAAATCGATTCTGAAGAATCGATTCGGAAAGGGGTTAGAAATCAGCAGGCTCACTGACTTGCAGTCAGTTGGGCCTGACTCTGATTTCTTTTTCAAAAACGCTGACTTGGTAATTCCAATATTCCAAGATGAAACTTATCTGGGAACGGCCATTGTGCCTGATGCTAAAGAGATCGATGATAGAAATATTAACTCGATTTCTACATTAGTTAAGATGACTTTGATCCCAGTATTTTACTCTCAGTTTCAAACGTTACATGAAAACAATTTAAAAGCGGCGGGCGCGACAAGTCAGATGGAAGGATCAATTGATGATTTTGGAATTCGGCAAGTGCAATCCTCTTCTGAAAAATCAAACATTGTTTCGCATGTTATCCATTTAAATGGTATTAAAGAGATTGTCTTCAAAGTGGCTCATCAGATTCATGAAATCGATAAACGTTGGGCGTTCTTGCCTTACGAGAATGTTAAGAACGAATTTAAATCATTAGATAGCATCAGAAGTCTTGGTAATATCACAGTGTTTATTGAGGATGTTTTAGCCCTATCTTTAGACGAACAAAAATTGATTTCGACTTACAAAGCGGAATCGGATTCGCGCAGCAGCGACGAACCGCTAATTATCGTAGGCAGCAAGGCAGAACTAGCAGAACTAGCAACTCATCCAGGTATTTCAAGTGAAATGCTATTAGTTATGAATGAGCAAACGTTTGAAGTTAATCGCGCTCCATTAACATATGCTAAATTGAAAGAAGCCGTAGAGATCTTATTTTTCGAAGCTTAAGTAGAGTCTGTCGACTGAAACGTTGACACACGCGAGTAATATTTTTGATAATAATAGAGTGAATTGGTCTGGTAGGTTACTGGACCAAAATCTAGACTCAGATTTGGAGTACTCAATTGTTAATCAAGGATGAAAGCGTGCAAATTTTTTTAGAAAAATCTCTGAAGAAATCAGATTTTAAAGTCATTCAATTAGCGGGCGACGCTTCTACTCGAAAGTACTACCGAGTCGCAGTTGATAATCAATCTTTAGTTCTAATGAAATGGGATCCATTTCAACCCGAAAAATATCCATTCATAAGTGTACTTAATCATTTTTCAGAAGCTGGCGTTCATGTCCCAAAGATTATCGATATGTCCGCAAGCGACGGTTTAGTTTTGCTTGAAGATCTGGGTGATCTCACACTAGAAAGAAAATATTGGGAACAGCGTGAATCTGAAAAATCATTTGAGTACTATAAACTAGCTATTGATGAAATTATCAAAATACATTTTGCCGCGTCGGCGTTGAAAAAGCCGTGCACCGCATTTGATATTGAATTCAATACTGAAAAATTTGTTTGGGAAATGAATTACGGTAAGGACAACTTGATAAAAGGGGTCCTTGGCTTTGATTTGTCTCCAAAGGTTGATTCAGAAATTGTAGGCATTTTTACTAAAATTTCTGAGACTCTACACAAAGAACCTAAGTATATTTCTCATCGTGACTATCATTCTAGAAACCTGATGATTAAGTTTGATAAAATGTGTGTTATCGATTTTCAAGATGCGCGAATGGGGCCAGTTCAGTATGACCTGGTGAGCTTAATCAAAGATTCATACGTGGATATTACGGATGAATATGGTCAAAGAATTCTTAGCTACTATTTTGATCGCGCTAAAGACTACAAAAAAACGTTTGATAGAGATCACTTCAATCACATTTACGAGCTTCAATCTATTCAACGCTGCTTTAAGGCGTGTGGTAGTTTTGCGAGCTTCTTCCATCAAAGGGAAGATCGTCGTTATTTGAAATACCTAACTCCGACCTTAAAGAAAGTAATCAAGAGCCTAGTAGGATTTCCTGAATATAAGACATTTACAAACCTAATTATTGATTCAGGCGCTTTAGATAAAAATTACGAGACATTATGAATGTAATGATGCTTACGGCTGGCGAAGGAACCCGTCTGCGCCCACATACGACATTTATGCCAAAACCGGCAATCTCGTTTCTAAATGTGCCTTTGTACGCGTACTCATTATTTTTCTTAAATGAACTTCCTGTGAAAAAAGTTGTGATGAACACGTTTCACCTGCCGAGTAAACTAAAGTCGACGGTTAGATCGTTTAAGCATAACTATCCTATATACTTTTCAGACGAGGACACTCTTTTAGGCAGCGGTGGCGGGATTGGACATGCTAAGGCCTATTTTCAGGCCGAGGGTGATTTCATTTTGATGAATGGTGACGAGGTCATTATTCCTAAGTCCAATGACCAAATAAAACAAGCAGTACAACACCATAAAACAAGCGGTGCTATCGCTACATTGCTTGTGATTGAGCACCCCGAGGTCGGAACCAAATTTGGTGGAGCATGGGTGGATGCTTCTAATAGGGTGCTAGGTTTTGGAAAAGAAAAAATCACGTCATCTGTAAAAGGATTTCACTACATTGGTGTAACAATATTTTCAGAAAAGATATTTAACTATATTAAACCGGGCGAATCCAATATTTTGTATGATGCTCTAACAGATGCTATTAAAGATGGAAATACGGCCAATGTATTTCCCTTTCCGTGCACTTGGTTTGAGACAGGGAATGAGGTGGATTTCAAAACAGCCACGCATAAATGTATGGACATGTTAGCTTCGAAAACTCCTGAATCAAAATATTTAATGAATGTAATTCGTTGGCGCTCGCCAAACACAGAGTTTGTTCAAATGAACAATCGCGTGATCCTAGCTGATAAAAAATTAGATTTCGATTTTGAATTCTTGATGGGGTACAACGTGCTGGGTGAAGGTGTGGCGCTAAAAAAAGGCTGTCGCTTGAAGAATTGTATTATTGGCCCACGTGTGCAGATTCAAAACGTGGACCAATTAGAAAATACTATGATTATTAACGACCAAGATGTTTTTTAAAGTAGTCTAAAATATAGCCCCACTCTAAGATCTTATTTTCTTTTTTTGCTGACCCGTGACCCTCGTCAGGGAAAATTACTAATTCAGAAACTTTGTTTGTTTTCTCTAACGCTTTTTGAATTTGAACGGCTTCGCCCACGGGAACACGTGGATCATTTGCGCCTTGGATAATCATAAGGGGTGCGCTGATTTTGCCGATGTAGTTGATTGGTGAGAGTTCAATCAGGCTCGCCATATCTTTATTCAAGAAACCGTATTCTGTTTCACGTACATGACGACGATATGGCGCTGTATTTTGAAGGAACGAAACTAGATTCGAAATACCCACAATAGATACACCCGCATCGTATGAGCCGGCAAAGTAGGTCATTCCCATGAGCGTTGAGTAACCACCATAGCTGCCACCAAATATTCCAACCTTGGGAGCTACACCATTTACGGCCCAGTTCTTTTTGATCCATAAAGCAGCGTCTTGAATATCGGTTACGACGTTCTTTCGTTTCGGGCCATTGTCTGATTGCAACCAAGCGCGACCATATCCAGAGCTGCCGCGAACGTTAGGTTCAACAAAAATAAATCCTTCTTCAACGGCTAGTTGGCCAAGGGGATGGAAACCAGCAAAGCTTTGCCCTTCAGGTCCACCATGGAATTGAACCATGACAGGACATAATTCTTTTTTACACTTCTCTGGGCGGCGAACAAACATTGGAATTGAGGTTCCGTCTTTAGCTTTGTAGTACTCTAGGTTTGCCACCGCAAAACCAGTTGTTTGTACCTCAGGTGAATTCGTTTTTGTCCACTGAGTCCATTGACGAGTGATTAAATCTAATGAATAGAAATTGCGCGGCTCTTGACTAGAAGACGACGTCACAATCACTTTTGAATTTGTGCGATTGAATTGTGCCCGCAAATGATCGGCTTTCTGTAGATTGGCTGGCATGCTGGTTTTGTAATTTAATTCCGATATAGCGCCTTCTGATGTAATCTTGAATATGTGTAGTTGTGTGTAGCCGTCTTTATTTAGCTCGTAAGCCATAAAGTCCCGTTTATCGCTTAGTTCAAAACTTTCAATATCATGTTTTTCAGATTTAATTATATTTTTCATTTTTCCGTTATCTAACAACTTCAATGTTTCGAAATCATTATCGATAGTGCGGACGATGTATTTGTTGCTGGCTCGCAAGAAACGAACATCGAATGGATCTTCTGATTTTTCACCTAACAACCATTTTTTTTCTTTGGTTTTAAGGTTGAGTTCATAAACGTCATTAGCAAAAGATGTTTTAGCAAAGCCTAAAAGAAGACGGTCACCTTCGTGATCCATTATGTACCAGTAGCCTTTTTCTTTAGACACGGGTTCGATCTTTTTTGTTTCAATATTTATTTTGTAAACAAAGAAGCTTTGAGCATCTTCGTGATTAGACGTGAAATAGATTTCTTTTGAGTCGTCAGTTATAAATTGATAGGCGGCCCGTACCTTGGGTTCGTGAAAAATTTTTGTAAGTGGGCCTCCATTTACAGACTGGATATAGATACCTGGATTTTCCTGTCCATCGATATCACGGTGAAAAATGATGAATTGGCCATTTGGGGCAATGCTCATCAATGTCGTTAAATCTTTCCCGCCAGTCATTTGCACGGGATAACTATTTGGTCCCGACATTTTCCAAATTTGTTGGTAGCCCGAAATACGCCAGTTAAAAAATAGATCTTTTCCATTTGGATGAAGCTGGCCGCCCGCTGGAGTTTGAATATCCATGTATAATGCGAGTTTATTTTTCATAGCCGCGCTAATATCTTTGGGTGCGTATTTTTTTAAATCCTCTTTAGAAACTGATTCAATTCCAAATTGTGAATAGGAACCGTCTGACTTAGACGTTTTAGACTGGCAGTTAAATAGGGTCAGGGCTAATAAGCAGGTTAAAGATAGTTTAATTCTAGACATAAAAAAAGGTCCTCCGCTAGTTTGGATAGGACCTTATCTTAATGTTCTGTTCGAACAAAGTTCAAGCTTTGTTATCTACTGAGGCATTTTGACTAACTCAGACGGATCAAAGAAAGAGTTTTGTTTCTCTTTAGTTTTGTAACGTCGAGCCATCAT
>ERZ761610.205-NODE-205-length-53948-cov-48.840740_pt1 | contig 53948 bp, 52 predicted proteins | sample MGYA00512164_ERZ761610 | MGnify/ENA primary metagenome ERZ761610 (study PRJEB28899, sample SAMN02850038) | bioreactor sludge metagenome | biome: EBPR Sludge; feature: EBPR Bioreactor; material: flocular biomat | place: Australia: Thorneside Wastwater Treatment...
TTTTGGATGAACCGGTTCAGCTTCGCAAAGATGCAAGTCACTGATAATAGCTGTATAATTTGCTTTACTGAAATCTTCAGTCGTCATAAATAAACTGTATGTCGTTTAATCTGAAAACTCAAATACAACCTCCAGTAATCATCGTTGGCCTAGCTCGCAGTGGATTGGCCGCCAAGAAGCTACTTTTAGCCGCGGGTTTTCAGGAAAATGACATACTTACTTTTGACGAAAGTAAACCGGAAGCCCAGTATAAGACAGAAGCTGAACTCGAGACATTGACTTCAGTTAAAACCGCGGTCGTTTCACCCGGTGTTTCGTTACAGAAAAATTTTATTAAAAAATGGCGTACGAATGGTGTGCATATCACCAGTGAAATTAATTTAGCGCTTAGCCAAGTCACAACAGAAAAAATTATCGGCATTACAGGTTCCTTAGGCAAAAGCACAACGACAAGTATTATCGGTGCTGGAATTAAGTCATTTGATCCTAACGTTTTTGTCGGTGGTAATTTAGGAATCCCTGTTTGTGAATATGCGCTGTCTATTTACAAAGACCCATCACTGCGCGCCAATTGGATGGTTCTGGAGCTTTCAAGTTATCAACTAGAAAACGTAGCCTTGTTGAAAGTTGACTATAGCATGATTACGTTTTTATCTCCCAATCATTTGGAACGATATGCGTCTTTAACTGACTACTACGAAACCAAGTGGACTTTACTCAACAAAACAAAATCAACGATGATCTTGAACGAAAACGGCGGGGATTTGGCTGCCTTTGCTAAAACGAAAGGCTCTACCAAACTCATTTGGGCACGCAAAAACAATCCGGATATTCGATCACTTGAGCTTCAAAATGCTGCACTTATCGGACAACACAATCAAGATAACTTAGCTATGGCCGCTACCTTGGGCAAAGAATGCGGCTTTCCGCAATCCTACTTTGCCGGCATCAAAGAGTTTCGAGGCCTAAAGCACCGCCTCGAGAACTTGGGATTAAAAAAGAATGTCATTTTTATTAACGATAGCAAAGCCACTACAATTGATAGCGTAAAAGCCGCTATCGCGGCCACTAAAGAGTCATTTCCCAATCTCACCATCTATTTGCTTTTGGGCGGCAGGGACAAAAAATTGCCTTGGCACGAACTCAAAGAGTTAACTATGGACGTGCGAATCAAACTCTTTTTCTTCGGTGAACATGGTCCAACAATCAAACAAACTCTTAATTCTCCTGCTCCCATATTCAAAACACTCGCTTTGTTATTGCAAAACCTATCATCTGAAAATTTGGAAATGGATTCGGTTGTTTTGTTCAGCCCCGGTGGTGTGAGCCAAGACGAGTTTTCTAGCTTCGAAACACGTGGTGATTTCTTTCAGCAATGGGTCGATAAATACTAAGTATTAGTATTTAATATGTTCTTAAATTTTATATACTTAAGAACAAAGAATCTTGGCTCTGTTCTGCAACAAGCTAGTTGGCCAAATGACACCCGACGATCTCATTCAAAAAAGAACTAGTTTGGGTATTTACTAAAATTTGTGTTGTTTGGCCAATGGGCCTATGCAAAGATTTTCGATAGGAAATGGATAATTCTACAAAATACGACATCATAACTATGGGTGCGGGCATGGCCGCTAGCATCTTGGTCATCAACATTCTTCGTGAACGACCAGGTACACGCGTGGCCATGATCGAGCAATCGACTGAATTTCCCAAAAAAGTGGGCGAAAGTTTCAGCGATGTCACAGCTATATTTTTTAATCGCTTCAAAATAGACCACATCTTGAAACGCCAACAGCGAAAAACAGGCTTGCGCTTTATTTTCCATGACGAAGCCACAAAAAGAATAACGGACGCAAGTGACTACTCAAGTCCATCCATTCTGTCTCCAGCCAATGGGTTTCAGGTTAATCGTTCCACATTTGACAATGATCTTCTAGCCTACGCTCAGGAACTTGGTGCCGAGGTGTTAAGACCAGCTCAAGTGATTGATTTTAACTACTCTGCATTTAACTCCCAAGTAACCGTAAAAATGGGTGAAGAAATCAAAACACTTAGCACTACGTGGTTAATTGATTCTTCAGGGCGGCAAGGTATCGTAGCTAAAAAATGGAATTGGAGACTGCCCGCAAATCAACTGATGACTGCATCCTCTTGGGCCCATTTTGAAAATGTTAAAAAGATATCTAGTATTGATGGTCACAAATCAATCCACTGGGATAAGTGGTGTATCGGAGATCGTCACTACGCCACAACGCATTTTATGGGCGAGGGGTATTGGGTGTGGACTATTCCACTTTCAGATAACACCGTCAGTATCGGGATCGTGTACGATCAACGTATATTAAAAACTCACGGGAAACATCCCAAAGATTTCTTTTTTGAGTTCGTAAAAAATCACCCAAGTCTGGGCGAACTGACAGCCGAGGCAAAAGGCACGGGATTCAAACACTACCCTCATTTGCCATATACGAGCCGCAAATATCGCGAGCCGGGTTTAGCCCTTATTGGTGACGCCGCTGCTTTTGTTGACCCTCTTTTTAGTCCGGGAATGGAATTCAATAGCCAACAAAGCTTGTGGCTAGCGCCGCTTATTTTAGATCATTTATACACCGGTCATTATTGCGAACGCTCTTGGATGAAGTATGAAAAATTATTCTCACAAGCGTTTGAAGACAGAATTTTACTCTATGAAAAACGTTATGCTTTGATGGGTGATCAAGAGTTATATGGCCTAATGACCCAGCTTGATTTTGCCGGTTACTACACATTTGTCATTCATCCGAGCATTTTGTTTCCAAAGTTACTAAAATACCCGGCACGTTTTAATCCCGTCATTCGTCCGTTCTATAATTGGTTTAGAAATAGAATGCTCATTTTATACTGGAAGCGGAAAGAAATGGGTATTACTGCGAAAGTTAACTACAAACGTAAAACGTTTAGTTTTGCCCGCGTACCACCTCGTCCTTATATTTATTTTTATGCACATTTTTTAAGTCTACTATGGCTTTCGCGATACGTACGCATGGAGTTAGCGTACTTTTTTCATACGGTTGTCTTTTTTTTTCCACGACGGATAAAAAATGAATTTACCTAACGTTTGGCCGTGGCAACGCAAATCGATGCGCTATCTGATGTTCGCAGCGCTCTGTGTGACCTGGACAGGCTTTACATTTAATTCCGAATCCAACTATCTAAATTTTTTCGTCGCCACGCTCAACACCATTTTGCTGGTGCTTTTTGTATATGGTTTTGACGACGTTATGGATAGTGACGTTAACTTTAATTATTTTAAAAACCCCGCCGTGCGCTGGCTGGGAATAAGCACGCTTTTCTCAATCGCGGCTACATATATTGCGCTCGGAATAACTAGCGCCATTTCGGCTTTATTAATTCTAGTGATCGGCACTTTGTATTCATTCAGACATGATCGAGATCATTTCAATATTCGTTTAAAATCATTTTTTATTTTAAAAAATTTTTTGATCGGTGTTGGTTGGGGTTTGCTAGTCTTACTGGGCTCCAACCATTTTTCTATAGAGTCTGTGTTTATCACTTTCCTTTTCTTTACTCTGCAAGTCACTATAGGCAGCATTATTCGCGACATGGATGATATCGAAGAAGACCGCAAAAATAAAATACCTACATTTCCAATCGTTCTTGGAATTAGGAATACGATGTTTGCTCTTCATGGGATCAACGCGCTTAGTTTGCTTGTATTATTTTGGGGTACAATGCTATCCTCTGAGCTTACATCACTTTGGTACCTGTGGATTTCGATTGTTTTCTATCGTTTTGGGCTAATTGAAGTGATTCGTCAAAAAAACATGTCGCCTTATTTGTTGCAGCAAGCAAACATCATGGCGTGTGGTTTAGTTTTTATGGGAAGGGTAGCGCATATATGGATATTCTAAATCAGTTAAATGAAGTTCAGCCTCACCACTATGCATTGGGTATGATAGTTTTCGGAATCTTGTTTGGTTTTCTTTGGTATACAGACCATAAAACGCATTTAAAAATTTGGAAGAAAGACATTACTGATGGTGAGCTTCGCACTCATCGTATGATTTTGTACGCAAGCTACGGATTGATGTTTAGTCTGTTGATGATGGCTTGGTATCCTTGGTTAGCACTTCCTCTGTTCATAGGCTGCTGGGTCACCAGAACATTGCACGAAACTATGGATGAAATGTTCTGGCATTTACCCCGCTGTACTGAATTTGAAACATTAATTCATTTGGGAATGTGGGTTTGTATTCACGCCGGAACAGCCATTACATTTATTTGGGGATTTTTCTTTCAATACAGAGGCTTCGGCGACCTTCCTTGGTATTTGCATGCGTGTTTTGTCGTTGTCTTTCTCAGCTACTCGTACATTGGTCATCATGAAATTTTTGACTATAAGGATAAAGCGAGGACCTAGATGGTATCCAGATGTGCTTTGGGGCTGGCTCTACTTGCAACGCCGCCGGCATTTTCGGGTTCTAATTCTATTTCGGAAATCAGATCGCTTTGTAATGAACTGACTAATGATTCTACTAAAGAAATTGACGGCTATAAAGTCCTAAAGCGTAAGGATCAACTACTGATTCACGTGCGTCGTAGCTGTGAAAGTTTAGAAGATGCCTTGGACAGTGGTACGTTAGATGCTCCATCATCAACAGCTCAGATTTTAGAGTTGAAATATATTCGTGATTCCTGGATTCAAAAATTTAAATTTGATGAAGGGCTTGGTCTTTTTGACATCATGATGATGGGCGCAAGCCATCAATTTAGTCGGTATTTTTTACGATATGACATTCCAGACAATAAAAAATCAGTCACAGAGATCGAGCCTTCTATTTTTTGGAAAGCCCCTGCCGGCCCACGTGAGAAAGAGTTTGATCGCAAGGCCGCCGAGCTAGGAATAAAACCTAATTTTAAATGGGCCGTTTTAGACGAACTTGAAGTCAAAGGTAGCGCGCCCAAAGCCCACATATTAGATGTCAACAGTGGAAGTCGTTGGCTTATGAAGTGGGGAGACGAAGTAAATACAGACATTGTGGCATCTCGTATTTTTTCAGCGCTAGGGTTCAATACAGATTATCCATACAATTCAAAATCTGGCGAAATTAATTTAATTTTGGGAAAAACGGAAAATAAAAAGAAACGCTCGGTCGCACACTTCGTTAAATTTATCTATAATGGTTATCAAATAAATCTAAGCCCGTTTATTCAAAGCACAGGACGCGTAGATCGCGCAACGATTGCCAAGTTTCCTGAATTGACTCCGTACAGAGGACAATACTATGTGTCTTTTAAATCGGCTGCCATCGATGCGCGACCGAAAGATGAACTACGCTTGGGTGGAATGCTTTCGGGTCATCCGGAAAATTTTAATCGTAGAGAACTTAAGGGAGCGATTCTAGCGCTCGCCTGGCTCGGTGTTTGGGATATAAAAGAAATCAATACCCTCCTTTCCATCACAATGAATGAGAAATCCGAAACTAAATTGACTGGATCATTTAGTGATCTCGGTATCAGTATGGGCATTAAGGTGAGTAAATTTCCTAGAGACATTAAAGCCGGGCTAGTAAATGAATTTCCCTGGGATATAGTCTCAATTGAAAAAGGTAAGGTCCAATTTAATACTCACGTAAATGCCATTTTAAAAACCTACACGTCAGCAAACTACGAAGACTTACAGTGGATGGCTAACCAAATTGCCCAAATTGACGAGCCTATTCTGCGCCATTGCCTTTCTTTTTCCGGTTGGCCTTTATTTATTCAGGAACTCTATTTTTACAAATTGTCAGAACGTAGAAAGCAAATTTTAAATGTTTTTGGTGTCGAAGATACCCACCCGATTGTTATCAATAGAATGTACTCGTATCGCGATGGTAACAGCCATCCAGTAAAAGATGGTTATTTAGTTGAAGAGCCTAGTTTGGATACCTACCCATACGGCCTTTTACATGAAAAAGGTCGCTTCCGAGGTTTTGGATGGTAACATTTAAATTTTTTCTCGTAATGCTTTTCACCTTCCAATTTTCTATGGCTAGCACCGGTGTAGAAGAGCAGCGTAAATACCTGGTCGACCCCGCTCAGCTGAGCGGTGAAAATTTAAATCGTATTCAGCCGTTCGTATTTCACCCACATTCACAATACATAACCTATGACATCTACTTCGATACGCCAGCGTGGGATATTCGAAATTCATCGCACAGCTTCAGACTCCGCCGCGTAGAAAAAAAGAAGGGGAAATGGGACTACGCCGTACAAATTAAAAGTGAAATGACCGAAGCCAGTCAAATTCGCATGGAACTCGAATATAAAGATTTGGGAAACCAAAAAGTAAACGGCGAATTGCTGACGGATCTAATTAATCAGTTTATTGCCGATGAGCCTGCGCGTGCAAATATATCGGTCAAATTTACCAAATGGATGGAGCGAAAAAAGGAATCCAGTTTGGCTCCATTTCAAAAACTGCGTGATCTAAAAATCGATGCGTCTAAACTTCGCGCCGCTGTATGGGGACATTCTATTCGGCAACGCTATCATGTTTATACGGAAAAAAATAGCACGCTAGCTAAAACTTACTTTATTAAGCAATCCGAAAAAAATGTTTTTTTAGTTCCCGATTTCTTTAAAACACAAAAGCAGCTTATTTGGTTGATGGAAGCGTCATACGATCGCGCGATATTTCGAGACGCTCTATCCGGAAAAACTGACGAGTGGACTATTCATGAACTTGAAATCGAAAATAAATATCGTCCTCGCAAGCTGGGGACGCTACTTCTAAATGATCTTGAAGAGAAAATGCAGCAGGTATGGCAGGCGAAAATAAGCACGCGTTCGAAATACCTAAGCTCCTCCTCACACTTTCACAAGGATGAAAAAGAATGATTAAAAATTACATTTTACACCTTAGGCCTAAATCATTTGTTCCAAGTTTTACGTTTGCTTTGACCGGCTATGCGCTCAATCCCTACAAAGGCGGCACGGGTTCTGTCGGGATTGAACTTCTTGGATTATTTATCGTCTATAGCGTGATGTTGTTTGGTGGAACCTGCGCGCTAAACACACATTTTGACAAAGATGATGGACCGCTAAATTTTTTAGAAAATCCACCAGCCAAACCAAAATATCTTGGGCATTTTGGAATGGTAGTTATGCTATTAGGCTGTGGTATAAGTTATTTTTTTGGTATGTGGCCTTTTTTAATGGCTTGTTTTTCGGTAATTCTATCTATCTTCTATTCCGTTAAACTGCCTGGCATTCGTTGGCGCGGAAAAGAAATAGGGATTGTTGATAACTTTATCAATGCCCTTGGCTGTGGATTTGTGGGTGTCGTCATGGGGGCTACATTTGGTCATGGCAGCCCCGATTCCGCCATCCTAGCCTTGGCTATTTCATTTACGATTACTGTAGCTGGTTCCTATCCGGCCACTCAAATTTTTCAACTTAAGGCGAGTGATACGTACGAGGTTGGCAGGAACTTTACAACTCTACTTGGGCCATCTCGCGCATTGAAAGTTGGTGCCACTCTTTTGGTGATTGGCCTTTTAATAGCGGATCTTGTACAAATTATGCTATTTCCGCAGCCGTCAGGCGGTGGACCCCTGTTATTATTTTTTGCATTTAATTTGTTTTTCTTACTTGGCGTTGGTCAGATGATCAAATGGTCAAAAACACCGTTTGATAACACGAAAAAACGATATGGCACACTTATCAAAACTCTACTTGGCGCGCGCCTTCTTTGGATTGCTGCAGAATGGATTATTAATTGAAACTCTACCTCAGACGACTCATTATCGCGCTTAGTATTTTACTTGTCGCCTTTACCGGCGTTATTGTTGTTAAAAATATAAAGCCATACAATATTATCAGTGTACTAGATGAAAATGATCCGACGCTGATTAAATATAAAAAACACCTTGAAAAATATAATGACGAAAATGACGTCTATTTACTGCTAGAATCTAAGACCTCATTTCCGGACCGAGCTGACTTCCATAAAGTTATTTTCGATACGGCGGAACGAATCAAACGCATCGACAACCTGAATACAATTCGGTCACTCAACGAAGTCGAATACGTAAAGATGGTGGGCGACAAACTTTTTTTAAAAACGTTTTTCGAAGAAAAAAAATTGTCTGAAAAGGGGCGAGAGCTATTAAAAAGTAGTCCGGTATTTCAGTATAGTTATTTAAGTCCGGATGAGAAAGCCACGTTAATTTACATCAACATTAGAAGTGATTTGTCTCCTAAGGAAATTAAACACGTTATCACCAGTCTTAACTACGTAAAAGAACTCGCAAACAAAAATTTTCCGGATTTAAAAGCTCACCTAATCGGCACCGAGATCGCACGCGATTTTTTCGTTAAGGAAATCATTAAAAGCCAAGTCAAAATTTTACCTCTTGTTTTGATTATCATTATTTCTTTGCTGTTTGCTCTATTTCGATCTTGGCGCGTATGCTTACTCTCTCTATACGTAATGGGTTTATCTTATGTGGCGACGGTCGGATTAATTATTTCACTTGAGGGAAGCATTAATCCGTTCTCCAGTTTCGCTTTACTGTTTATTTTTATTATCTCTACGGCCGACATTGTTCATTTATTCTCTGCCGTTGCTAAATCTAAAGCACAAAATCTAGAACAAAAGTTTAAAGAAGCCATCGCCCATATTTGGGACCCTTGCTTTATGTGCGCTGTTACGACTTGGGTTGGCTTGTTATCACTCGTTGTGTCTGATATTCCCCCCATCAAGTTTTTTGGTATCTACTGCGCGTTTGGCGTTGCTCTGTGCTTTTTGCTAACATTCAAGTTAATACCCTGGTTAGTAAAAATATTTGACCTTGATTTGGAATTTGGTGAATCACTCATCAAATTTGAAGGAATTCCCTTAATGGATTGGGTTAAAAAATTTCGAGGCGCAATCATCGCCATATTTTTACTTATCACTGTCGGATTCGGCTATCTGAGTTCCAAATTAGAAGCCGGAGACAATTTGTACACCAAGTTTGTAGCTCATCATCCCCTTAGCGAAGCGATCACCGCCATGGACACGTATTTTCACTTTACAGGCTCCATTGATGTCGTACTTAAAAAAAATAGAAATGAGTTTTTAAATATCGATGTTGAAAAAAACCTAGCACGTCTGCAGTCGGAAATTCAAAAAATTCCGTCAGTGGCCCATATAAAATCTCTTTCGAATTTTCAGCAGTATATTCGTCAATCCTACCCAACAAAATCAGCTGCGGCAGGATTTGATACTGACAAAGACTTGTACGATATTTTTAGTCTTTTTGAAGATTTCAATGTCCTAGATGGAACCTACCCACTGGCCCACGACGAAGTCCGAATGACCGTATACCTAAAAACACTAGATTCCCAAACTCTAGTCGATACACAGGAAAAAATTAGAACTCTATTTAGTCAACCCGAGTACGCCAATAGTTTTGAATCGTCCGTAGAAGGATTTTCGACAATTCGTAGCAATATTTTTAACTCTATCTTTTCGGGCTTTATAAAATCATTTTTGCTCGATTTCATCGGAATATTCGTTTGCTTTCTATTCTTTTTCAAATCTCTTCGCTGGTCGCTGCTAGCGCTGATTCCAAATATTCTACCCCTAGTAGCAACGGGGGGGTTGATGAAGGCATTAAATATGACTGTCGATTATAATCTGATCGTGTTGGTGGCTATCATTTTTGGTATCGCTGTTGACGATACCACCCATTTCATTCACTACCTGCTTAAGAAACTTCGGCAGACGGGAAACCTAAACGACGCTATCGCCTATTCCTTGCAAGAAACATCGGTATCCCTAGTCAGCACGACTTTTATTTTCACTTTGACAATGCCCACATTTTTTCTAACTGACATTTTAATGTTTTCACAAGTTGCACTTATCCTCGTGCTTTCTCTCATTCTTGGTCTTTGCGGTGATATGTTTGTGTTGCCAGCTTTACTTTATTCAAAGAGAATGACTAAGACTTTATCAATGCAGGTATCGGCAGAAAGGACCTGAAATGAGCGCAGTAAGAACGTTTGAGGATTATTTAACTAATCAAGTTCCCCAGGTGGATTTGGGTCAATTCATTATTGGACTTGGCATCACGGGCATCATGGGAACATTGCTTGCTTGGGCCTATTCAAAATTTGGAAAGTCACATTCTAATCGCAGCGTTTTTGCTACTAATTTTATCTTAACCGCTATGGCCACAATGCTGGTCATTACAGTAGTTAAATCTTCCCTAGCGCTTTCATTGGGTCTTGTTGGCGCCCTTTCGATCGTGCGTTTTAGAACGGCCATCAAAGATCCCGAAGAACTGTCATTTTTATTCATTTCCATCGCGATTGGGTTAGGGATGGGCGCAGATCAGAAAAAAATCACTTTGATTGGTTTTTTGATTATCCTTGCTGGCTATATCGTGTTTCGCATGCGGCAATTTAAATGGGCCACAGCAACGAGCATGCATTTACTTTTAACGTCCTCTAAAAATGCGGAAACTCCCCTAAAGCTTGTTTCCGAGTTGTTACCTCAGTACGCCGTTCGCTGGAATCTAAAGCGCGTTTCCGAGAATGCCAACACGTCTGAACTTTCTTTCCTCGTCGAGTTTAAAGACGTAGCTAGTGTTCAAAACCTTCGAGATAGTTTAAAAAAACAAGTTCCTGATTGGAATATAAATTTGATGGAATATCAGGGATTGTTTGATTGAAACTAGGTCCTCATATTCGTAAATTTGTAAGTGGATGGAAAGGTAGTCTGCTCGTATTTATGGCCGCCGTTTATGCAGGCGTGCTTGTATCCACACATCTTCCTGTGGATTCCGACTACGACTTGGCACTCGATTTTATGACTCAACGAAAACTTGAGTACTATGCAAAGTCAGAAAATGAATTTTCATCTCCACTGATGGACGTATCCGAATTAAATGCCAAAATTAGAATAGGAAAACAAATCATTCCTATCAAGATCAGCTCGATGCCGGAACCATTTAGCGATACCGGACGCAATCTTTTAAGTTTTTTTATTACAAATGAAGAGGACGCCAACCCGTACGTCTTGCTGTCTCCCACAAAATACGCGACTACATATGTGGATGTAACAACTAAGCTAAGCGCTAACGCCATTCAGAGACGGCTAGATACCCAAATTATAAATTTGAAAACAAATGGTTTAAACCGCCATCCTTACTATAAAATAAGCCTTCCTTCTAACGACGACTTTGAATCCCAATCCTTAGCCGAAGCTCTACAAGATAAGGACTTCAAGGAATTTAAGTCTAAATGGATAAAGATAATAAGCCAAAGCGATATTCCAAATACCGAGAAATGGCTTACAGAAATTACTGTTTACTATTTTAGAAATGATGACGGTTCAATTCGAGTCTCTCATTTTTTACCACTTAGCCTACGAGAGTTTTATGAATGATATCTGGCGATACGAAACTAAAATTGTCGTTAAGGACTCGTCGGTGTCCAATTTAATGAACGAGATCTATACAAATCCTTTAATGTTTACGACGTTATTTAGCCCGCGTATGGTGAATAATCTATATTTTGATACGTTGGATTTCGATCATTTTCACGATCATATTTATGGCTATCCAAAGCGTTCAAAGGTACGACTGCGCTGGTACGGAGACTTCAATTCTATTCAAAATGCGACATTAGAAATCAAAAAGAAAGACGGTACGGTTGGATCAAAGATCTCATTTCCAGCAACCGAGAGCATAAACCTGAGCGGAAGCATTTCACTTTTGGATATTTTAAAAAGCACACCCGCACCTTTGCAAACTCGAGAGTCTTTGTCGAATCTGGTTCCAAGTTTATACAATCGATATCATAGAACCTACTATATTTCAGCGAATGAAAAAGTACGCCTGACAATTGATTCCGAAATAAATCACAAATCAGTACACACTTCGTTTTGGACAGAAGAGCCTAATGACCTAAAGATTGTTGAATTTAAGTATAATCAAAAAGAATTTTTTGATGGCGAACGAGCATTAAAAAATTTCTCGTTCGTCCAAGACAAGTCCTCGAAATATATTCGAGGACTTTTAAGAACTACATAAATAAACGTAACCAGTATGTCAGAGCTGGAGTCGAAGCATCACGAGAGATGCTGACTAGCTTCTTTTTATAATCAGCCGGTGAGCTCGTGTTTGGCAAAACGCCCGCGAACGTTACATCTGGCCAAGCCTGAGGAGTTCCATAGTCGTAGTTCCATTTGAACGTCTCACGCGGACCACCGTCGGTCTCTTTTGTCGCTGCGAAATGATTTGGCGCTGGATACAATTTCTTTAGATCGTTTACATATGGATTTTTTGGATTAAACAAAGCGGAAATATTTACATTGAAATTTGAGTTATCTACGCGATCTTTGAAATCCGTAGGACCGTTACTGTATAATAGTTTTCTACGCTTTTCCAAAGCCGCCAATGTAATTGCTGGACGTGACGTTAAGAAATCGGCATTTGCAAAGTATTCTCTTTGATTACCTTTTTTCGCCAGAACTTCCATATCTTTGTGAGCTTCAATTCGATAATTAACTGCATTTCTGATTGCCGTTAGTGACTCGTTCAAATAGTTACCCGCTTTTGCCGCCGGACGAAGAGTTAAGAATTTTGCTTTTTTGTCGTTAGCTGGGGCTTTCGACATTGAACTTAGCAATTCACTGATTTCTTTCGGTGATTGAAGGTGGACGTCAAATACCGTTGTAACCAAGTTTTTTCCAATGCTCGTTTTTGTATCTAAGTTTCCCTTTTTAGCTACTAGCGAGCGCGCCGTTAACGTATTCATAAAGTACTGAAGACCTTCTAAATCGTAACTTGCGATGTACATTCCAAATCCCATACGCTCATACATATTGGCCATAAGACCTTTTAAATGGCCCGGCATAAATTTTCTGAAACGCATTGTTTGCGAAGCCGAGTTTTTAACTTCGCCTTCACCAAGAATTAGACCGGCATCAAAGTTAAATAGGGGAGCGTCGTTGTTTCCATGTTTAGTCAGGATTGCTTTGTACGCTTCGTTTTGGGCTTTTACAGCAACTGCTACCTTAGTGGCCATGAAATCCTGAAGTTCAGCCGCGGTTTTAAATACGCCGGTTTGACCCGCTATGTTTTCTCCGGGATTTGGTTCCGTTGCATAGTCAAAAAGAGCATCCAGGTGGGGTGCTCTACGATCGCTGTTTCTTTTGAATGCGCGAAGATAGGAAATAGACGCAATGTAGGCGGCATCTACCGGTTCAACCAAAAATCTAAGCCTCCAAGCCATGCCTTTGAAAAGTTTAACTGGAGCCACAAAGGTTTTATAAATCTGTGCTTCTGTGCTATTCGGATTGTTTTTAGCATATTCATTGATAGCCGCGATCGCAGGGTCTACATCATTTTTAGTTTTGATGTTATAAATAATTGCGTTCAACTTAGCCTCGTGATCGCCCTCACTGTTCGGAGCGCGTGATAGGCTTTCAATTGGATTTGCTGGCTGTTCAACACCTGTTGTGTCGCCATTGGAATGATTTGCATTCATATGTCCACCGAACATGAAGAATGCGCCGACGAACACTACTGATGCGCAGATTGCGCCATACCAAAACTTAACCATGGTACCCCCCAAAAAATTGCTCTTTAATATAGGTAAAGATTTTCAGCTACGAGACATAATGTCAACTGGCCACATCGGTTTTCCCCACTCGATTTTAGTCTAGTGAGCAGGTGAAAACATTCCGCACATGACCGACGTATTTCGTCTGCCTTTTATGAGATTAAATAGATCGCGATTTCGGTTAGTTAATTGTCTTATTTTGAATGGTTTTTTTTGGCACAAACGTTGATCAATAAGTGATATGAACAATCTAAATGAAGTTGCGAAAAACATAAAACAATACGCAAAGATAGCGCTAGTTATACTAACACTAGTTACGACCATTTCCTGCTGTCCAAAAGACGGTGTCGATAGATCGTTTCAGGATAATTCTTTTAATGTGACTTTAGATATTTACAATCAAAACGCTCAACAAAAAATTGAGTGCCTTGATCATGACTCCAAACTCTCACTAATCATGAATAACAGTGTGCGCATGAACTCGCAAAATTTCAGTCAAGATTCGTCCATTAGAAATCGATTGGATTTTACCTCAAGCGCATGCGTTATCTTGTAAGCCTAAAGAGGGCTCAACAATGTCATGGCGATCAGGGTATTTAATTCAACTAATTTTGATTCCCGAGATTTAAATAGATCCGTCTAGCTTGTATGTAAAGACGAATACGTCACCTGTTTTAAGAGGCGCAATTCGTGAGTACACCTTTTGCGATTGGCTGCCAAACACCAACGGCTCATAAACACCTTCAGGCAAATTATAAAGGATAAAGCCGCCGCCTTGAGTGCCTTTGCTTGTAACCTTTCCTGAATAATCAAAATACATAATGTGATTCTTAAGTGGGTCTAAACCAGGAACTTCAACTTCAAAATCTTCATCAATAACAAAACCCACTACTAAATTAGATTTCGGATATAAAGATTGCTTCGAACTTGAAAATAAATAACTAACCCATTCTTTAGACACTAGTGGAACATAGATATAATCAGAGCTTTCCACGTAGGTATAGTGGGCCGGTACAAACTTATCTGATGGATTTGAGTATAGAAAGCTCCAACGGCCAAGATACGGAAGCTGTGCTTCACCCACACCTTTTTCAATCGTGATTGTTTCATTTTGCCCTTGAAGACTCACGTCCGTAAACTCAGGCAGTCCAGAGAACGGATCATACACTTTGATATCTACCGTTTGCGTTTTGATTGTATTTTTAATTTCTGCGAATGACGTCATTCCTGGGCTCACCACCGTATTGATGTGCCCAAAATAGCGATCACCACGGAATGCCATCAGCGTTTTTAATTCGCCGCCCTCCATAATGAATGCGTAATAACCATTTTCTGATGTCGTCGTTAACTTAGGATCAGGCAACATCAACGAGTTAAAGTAGATCGGCTGAATATCTGCTTCATTTTCTATTTTTAAGTTAACGCCTGAAACGGCCTGACCATCAAATGTCACTTTACCCAAGACAATCGATAAATTCGGGTCATTAAAATTCTGTTGGCGCAAATCTGAAACAATTTGCTTTAGCGCTACTCCCATTTTTTCAGGAATTAATTCTGTCGAAAAACTCTCTCCCGCTAAGATAATCTGCTGGGACGCAAAGTGACCTTTGCTTTCCGCAATTAAGTTAGTAGGGGAGTTCTTAACAACATTATCAAATTTGATCTGGCCGTCTTTGCCAACATTTCTTTCTAGTTGTCCTTGGAAGATAGTGGCCTTAGCTGGCTGAGAGAGCGCGTTTTTATTGTTTAAGTTATAGGAACTGACCGCGCGACCCGTAACATCGGATTTAACTACCAAAGTAATCTTAGGGCCTTGATGCGCACCACGGTGATTAAGTATCGAATCCGATACACGCACAACGCCTTCACCTTTAGTTCGTCCATTTTTATCGATCATTCGGCCCAATAAAAAACCTTTGAAATCATTTGGGAAAATTTCATACGTAGAGTCATGCAGATTAATTGTCCCTTTTTCGCGGAACACACCCTCTTCATACCGACGGATCTCAATACGATCTTCATTGGAATATAGAAGGCCTTTTTGAATTTCAAAAATACCAACGATACGGTTTAATGAAGGGCCCATATCATGAGTCGGTGTTGCTGATGCATAGGTCGCTGTCTTTTCCTCGACGCGCTCTTCAGTGGCCGGCTTACGTTGAGGTTCAAAGTTTTTAGTATTTCCAATCGGAACCGATGCCGGACCAAATGTGATGTAGGTATCCTTGGTTTTTTTTGACACCCCACCAAAACTAACCGACGAGGTGGCCGCTTGCGCTTTAGTTGAATTACTTTGGGACCAAGTGGGGGTAAAAGTACCTTCCTGAATTTTTTTTCTGAAATAGGGTTTAAATTCTGCGACCCAATTTTTTTGATCCCACGGCGATACACCTAAATTTACACCACCCGCAGTGTCTTCTAATGTTGTGTTGCGAATATAGTTTTCATTTACGGCCTGGGTATTAAACACTTCCACTTCTTTTTTAATAACTATCGCGCTCAACACCACCTTCTTTGCCAATGGATGAAAGTGATTAAGCACATCATCCTGACTATCCGTAGATAGTTGAATAACCCGCAGTGGTTGCCTATTTATTTCTGGAGTCGCTGTCTTTTTGATACTTACAGCATCGTAAGCGACATAAGATGGATTATTTTTATTAATGGTGATGGATACTTTCTTACTAAAAAAGATATGCAATTGATTATCCATTTTGGATGGATAACCAAAAACTAAAGCAAACGTCATAACTTGCATAACTATACGAAGTATCTTCATCGCTGTTTATAGGATGTTAAAATGCGTTGAAATCGTCAATGATATTGCGGTTTTCGAGACTTTTGAGGAGTTCTTTTTTTATTTCGGCCGCTAGCTGTTCGGCTAGCACCTCGTCATCACTTAATGACTCATACGTTCCATCTGCAAGCTGTCCTTCAACAACAACATTCACAAGAATGTCATAAGGCCGACGTTCGCCTAGGATCTGGATGTGTGCATAACGACGCTCTTTAGCTTTTTTAGCAGTCTCAAGTACACGGCCTTTTCTATCCATGTGCCGAGTCCAAATCTCGCGTCCATTTTGGGACAGATTTCTGGGTTCACCATATAGTTTTACTATCGCCTTGCGCGTTTCTGTCAGGCTCGCGTCAGACTCACGCACATAGACACCTGGTCCGGCACAGCCCAACGTAACTAAAATTAATAGATTAACTAAGAAAAATTTAAACACTCTTTAATTATTTAAGAACGGTTATGTAAGTTGATCAATATATATTTTTCCCTGAAAAAGAAACTCGAAGTCAGTCCGGATATTATTGATGTCCAAAGTCTTTAAGTTCTCTTTTAAAATAGGATGTACGTAACCCGGGGCGATTTCCGCGCAACAATGTAACACTAACGGATCAAAATGCAGTAACGGCGAAGGTAGGGGTAGCTCGGGAGTCCATTGGATATCGTTATTAAAAACTAGCAACTCGACATTAAAATCAGATCCCTGAAGCGCCGTCTTTGCAGTTAGTAAATTTTCAATACTCAATGCGGTTTGAGTTATAATTGCAAAAGATAATTCTTCATCCAGCCGCTTAGTCGCTTCAGAATTTGTTTTTTTGTATACGGACGAAATATTCTTTATCGAAAATAGCTTATGAAAATCACCAAGGACGCGAATAATTCGATCCTCCTTGGTACTCATTTTAAATCTAAAAGCAAATAGGCAAACGTTCATTTCAATATTCTAGAATATATCCTTCATAGAATAAAGGCCAGGTCCTTTGCTTAGGATCGATAAACCTGCTTTAAGGGCACCTTCGGCAAAAACTTTTCGATTCAATGCCTGATGCTCGATGGTAATCACTTCTTGATCCGACATCGCCCAGATACGATGAACTCCAAAAATACCGCCACCACGAACACTTAATGTAGGAGGTACTTTTTTGCCAACTGCAGATTCTAGGTTTTCTTGCATTGTTTTCGCCGTTCCGCTAGGGGCATCTTTTTTATTACGATGATGGAGTTCTTCGATTTGAAAATCGAAATCTTTAATATCTTTAAACTGACTTAATAATTTATTTACAAAGGCGACGCCAACACTCATGTTTGATGACCAAAGTACGGGCGCGTTTTTCGCGGCTTCAACTAGCAGCTGTTTTTGAGCCGCTGAAATTCCTGTTGTACCAGAAACTATTGGTTTTTTTAATTTAGCCATCGCTGTTATGGCTTGATCAAATGCTTCTGGGAGCGAGAAATCAATCCACAGATCTACCTCGGTGGTTTTCTGATCTTGCCAACTAATGGCTGAGTGCTGAAATCCGTCTGGCTTTTTTGAGTTATACATACCTAAAAAAGGAATATGTCCTGCCTCACTAATCACGTGGCAAAGCTCTTTACCCATTTTTCCAGCTGCGCCGACAACGCCGACTTTTAATTGCTTCATACTAAACCTAAGTTTTTCATTTCTGCTTTTAATTTCTCAGAACCGTCCACAGACATTTCCACAAGTGGCAAACGTAATTCAGCTGATTCAATAATTCCCATAAACTGCATAGCGCGCTTCACTGGGATGGGATTTGCTTCGATAAATAATAAATCTATCAATGTTTTGTATTTTTTTAACAATTCGGCGGCCTCAGCATGCTGACCCTTGCGTGCAAAGTTTGTGATAGCCACAAATGCCTCAGGAATCACATGAGTCGCTACCGAAATCACACCGTGACCTTGGTTTTTCAAGAAATCTGCATAGGTTCCATCATCACCAGAAAGCATAACGAAATCTTTGCTCGTTTTTTCGATGATCTTTCTTTCAATATCCATGTTTCCCGTAGCTTCTTTGATACCGATAACGTTTTTTACGGTCGCTAAACGAGCGACCGTTTCTGGTTCAAGACTAGTGATGGTACGGCCAGGAACGTTATACAGGATCACGGGAATTTTTGAAGCTTCTGCTACTGTCTTAAAATGCATATACAAGCCTTGCTGAGGCGGCTTGTTGTAGTACGGAACTACGACGAGCGCAGCATCGGCCCCCATTTCACCAGCTTGTTTGGTGTTTTCGACTGTTTTTTCAGTCGAGTTAGAGCCCGTACCTAAAATTAAAGGAACGTTTCCTTTTGTCCAAGCTCTAATTTTTTTAAAAATCTCAGCGACATCTTCGTCTTTTAGGTTTGGTGACTCTGCTGTAGTTCCATTAACCACGAAGCCTTCAATCTTGCCGGCTAATTGTTGTTTAACTAGCTTTTCCAAGCTTACGTAGTCAATTTTTTGATTTTTAAATGGGGTAATAAGTGCGGTGAAAACGCCTTTAAAGTTAGACGACATGGTTTACTCCTTATAATTTATAATTACTTGTCCAATATCAACAGCATCGCCAATTAAAATAGGATTATCCTGAGTAAGATCGACTTTTAATAATCCACCTGGCATAGCGACGGTGACCATTTTTTTATTTTCTCTGTGTTTTATGTACATAGCTGCCGCCGTGGCTCCGGTTCCACACGCCTGTGTAAAATCATCAACCCCACGCTCAAAAGAAATTGCTTTTGTAACACCATCATTTTGATTTTGCACCAAAGTGACATTGGTCCCTTTAGCAAAGTGCGAATGATTCCTTAAATAAAGCCAAACCGTTTTCAATGTCTGAGCCGCCGCCCAATCAGTAACGGGGATAACTAGGTGGGGAACTCCGGTATCTACAAAATAAGAATCCACCAAAGCCACCGTTTTGAACACTTCAAAATCAGACTCCGATTTAAAGAACGAAGAGTTCAATTTCAACTCGTTTTGTTCTTTTGGGGTTGTCATTTGCACATGAAATTTCTGATCTTTATAGACAGAGGTCACTTTTCCGGAAAGGGTTTGAATAGAAACCATTTCACCACCAGAAAATTTTGATTGGATAAATCTATGTGCGCAGCGCACAGCATTTCCGCACATCTCGGCACTCGAGCCGTCAGAATTATAAAAATACCATTTATAATCTGATCCACTCAGGTGTTCAATGAATACGACCCCATCTGCATAAAATCCTTCATAAGGGTCGCAAATTTTTTTAACCAATTCAATTTGATCAGCAGCTGACATTTCTGTTTTTTTTGAGAATAAGAAAATATTTTTCGCGCCCGATATTTTTTCAAATTCAACTTTCATTTTATCGCTCTTTTTTCTCTTCCATGGTGGGCGGAGGCGAGAATTCTACACGACTATCCGCAGGGGCAGCAGGGCGTTTTGTTTTAGCTCTTTTTTCTTTGTCTTTTTCAATATCGCCGGTGGAAATCCACGGCTCTTTTAAGGGCGCCAGCGGTTTGCTTTTAACACCGCAGCCGATTTCAAATAGAACGATTATTAGGAGAAATAACGCTAAAAACGACTTCATACTCTTGGTCTAACATAAATTAGATGGGGTTGACATCTTTGAACTTAAAAAAGTTCTCTAATGCCGAAGAGCAAAAGAATAGGTCATGGTAGTATCGTCTATAGTAATGTTCCGGAAACGACTCGCAGATTAAGTCCTCATCTGATTTTGATTTTCCAGAAATATGCCTTTCCCAGTAGGTTATTTGTGGGTTTAAAGAGTCTTCTTTCCTTAAAACCGCAATTGCCGCCAGCGCTTTTTCCTTATTCCCGGCAAGCACTCGCTCTAAAAGCTCTACATAGGCGGCAATCGCAATATAATTAGGTAACTGCAGATCCTTTAAACGAGCCTTTGCTGACATTAGATCCTTTCCATCATTACTTGCTAATTGAAGAAAAACCGTACCTAAAACGACATTTTTATCAAAAGGGTTTTTTAGGCGGAACTCTTCTAAAATTTCTTTAGCTTTGTTTAAGTTTTTTTTACTGATTTGATTTCTAATGAGCTCATACATAATGAGGGTGTTATCCGGTTCAATCTTTTGCGCGCGTTCGACGGCAGCCAGCCACTTAGATGGGTCAGTTTTTTTAAAGCTAATGCTCGATTCAAACTCTTGTTGGGACTTGTCGAATAAAAACAAGCTACCGATGTCTTTCAAAATTGCTCGAATTTCAGTCGCTACTGTTTTGTTTTTTTCGGTCAACTGCGCTTTACTCAATAGACGAATCGCTTGGTCACGATCCTTCTGCAGCAATAGGTTCTGTGCAATTTCGATGATTTCTCGGGACTGCGCAGAAACGTCGTCTTTTTTTGCTACTGGCTTGTTCGCCGCTATCGTGGAATACGTAAACGCCATAGCCAGTGCAAAAACGAACGCGATGATCTTTATCATTCAGGCATCGCGTGGATTAATACCGAGCGAGGCTTACTTCCGTTCGCGGGTCCCACAACGCCTTCGCGTTCAAATGTTTCAATAATTCGAGCCGCCCGTGGATAACCTAATCTAAAACGACGCTGAATGAGCGACGCGCTGACTTCTTTTTGTTCCGCAGCCCACGCTAAAATTTGATCATACATTTCATCGTAATCTTCATCGCCGCCGCCGTACTCATCACCGCTGCCGCCAGTGCCGCCTTCAGAGAAACCACCTTCAAGAGCTTTAACAGCAATTGGATCAAACTCGGGCTCCGCTTGGCTTGACCAATGAGACGCTAGTCCATTGATTTCCTTTTCACTTAAATACGGGCCGTGATGGCGCATCGGTTTTGAAACACCCGGCGCAAGGAATAACATATCGCCATTCGGCAGAAGACGTTCGGCGCCGCCTTCATCCAAAATAATTCTAGAATCCATCTTAGATGCGACTTTCAAGCCCACACGGCCAGGAATATTGGTTTTAATTAATCCCGTTACAACTTCCTTACGAGGTGACTGCATCGCTAAAATTAAATGAATACCGCACGCACGCGCCATTTGCGCCAAACGAACTACGCCGTGTTCAACATTTTGTTTATCCACGGCCATTAAATCCCCAAACTCTTCAACAACAATAACGATATAGGGTAGTGGCTGGTAGTAGTATTGCTCAAGCTTCATTACACCCTGAGATTCATACTCTTGATTTATTTTTTCATGCTCAGCAATTTTTTCTGCCGGTAAATTTGAGACCGTTTCGTTGTAGCTCTCAAGCCCCCGCGCACCGAATTTACTCATAGATTTATAGCGCTTTTCCATTTCACGAATAGCCCATTTCAATGCAGAAACGGCCTTCTTGGGATCCGTTACTGGCGGCATAATTAAATGAGGCACTTGTGAGAATGCGGCCAAATCCACCTGTTTTGGATCTACCAAAATCAAGCGCAACGTTTTTGGCGAGTGGCGGAACAGCAGACCACTGATGATTGAAGTGATTAATACCGATTTACCTGAACCTGTCGTTCCCGCGACCATTAAGTGAGGCATTTTCCGCAAATCCACGATCTTGGCATCACCATTTACTTGTCGGCCCAGGGCGATCGGAAGTTTTAAGTCGTCACTCCAGAACATGTCTTCTGCTAACAGGTCTTTGTAATACACCGTTTCGCGGCGTGAGTTTGAAGTTTCAATACCCACAACGTCGCGACCCGGAATTGGCGCGATCACACGCAAAGACTCGCTCGAAAGCGCCAGCGCCAAGTCATCCTGAAGCTCCGTAATTTTACTTAATTTTACGTCCGCATTTGGTTTAAATTCAAACATTGTCACCAAGGGCCCCGGTTTCGCGTCTGTTATTACGCCCTCGACAGAGAAATTCTTAAGTTTATCGGTTAGGATTTCGGCTTTCTTGCGAATCTCTTTTTCGTCCAGCTTAACGCGCGTCAATGGCGGGTCCTCTAAAAGACTCAACTTAGGCATATCCCAATTTTCAATTCGTTTTGGTGGCTTCGCTTTTAGAATGACCTTACGTTTTGGAACCTTATCGAAATCGTCCTTAGGGGTCGCAGCGGCTGGCGCTTCGTCCTCGTCCGGTTCCTCGTCAAAAAAGTTCAGTTGGGTTAATTTAGAAATTTCTTCAGCTTTATTGTTCCAATCTCTTAAGTTATCTGACTCCGTTTCCTCTTTACCAGAATCCTTAGCTTTAACTTCCTTTTCCAATTTAGCTTTCTTTTCTTTTGTTTTGGGCGTAGCGGTTGCCTGCATGGACGCAAACCACTTTTTTACCGCCAAGAATGCCCCCATAAGACCGGTCGAGTGGCTTTTAGCGACCGTGCCCCATTGCTGGAGGCTTTTTTCCGTGTAGAAAAGGACCAGAATAATCAGATTACTCCACAGAAAAATCTGAAGACCAGCAAAATTAAGTAGTTTATACAACACATTCGATACGGAAAGACCGATAATACCCGATAGAAATATCTCGTGATTAAACAGCTTCGCCTCGGGAAAATAGAACGCCGTGAGTGCGGATACGTTCACTATTAAAAGCGTTAACCAAACGATACTTAAGCTACGTAATCTAACATCCTCGCCCCGCAAAGTGCTGATTCCCAGCTTTAGGAACGCAAAGGCGACTAACCATGAACTAATCCCTAAACCTTGGTAAAATAAATCACTTAAAAATGAACCTAACCAGCCACAGTAATTAGTCGGACTCAGCTTACTACCCATAGAGTTAAATGATGGGTCTTTAGGAGAGTAGCTATATAACGCCATAGCGATAAACACAGCTATACCGATAAAGAGAACCGCTTTGATGTCTTTTTGAAATTTCTTGAATAAGGCCTGCATTTATAAATTTTACTTTTTTTTAAACGGCTTCGGTAGCTTCAAAATCCACCACCTTGACTTTAGCACTAATAAAGTCCAGAGAATTCTATATGTTAAAGATAAACGAAGTGTTTTACAGCATCCAGGGGGAGTCGAGCTGGGTTGGACATCCCACGGTTTTCGTGCGTACAACCGGATGCAATCTTCGCTGTACCTACTGTGACACAAAATACTCATACTACGAGGGAAACTTCCAAGAAACCTCTACGGTTTTAAATGAGATCGCTAAACATAAAACAAAGTTCGTGTGTATTACGGGTGGCGAGCCGCTATTACAAAAGGAAATTTTTCCCTTAATGGACACCCTTGTAAGCCAAGGCTATCAGGTGTCTCTTGAAACCAGTGGTTCAAAGTCAATTGAAAATGTAAATCCGAAAGTAAAAACAATACTTGATGTAAAAACTCCCGACAGTGGTGCCGCAGATAGCTTTCTTATTTCCAATTTGGCGTTTAGTAATTCATTGACTGAGTTTAAATTTGTCATTTGCAGTGAAAACGACTTCAAATGGTCAGAAGAATTTTGTCGTCAACATGATTTATTTGGAAAATTTGCAGTTTTATACAGCCCATCATACGGCGCAGTCTCTGAACGTTGGCTTGCAGAGCAAATTCTGGCGAAAAATTCGATAGCTAGATTACAAATTCAGTTACACAAAAAAATTTGGTCTCCAGATGCAAGAGGGGTTTGACCTTAAAAAATTTTTTCTATATATACCTACAACACTCGTTAACACTTAATCTTAATATATTGAAAATCGTAGGAGCTCCATGACGCCCAATTTGAACAGTTCAGACAATCTTTTCGTTGCAAACCTTCAACAAGTAAGTTTAGAAAAATTAGTAAAGAGCAAACTAGAAGTTTTGTTCCAGCAACAGAAAGAAGCGCAAGTAGAACTTAATGGTCTATATAATGTGATCATTGAACAAGTAGAAAAACCTCTTCTTGAGCTTGCATTACGCGCTTACAATGGTAACCAAGTTAAAACCGCTCAGATGTTAGGTATCAACCGTAACACTCTTAAGAAAAAAATCGACAACTACAAAATCAAAGTTAAAAAAGCTGGTCTTCTTTTAACTCCACAGTAATTAAAATTAATTACATTTAATTAAATAATAAAAACGATGCCCCGCAATCACGAGTAAAAGCAGGCATCGTTTTTTTATTTGTAAAACACCACTTTCCGTCACCCAAAAAAAATCTTTTTCAAAAAAAAGAAATCGAAACAATCCGGATGACGAATGCCTTTAAAAATGGCACTATCAATTACAGTAGCGACTTCTTAAAAAGGCCAAAATCGAGGCCGCACAAGAAAGCCCGACTGAGGCGTGGCACAGCCACGTCGCAGGGAGCGGCGCCCGCGGAGAACGAAGAGTTTGGTCTTTTTAAGAAGTCGCCCGCGCACGGAGGGGAATCTTGCGTCTACCACCACAAAATTTGGAAGCTGAACAGTCTATTCTTGGCGGTTTGATGCTCGAAAGAGAATCATTCGACCAGGTCGGAGATCTTATTTCTGTTGAAGACTTTTACTCTCCGGCCAATCAGAAAATATACCAAGCCATTTTAGATTTAAATTCGAAATCTCGTCCTATCGATCTAGTGACGGTAACGGATGCTCTTCGTTCACGTAACGAATTCGACGCCGTCGGTGGTTACGTTTATTTGGCGAGTCTTTTAGAAAAAACAATTTCATCGGCGCATATTGCAACCTACGCCCAAATCGTTAAAGAGAAATCTCTTCTTAGAAAATTGATCCATACAAGCACTGAAATTATTGAATCGGCTTATAATAGTGAAAAAATGGAAGTCGATACTATATTAGATAAAGCCGAACAGGATATTTTCAAAATCGGGGAAAAGAAGGCGGCATCTGGTCTCGTGGGCTCGATGGATATCGTTAAAGAGAGCATTAAAAAAATTGAAGCTCTTTATCAGCAACAGGCCGACATCACGGGTATAGCGACTGGCTTTACAGAGCTCGATAAAATGACAGCCGGTATGCACGCAGGTGAACTAACGATTATCGCAGCCCGTCCGTCGATGGGTAAAACTGCATTCAGTTTGAATATTGCTTCTCATATCGTACTTCGTCAAAAAAAGACATGCGCTTACTTCTCATTAGAGATGGGCAAAGAAGCGGTCATGATGCGTGTTCTCTCTGCGGAATCACGTGTTTCTATGTCTGAAATTAGAACAGGTCGCGTGGCTGACTCGAGCTGGCCGAAATTAATCTCAGCCGCTTCGCAATTAAGTGAATCAAAACTTTTCATCGATGATACTTCTGGTGTTTCACCGTTTGAGATTCGCGCGCGTTGTCGCCGATTGAAAGCTCAATATGGTATCGATTGTATTATGATCGACTACTTGCAGTTGATGGATTTGAAATTAAAAGTGGAAAGCCGCGAGCGCGCTGTATCTGAAATTTCAAAAATGCTAAAAGTAATCGCCAAGGAATTAAGTATTCCAGTGATCGCACTTGCACAGCTTAATCGTGGGGTTGAGGGTCGCGCAGATCGTCGTCCTATGTTATCCGATCTACGTGAGTCGGGATCGATCGAACAAGATGCCGACGTTATCATGATGTTATATCGTGATGACTACTACGATAAAGATGATCCAGAAAAAGCCGGTCACGCCGAAGTTATTATCGGTAAACAACGTAACGGTCCGACGGGAACTGTAAAGCTGCGCTTTGATTCTAAGTTCAATAGATTCCGCGATGCTGATGTTGAATCAATGAATCCATTGCCGCCGCCACAAGTACCACCACAACAGCAATATGGAAATCGTCCAAAGAACCACGCTCCCGGACAGAACCCATAATCCTTTGTTAAGCTTTCTAAAGATCTCTTAAGATTGTCTAAAGTTGCATCAAGAATTCATGAATTTTTTTGATGCAAATATCGCAAATCCTTATGGGTCTAGGACCTATAACTAGACCAAAGGTTATTTGTTTTATCACTCAATAAAAAATTCTTAACCCGAACAAAATCTGATGGTGTCCTACAGATGAGCGGTAAACACGCTCACTAAGACGAAGGCACGGAGGCTTTTCGATGAGTCTAAAAGGGACAACGCTTATTGCAGAACTAAGAGAAACAGCGGGATTAGATGAAGGTTTTTTTGATAGCCAAATGGGTACCCTGATTCAGAACTATTCTTTGAATCCAGAAACTTTAGAACTTGATCAACTTCGCGAAGTACTGGCGGATTATCTGCAAGCTTTGATTCTTGAAGAAGAAGCGCAAGCCGAAGCTAAATACGCTTAATTAAATCTCCCTAAAACGTTGTTAGAAAAGGGCCGTCGATCGGTCCTTTTTCTTTTTGATACACTCATTCGTAATTTAAATAGCTTTAAAAATTCTAGACTAAGATCTTCCAGGTTCGTTCGTTACTGAGGTAACCCACCTAGGAGATTACATATGAACTATTTCTTTTTAATTCTCATCACCGTATCGGCGTCGCTATCATTGGCTAGAAAAGTGATTGTTGAGTCTGAACACGGCTACGAACGACCAAATATTTCCATCGTTGCCACTCAGAAAATTTTTGAAAATCTAATGTTAGCCAAAGACTCGTCCGTGAAGTTTAAGGCCCCCATGTCGATCGAAGCCAAAAACATCGAGTGCGTGCATGGCAGCGGTGATATTAAAAACTTTAAGTGTTCGGCTGAATTTGAAATTAATGGAAAAACGGTAACTAAGAAAATCCCGAACTCAAATGAGTTTTTTAAATTTATGGATACGTATAAGGCGATTTCGGTAAAAGAGATAATGATTGGAGCGACCTACTATGAAGCCAAGAAAATTAGCTGTTATTATAGTTTAGATAATCAGCCTTATTATAAATGCAATAGTGGAGTCGAAGTCTTTTTCTAAAAAAAGATTCTAGAAATAAAAAAGGGACCTTGCAGTCCCTTTTTTAATTTAAATCTAAATTAAAAATTCAGATTACTGTCTTTCTACGTTAATAGAAATGTCAGCAACTAAACCTTCAGAGAATTTAATTTGAGCTTTGTGTTTACCCAAAATTTTGATTGGCTCTTCAAGTACTACGTCACGTTTATCAACAGAGAAACCCTGTTTTTCTAATTCTTTAGAAATATCACCGTGAGTAACAGCACCGAATAATTTATCGCTTTCACCAGCAACTGCCTTGAAAGTGATAGATAAGCCATTCAATTTAGAAACAACTTGTTTTTTCTCTTCCATAGCTTTTGCTTTTTTAGCATCAGATACTTTCTTTAAGTGTTCCCATTCTTTAACTTTTGTTTCAGTAGCTTCGATAGCTAAGTTTTTTGGGAATAAAAAGTTTCTAAAGTAACCAGTAGAAACATTTAATAAATCGCCTGCGCGACCTAATTCTTTAACGTCTTTTTGCAAAATAACTTTCATAAAATCCTCTTTCCTCGTAGGGCCCGCCGCTTGAGTTTGTCTAGGTGGCTTGCCTATTTATACCTAGTTTAATTTTCCCTCTAAAATCGAACCAAAAATCTAAAAAGCCGACTATTGAGAGAACTAAAAATAACTGTCCTAAAAAAATAAAATAACTAAAGGTTCTTAAAAATACTCCGGCTCTAATTTGTATGAGCACATGTTCTAAAACAGCTAATCCCTGAAAGAAATAAACTACTATGAACACATTCACAAAATTTGAACCCACTGTTTCTAACATCTTAAAGTTTGTTCCAAATCCACCCAGAACACTGAACAATAAAGAAAACAGGGCTACCCATATTAACTTATCACTCACTCTGAATTTCAAAAAATCAAACTTGTAAACATAGCCTTGCTTCGTTAATCGAAACCAGAAGCGAATTCTACGTTCCATCAGAAACCCAATGGCTAGACTCAGAAGAAGAACTATAAACAACATGGAAGGAACCTGCAGAACCAGAGCCGCGTAATCCAGCTCTTGATTCATTTGTCCCTTTACCAGCGGCTTTACAGCTTCCTGGAAGTATTCCGTCGCCCGGGCCAGATCAGTGACCCCTAAACGGTTTAAAACCCCCAGCAACCCTGTTCCGCAAACGATAAACCCAGTAGTTAGACTCACTATCGAATTCGCCAAAAAAGAAACTTTCCTTTTTTCGAGCTCTAAACTGATTCCCGTGGTTAACCACACAGATCCAACTACGAAGCTTAGCCAATCTGCTTTTAACAGCGCTGTTCCGCCTACAAACAAAAGTACTAAACCCCAAAATGTCAAAGAACCGTAAACATTCCTAATGACTCTTAAGAAGGGCGTACCAAAGACAACTGTTAGAATCGACATCAACACCGCGATGCTTGAAATAACAGAAAGTCTAGAAAGCGAACCCTTCGTTACTGTCATTATTCAGCGATAGAAGCAGCTCTAGCAGCTTTACGCGCTTGGATCTTAGCTTCGCGTTCTCTTTCTCTTTCCGCTGATACTTTTAATTGATTTTTAAAATCCTCTTGGTGTTTAGCCAGAGGTTTTCTATCGTCTAAACGAGTGTGCATAAAGCGGATAACTTTTTCGTTAATACGCATTGTACGCTCAAGTTCGGCGATTGCTGATGGTTCAGCTTTGAATAAAGCGTGGAAATAAAGCGCTTTTTTCATTTTAGCGATTGGGTACGCTAATGTTCTTTTGCCCCAAGTTTCTACTGAATGATACTCACCAGAGAATGACTTAAGGATTTCTTTATTACGCTTAAAGAATTCTTTTTGGTCTTCTGCTGTTGCGTCAGGGTGTAGCATTAACACGCCTTCATAGAAGTGAATAATCTTGGGATATTCGTACTTTACCTTCATTTTCGATCCTTTCGGTTAGTGCCCACAGCCAATGAATTAAGCAAAAAACTATGCTAAAGCTATGAGCAAGGAAGCTAGGATCTATCATGGCTTTGGTCTATCCTCAAGATAAAGTTATTGGACGAAAAATTTAAATAGTGGTCTGATTATAGTATGGGCTTAGTTATTGAAATTCTTGAGGGAATTCAAAAAGGTGAAGTATTCAAATTAGTCGATAAAATGACCGTCGGTCGCAAGAAGGCCGATATCGTAATTAAAGACCCAAACGTGTCGACTTTACATGCTACCGTCCTGTTTGATGAGACCGGAATTCCTATCCTTGTGGACCAAAACTCGCGAAATGGACTTATTGTCAACGATACGGTTGTCCGAAAAGTCGCCCTTTACCCTGAAACCAAATTCATGATCGGTAATACCGAGTTCATCGTTAAGGTATTTACGGACGATGAAATGGAACAGTACTTTCCCACCAAGACTTGGAGGGATTTACTGGCGGACGTTATTAACCAGAGCGCCCTAAACACCATGCCGCCTCAGGATATCTCGGCATTTAATCCCAAAGTGGAGTTGCTTTTCGTTCAGGGTATTCAAACAGATGAGAGTAAAATTTTAACCTATGGTCCACGTACAGCAGGGTTCTGGTCATTAGATATTCCGTTGCATGAACAAGAAGCCCCTGAGTTAGCCTTTAAAATTGTCCCTTCGCCGGAGGGCGCTCGCATTGTAAACTTTGATTTAAGCCGCGTTTTATTGAATGATGCTGTCTTTGAGTCTCAGGTTCTAATTAGCGGCGATCGAATCAAAGTAGGAGAGAGCATCATCAAAGTGCTTTTTTTAGAGTAATGGATGTAATTCAAAAATCTTCAAAGAAAATTAAAAGCTTCGATGGTACCGAAATTTACTACGAAACACGTGGATCGGGTGATCCCATTGTTTTTGTGTACGGCATTGCCTGCTTGATGAATCATTGGCATCACCAAATCAAATATTTTAGTCGCTTTAATCAAGTGATCTGTTTTGATCTACGCGGCCACCACCAAAGCTATCCAGTGGCAGATAAAAATAATTTGAATATTGCCTCGACTGCAAAAGATATCGAAGCGATTTTAGATGATTTGAAAATTAGAAAGGCCCATTTTGCTGGTCATAGTTTTGGCGCACCCGTGATTTTTTCTGCATTCGAGCAGTTTCCAGAACGATTTAAAAGTATCACACTAATCAATGGTTTTGCCCGCAATCCCATCAAGGGAATGTTTGGCCTAGATATTGTTGAGCCGTTTTTTTATTGGGTAAAAAATCAATTCAAAGACTCTCCGGAAATGTTAACACAAATTTGGAAAGCGGCTGTTTATAACCCCATTTCCATGAGAGCCGTTGCCATCGTAGGTGGTTTCAATTTGAAGCTTACTCACTTTAAAGATATCGAGGTATACGCACGAGGTGTGGCTGAATTAGACCTCGAAGTCTTTCTAAGTTTGTTTGAAGATATGATGAAATTTAACGGCGAAAAAGTTTTAGAAAAAATTGATGTCCCTACTTTAATTATTTCCGGCGAAAATGACAACGTCACACCGAAGTCATACCAGGAAGAAATGGCCAACACTATTCGCGACGCAGAGTATGTAGAAGTACCCTATGGTAGTCATTGCACACAGCTAGATTTTCCAGACTATATTAATCTAAAAATTAGATCTTTTTTAAAAATCGGCTAAGTAATAGACGTTTTAAAAACGTCTCATTTCGAAACGTCGTAGTTTATTTTTACACTGTTTAAAGTCAACCCTATCTAAGCCGATATAATGGCGGAGACCCGGAATTGAGTTTGCACTCCTTCTATGTGTTCGGGTGGGGGATTAGTGAAATTAAAAAAAATCAGAATCGTTTTGGGATTTACCCTTTTAATGGTTTCTTTCCAAAACTGTAATTCACCTAATACGATGAATACTCAGGCTACATCGAAAGAAGGTAGCAAATCCTCTTCCTCGTCATCGTTAGGCTCGGGCTCCTCTGGCTCTGGGAGCTCTGGTTCTGGTTTAAGTTCTGGTAGTGCCCGCGGCATTACCAGTGGTGGCTCGAAATCCGGCAGCAGTTTTAGCGGCGTGAACGGTGGCTCCGCTGGCTCTATCGGTGGAGGAGGCTCTAGCTCTTCCGGTGGCTCTGGTTCTGGAACCTGCCTTGGCTGCGGCTCTGGGAGCGGTGGTTCGGGTAGTGGGTCTGGTGGTGGAATTATCGGCGGCGGCGACACTACCTTCAAAATTGTCACTCAGCCGGCTTCAAAAACTATGGCCGAGAACACCGAGTTCTTTGTTGGTGTAACTATTCAAGGCGGTCGTTCACCTTACACATTTAAATGGTACCGAGACGGCGTTGAAATTCCGCCAAAGTATGGAACTACTCACTACGAATCGTATTCGGATGTGCTTGATCGTATTTACAAAGAAGGCGATTACCACGTCGTTGTAACTGATGGCGGTGGTTCTAAATTAACTTCAAATCGCGCGCAAATTAGAATGGTAGCAAAACTGTGCGGCCGAGGAAATTATTTTATCGATCTTCAAGTGCGCACAAATCCAAGTGATGGTTACAGTTATTTCAATGATTTATTCTACTATAAAACAAATAAGTATTTAGTAAGCCAGAACAATCCAACTATCACTATGATGCAATTGCAGAATTTTTTAAGCAATGTCGGCCGTATGGGTTTTGGCTACTTTACATTAGGTGGCGATGTTTCTAATAATCAGAACTTCTCTATTGCGTGCTCTACAGATGTACCAACGATTCACACTTCACAGTGTGCGACTAATAATCAAAGCAAATGTTACTATCGTGGTGACTATGACAACGTAACTCAAACTTACGAAGGCAGTATCAATTTCTTATGTCGAAATGGATATATCCAATTTGTTTCAAATACCTGCCGACTTGTAACACCACCTCCGCCGCCAAATAGTGGCGGCGGCTAGTCGCTATCAATATTTACTTATAGTGAATTTTTGTGATATCAAAGCCGTGTTTTTCCACCGAACGATCAGTTTCAAACACAACCTTTACATAGTTACCACTGATGGGCTCAGAGAATGAGTCTGTATTATCACCTGTTAGAATTTGAACCAACTTTCCGTTTACATCGTAAAGCTTAACAGTGTCGTATTTAAATTCGATATCCATTTTTTCAAAGTAAAGTGCGATCTTATTCGCGCTTGGAACATTTATTTCCCAAGTACTGTTCTGTTCTGGCTTATACGGATGTTCTGTCGCCAACTGATATTCCATTTTGCTTGTCCAGTTATATGGATCTTCCGGGTCCGGTTGAACTTTTGTTTGCATAAGGGCCGCATAGGCATCCAAATTTCCCGCTGTTGAAACTTTATTTCTTAGTAACTTATTAGGTTTAGCCGCGTTTAAAATGGTTTCTTTTAGCTGAACACCACTCATTGTTGGATATTGCGACGCTAATAGAACTGCCGCCCCCGAAACATGCGGGGTCGCCATTGATGTTCCCGACCAAGAATCGTAACCTTTTAAAATCGTTGAGTAGATATTTACACCGGGAGCAGCAATATGAACTTTATTTTTACCATAGTTAGAGAAGCTCGCTAGCTGACCTTTGTTATCGATCGCCGCAACTGTTAGAACGTTGGGTACGTCATAATTAGCAGGGTAGCGTTCACTTGTATCGTTATTTGCGGCATTGTTTCCCGCAGCTGCCACAAACAAAGCCCCAGCCTTATGAGAACGCTCGATAGCTTCTTTTAGAATTTCAGAATATTCGCCGCCACTCCAAGAATTACTTAATACTTTTGCTCCATTTTTAGTTGCGTAGTCGATCGCCTGCAACGCGCCTTCCAGTGAGCCTGATCCGTCCGCACCTAAAAATTTAAGTGCCATGATTCGAGTTTTCCAAGCAACACCTACGATACCATATTTATCGTTTCCAATGGCACCTATTGTGCCCGCACAGTGAGTCCCATGACCTTGGTCATCCAATGGATCAGACGGATCTTTTGCGCCTGGTACAAAGTTCCACCCATACACATCATCGACGTATCCATTGCCATCATCATCTACGCCCTTTTTCCCGTTTTTTTCTGCAATGTTGACCCACATGTTACCGGCTAGGTCTTTGCTTTTGTAGTTAACGCCGGTGTCGATAACCGCAACAATAGTGTCGACAGAACCCGTTTGAACGGTCCACGCGTTGGTCGCGTTGATATCCACACCTGGAACACCCACTTGGCCAACAGAGTCCGGTTGACCGATATTAATCATTCCCCACAGTTTGGAAAGAGACGGATCGTTTGGTTTTACACCTTTTTGATAGTTTATTGAATAGATGTAGTTTGGTTCTATCAGCGCAATAGTTGAGTTTTGTTTTAACGTGGCGATATTAAATTTTTCGCCGTTTGTTTTAAGGACCGCAACACCCAATGAAGGAAGCATAGTTTTAACTTCCATTCCTGTTTGCATTTTTACTTGGTTTGCTAATGTTGAGAGAGTGCTTTTGTTGCTTGATTTGAACTTTACAACATACTCGCCCGGAATAGATTTTGTCTCTTTGGCTGATACAGCAATAGACAATAGAAGAAAGAAAATAATACGCATGGTTGGTCCCCCAAAACTATCTTAAACTCTTATATATTTAAGATAGATTCTTCGGGGACCATTGACATGTCAGTTTTCTACAACATCGACGTTATTTAGACGTTCGACTATGCACCATCTCCAGAGTGGGTCTCTGGTTTCTTGGAAAACGAGGCTTTCATATAGTCTCTGTTCATGCGAGCGATGTTAGTTAGACTAATATCCTTAGGGCAAGATGCCGAGCAAGACCCGGTACTTGTGCATGCGCCAAAGCCTTCTTTGTCCATTTGGCCGACCATGCTTAACGCACGTTTTTCTTTTTCCACCTCACCTTGAGGCAATAAACCTAAGTGAGAAATTTTCGCTGACGTAAATAATGCCGCCGATGCATTTTTACAAGATGCTACACACGCTCCACAACCAATACATGTAGCGGCGTTGAACGCCTCATCAGCTGCGGTTTTCGGAATCATGATTGCATTGCCATCTGGTGCATTACCTGTATTAACAGAAATGTATCCACCTGAGCGAATGATTCGATCCAGCGCGGAACGGTCAACAGTTAAGTCTTTAATCAATGGAAATGCAGCCGCTCTCCATGGTTCTAGAGTTAAAAAATCTCCGTCTTTAAAATTTCTCATGTGCAACTGGCACACAGTCGTTGATTTCAAAGGGCCGTGCGCATTTCCGTTGATCATGAAACCGCAGCTGCCGCAAATACCTTCGCGACAGTCGTGATCAAATGCAATTGGATCGTCACCTTTTGAAATTAATTCTTCGTTAACTGCATCTAGCATTTCAAGGAAAGAAGCATCTGTAGAAACGTTCTTAGCTACGTATTCTTTGAAAGAACCTGACTCACGTTGGTTCTTCTGACGCCAAACTTTTAGTGTAATATTAATATTCTTTTCAGACATAATTTCCTCTATTTATAACTTCTTGTAGCTAGTTTAACGTTTTCAAATTTTAATTCTTCAGTGTTGCGAGTCTGTGGCTTGTTTGCTCCATTCCACTCCCAAGCAGCTACGTGACAGAATTTTTCATCATCACGCTTAGCTTCCCCATTTTCTTGGTACTCTTCACGGAAGTGTCCACCACACGACTCTTGTCTTTCTAGAGCGTCACGGCACATTAGTTCACCAAGTTCGATGTAGTCGGCTACGCGACCCGCTTTTTCTAATTCGTTGTTCATATCGGCCGCATCACCAGGAATTCTAACGTTTTGCCAGAATTCTTCTTTGATTTTGCCGATCGTTTTGATCGCATCTTTTAGACCGGCTTCAGTTCTGGACATCCCACACTTATCCCACATTACGCGGCCAAGTTCTTTGTGGAAGCTTTCTACCGTGCGCGCACCTTTGATATTCATCAACTTGCTGATTTCAGTCTCTACCGCATTTTTTGAATCTTTAAATTCAGTTTTATCCGTTGAAACTTTATCTAGTTTGTTGTTAGCGATATAGTCACCGATTGTGTACGGAAGAACAAAGTAGCCATCGGCCAAGCCTTGCATCAACGCCGAAGCACCTAGGCGATTCGCTCCATGATCCGAGAAATTCGCTTCACCGGCTACGAACAAACCAGGAATTGTACTCATTAAATTGTAATCTACCCACAAACCACCCATTGTGTAGTGAGGGGCCGGATAAATTTTCATTGGCATTTTGTAGGGGTTTTCGCCTGTGATTTTATCGTACATCTGGAACAAGTTACCGTAACGTTCGGCGATTTTATCTTCTCCATAGCGTTTGATGGCATCACCAAAATCTAAGTAAACCGCATTTTGGCCTTGAACGCCAAAGCCTTCGTCGCAGCGGAATTTAGCCTGACGAGATGATACGTCACGTGGAGCCAGATTGCCGAAGCTTGGGTAAATGCGCTCTAAATAATAATCTCGTTCGCTTTCAGGAATGTCTTTTGCCGCGCGAGTTTCATTTTTATTTTTTGGAACCCATACGCGCCCATCATTACGTAATGATTCAGACATCAATGTTAACTTAGACTGGTTTTCACCATGAACCGGAATACATGTTGGATGGATTTGTGTATAGCACGGATTCGCAAAGAAAGAGCCCTTCTTATGCGCTTTCCAAGCTGCCGTTACTGCACACGCCATAGCGTTTGTAGAAAGATAAAATACGTTTGAATAACCACCTGTTGCTAAAACCACGACATCGGCTTCGTGAGATTCGATTTCACCTGTTAAAAGATTTCTAACTGTAATACCACGAGCCTTGCCATCCACAACAACGACATCCAGCATTTCGCGACGAGTGTATAAATCCACTTGTCCAATATCGACTTGTCTCATCATCGCTGAATACGCACCGATCAACAATTGCTGCCCTGTTTGTCCACGAGCATAGAATGTTCTAGAAACTTGAGCACCACCGAATGAGCGATTCGACAATGTGCCGCCATACTCGCGAGCAAAAGGAACACCTTGAGCTACGCAGGTATCGATGATCGATGTAGACACTTCCGCTAAACGATGAACATTCGCTTCACGCGCACGGAAGTCACCGCCCTTAATAGTGTCGTAGAATAAACGGTGAACCGAATCGCCGTCGTTTTGATAATTTTTAGCTGCGTTGATACCACCTTGAGCCGCTACCGAATGGGCGCGACGTGGAGATTCATGAACGCAGAAGGCTTTAACTTTGTAGCCCATTTCACCCAGTGATGCCGCCGCCGATGCACCAGCAAGACCGGTACCCACAACGATCACAGAGTGTTTCTTTTTGTTCGCTGGGTTTACAAGTTTCATTTTGAACTTGTAGTCTTCCCACATTGTTTCAATTGGGCCACCCGGAATTTTACTGTCTAATTTGCTATTTGCCATTTTGGTCTCCCGATTATGCGGCCACAGCGCGAGTTAAGAATACAAATAAAGGCTGAGAAATAAATCCGCCCGCCACTACTACTGAATAGATAACGCCCGCTTTTTTAATTACCGGTTGGTAGGCCGGGTGAAGCAAGCCGAACGATTGAAAAATTGAGCGCACACCGTGAGTTAGGTGGAAGCCTAGCAACACTAATGCCACCAAGTACCAGCCAACCGCCAACGGATTAGAGAAAACTTCATAAATCAAACGTGCTAGATCGCGCATCACGACGCCATTTACCGTCGTTTCGTAATGAGGACCATATTTGAACGTCACCAAGTGAAGAATGATGAAGACCAAAATAATCGAACCGTGAACGGCCATCCATTCTGACGCAAACGAGGCTGCCTTTTCGCCATTTGGTTTAGATGCATAACGAGTTCCACGCGATTCACGATTTTGCTTGGTCAGCAATAAAGCTAAAACTACGTGAGTTACTAGCGCCAACACTAAGCCAATTTCAGTTCCGTAAAGCAAAATTTTATTGCTTACGATGGCGTGCCCATAGGAGTTGTACATATCCGGACTAACCAAAATAGTCATATTGCCGGCCATGTGCCCAAAAATAAACCCGGCCCAGATTAGGCCACTAAGTCCCATGAGATACTTTTTTCCCACGGTCGATTGAATGAAAGAAACCATTGTTTTCCTCTTGTCTTTTAGTTTTCATTTAAACTACCGCTTAGATCAAATTTTGTCTAAAATTTTCTCTATAACTGCCAGGCACCACGCTTTGCACCAACACGCACGGAAAACGCATTCAAACATTGCCTATTTGGCTGATGAGTTTTAAGTAATAAGTCTAGCGTTTAACATGATCCCTTTTCTGAAAGGACCTATATGAAAATTTTTGTCGGAATCAAACAGGTTCCCGATACGGAAACTAAAATCAAACTTCTTCCAAATGCTGCCGGTGTTGATTTGACTGGTGTTAAATGGGTTGTAAACCCTTACGATGAATTTGCAATCGAAGAAGCGGTAAAAATCAAAGAAAAAAATCCTGGAACTCAGGTTTTTGCTATCACCTTGGGCCCAAAACAAAGAGCCTCTGAGGTATTAAGAACCGCACTAGCTATGGGTTGTGACGAGGGTGTTGTCGTAAACACAAACACAGACCTTGATAACTTAGGCGTTGCAAAAGCCTTGGCTGCTGCTATCAAAGCAGAAGGTGGCTGTGACCTATTGTTGCTGGGAAAACTGGCAATTGACGACAACGGCAGTTCGGTAGGACCAATGGTCGCTGAATTATTAGGCGCTCCCCATGTGAGCGTCGTTAGTAAACTAGAGTTAAGTGGAACGACTGCAAAAGCAGAGCGTGACATCGAGGGTGGCGCTAAGGAAGTTTTCCAAGTTCCTCTTCCATGCGTATTGACGGCCAACAAGGGCTTAAATATGCCTCGTTACGCAAGTCTTCCGGGAATCATGAAGGCCAAGAAAAAGGTTTTGAAAGAATACGAAGCTGAAGCCCTAGGCGTGGCCGCTGGTTCTGCGAAATCTAAATTCACTTCGTTTGCTATGCCAGACGACAAAACTGCTGTTAAAATGATCACTGGTGATGCTGGCGCACAAGCTCAAGAGCTAGCTCGTTTGCTTCGCGATGAAGCGAAAGTTCTATAAAGGAAATAATTATGAATAAACTAGTCGTATTTTGCGAACACCATAATCAAAATCTAAAAAGAAGCTCGATTGAACTTCTTCAATTCGGTAAATCTAAAAATTTCCACGTAATCGGTATCGTTCTTGGATCTGAAGGCCAAAAACCAGCAGAACAAGCAACAGCAAATGGCGCCTCTGAAGTCATGTTCTTCAACGATGTTAAACTTAACGGTTACAATCCTGAACTTTACCTAGCGGCTTTAGAAGCGGGAATCAAACAATCAGATGCTCGTCATGTGTTAGCTCCAGCATCTTCTATCGGCAAAGATGTATTCCCACGCCTAGCGGCTCGTATGGATTCATCATTAGCCAGTGACTGCGTATCTTTGAATATCGAAGACAACGCATTCGTGGCTAAAAAACCTATGTATGCTGGAAAATGTTTCGCGCAAGTGAACTTAAAAGACTCTCCGGTTCAAATCGTGTTAATGCGTGCCAACCAATTACCCGTGGCGGCCGCGGGGGCGGCTAACACGGGAGCAATTAAAACTCTACCTCTTCCAGAAGTAAGTCTAAAAACTATTCTGATGGAAGTGGTTAAAGGTGCTTCAGAAAAACTAGATTTAACAGAGGCTAACGTTATCGTTTCTGGCGGTCGCGGACTAAAAGAAGCGGGCAATTTTAAAATGCTAGAAGAAATGGCCAACGTTCTGGGTGCTACGGTGGGCGCGTCTCGCGCGGTTGTAGATTCTGGATGGGTCGGGCATTCGATGCAAGTTGGTCAAACTGGTAAAACAGTGGCTCCCACATTGTACATTGCTGTGGGTATCTCGGGGGCGATTCAACATTTAGCGGGGATGACGGGTAGTAAGGTTATCGTTGCAATCAATAATGATCCAAACGCACCTATTTTCCAAAAAGCCACGTATGGTATCGTTGGAGATCTTTTCGAAGTGGTTCCTAAATTAACCGAAGAATTCAAAAAATTACTTCATAAGTAATATTTGGAACGACGTTGATTTTTAGAAAGTACTTTCTCTCTACTCTGATCTGGATTATTTACAAATCTTTGTATTTTACATGGCGGGTTCGTCTTCACGAACCCCCAGATCTTCAAAACACTCTTAAAGACAAAAGCAAGCCTATCATTTTCGCCCATTTTCACGGGGACGAAATTTCTTTGTTACAATTAATTGGACGTTATCGTATCGCAACCATGTCCTCAAAAAGCAAAGACGGCGAAATGATGAGCGCGCTGATTCATTTAATGGGTGGAGCTACGTCTCGTGGTTCATCTTCACGAGGAGCCGTTGAAGCACTCAAAGGTCTAGTTAAGCTCATGAAAAAAGATCGCCACAATGCCAGCATGGCTGTCGATGGGCCCCGCGGACCAATTTATAAAGTAAAGCCGGGCGTATTTGAAGTTTCTCGTTTGGTAGATGGTTACATTTATTATGGTGGCGTTCATTGCGATCGCGCATTTCATTTTCCGAAGTCGTGGAACAAAACATTTTTACCCAAGCCGTTTGCACAAATCGACATCCTTTGGGTGGGACCTTTCGGGCCCTACGGTAAAGATCAAGACCCACGAGATCCAAAATTATTAGAAGAAGCAGAATCTCTTTTAATTTCAGCTAGATCAAAGGCCAAGGAACTGTTTGATCAGTCTAAATAACGGTGTTAGATTTTAATAGAACCACATAGTTCGCGATATAAAATTTTAAAAAAGGATTTTTAAATGCCTAAGTTCGCATGGGTTGTTGTATCTGGAGCCATCTTTTGTTCCGCGCTTTCGTTTGGACAAAAAAAAGGTGACGAGGTTGTAGCGACCATTGGAAACACCAAGATAACTGTTAAAGATTTCAACGATAAGTTCAATCAAGCATTTAAGAACTCAGTGAATCCTCTACCAACTAAAAAGCAATTCCTTGAAGAACTTGTCCGTTTTGAAGTCGGTGTACAAGAGGCCGAAAAAAGAAACTTAGATCGCGATCCCATCGTACGCGATGCCATGAGACGTGAACTGTATAAAGGTCTTCTTGAAAAAGAACTGGGTATGAAAGTACAAAACATGCCCATCACGGAAGCGGAAATGGCTGAGCACTACAAACGCAATCCCGAAGTTCGTTTTAGCCATATTCTTTTTGAGTTAAAACCGAACCCGACGCCCGAACAAAGAAAAGAAGCGTTAGACCGCGCCAATAAGATTTTAGATGAAGTTAAAAAATCTAAGCGTCCATTTCCGGAATTAGTTAAGCTCTACTCCGATGATCCTCTTTCTAAACAAGTCGGCGGAGACGCTGGTTGGCAGTCTCGCTTAACGATCGTGCCGCAACTATACGATGCCGCAATATCTGGTAAGCCTGGAGAAATAAAGGGATTAATTGAAACTCAATTTGGTTTTCACATCATCAGAATCACAGAACGTCGCACATACGAAAATGCAAGTAAACGTGCGGTTCGTTTATCTGTATTTGAAGAAAAACGTAAAAAGATTTTTGACGAATACATGGAAAAGTTGAAAAAGAACTATTCTATCAAGTCTAATCCAGATTTATTGGATTAATCTGTGTTTGGTCGTTGTCTACTTGGACTGTTTGTCCTGCTTAGTATTCAATGTACCAACCAGCAGCCCTCGCTTTCCAATAAACCCGTTTTGAAAATTAATGAAAACGTTATGTCGGCCAAAGAGTTTGCGAACAAATTGGCCATGCGGCTGCGCGAGCTTGATTCTTTAGCCGCCAAAGACCCGAACGTGAATTCACGTGTTAAAGACGAAATTATTAACTCGTTTATCGTTCGATCGCTGATGATTGATTGGGCCTTAAAAAATAAAATATCGGTCTCTGATTCAGAAGTTGAAACAGAAACCACGCGTATCCGCGCGCTTTATCCAGATGACTTGGCGTTTCGTCGTATGCTCGCAGAAGAAAGCACCTCCTTTGCAGATTGGCAGGCAAATCTAAAATTAAATTTACTAGAGAAAAAAGTATCTACGGAAATTAATAAAAACGTAGCCAATCCAACGGAAGAGGAAATCAAGATTTACTATAACGAAAACAAAGAAAGCTTTCGCAAGAAAGAGCGCGTTTTTGTACAACAAATCGTGCTAAAAGACCAAGCCCGAGCCGAGTACATTAAAGCCGAGCTCAAGAAGCAGCCTTTTGACGTCCTGGCTAAAAAATATTCCATTGCTCCAGAGTCTGTTAATGGCGGTATTGTTGGCTGGATCGAAAAAGACACTGTTGATTTCTTCTCGCCAATCTTTAAGTGGCCGTTGAATCAAGTCGGCGATATTATTACGTCGCCGTTTGGCGTCCACGTCATAAAAATCACTAAAAAAGAACCTGAGCGTATCCCTACACTTGAGGAAGAAAAGCCCAAAATCAAACGAAGAATCATTGAACTAAAAGAAAAATCGGCCTATGTTTCATGGATAGACAAGGAGCTACGTAGTAGCTCTGTATTTAAGGATATCGAATTGATATCCAGTCTAAAAATTGAAACCCGGGGCAGTCAAAATGAGAAGCGTTAGTCTCTTAGTTACCTTAGCTACATTATCCTTCGCTATTTTTTCCCATGCTGAACTCGTTGATCGTATTGTGGCCGTTGTTAATTCTGAAATTATTCTAGAATCTGATTTTCAAAACCTGAAAAGCAAACTTAACGGCTCGGGCATGATTGACGAATCATTGGTTGATACAGATCAAGATACTTTAGCTAAAGATCGCTCCGCTCAATTGAATTATTTGATCAACGAGCGTCTTTTGGATTCTGAAGTTAAACGTTTAAATCTATCTGTCACTATGGAACGGGTTCAGATGGAAATCAAAGAAATGGCTAAACGTAACAACATTACCTCGGAAGAAGTTTTAGCCGCAGTTAAAGCGCAAGGTATGAATGTGTCTGATTACCAAGATTTCTTAAAAAATAGAATCGAACGTCAGAATTTATTAGAGCAAGAAATCATTTCTAAAATTCGCGTAACAGAAGAAGATGCGTTTTCCGAGTACTTGAAAAAACACCCGACAGCAAAAAATGCATCGTCGGAATTTAAAATTGCCCAAATTCTTTTTCGCGTCAAAAAAGGATCAACTCCTGAATCTGTTCTAGCCAAAGCCCAAGAGATCTACAATCGCCTAAAACGCGGTGAAAAATTTGAGACATTAGCGGAACAAAACAGCGAGGACCCTGATTTTTCGGCTGGTGGCCTGTTGGGAACGTTTCGAACCGGTGAGTTTTCTAAAGATATCGAAGAGGCTATAAAAAAAATTGAAGTCGGCGATGTTACCTCTGTCGTTCAAACTCGTCAGGGTTTCCATATTTTTAAATTGCTAGATACCAAAATGATTAAAGATCCTAAGTTTGAAAAAGAAAAACCAGCCATTACTGCCCAATTGGTTGAGCGCAATTTCAAACGCCAATTAAAAATTTGGCTTCAATCTAAAAAAGACGAATCTTACTTAAAAATAAATGAAGCTAAATAGTAAAAACATCCTCATCACCACGGGTGATGCCGATGGTATCGGTTTTGAGGTAGCCGCCAAAGCGTTGTGTGAGCTACCGAAGAGTTATTTTAAATCCAATCGTATTTTTATTTTTGTAACAACGTCGTATCAAAAAAAATATTTCGATTTATTAAGTAGGCACTTTTCATTAAATTCTATCACGTTGTCTTCGGAAGATTTCGCACTTGTAGATTTTCTCACGCCAACCAGGAAACCCATTCTAAATTTCATGATCTGTACCGATACGCCGGCAGATTGGATTTTTACTTTGTCTAAAGTTTGTTTAGAATATCCTTTATTCACGGCTTTGGTCACAGGCCCACTTTCCAAAACTCTAATTAAGGATTCTGGCTACTCGTTCATAGGCCATACTGAAATATTGGCTTATGTATCTAAAACAAAATCTTTGTTCATGGGATTTGTCGGCAAATATTTTAACGTAATTTTATTAACGGGCCATATTCCTACGAGCCGGGTTTCAAAAGAGTTAAAGAAGAATAACTGGAAAGCTATTTTTAAAATTGTAGGATCATTCCGAAAGGGACTTCCGGGAAAAGACAAACCGATAGCTATGGTCGGTGTAAACCCACATGCCGGCGAAAAGGGAATGATTTCAACCGGCGAGGAACGCTACCTGATAACACAGATTCAACAACATGGAGGCGGCCTAAATATCCAAGGTCCGCTAGTTCCCGATGCCGCGTTTTTGAAGGCACACTGGGGTAAATACAGCGTTTATTTATGTCCTTATCATGATCAGGGTTTAATTCCGTTTAAAGCGATTCACGGTCAAGATTCCGGAGTTCATGTAACGCTTGGCCTGCCGTTCGTTCGAACCAGTGTCGATCACGGTACCGCCAAAGAGATTTTCGGTAAAGATCGGGCCAATCCAAATTCGATGAAAGAAGCGCTGCTCTTAGCCGAACGCCTTTTGAAATAACGTTAATTTCTGAGTATTTAGCGGAAAACTCGTTGAACTTAAAAAGCAACGAATCTATCATCCTGTATTCGGTTTAGGAGAAATATCTATGTACAAAAATGTAATTTTCAGAGAATACGACATCCGCGGCGTCTATAACGGAGAATTCGATAAAGACTTCGCTTACCAATTGGGTAAAGCTTTTTCAACTTACTTAAGCAAAAGACTAAACAAAACAGATTTAACAGTAACAATTGGTCATGATGCCCGTTTGTCCTGCCCAGAGATCAACGCCTCACTTACAAGAGGTTTTCTTGAGTCGGGCGTAAATGTAAAACAGCTCGGGTTAGTAACCACACCTGTTTGTTATTTTTCTACATTTGAAGTTCCGGGAGTTGATGGTGCTGTGCAAATAACAGGATCCCATAATCCTCCGGAATATAATGGTTTTAAAATCTCGTTTGGTAAATCAACAATTTTTGGCGAAGAGATTCAAAAGCTTAGACACATCATCGAAGCTAACGATTTTATCAAAGGCTCAGGGTCTGAATCTACTTACGACATTTTTCCACAGTATTATGCACGTTACAAAAAAGAATTCGGCAATATCAAGCCAGTAAAAGTCATACTAGATTGTGGAAATGGCTCGGGTGGTTCAGTTGTTCGCGGCCTGTTCAATGCTGTTGGACTAGATCCAGTTATTCTTTTTGAAAAGCCAGACGGAACGTTCCCTAATCACCATCCTGATCCGACTGTTGAAAAAAATCTTAAACACCTTCGCGACGAAGTTTTAAAAACAGGGGCCGTTTGCGGAATCGGTTTTGACGGAGATGCGGACCGTATCGGCGTAGTCGATCACACGGGTAAAATGCTTTACGGTGATGAGTTAATGGTAATTATCTCGCGCGCGATTTTAGAGAATTCTAAAGGCGCAAAAATTATCGGCGACGTTAAGTGTAGCGACCGTCTCTATGATGATATCGCTAAACATGGCGGCGTACCCGTCATGTGGAAAACGGGCCACAGCCTCATCAAAGAAAAAGTTAAATCTGAAAAGTCGCCTTTCGGCGGTGAGATGAGCGGTCACATATTCTTTGCTGATCGTAATTATGGTTATGACGATGCTCCGTATGCAGCTGTTCGTTTGGTAGAGATTCTTTCAAAAACAGGAAAGACAATTCCTCAATTATTGGAAGGCTTACCACCAGCATTCAACACCCCAGAAATTCGCATCGACACGACTGAGGAGAAAAAAGTCCTTATCGTAGAAAAAATGAAAGAAGCTTTTTCTAAGGGCGGCGATTTCAAAGTAAATCTAACTGACGGTATCCGAATCTCGTTTCCATACGGCTGGGCTCTGTGCCGCGCTTCAAACACTCAACCAGTGCTTGTTCTGCGCTACGAATCTGAAACTCAAGACGGTTTGAATAAAATCCAAAAACAAGTAGAAGCAATAGTAAATCCGCTTCTATAACCCTAAGGTACCAGCTCCTAAAAGGGCTGATACTTGTGGCACAAAAAAGCCCACACTATATTGTGGGCTTTTTTGTGTCTACCGTTTAAAGAACCGATAGCTTTTCGTAGTACTTACAGTCTACAAAATAAAAAAGGAACCCGAAGGTTCCTTTTCAATCTTTCAATTTTTACAATTTAATTTCCGTTTGGAAATTTAGATTATAAAAGACCACCGATTTTTACGAATGCTACTAGGAAACCAAGGATTACTAGAGACTCGATAAGTGCTAGAGAAAGTAACATTGGAGTGAAGATTTTATCTTGAGCTGCTGGATTACGAGCGATACCGTCAAGAGCTGCAGACGCTGCTTTACCTTGGCTAAGTGTACCACCAAGAACCGCGATACCCATACAAATAGCGGCTGCGATTGCGAACATACCTTTGTCGCTACCAGTTGCTGCTGCTGTAGTTGTAGTGTGAGTAGCTGCTTCTTGTGCAAATACAGAAGCTGAAGCCAAAACTGTTGCTAATACTGTTACTAATTGTTTCATTGTTATCTCCTTAATTAGACAATTATTTATTTTTTCTTTATTCAACAAACTCTAGTGTTTTTTCTTATTAATGGTCTGATGCCTGCGCTAAAGCGATATAAACCATTGATAATAATGTAAACACGAACGCTTGGATAAAACATACAATAAGACCCAGGATATAAAATGGGATCGGAATCAACAATGGATACGGAACGATATTCAAGAATACCGAAAGTACCGTGTGATCCCCCGTCATAACGTTTGATAAACGTAAACCTAGAGTCAATGGACGGATAAAGTGAGCCACTAGCTCGATGATTAACATCAACGGAGCTAACCACCAGATCGGACCCAAGAAGTGAGCGAAATAATGAGAGCCGCCTTCTTTAGCGCCAACAAAGTTATAAGATAAGAACGAGAACACACCAAATGCGAATGCCGTGTTGATGTTTTCAGTCGCCGGAGTCATCCCTGGGATAACACCGATCAAATTGTTCAAAAAGATGAAACCAAATAGCGCCGCAAAGTACGGAACATATTTGTAACCATTTTTTCCAATGATTGAAGACGCTAATTTGTGAATGAATTCTACGTTCACCTCAAACAAAGCACGTAGCGAGAATTTTCCAGCAGGAACAAGAGCTTGTTCGCCTTTTCCTAACTGAGCTTTAGCAACTAAACCCATTGTCAAAGCAGCCACGCTTGCCAGTCCTAAAGTAGCGATATGAGCATTTTCGTGTCCGACTGCGTACTGTGTCCAGTTGAATGACATTAACTTCCTCTATTCTTTTGAGTTAATTTCGCTAACATTCCGCCGACCAACAGAGCCACCGGATTTATTAAAACTCCCATTACGAGAGCGTTTTGATCTACCCAGTTTACCTTTGGTATTTGCGAGAAAATTAAAATCAAAATTCCGTATTTAATTACAACAACACTCACAGAAGGGGCAACTCTTTTTTTGTAAAAAATGAAGTACCAAGCGGTGGCTAGTACCCATAAATTAACTAAAGAAATCACGCTTCCGCAGGTAATTGAAACCCATTTCAGAGGCCAAATAAAACTGGCTAATCCCGTAATTAGAATCTGAACTAGGGTGATCCAAAATATAAAGCGAATTGCTAACACAGCCATCATGTAACTCAGATCTATGCGTTTTCCAAGTCATTTCAATGATTTAAAGATGCGCGCTGGGACTCTATTTTTTATATGTCTAAACCCTGTTCATTGGCAGATCGGCAAAAGCTCGATACATTGGCCTCCTATGAAAGCACTACTTCTTATTCTGTTGTTATCTCTCGGTTCTCAGGCTCAAACTTTCTATTGTGTCTTAAAAACAAAGGCCGATCGTCAGCAACTAGCACCTACTCTAGTTCAGCCTCGACCGATTTCGGATGGAATTTTAACTCAGTACCTTGTTCAAACTCATAATTTGGCAACTATCTTGGGGTTTGAAGCTGATCGAATCGACACTAAAAAGCCGTATCGTTTGGATTTGGTAGCTTCTCAGGGCGGTAGAACTGAGTATATTCGACTTAGTTTAACCAAAGGGCATGGTTTAGCCGTTATCATATCTGATGAGTACGCTGGACAGCGTGCAAAGTATGAATTTATTGAAGCCAAATCTAGCCCGGCCACAATTTCAGTGACCCATAGAAACGGGTGGAGCACGGAAATTGGGTGTTTGCCTAACTAGCGCTGTCGTTAGTGTCCGATTTTTGTTTTTGGGTGCTTTTAAGCATCGCTAATAGATGGATCATCCATCCAACTAATGAAAGCAAGATTAGCCCGGCAACCCACAAGCCTTTTGTGGGTTTAATAGTTTCTAAGTATTCACCAGCATAAACACTGACAACTATTAAGCCCACCAACTCAAAGCCGATACCTGCAAAGACAATATATTTATTCATTTTCTATGCAACCCTTTTGCACCCGGCTGATTTTTAATACGCTCATTGATACGTTTAATACGTAACTCGATATATTCAGGAGGTGAGTACTTGTTTCGAAGCGTTTCTAAAATTTGAATCGCTTCTTTGTATTGAAAGTTTTCTTCGTAACAAACTGTCAACGTAAGAGCGACATTTTCTTTTTCCGACTTTTCGGGAAATTTCTTAAGTAGTTCATTGAAAACAACAATCGCTTTCACGAACGATTTTTGCGCGACAAAAATATTTCCTTGAAGCAATTGAGTATCAAATTGCAATTCATCTGTAATTTTCAAACGAATGATTTCACCAATTTCACTTAAAGCTTGATTGAATTGATTTAAATAGTAGTTAGCTCTGGCAATAGCTAGTTTATAGGTCGCAATTTCAAAATCTTTATCCGACATTTGCAAAAGCTTATAAAATTCAATGATGGCCTGTGGATAATTCTGTAGAGAATCGAAATAAAGGTACGCTATTTCTTTTTGAGACTTGTTTCTTTCTTCGGAATTATCCGAATACAGAACCATGTGACGATAAAATCGAATGGCCGTGTTGAAATCTTTTTCCAGGTAGTGACTCACACGAGCCGCTTCTCTGGCTGATTTCAGCGCCCAGATAGATTCTGGAGCAACTTTAATTGCATTATCAAAATGTGTAATGGCCGTTTTAAACTCATTGCTCGAAACACTGCTTTCACCTCGCTGAAATTCTTTTTTTTCAGGAGGTGAACAGCTGATGAGCATAAAGATCAAACAAGCCAGTATGAATTTAAACATCTATCGACTAGTGTTTATTTTCCGTTGGCGGCGTTTGAGGTGCTTCGGAGTCTTCCAATAAGTCTATAACTGCAAATCCCGATACGACTTCATCTTTGTCATCTAAGTTAATCAAACGAACACCTTGAGTGTTACGGCCGATTACAGAGATACCACCGATACCCATACGGATCACTTGGCCTTTGTCAGTAGAAATCATCAAGTCTTGATTATCTTCAACTTTCTTAGTTCCAATTACAAAACCGACTTTATCCGTTGTTTTCTGAGTAATGATACCCACACCACCACGACCTTGCGTGCGGTATTCTTCCATACTAGTACGTTTACCGTAGCCTTTAGAAGTTACCATTAAGATTGTAGATTTTGTGTTTCTTTCAAGCACGGTCATTGCGACGACTGAATCGTCTTTTTCTAGTGTGATACCCTTCACTCCACGAGCACTACGACCCATAGCGCGTACGTCAGATTCATCAAAACGAATCGACATACCTTCTTTTGTAGCGATGAAGATATCTGACGTTCCATCAGAAATTTGGGCATCGATCACGCCATCTTCAAGATCCGTTGTTAATGCAATGATACCGTTTGTTCTTGGGTTAGAGAATGCATCCAAAGATGTCTTCTTGATTACACCTTTTTCAGTCAACATAACCACGTATTTATTTTCAGAGAATTCCTCAACCGGTAAAATAGCTCTTACGCGTTCGTTCGAGTCGATTTGTACTACGTTGTGGATCGCTTTACCTTTAGATGTGCGGCTGCCTAGCGGTAATTTATGAACTTTACACCAGTAAACTTTACCCTTGTCAGTGAAAACAAGAAGCATCGTTTTAGTCGATGCCGTAAAGATATCAGTTACGTAATCCTCTTCGCGCGTTTCCATACCTTTTGTACCTTTACCGCCACGTTTTTGCGTGCGGTATTCATCGGTAGGGATACGTTTGATGTAGCCGGTGTTTGTGATTGTAACAACCACTTCCTCATCCGCGATTAAGTCTTCATCTTCAAGATCATCTGTGCTGCCCTCGAGTTGAGTGCGGCGTTTGTCAGAGTATTTAGTTCTGATCTCTTCAAGCTCAGCAACGATCAATTTGTAGATTTCATTCACATCGCCTAAAATAAATTTCAACCAGTCAATGTGCTTCAATAATTCAGCAAGTTCATTTAGAATTTTATCACGCTCAAGACCTGTTAAACGTTGTAGGCGCATTTCCAAAATCGCAACGGCCTGACGGTCCGAAAATTCAAATTGCGCAATCAAGCGCTCTTTAGCAACCGACGCCTCAGAAGACCCGCGGATAGTGGCGATTACGGCATCGATATGATCCAATGCTTTCTTCAAACCCTCTAAAATATGCGCTTTTTCTTGAGCTTTTTTCAGATCAAATAAACATCTGCGAGTCACGACTTCACGTCTGTGATCAACAAATGCTTCTAACATTTGCTTTAAATCAAATGTAATTGGCTGATTCTTTTTATCCAGAGCCAGCATGATGATACCAAAGCTAACTTGCATTTGGGTGTACTTAAATAAACGGTTCAAAACGACGGATGCGTTTTCACCGCGTTTTAAAACGATCAAAATACGCATACCTTCACGTGATGATTCATCACGAATATCAGAAATGCCTTCGATTGTTTTCTCACGAACTAAGTCCGCAATGCTTTCAATCAATTTAGCTTTGTTCACTTGATATGGAATTTCAGTAACGATGATTTCTTCGTGGTCTTTTTTCGCAACGATTTCAGCAACCGCTTTGATAGTGATGATTCCGCGGCCTTTTTTGTAAGCCTGTATGATACCTTCACGGCCAGCAATCACGCCCGCAGTAGGGAAGTCAGGTCCTGGAATTTTTGCAATTAAATCGTCAATAGAACATTTTGGATTTTGAATCAAGTGGATGCAACCATCAATCACTTCGCTCAAATTGTGCGGCGGAATATTTGTAGCCATACCAACCGCGATACCTGATGAGCCATTGACTAATAAACATGGAAATTTCGCTGGCAATACTAACGGAATTTCTAATGAGTCATCGTAGTTAGGTCCAAACGGTACGGTTTCTTTATCAATATCTTCTAATAACTCTTCGGCAAGACGAGTCATACGAATTTCCGTGTACCTCATCGCCGCAGGAGAATCGCCATCGATAGAACCAAAATTACCTTGGCCATCTTCAAGCGGGTAGCGAAGTGAGAACTCTTGAGCCATACGAACGATAGAATCATAAACCGCAGTGTCACCATGTGGATGGTATTTACCGATCACATCGCCGACAACACGGGCTGATTTTTTGTATGGTTTATCATGAGTATTACTCATCTCATGTTGAGCAAATAAAATACGACGGTGAACTGGTTTCAATCCATCACGCACGTCTGGTAAAGCACGTCCAACGATAACGGACATTGAGTACTGTAAGTACGCTTCACGCATTTCTTTATTTATATCAATGGTAGAAATCCCTTTTTCCATTTCCATAAACACCTCTTCCAAGTCTCAAATTCTAGAGACCAATTAAATAAAATTCTAGTTTCTAACTACACATCAAGTGAACGAGCCAACAACGCATTGTCATGAATAAACTGTCTGCGTGGTTCTACTTGTTCGCCCATCAAAATACTGAAGGTTTCATCCGCTGAAACGGCATCAGCAATAGTTACTTGTAATAATCTGCGATTTTCCGGATTTAGAGTTGTATCCCAAAGCTGCTCTGGGTTCATCTCTCCTAGTCCTTTATACCGCTGGATATAGATTCCTTTTTTAGTGGACTCCATCATCTCTTCATAAAATTCTTTGTAGTTATCAAATGACAACTCTTCGTTACCAATTTTTACATTGATAGGTAACATCGAGAAGCCTTGGATAGTCTGCCAAATATTTTTTAGTTCTGTCATTAATGCCGAAGTTACTAACTTCAAAGATACTTCCGATTGTTTTTTATCGGCGTATTTATGAGTTGTAAGTTCATAGTAATTTTCAGCATCGTTCGCACCTTTTACTAAGCGGAAATCAATATCGGTAATTCCTAACTGCGAATTACTGATCGTCCACGCTCTATAATCTTCAAACAATGCTGGGTACTTATCTAGATCTAGTAATTTCTTTTCCCAGTCTGAAACTTTAGAAAGTAAGAAATAAATAAAATCTGGATCATACTTAGCCGCACTTGTTTTTAGAAGCTGAGTTAATCTTTGAATACTTAGGATAAACTTCTTCATATCTTCAGTAGATAAGTTTTTATCTAAAATTTTGAAACCAGTTAAACCAAGATTTAATAAATATTCTGTCAGTGCATTGTCGTCTTTAAGGTAAGTTTCTGACTGACCTTTTTTCGCACGATACAACGGTGGCTGAGCAATGTAGATATAACCGCGCTCAAGAACTTCTGGCATTTGACGATAGAAGAATGTCAAAAGAAGTGTTCTAATATGCGATCCATCGACGTCGGCATCGGTCATGATAATGATTTTGTGATAACGAATTTTATCCGCGCTCACATTTTCTTTACCGATACCCGTACCAAATGCAGAAATCATTGTTCGGATCTCGTCATTCGATAACATTTTATCAAAACGGGCTTTTTCTACGTTCAAAATTTTACCTTTCAAAGGTAAAACTGCTTGAGTTTTACGATCACGCGCCTGCTTTGCTGAACCGCCGGCAGAGTCACCCTCAACCAGATACAATTCACACAATGCGGGATCACGTTCTTGGCAGTCCGCCATCTTCCCTGGAAGAGAGCCTCCATCAAGAGCTGATTTACGGCGTGTTAATTCACGTGCTTTTCTAGCGGCATCACGTGCACGAGCTGCGTCCGCACACTTTTGAATAATTTGTTTCGCTACGCTTGGATTGCGATCTAACCAATCTGCTAATTTTTCGTTCACTAGCGATTCAACGATACCTTTAACTTCGGTATTACCTAGTTTTGTTTTCGTTTGACCTTCAAACTGTGGTTCACGAACTTTTACAGAAATAACGGCAGCCATACCTTCACGGATGTCTTCACCTTCAAGATTTTCTTTCATATCTTTCAGAAGACCTTTAGCTGTCGCGTACGCATTTGTTGTACGAGTCAACGCCGCACGGAAACCCATCAAGTGAGTACCGCCTTCGTGTGTATTAATATTATTACAATATGTGAAAATAGATTCAGAGTAGGAATCATTCCATTGAGCTGCGATTTCAACTTCAACAGTATCTTTTTCGCCTTTGAAATAAATCACTTCATTGTGAACGGCTTTTTTAGATTGATTCATGTAACTAACAAATTCCGCAACCCCTTTAGAGAATTGGAAATCTTGTTTTTTCTGAGTTCGATCATCAGAAACTGAAAAATGTAAACCCGCATTCAAGAATGCTAATTCACGAAAACGATTGCACAGGTATGTAAAATCAAATTCGATTGTTTCATCTTTGAAAATTTCGCTATCTGGTTTGAAAGTAACCTTAGTTCCCGTTTTTGTCGTAGCAGCGCCTTTTTCAACGCTAGTTTGAGGGATACCTTTTTCGTATCTTTGTGACCAAACAAAACCTTCACGTGAACTTTCTACTAAGCAAAATGAAGATAAGGCATTCACTACCGAAGCACCCACGCCGTGTAGACCACCGGAAACTTTATAGGAACTACCGTCGAATTTTCCACCGGCATGAAGAACCGTGTACACGATTTCAAGGGCTGATTTACCAGCTTTGTGAGCGGATACAGGAACGCCGCGCCCATCATCTTGTACCGTAATTGATCCATCGACGTTGATGTTGATAAGAATGTGCTTACAAAATCCAGCTAAAGCTTCATCAACCGAGTTATCCACGATTTCATACACAAGGTGATGAAATCCGCGAAACCCTGTATCCCCGATATACATACCGGGTCTTTTTCTTACCGCCTCAAGACCTTCTAGGACTTGAATCGAATCCGCGCCATAATCCTTATTTTCTACTTCTTTTTCCTGGCTCATTAAATCCTTTTAGCTAGGGAGGGTTAATCCCTATCACTCTTTAATTATTCCATTATCTAAATACTTAATTTTAACGTTCTCTTTGTTTAAATTTTCAACGGAATCAATTTCGGTACTTGTAATAAAAATCTGCGTTTCTAGTTTTTCTAGAAACTCTACAAGTCGAAATCTTTTCTCGCTGTCGAGTTCAGACAGAACATCATCCAAAAGTAAAATCGGATAAGTTCCGTGAACCCTTCGATGATACACTATTTGAGCCATTTTGAAAGATAATATAATAGCCCTTTGCTGCCCCTGCGAACAAAAAAATCGTGAATCTTTTTGGTTATATAGAAACAAAATATCGTGTTTATGAGGGCCAACTAATGAGCTTCCAGACGATACTTCCGCCGATCTTAATTCCGATGCTCGTTTTTTAAGTTTTTCAACAATTTCTGAGCGTGAAAATCCTAAAAAAGACTCATCAGAAGCCACATAGTCCACAAATATTTCCACATTTGTTTGACTAATATATTGCATATTGTCATTAAGGTCTCCCTTAATCCTCGCTAGTGCCTCGATTCTTTGAGCCACTAGATCGGCTGCTTTTTGTAGAAATAACTCCGTTAACGAGTCAAAGAGGGGGTCAAACTGCTGTTTTGATATCTTATCATCCCTGAAGTCTTTTAACAGACGGTTGCGGTTTTTAAGCGCTTTTTTGAAATCAGAAATTATATCCACATTCCTAGTATCCACAGAAGCCAGAAACTCATCCACAAGATCGGAAGAGCA
>ERZ761610.207-NODE-207-length-53879-cov-247.749331_pt1 | contig 53879 bp, 50 predicted proteins | sample MGYA00512164_ERZ761610 | MGnify/ENA primary metagenome ERZ761610 (study PRJEB28899, sample SAMN02850038) | bioreactor sludge metagenome | biome: EBPR Sludge; feature: EBPR Bioreactor; material: flocular biomat | place: Australia: Thorneside Wastwater Treatment...
TCACTCCAAAAAGCGAGAATGTACATAATTTTGTCATTTGTGAACAGACCCTAGACCCGGTCGGCGCCTTGCGGTGCCTGGGCGGCCTTGATGTGGGGATGATCGGTTTGCCCGAAAGATTCGGCGAAAGTGTTTGACAGCCCTTTTTCCCTCTGTATAATTCGGCGCTCTTAGCAGGCGCGTAGCTCAGCTGGTTAGAGCACCACCTTGACATGGTGGGGGTCGTTGGTTCGAGTCCAATCGCGCCTACCAACATTCTGGAGCCCGAAAATGTCGTTTCGAACTACTACCGAAGCCAGAAAATAATACGTCGGGCTCCGCAGTAGTGCTCCATAAGAAAGTGCGGCCTGGCCGCACTTTTTTTTCGCCCGAATTTTGCGCACCCCCAAGCTAGAGGCTAGAAGCCAATGCCAAACATCATGCTACCGGATGGTTCAGTACGCTCCTTCGACAAACCGGTGACGGTCGGCGAGGTGGCGGCGTCGATCGGTGCCGGCCTTGCCAAGGCGGCGCTCGCCGGGCAGGTCGATGGTCGCATGGTCGATCTGTCGCATCGCATCGAGAACGATGCCGCGCTCGCGATCATCACCGACAAGAACGCGGAGGGGCTGGAGATCATTCGTCACTCGACGGCGCACCTGCTCGCGCACGCGGTGAAGGAGTTGTTTCCGGAGGCCCAGGTCACGATCGGGCCGGTGATCGAAAACGGTTTCTACTACGATTTCTCGTACAAACGCGCGTTCACGCCGGAGGATCTCGATGCCATCGAGCGGCGCATGGCCGAGATCGCCAAGCGCGAGATCGCGGTGGCGCGCGAAGTCTGGCCGCGCGATCAGACCGTGGCGTTTTTCCAGGGGATCGGCGAGCACTACAAGGCCGAGATCATTGCCTCGATTCCGACGTCCGAGGATGTCTCCCTCTATCGGCAAGGCGAATTCATCGATCTGTGCCGTGGCCCGCATGTGCCGAGCACGGGCAAGCTCAAGGTCTTCAAGCTCACCAAGCTGGCGGGGGCCTATTGGCGCGGCGACGCCAAGAACGAGATGCTGCAGCGTGTGTATGGCACGGCCTGGGCGAAGAAGGACGATCTAGACGCGTATCTGCACATGCTCGAGGAGGCCGAAAAGCGCGATCATCGCAAGCTGGGCCGCCAGTTGGACCTCTTCCACATCCAGGAGGAAGCGCCGGGGATGGTGTTCTGGCATGCCAAGGGCTGGACGTTCTGGCAGCAGGTCGAGCAGTACATGCGTCGCACGATCAACGCGCATGGCTATCAGGAGGTGAAGACGCCGCAGATCGTCGATCGCTCCTTGTGGGAGAAGTCGGGCCACTGGGGCATGTACTCGGACCTGATGTTCACCACCCAGTCCGAGAAGCACGACTACGCGGTCAAGCCGATGAATTGTCCGTGCCACATCCAGATCTTCAACCAGGGCTTGAAAAGCTACCGGGATCTGCCTCTGCGCATGGCGGAGTTCGGTTCCTGTCATCGTAACGAACCGTCGGGCTCGTTGCACGGCATCATGCGCGTACGCAACTTCGTGCAGGATGATGCGCACATATTCTGCACCGAGGATCAGGTGCAGGCGGAATCGGCGGCGTTCATCCGTCTGCTGCAAAAGGTCTATCAGGATTTCGGCTTCACCGATGTGCAGGTCAAGTTGTCCACCCGTCCGGACAAGCGGGTCGGTACCGACGAGCAGTGGGATGCCGCCGAGGCGGCGCTCGCCGCCGCGCTGGGCGCGCAGGGTCTGGCGTACGATCTGCAGCCAGGCGAGGGCGCCTTCTATGGCCCGAAGATCGAGTTCTCGCTCAAGGATTGCCTGGGTCGGGTATGGCAGTGCGGTACCCTGCAGCTGGATTTCAACCTGCCGGTGCGCTTGGGAGCGGAATACGTCGCCGAGGACAACGCCAAGAGGTTCCCGGTGATGCTCCATCGCGCGATCCTGGGCTCGCTCGAACGATTCATCGGGATCCTGATCGAGCAGCACGCCGGGGCTCTGCCGATGTGGCTGGCGCCGGTGCACGGGGTGGTGCTGAACATCTCCGAGGGGCAGGCGGACTATGCCAAGGATGTGGTGCAGCGTTTGCAGCAAGCGGGTTTCCGGGTCGAAGCTGATTTGCGTAACGAGAAGATTAACTATAAAATCCGCGAGCACAGTGTTCATAAGCTGCCGTATCAGCTCGTCGTCGGCGAGAAGGAAAAAGCCGGGGGTCTCGTGGCGGTGCGCGCAAGGGGTGGCCAGGATCTTGGCCAAATGACCCTGGAAACCTTGATCGATCGCTGGATTCGTGAAGTCGAAGCGAAGTCCGGCACGGTCTGATATCGATTTTTTGGAGATTTGAACCATCGCTCAAGATAAGAAGCAGCGCGTTAACGAGGAAATTACCGCGCCGGAAGTCCGCCTGGTGGGAGATGACGGGGAACAGCTCGGCATCGTCAGCCTGAACGCTGCACTCAATATTGCCGATGAAGCCGGTCTCGATCTGGTGGAAATCGCACCGATGGCGGTGCCGCCGGTGTGCAAGGTGATGGATTTCGGCAAGTTCAAGTATCAGGAGCAAAAACGCGCTCACGAGGCAAGACTCAAGCAGAAGCAGGTTCAGGTCAAGGAAGTCAAGCTGCGTCCGGGTACGGACGAGAACGACTACCAGATCAAGCTTCGCAACCTCAAGCGCTTCTTGGGTGAAGGTGACAAGGCCAAGGTGACCCTGCGCTTCCGCGGTCGCGAAATGGCTCACCAGGAAATCGGAATGCGCCAGCTCGAGCGCATCAAGCTCGATCTCGAGGAGATCGCGCTGGTCGAGCAGATGCCCAAGATGGAAGGGCGCCAGATGATCATGGTGATCGCGCCCAAGAAATCCTGAGGGCTGCGTCAGCAACGAATTTGACCAAGAGGCCACAGTGCCCTTGGCGAATGGCGGCCGGTCCGACCGGCCGAAAACAAGTGGTGTCAGGTGTCAAAAGCGTCGTGATTGGCGCTACCTGGCGACATGTATAAACCAGGAGTATGCAATGCCCAAGATGAAGACCAAGAGCGGGGCCGCCAAGCGGTTCAAGGTCCGCTCGAGCGGCGGAATCAAGCGTTCCCAAGCGTTCAAGCGCCACATCCTGACCAAGAAGACCACCAAGAGCAAGCGCCAGCTCCGTGGGATGACTTCGGTCCATGCCGCAGATGAGAAGCTCATCCGCGCCATGCTGCCTTACGCTTGATAGGAGAACGCAATGCCCAGAGTCAAACGTGGTGTAACGGCGCGCGCGCGTCACAAGAAGGTACTCGACCAGGCCAAGGGATATCGCGGCCGTCGCAAGAACGTATACCGCATCGCCAAACAGGCGGTGATGAAGGCCGGGCAATATGCCTACCGTGACCGGCGTCAGCGCAAGCGGCAGTTCCGGGCGCTGTGGATCGCGCGTATCAACGCGGCCTCGCGCGAGTTGGGTCTGACCTACAGCACCTTCATGAACGGCCTCAAGAAAGCCGCGATCGAAGTGGATCGCAAAGTGTTGGCCGACCTGGCGGTGTTCGACAAGCCTGCATTTGCGGCGCTCGCTGAACAAGCCCGGGCCAAACTTGCCGCCTGATTGAAAGCGGCATGAAAAAGGGAGGCTAGGCCTCCCTTTTTGTTTCTGAACACTCCACGGCAAGCACATGGAAAACCTTGATCAACTGGTTCAGGATGCAGTGTCGGCTTTTGCCGGCGCATCCGATGGCGCCCAACTGGAACAGGCCAAGGCCGGTTTTCTGGGCAAATCCGGGTCTCTGACCGAGCGTTTGAAGGGATTGGGCAAGCTCCCCGCCGATGAGCGCAAGCAGGTCGGCGCCGAGATCAACCGTGCCAAGACCGCCATCGAGGCCGCCCTCGACGCGCGCCGCGAAGCCTTGCGCGAAGCCCACTTGTTCGAGCAACTGGCTGCGGAGGCGCTCGACGTCTCCTTGCCGGGCAGAGGGCTCCATCAGGGGGGGCTGCATCCTGTCAGCCGCACGCTCGAGCGGATCGAGACCTTGTTCCGATCGGTGGGCTTCATCGTGGCCGACGGGCCCGAGATCGAGACCGACTGGCACAATTTCACCGCGCTCAACACGCCCGAGAACCACCCGGCGCGTTCGATGCACGACACCTTCTACATCCAGGGGCGCGACGATGTGTTGCTGCGCACCCATACGAGCCCGGTGCAGATCCGCTCGATGCTGGCCCACGTCGAACGGCATGTGGGCGATGGTGCGATGCCGGACATCCGCCTGATCGCGCCTGGCCGGGTCTATCGGGTCGATTCGGATGCGACGCATTCGCCGATGTTCCACCAGATCGAAGGGCTGTGGGTGGGCGAGGATGTGAGCTTTGCCGATCTCAAGGGCGTCATCGCCGATTTCCTGCGCAAATTCTTCGAGTCCGACGATCTGCAGGTCCGCTTCCGGCCATCGTTCTTTCCATTCACCGAGCCGAGCGCCGAGATCGACGTCGCCTTCATGAGTGGCGCCCTGAAGGGGCGCTGGCTGGAGATCGCGGGGTGCGGGCTCGTGCATCCCAACGTGATGCGCTTTGGCGGTGTCGACCCGGAGCGCTATAGCGGCTTCGCATTTGGAATGGGGCTCGATCGTTTGACGATGCTGCGCTACGGCATCAACGACCTGCGCCTTTTCTTCGAAGGCGATCTGCGTTTCTTGAGCCAATTCAGGTAATCGAATCATGCAATTCTCGGAAAAATGGTTGCGGACCTTCGTGGATCCGCAACTCGATAGTGAGGCCCTGGGGCATGCATTGACGATGGCCGGCCTTGAGGTCGAGGAGGCACGCCCGGCCGCACCGGCATTCTCGGGCGTCGTGGTCGGGCAGATCGTTAGGGCCGACAAGCACCCGGGAGCGGACAAGCTCAAGGTCTGCACCGTCGATGCGGGCCAGGACGCGTTGCTCCAGATCGTATGCGGTGCGCCCAACGCGGCGACCGGGATGAAAGTGCCGCTCGCGCTGGTCGGAGCCAGCCTGCCTGGTTTCGAGATCAAGGCGGCCCGCCTGCGCGGTGTCGAGTCCTACGGGATGTTGTGCTCTGCACGTGAATTGGGTCTCTCCGACGATCACGGCGGTCTGCTCGAATTGCCGGCGGAGGCAGCGGTCGGAAGCGATGTGCGTGATCTGCTGGCGCTGGACGACACCTTGTTCACGATCAAGCTCACGCCGAACCGGGCCGATTGTCTGAGCCTGGCGGGTGTCGCGCGCGAAGTCGCCGCACTGACCTCGGCGCCGTTGCACCTGCCGGTTTGCGAGCCGGTGAAGCCCCAGATCGACGATCGCCGCGAAATCGTGCTGGAGGCGCCGCACGCCTGCCCGCGCTATTGTGGTCGCATCCTGCGCAAGCTCAATGCCGCCGCCACGACGCCGGACTGGATGCGGCAGCGTCTCGAGCGCAGCGGCATCCGGTCGATCAGCGCGCTGGTGGACGTCACCAACTATGTGATGCTCGAACTGGGGCAGCCACTGCACGTGTTCGACGATAGCAAGCTTGTCGGCGCCGTTCGGGTACGATTGGCGCGCGCGGGCGAAACCTTGCTGTTGCTCAACGAGCAGACCGTGGCCGCGACCGCGGACACAGTGCTGATCGCCGACGACGCGCGTGCGTTGGCACTGGGCGGGGTGATGGGGGGAGAGGACAGCAGCGTCACGCTGGCGACGACCGACGTCTTTCTCGAAAGCGCATTCTTCGCGCCGGCGGCGATCGCCGGCAGGGCGCGCGCCTATGGTTTCGCGTCCGATGCGTCGCACCGCTTCGAGCGTGGTGTGGACTTCGCATTGCCGGCACAGGCGATCGAGCGGGCGACGCGCCTGATACTCGATATCTGCGGTGGTGTCTGCGGGCCGGTGGTCGAGGCCGTCTCGAACACGAACCTGCCGACGCGGCCACCGGTCGCGCTGCGCCCGGCGCGGGCGCGCCGGCTCCTCGGCATCGATCTCGACGACACTGCGATGGCGTCGTTGCTGGCACGGGTGGGGCTCGCCGTCGAGCGTGACGGGGAGTCGTTCCGGGTGACGCCGCCATCGTTCCGGTTCGATATCGAGATCGAGGAAGATCTGGTGGAAGAGATCGTCCGCCTGCACGGTTACGACGAGATTCCGACCCTGCCGCCACGGGGGCGGCTCGCGATGCTGGCGCGCAGCGATGCCGGTCGCAGCGTGTGGGACGTACGGCGCATGCTGGTTGCGCGTGACTACCAGGAAGTCATCAACTACGCGTTCGTCGACGAAGCCTGGGAGCGGGATTTCTGCGCGGCGACCGACCCCATCCGTCTCGCCAACCCGATTGCGAGCCATATGAGCGTGATGCGTTCCAGCCTGATTCCGGGTCTCGTTGCGAGCATGGCGGCGAACCGCAAGCGACAGCAGAGCCGGGTGCGGCTGTTCGAGATCGGGCGCTGCTTCGAACGCAAGAGCGATGGCGGACCGGTGGCCGGCTACCATCAGCCGGTCAGGTTGGCAGCGCTGGCCAGTGGCGCCGCCCTCGCCGAGCAGTGGGGTGCGGACGGGCGCGGAGTCGATTTCTTCGACGTCAAGGCCGATCTCGAGGCCCTGTTCGAGCCGGGTCAGCTGTCATTCGAGGTGCTGGCGCATCCGGCCTTGCATCCTGGCCGCGCGGCCGCGGTGATTCTGCATGGTCGCCACATCGGCATCATCGGCGAGTTGCATCCGGTGTGGGTGCAGCGTTATGAACTCGGGGTGGCACCGGTGGTGATCGAGGTCGAGCTCGAGTTGGTGCTGCAGGGGGCGGTGCCGGCCTATGGCGAGGTGTCGCGCTATCCGATCGTAGCGCGCGACCTGGCCTTGATCGTCGAGTCGAGCATCAGCGCGGCCCGTCTGCTCGATACGCTCCGAAAGGGGGCAAGCGGCATCGTCAAGTCGATTGCGCTCTTCGATGTGTACCATGGCAAAGGCATTGATCCGGACAAGAAGAGCCTTGCGTTCAGGGTGTTGATGCAAGATACTCAGCGAACGCTCGAAGACGCCGAAGTAGATGCCGCAGTCGCGGCGATTGTTTCTCATGCCGAGGCATCTCTGGGTGCGCGCTTGCGTGGATAGTCAAATGAACGTCACACTTACCAAAGCGGAATTGGCCGACATGTTGTTCGAGCGCGTCGGTTTGAACAAGCGTGAAGCCAAAGACATGGTCGAGGGCTTTTTCGAGGAAATCAGGCTGGCGCTGGAGCGGGGAGAGTCGGTGAAGCTGTCCGGCTTCGGTAACTTCCAGTTGCGCGACAAGCCGCAGCGCCCCGGTCGCAACCCGAAGACCGGCGAGGAAATCCCGATCTCGGCGCGCCGGGTGGTGACCTTCCATGCCAGTCAGAAACTCAAGGCCGCGGTGGAGCAATTGAGCGATGCAAGCAAGCAACCCTGACATATCGCACGAAACGCTGCCGCCAATACCGGCAAAGCGCTATTTCACGATCGGCGAGGTGAGTGAACTGTGTGCCGTCAAGCCGCATGTGTTGCGCTACTGGGAGCAGGAATTCACTCAGCTCAAGCCGGTGAAGCGGCGCGGCAACCGGCGCTATTACCAGCATCATGAGGTGCTCCTGATCCGGCGTATCCGCAGCCTGCTCTATGAAGACGGCTTCACCATCTCGGGTGCGCGCAGCAAGCTCGGAGAAACGGCGATTCACCAGGAAGAAGACCGCCAGGAGTCGGCCCATTTGCGTGCCCTGATGCACGAGGTGCGCGGCGATCTCGTCGCCACGCTGGAGGCACTGCGAAGCTGAACGATTCGCAAATTATGGCTGGCAAAGCAGGATCTCCCTGCTATAATGCCGCTCTGTTTCGGGGCGTAGCGCAGCCTGGTAGCGCACTTGCATGGGGTGCAAGGGGTCGCGAGTTCGAATCCCGCCGCCCCGACCAACAGAAAAAGCACTTGGCCAATCCTTCGGGGTTGGCTTTTTGCTTTTCGGCACCGCATGCGACGTGGTGCGATGCGTAGTTCCGGGCCGGGGCACGGCTAATCGATGACGTTGATCAGCAATATCACCGCCGCGGCCAGCAACGCGATTTTCCATGCAAGGTCGATGAGGCTGTGCAGCAGCTTGAAGACCGAGTCGCCGGCATCCTTCTTGCCGCCGCGTAGAAAGCCCGCGACGAAGACGAGGATGATGGCGATCGCGACCAGGACGACGACGGCTCTCATGGGTGGATTTCCTGTGGCCACAGTGGTTGAGATAACGGGAGCGAGGGTCGAGGATTCTCGTCCGCTCCCTGGCTGTATGCGCGACGGTGATGCGGTGCGATATCAGGACGAGCGCTGCCTGGATCTTACCCGCGCACAGGGTGCTTCAGTTCACGGCTTTGGGTGGGTTCATGGGTTTCTCGCCCCCAAACGAATGTATGACTGGAGCCTGGATGTTCGAGTTACCCAGCCCTTTCCCCGATGAGCCCGGATTGGTTCGCCTGCTGGAACCGGACGGCAGCGATGCCGCGGCATTGAAGGCGCGCTTGCTCGACGGCAGCTACGACAAGCCGTTCGTGCTCGAGAACGGTGGTTTGCGGGCGCTGCATTTCAGTGCCGATTTCGTGCAGAGCGTGATCCGCATCGACGACCCCGCGGTGCTCGAACTCGGCTATGCCCGCCGGATGATGGCATTTCTGCTGTTCAACGCCCGCCCGCGCCGGATCATGATGCTTGGCCTGGGCGGCGGTTCGCTGGCGAACTACTGCCATCGACATTTGCCGACGACGCGGATGACGGTGCTCGAGATCGATCCGCATGTTCTGGCGCTGCGTGACCTGTTCGGAATTCCGCCGGATGGCGCGCGTTTCCGGGTGATCCATTGCGATGGCGCGCGATACGTGGCCGAGACCGAAGAAACCTGCGATGTGCTGCTGATCGACGCATTCGGCATCGACGGTGTGGCGGTCGATCTGCTGGCCAGCGATTTCTACGCGGATGCGCATGACCGCCTGACGGACCGGGGCATGCTGGTCATGAACGTCGCCGGCGACCGGCGCGCCTATGCGCTGCATGTCGAACGGATTCTCGATGTTTTCGACGAGCGGGTGATCGCGATCCCGGTTCCGGCACCCGAAGACGGCAACTACATCGTGCTGGCGTTCCGCGATCCGGCATTCGAACCGCGCTGGAAGTGGTTGAGGGCGATCGCCCCCGAGTTGCGCGCACGTTTCGGCCTCGACTTCCCGGCCTTTGCACTACAGCTCGAGCGCGCCAAGGTGTTGCGACTCGCGCAGCGTCTTGCCCGTTGACGCCGGCGTCGGCTTCACATGCCGAGCGATTTGAGCAGGTCGTCGGTGTCGCTCGTCTGCATGCTGGCGTGCCGGGCGTGGTGAAGGTTCGCGCGTTCGGCGCTGGCCTGTTCCATCAGCAGGTCGGGGTCGGGCGCTGCGGCGGGTTCGAAGTCGTACAGCTTGATGAATTCGGTCCGGTCGATGGCCAGTTCGAGATAAAAGATATTGTTGTTGCCGGTGTAGAAGGTAACCCGCCGCGCCTCGGGTTCGTCCAGACGGGTGTCGACGCTCAGGATGACTTGTTTGTTCAGGGCCAGCATCTTGGGCTGGTTCTGGGTGATCTGGGTCTGCAGCTCGCGCCCGACCTTGCCGGTGAAGTCGCCGACGATCTGGTTCATCAGTTCGCCCATGATGTTGCCGACTTCGTCCGAGGTGTGCGAACGGGCGAGTTCGGCCTTGGACATGCCCATGTTGAGCATGTAGCGTTCGTACAACTCCATCGCGGCCGGTGCGGAAAAATTGATGATCACCAGGCCTGAGAATCCGCCATCGAACAGCACGAAGCAGCCTATGTCCGGCTTCAGGCAGGTTTTGGTGATGCGCTGGGCCATGCCGGAATAGTGGATCTGGCTGTGGGTTGCGACCGTCAGAACGTCGGTCACCGAGTTGCAGAGGCTGATCAGGAGGTCTTCGGTGCCGTAGACGACGGGTCTTTCGCGTGTGCTCATGTTCGAATTCCAGCGCTGCGGTGAGGGCGTGGAGGCATATATAGCATAATCCGCCGTCGGGTGCGGTGGCGCATGCGCACCTTGGATGATGCGTGCGAAACGCGTGGCCTCGATTGTTGATCTGCATCAATGAATATCGCTGCGCCGCTGGTTACGTTCGGGAACCCGTTCATCTAGCGAACTTTCTGCCATGGCCAGCGCGCTTCGCCCCAACCGTCTGAAACTGTCGACCCTGCGAACCGGGATCATCGAGGGATGGCGTCTGGCCAACGCTACCCGCACGGTGAGTTTCGCCTACGCATTCGTTTTCGCCGCGATCGGCGCGGTGATCATCGCGGCCTTGCTGGCGGCGGGCCTGACGCCCTTCGTGGTGGCTGCGGCGGGGGCCTTCATGCTGGTCGGTCCGATTCTGCTGGCCGGATTCTTCGGCATCGCATCGGCACACGAGGGGGGTGAGCGTGTCCGGCCCGCGGCGATTGCGGAGGGATTCCGGCGCGCCGCCCCCAGCGTGTGGGTGCTGGCCCTGGTGTGCGCGCTGCTGTTCATGATCTTCATCACCGACGCCGCGATTCTCTACAGTTACATGGTCGGCGGCGCGCCGGTGTGGCTGGGCGCGCTGCTGCCGGCGCAGGCGGGGGTACTGAGGTTCGTGTTGTGGGCGAGCGTGTCGGGACTCGTCGTGGCGGTCATGTTGTTCGCGGTCGCGGCGTTTGCGGTGCCGTTATTGTGCGAGCGCAGGGCGGGGCTGGTGGATGCGGTGGTCGCGAGTGTGCGAATCGTGTTCGGTAACTTTCTCGTGGCGATGACCTGGGGGCTGGTCTTGTCGGTCGTGATCGTCGGCAGCATCCTGCTCTTGCCGCTCCTGCCACTGACCCTGCCATGGCTGGCCTTCGCCAGCCGATCGGTTTACCGCCAGGCGATTCCGCCTGGGAGCGCCATTGACTTCGACGGGGCTCCTGTCGTACCTGACAACGGAGGCAAGACATGATGCGTGCGCCCCTCACTGTAGCGCGCAAACCCCGCTTCCGGCATTGCAGTCGGTATCCGCATCGCCTCGGGCGCCGACAGTGAAGGTGATGGTGTTGGCGGCGGCGTAGTCAGCGACCACTGGTGTGCTGCTGATGGCCAGGCAGGCGCTGGGGGTGAACGACAAGGCTGGCTCGTTGTTGGCCAGGCGCGCGATTGCTGCGCTCATGTAAGCCCGTGCCTCGCTCAGGCAGGCAGTGTTGGCTGAACGTGTGAGATAGGCCGCGTACTGCGGCAGTGCCACCGCCGCCAGAATTCCGATCACGGCGATGACGATCATCAATTCAATAAGGGTAAAGCCCTGTTCGCATCTTGTGACCATGACAGTTCTGCCTAAAATTGCAGATCAATAGACACCCCCATTCTTAACGGAAAACCCCGCTGGTTTCAGCGGGGTTGTTTGGGGTCGCTACTCCGGGCCGAGCGATGCCAGCGCGATCCTTACGGCAGGAGTGTGCAAGTCGCGCTACCGGCTTCGCACTCTGTGTTTCGAACCAGCACTGCGTTACCACGGGTTTGCGGCGTAAACACCAATGTGGTGTTGCCAACGAAAGCAGCTTCGGTGACGTCTGCAAAAGCAGAGCAACTCGAGGCTGTTTTTCCAGCCATAAACGTGGGAATGGCTGCAGCTGTGGCCGGATTGGCCGCCAAGCCGGCAGCCGCACCGACGTAGGCCTTGGCTTCCGCCAGGCAGGCCGAGTTGGCCGAACGCTGGGTGTAGTCGCGATATGCCGGCAGTGCCACTGCCGCCAGAATGCCGATGATCGCAACCACGATCATCAGTTCGATCAGGGTAAAACCTTGTTGTGCCTTTTTCATGACCTGCTCCTCGCATCGTTTGGACATCGGAATCGTCCGGTGGCGGTGGATCCGTCACCTTCCGTTATTCCTTATTGCAACCGTCGTGCCAGCTTAGATTGCAGGAAATAAGTCACGGAATCAGTACCTTCCGCGGGGCATTGGCACATCGTTGGCCGTGCCAGCCGAGGTCGCTGGCACATCGGCGGCTGTGCCAAATCGAGTGATGGCACAGCCGTGGCGTGTGCGTGCGGCCGCGGCTGCGCTAAACTGGCAACTCACTACAACGACGCGTCGGGAGCCCGGCGGTGGATTTCATCAACCTGAGTACGGCCATTTCGGTCACCGGCCTGAGCAAGCGCACGCTGTGGCGGCGGATCGCCGACGGCGTCTTGCGCACCGAAGACGCTTCGAACATGGCACCTCCCCCGCTTTCACAAAGCTCGAATCCGCAGACTCGGGTTGCGGTCGATGATGTGTTCGCACTGTCGCGGCTGCGGCTGGAACTGGAAGACCGCGAACTGATCGTGGCGGCGGATGCAGGCTCGGCGGAAGCGCAATGCGACCTGGCGCTGCTCTTCCTGGCGCAGGATCTCGCCGCCGAGGCGGCCGGATGGCTGGAGCGCTCGGCGCGACAGGGCTACCTCGAGGGCATGCACTGGTTGGGTCGTTGCCATATCGCCGGCAATGGCGTGGACGCGGACGAGCGGCGCGGCATCGACTGGATCGCCAGGGCGGCGAACCACGGCCATGCAACGGCTGCCCACATGGTGCGCTATCTATATAACCCGGCGCGGCAGGCGTTGGGGCGGGCGGAACTGGAGGTGGCGCTGGATGCGATTGAGCGCAAGGTGCTGTCCAGGGTGATCGCCGATATCGCCGGCCCGGCCTAAAGGGTTTGTCGTGGCGCCCGGTGGTGCGTGGCGGAACACGCTGTCGACAGCTTGGCTCAGACGCAGACGTAACTGATCGCGAACGGGTTGGCGACACAACTGCTGCCCAGCGCGAACTGCCCCTTGCCACGCAGCACCGCTTCTTCGCGCGACAGGACGAACTCCTTTTCGCCTTCGGTCGCCACGAAGGTGCCGTTGCTGCTGCGGTCGATCAACACGAACTTGTCGCCTCGCAACTCGACCTCCGCATGTCTGCGCGAGGCGCGGCTGTCGGCGACCTGGAGATCGGACGCGAGGTCGCGCCCTATGCGGATCAAAGGCAGCTCGTCATCGACGACCAGGGTCTTGTCGCGCAGGTAGAGCCGCAGCTCCACCCGCTCTTCGGGCAGGTAGCTGGAGCTTTGCAGCACGGTCACATCGCCGATCGACTCGCATTTGAGCTCGAACAGGTCGAAGGGTCGCGAGGCGCCGCGCAAGACCCGCGGTGGAAGGCGATGGAGCATGTTGCGCCAGTCGGGCGTGAGTCGCACAACGGTTTCGGCGGTGGTGATCGCGCGCCCCGGCGAGGCGAGCTCCATCAGGCGCGAGGCGAAATTGACGGTTTCGCCGAAGATGTCGTCATTGTTCTCGATGACCGGGCCGAAGTGGAACCCGACCCTGACCGCGAGCCGCTGGCCGGAGCCATGCGGCAGGTCGCGCAGCATGCCGTGCATGCCGATCGCGGTTTCGGCGGCATTGTCGGCAACGGTGAAAATCGCCATCAAGCCGTCACCGGTATGCTTGATGACCCGGCCGCATTTTTCGTTGATGATGGTCTGCATGGCCTGGATCGACTGATCGACCAGACGGAATGCCGAAGTGTCGCCGACCCGTTCGTACAACTGGGTGCTGCCGACCAGGTCGGCAAACAGCACGGTGCACTCGCGATGGGTGGAGGGGGTCGTCGCCATGTGCGAGATTATAAGGAATCAGGTGCGCTCTGGGTCGGCGCTTCGATGCCATTTGCGAACCGAGCGTCGCGCTGCCAACGCCGCGGCATGGTGCCGGTGCCGTGGCCGGCAGCGATTCGACGGCAGCGTTTGCGTCATGCCGGGCCGGGGTCGTCGAAGAAGCGTTCGCGAATCCCGTCCGGCAGGGTCATGCCGGTCGTGCGCGCGCGGCGCAGCAGATTCCAGTAGTACCGGTATGACGCCCGGTCATGCAGGCGGCCGTCATTCTTGGTGGGGCCCCACTGGCAGTCCTGAGCCGAACAAAGGATCTCCGCGGCGGCGTTGACCTCCGAGAAGTCCGGCCGCATCGCGGTCACGATGGCTTCGATCTGCGCGGGGTGGATGCTCCACATCCGCAGGTAGCCGAACTGGCGCCGCGCGCACAGGGCGTCCGCGTGCGCAACCGCAGGGTCCTTGAGCTCGGTCGTGACGTTGTGCGAGGGAATGACGCCGTGCGCGAGCGCGGCCGCGGCGATTTCGGCCTTGGCCCGCATGATCAGCGGGTGCGTGAATTGCCCGGGGCTGCGCATCGCGTCGCCCATGATCGCCCCCTGGTGTGCCGAAACGAAATCCATCAGCCCGAAATCGAGCGACTCGACCCCGTCGAGCGCAGCGATCCGCCACACATCGCGCAGGCCGCCATGCGTTTCGATCAGCACATGGAAAGGGATTGGCTGCTCGATCCCGCGCAGCGCCTCGATCCGCCGCGCATGGCGGATCTGGGTGAGGGCGTCGTCGGCCGAACACACCTTGGGCAGGGTCAGGAACGCCAGGCGCGTGCCGGCCCCTTCGATCAGGATCTCGAGATCCCGTTGCCAGTGCGGGTGGGCGATGTCGTGGATGCGGGCGCCGACGCGTCCGAAGCGGTTGTCGCCGCTCATCACGAACTCGGCTGCCATTTGCGCATGCTCGGCTTCGGCGCCGGCATGCGCACCGTCCTCGCAGTCGCAGGTCACGTCGAAGATGGGGCCGAGTTCCTGTTGCAGCGCGATTGCCTTGCGCATGAGCTTCTCGGAACCGGCGTAGTGATCGACCGCGGGGATGTCGGGTAGCGGCTTCTCGTCGGCGAAGAGCGCTTTGCGCGGGTCGATTCGGCTGTCGGGCTGGGACATGGTCACGGGCTTGCAGGCTTTAAACCGGAAAGGATATCAGCGGCGCACGCAACAAAAAAGCGCACGGCTTTGGCCGTGCGCTTTTGTCGGCTTGCTTGCCGGGCAGAATCAGGCGAGCAGGTCTTTCACGCCATCGCGCTCTTCGAGCAGTTCGTTGAGGGTCTTGGTCATGCATTGACGCGAGAAATCGTCGATTTCCAAGCCTTGAACGATCTTGTATTCACCGTTTTCGGTGGTCACCGGGAAGCCGTAGATGATGCCTTCGGGGATACCGTAGGAGCCGTCGGACGGAATGCCCATCGTGACCCATTCGCCGTTGGAGCCGAGCACCCAGTCGCGGATGTGGTCGATTGCGGCGTTCGCAGCCGAGGCGGCCGACGACAGGCCGCGCGCTTCGATGATCGCCGCGCCACGCTTGCCGACCGTCGGCAGGAACACGTCGCGGTTCCAGGCTTCGTCGTTGATGAGGTTCTTCACGCCGTCGCCGCTGGAGGTCACGAAGCGATAGTCGGCATACATCGTGGGCGAATGATTGCCCCACACGACCAGGCTCTTGAGGCTCGAGACCGGGCGGCCCGACTTGCTCGCGAGTTGCGACAGCGCACGGTTGTGATCGAGGCGCAGCATGCCGGTGAAGTTCTTGGCCGGGACGCGGCCGTACTTCTGGGCGATCTCCTTGGCGATGTAGGCGTTGGTGTTGCAGGGGTTGCCAACGACCAGCACCTTGCAGTCCGGGTGGGCATGCTGGCCGATGGCCGCGCCCTGGACCGTGAAGATCTTGGCGTTTTCGGTCAGCAGATCCTTGCGTTCCATGCCGGGGCCACGGGGGCGGGCGCCGACCAGGAGCGCGACCTGGGCATCCTTGAACGCCACGTTCGGATCGTCGGTTGCGATCATGCCGGCCAGCAGCGGGAACGCGCAGTCTTCGAGTTCCATCATCACGCCGCTCACGGCCTTCTGTGCCTGGGGCAGGTCGAGCAGTTGCAGGATGACCGGCTGATCCTTGCCCAGCATTTCACCACTGGCGATGCGGAACAGCAGGCTGTAACCGATTTGGCCGGCTGCGCCCGTTACGGCAACGCGAACAGGGGCTTTGCTCATATGAATACTCCCTCAAAAGCGACGTGTGACGTTAAATGAATGTTCTGGTGAGCGCCCGCGGCAGCGAAGCATCGACATGCCGAAACAAGGATTCGGGGCGCGAGAATCTTAGAAGCAAGTGAAGCTGGTGTCAAATCATGTCTTTTATCTTATATAAGACAAGAGACAACCGTTGGACGCTTTTGTTTTTTTATGCTGAAATAGCATGATGATCCAAGAATCGCCAACCTTCAGTCCACTCTACCGCCAGATCAAAGGCCTGATATTGCAGGCGCTCGAGGCGGGTGAGTGGCGTCCGGGGCAGGTCATCCCCAGCGAGCAGGAGTTGGCCGGCCGCTACAACGTCTCCCAGGGTACCGTGCGCAAGGCCATCGACGAGATGGCCGCGGACAATCTGCTGGTGCGCAAGCAGGGCAAGGGGACCTACGTCGCATCGCATAACGACCCGCGCGCGCTGTTCAGGTTCCTTCGCCTCGTGCCCATCGACGGCGACATCTCTTCCCCGGCCAGTGTACCCCTCGAATGCTGGCGTGCAAAGGCCGGGCCGGAGGCTGCGCGCATGCTCGACATCCGGCCCGGCGACCCGATCACGATCGTTCGCCGCTTGCTCAAGTTTTCGCACAAACCCGTGGTCATCGACGAGATCTATCTGCCCGGTGAGGTCTTCCAGGGGCTCACCCTGGAAGTGCTGCAATCCTGGAGCGGATCCCTGTACGGCCTGTTCGAATCGCGTTTCGGTCTGCGCATGATCCGCGCGCAAGAGAGCATCCGGGCGGTCGCGGCGGACCGTTCCGCCAGCGAGGTGCTGCGGGTGCCCGAGGGCAAGCCCTTGCTGTCGGTGGAGCGGGTGACCTATACATACGGCGACAAGCCGGTCGAGTGGCGGCGGGGGCTTTATCTGACCGACGAGCATTTTTATCTGAACGAATTGAGTTGATGGGCTATGTATCCATCTTCGGCGTCGGCTCTTCTTTATAATCGAGCGTTGGGTTGCAGTTGGGAGAAACGCGGTGTACGCGCCGCAACATGAGGGGTAAGTAAAAAATGTCGGAAGCCACAGTGCGCAAACAGCGTCCGAAGTTCCTGGCGCTGAACGAGATACGTTTGCCGTTGCCAGGTATCGTGTCCATTCTTCATCGCGTCAGCGGAGCAGGGTTGTTCCTGTTTCTGCCGTTCCTGTTGTATTTGTTCGATCGCAGCGTCGGTTCGCCGGAATCGTTCGCCGCGTACAAGAGCGTGGTCTCGAACCCGTTCATCAAGCTGATCCTGTTCGGCCTGTTGTGGGCTTACCTGCATCATTTCTGTGCGGGCATCCGCTTCCTGCTGCTGGACCTGCACAAGGGTCTGGAGCTTGAGGCGGCGCGCAAGAGCTCGCGCATCGTATTGATTGTCAGCATCGCGCTGACGCTCGTGATCGGGGTGAAACTATGGTGAAACGTATCGTCGTCGGCGCGCATTACGGTTTGCGCGACTGGATCGGGCAGCGGGCCACCGCGATCTTCATGGTGATCTACACCGTCATTTTCGCGCTGAACGCGTTGATGCTGCCGGAAATGTCGTATGAAGCCTGGTCGGGCATGTTTGCCGGCGGGTTCCTCGGCTTCCTGACCTTCCTGTTTTTCCTGGCCCTGTTTTACCACGCCTGGATCGGTGTGCGGGATATCTTCATGGACTACATCAAGCCGACCGGGATTCGCCTGGCCTTGCATGTGGTGGTTCTCTTTCTGCTCGTCGGCTACGCCGGCTGGGCGGCCCAGATTCTTTGGAGGCTTTGAGCGTGAGTGTAGTCAAGCGTACATTTGATGCAGTCATCGTCGGCGCCGGCGGCGCGGGTCTTCGCGCGGCATTGCAGTTGTCCGAAGCCGGCATGAAGACGGCCGTCCTCACCAAGGTGTTCCCGACCCGTTCGCATACCGTCGCGGCACAGGGCGGTGTTGCCGCGTCACTCGGCAATTCGACCGAAGACAACTGGCACTGGCACATGTACGACACCGTGAAAGGGTCGGACTGGCTGGGTGATCAGGACGCGATCGAGTTCATGTGTCGCAAGGCCAACGAGGTGGTGGTCGAGCTCGAACATTACGGCATGCCGTTCGATCGCACCGACAACGGCAAGATCTATCAGCGTCCGTTCGGCGGACACTCGCAAAACTATGGCCAGACCCCGGTGTCGCGTTCCTGTGCAGCTGCGGACCGTACCGGCCATGCGATGTTGCATGCGCTTTACCAGCGCAACGTGCGGGCGAACACCCAGTTCTTCGTCGAGTGGATGGCGCTCGACCTGATCCGCGATTCGGAGGGCAACGTCCTTGGCGTGACGGCGCTCGAGATGGAAACCGGCGAAATCTGCATCTTCCATTGCAAGGCCACGATCTTCGCGACTGGCGGTGCAGGGCGGATCTATCACAGCTCGACCAATGCCTTCATCAACACCGGCGACGGCGTCGGCATGGCTGCGCGTGCGGGGATTCCGCTCGAGGACATGGAGTTCTGGCAGTTCCATCCGACCGGTGTCGCCGGCGCCGGCGTGCTGATCACCGAAGGCGTGCGCGGCGAAGGCGGCATTCTGCGTAACGGCAGCGGCGAGCGCTTCATGGAGCGCTACGCGCCCAACCTCAAGGATCTGGCCTCGCGCGACGTGGTGTCGCGTGCAATGACCACCGAGATCAACGAGGGGCGCGGGTGCGGTCCCGACAAGGACTACGTCCTGCTCGACATCACCCACCTGGCGCCCGAGACGATCATGAAGCGCCTGCCGGGTATTCACGAGATCGCGATGCAGTTCGCGGGGGTGGACCCGATCAAGGAGCCGATCCCGGTCGTGCCGACCTGCCACTATCAGATGGGTGGCATCCCGACCAACTACAAGGGTCAGGTCGTCGTCCCCAAGGATGGCAACCCCAATGCGCCGGTCGCCGGTTTCTATGCCGCCGGCGAATGCGCGTGTGCGTCTGTGCATGGCGCCAACCGTCTTGGCACCAATTCTTTGCTCGATCTGCTGGTTTTCGGCAAGTCCGCCGGCGAAACCGTGGTCGAGGACTTCAACAGCGGCAATCTCAGCCTGCGCCCGCTGCCGTCCGACGCGGCCGACGTCTCGCTGGCGCGTTTGGCGCGCCTCGAGTCGCAGACCGGTGGCGAGAGCGTGTTCGACGTGGGTCTCGAGATGCGTCGTACCATGCAGAAGCATGCCGGCGTTTTCCGCTTCGATGCCTTGCTGAAGGAAGGCGTGGCCCGGATCAAGGAAGTGGCCGAGCGTGCCAAGACGACCGAGATCAAGGACAAGTCGAAGGTCTGGAACACCGCCCGGATCGAGGCGCTCGAACTCGACAACCTGATCGAGGTCGCCCGCGCGACGATCGTTTCGGCCGAAGCGCGCAAGGAGTCGCGTGGCGCCCATGTTCGCGACGATGCGCCCGACACGGCCGAGTTCCCGAACGGACGCAATGACGCCGAATGGCTCAAGCACACGCTCTGGTACAGCGAGGGCGACCGGCTCGACTACAAGCCGGTGAACCTCAAGCCGATGAACGAAGATACCAAGCCGATCGGGCTTGCCAAGCGTACGTACTGAGCGTGGGAGAAAACTGGAAATGAGTAAGCGCACCGTAAACTTCAAGATTTATCGTTACGATCCCGATCGTGACGAAAAGCCTTACATGCAGGATATCTCCATCGACCTCGAGCCTTCCGACAAGAAGTTGCTCGACGCGCTCGTAAGGCTCAAGTCGAAGGATGACAGCCTGTCGTTCCGCCGTTCGTGCCGTGAAGGCGTGTGCGGTTCGGATGCGATGAACATCAACGGCAAGAACGGGCTGGCCTGCCTGACCAGCCTCGACGGGCTGGACAACGTCGTGCTGCGGCCGCTGCCGGGCCTGCCGGTGATCCGGGATCTGGTCGTCGATATGACGCAGTTCTTCAAGCAGTATCATTCGATCAAGCCCTACCTCGTGAACAATGAGCCGGCTCCCGAACGTGAGCGCCTGCAGTCGCCGGAAGAGCGTGAAGAGCTCAATGGCCTGTACGAGTGCATCCTGTGCGCCTGCTGCTCGACTTCGTGCCCGTCGTTCTGGTGGAATCCGGACAAGTTCGTCGGTCCGGCGGGGCTGCTGGCGGCGTACCGGTTCATTGCCGACACCCGCGATCAGGCAACGACCGAGCGGCTGGACAATCTCGAGGATCCGTATCGCTTGTTCCGTTGCCATTCGATCATGAACTGTGTCGATGTCTGTCCGAAGGGTCTCAATCCGACCCGTGCGATCGGCAAGATCAAGGACATGATGGTGGCGAGAGCCGTATGATGATCAACAAGGGGCGCTTGCAGTGGCAGTGTCGTCGAGCGTTGCTCGAACTCGACCTTGTGTTCAAGCGCTTCCTTGAGAGGGATTTCGACCGGTTGGACGATGGCCAGCTGGTCGCACTCGAAGAGCTGCTCCGTCTCGAGGACCACGATCTGTGGGCCATCGTGAACGGAAGCAAGCCGTCCAGGAATGCCCGAGAGGGGGCGATCGTTGCCCTCCTGCGGGCGCCGTGAAGAAGCAGCAGCACCACAGCGCAGACAAAACAGGGATGTTTTATCGTTTACTCGGGCAAGTAAAAAGGGATGACCTATGAGCACTGAACGCACTGCAACTCTTACCGTTGACGGCAAGACCGTTGAATTTCCGGTGATGACCGGAACCCACGGCAATGACGTCATCGACATCCGTACGCTGGGTGCCAAGACCGGGCTTTTCACTTATGACTCGGGTTTTCTGTCCACGGCAAGCTGCAAGTCGGCCATCACCTACATCGACGGGGACGTTGGTGAGCTTCTCTATCGCGGTTATCCCATCGAGCAGCTTGCGGACAAGTGCAACTTCCTCGAGGTCGCCTACCTGCTGAAGAACGGCGAACTGCCCAACGCATCGCAAAAGTTCGAGTTCGAGCGCACGATCAAGAACCACACCATGGTTCACGATCAACTCACCCGCTTCTACAGCGGCTTCCGCCGCGATGCGCATCCGATGGCGATCATGGTCGGCGTGGTGGGCGCGCTGTCCGCCTTCTACCACGAAGCGCTGGATTTCTCCGATCAGGAACATCGCAACATCTCGATGAACCGCCTGATCGCCAAGCTGCCGACGATCGTCGCGATGGCCTACAAGTACAACACCGGCCAGCCCTTCATGTATCCACGCAACGACCTCGACTACACCGCCAACTTCATGCACATGATGTTCGGCACGCCGTGCGAGGAGTACAAGCCGAACCCGGTGCTGGTGCGCGCACTGGACGTGATCTTCACGCTGCACGCCGACCATGAGCAGAACGCCTCGACCTCCACGGTGCGCTTGGCGGGCTCGTCCGGCGCCAACCCGTTCGCATGCATCTCCGCCGGTATCGCGTGCCTGTGGGGGCCGGCCCATGGTGGCGCCAACGAGGCCTGCCTGAACATGCTCGAGGAGATCGGCGACGTGTCGCGCGTCGGCGAGTACATCAAGCGTGCCAAGGACAAGAACGACAGCTTCAAGCTGATGGGCTTCGGCCACCGGGTCTACAAGAACCGCGATCCGCGTGCGACGCTGATGGGCAAGGTGTGTTCCGAGGTCCTGGCTGAACTCGGACTCGAGAACGACCGCTTGTTCAAGCTCGCCAAGGAACTCGAGAAGATCGCGTTGGAAGATCCGTACTTCATCGAGAAGAAGCTCTATCCGAACGTCGATTTCTACTCGGGTATCGTGCAGAAGGCGCTGGGCATCCCGACTTCGATGTTCACCTGCATCTTCGCGCTCGCCCGCACGGTGGGCTGGATCACCCAGTGGGAAGAAATGATCACCGACCCGGAATACAAGATCGGCCGTCCGCGCCAGCTCTACGTCGGCGCGGCGCGGCGCGACGTGCCCGATTTGTCCGTGCGCAGCTGAAGAATGGTGGAGGAGGGTGGCGGAGAGCCTCGTAGCTGAGTGAAGCGGGATGATCGCCTGGCGGCGGTCATCCCTTTTTTGCGTCGGCGGGAGAGGTCAAGCCTTCGTTTTGCAGTAACAAGGTCATAGATAATAAGCTGATAGGTGGCATAGCCATGATGAAAGAACGCAGGTCATCGTCGCATTTGTTCGGTAGCAATGCGCCGTTTGTTGAAGAGTTGTATGAGAAGTACCTGGAGGATCCCGCCTCGGTTTCCGAGGAATGGCGCGAGTATTTCGACAATCTGCAGGCTCAGGCAGGCGCGGCGGTGCACGACGTAGCCCACAGCCCGGTCATCGAGTCGTTCGTGCAGCTGGCCAAGCAGGGCCGCGTGCGCACGGTGGCGGCGGGCGGCGACGATCAGCGCCAGGTGAGCGTGTTGCAGTTGATCAATGCCTACCGTTTCCTCGGCAACCGCTGGGCGAATCTCGACCCGCTCAAGCGGACCGAACGGCCGGAGATTTCCGAGCTCGAGCCCTCGCATTACGGCTTCACCGAAGCCGACCTGAACAAGACGTTCAACGTGGGTTCGTTCCACGCATTCTCGTCCGAGCGCGCGACCCTGCGCGAGATTCTCGAAGCGCTGCGGCAGACGTATTGCGGTTCGATCGGGTCCGAATACATGTACATGGCGGACATCGGCCAGAAGCGCTGGATCCAGCGCCGCCTGGAAAGCATTCGCGCGACGCCCAAGTTCTCGGTTGAAAGCAAGAAGCGCATCCTCGAGCGGGTAACCGCTGCCGAAACCCTGGAGCGCTACCTGCACACCAAGTACGTCGGCCAGAAGCGCTTCTCGCTCGAGGGGGGCGAGTCCACGATTGCGGCGATGGACGAGGTCATCCGTGTCGGCGGTGGTGCCGGGGCGCAGGAAATCGTGATCGGCATGGCGCACCGCGGACGCCTCAACGTGCTGGTCAATACCCTTGGCAAGTCGCCGGAGATGCTGTTTTCGGAGTTCGAGGGCAAGGCGCTGTCCGACCTGTCCGCAGGCGACGTGAAGTATCACATGGGCTTCTCGAGCGACGTCATGAGCCCGGGTGGTCCGGTCCATCTCACGCTGTCGTTCAACCCGTCGCACCTGGAGATCATCAACCCGGTGGTGGCCGGTTCGGTGTACGCTCGCCAGGTACGTCGTGGCGACGACGACAAGCGCCAGGTGCTGGGCGTGCTCGTGCATGGCGATGCCGCGGTCGCGGGTCAGGGCGTCAATCAGGAAATGCTCAACTTCTCGCAGACCCGTGGTTACGGTACCGGCGGCACGATCCACCTGGTGGTGAACAACCAGATCGGGTTCACGACCTCGGACCCGCGCGACTACCGTTCGTCGCTGTATTGCACCGACATCTTCAAGATGGTTGAAGCGCCGATCTTCCATGTAAACGGCGATGATCCCGAAGCGGTGGCGCTGGTGACCGCGCTCGCGGTCGAGTTCCGCAACGAGTTCAAGAAGGACGTGGTCGTCGACATCATCTGCTACCGCAAGCTCGGTCACAACGAGCAGGACGAGCCGATGGTCACCCAGCCGCTGATGTACAGCAAGATCACGAAGCATCCGGGTACGCGCAAGATCTATGCGGATCGCCTGGTGGCCGAGGGGACGCTGTCGGCGAATGAGCCCGACGATCTGATCAAGGAATATCGCGAGCACCTCGACCGCGGGGAACTGCTGTACAACCCGGTGCTTTCGGGGCACAGCAGCAAGTTCGCGGTCGACTGGTCGCCCTACGTCAAGCAGCCCTACACCGATGAAGCCGACACCGGCATTCCGGCGCAGGAAGTCGCCCGCTTGTCGGAACGCCTCACCACCCTGCCGGAAGGCTTCACGCTGCATTCGCGGGTCAAGAAGATCATCGAAGACCGCGCCGCGATGGGACGGGGCGAGTTGCAGTTCGACTGGGGCATGGGCGAAAACCTGGCGTATGCGAGCCTTGTCGCGCAGGGGTTCGGGATCCGGATTTCCGGCGAGGACGTCGGCCGGGGAACCTTCTTCCACCGGCACGCGGTGCTGCACGACCAGAAGCGCGAACGCTGGGATCATGGCACCCACATCCCGCTCAAGCACATCCAGGATGGGCAGGGCGCTTTCCATATCTACGATTCGGTGTTGTCCGAGGAGGCCGTGCTGGCGTTCGAGTACGGCTATTCGACCGCCGAACCCAACCAGCTGGTGGTGTGGGAGGCGCAGTTCGGCGACTTCGTAAACGGTGCCCAGGTGGTGCTCGATCAGTTCATCAGTTCGGGCGAGGCCAAGTGGGGCCGTCTGTGCGGCCTGACGCTGATGCTGCCGCATGGCTTCGAGGGCCAGGGGCCTGAGCACTCCTCCGCCCGTCTCGAGCGCTTGATGAACAATGCGGCCGAGCAGAACTGGCAGGTGTGCGTGCCCACCACGCCGGCACAGATCTTCCACCTCCTGCGTCGCCAGATGATCCGCAAGGTCAGGAAGCCGCTGGTGATCATCACCCCGAAGTCGCTGCTGCGTCACAAGGAAGCGATCTCGACGTTCGATGATCTCGCGAAGGGGCGTTTCCAGACCGTCATTCCGGAGGTCGAGAACCTCGATCCGAAGAAGGTCAAGCGCGTGGTGCTGTGCCAGGGCAAGATCTACTACGAACTGCTTGCCTATCGTCGCGAGAACAATATCAACGACACGGCGCTGATCCGTATCGAACAGCTGTATCCGTTCCCGGTCGATGCCTTCACGGCCGCCGTGGATCAGTTCCCGGGGGCGAAAGAGGTGGTGTGGGTCCAGGAAGAACCGCGCAACCAGGGCGCGTGGTACTGGCTGGCCTCGCGCCAGCATCTGGTCAACGTCCTGGGTTCGAAGCGTAGGCTGTTGCTGGTCAGCCGTCCCGCCGCCGCGTCGCCGGCCGTCGGCTACTATGCCAAGCACAACGCGCAGCAGAAGGAAATCATCGAAAACGCATTCGGTCCGATCGCGGACTGAATGAGCGCGCATAACTGATAATCAGGGGAGAGAAATACATGCTGATAGAAGTCAAAGTACCGCAATTGTCCGAGTCGGTTTCCGAAGCGACGCTGGCCACCTGGCACAAGAAGGAAGGTGATTCGGTTTCGCGCGATGAGAACCTCATCGACATCGAGACCGACAAGGTCGTGCTCGAAACGCCGGCTCCGGCCGATGGCGTGCTGGTCAAGATCATCAAGGTCAGCGGTGACACGGTCACGTCGGGCGAGTTGATCGCACAGATCGATACCGAAGCCAAGGCTGCCGCCGGCAAGGTCGAGCCGGTGCCCGAGATCACGCCGCCGCCGGCAAAAGCCGCACCGGCCGGTGCGGCCGCGGCCGCTGGTACCGCCAGCCCGGCTGCACGCAAGATCCTCGACGAGAAGGGCATCGCTGCGGCCGACGTGAGCGGCTCGGGCCGTGGTGGGCGTGTCACCAAGGAGGATGCCGTTGCGGCGACGCCGCGCGCGGCTGCCGCTGCACCGGCCGTCGTGTTGAGCGGCGACCGTCCCGAAGAGCGCGTACCGATGACCCGCCTGCGCGCCCGCATCGCCGAGCGTCTGCTGCAGTCGAAGAACGAGAACGCGATCCTCACGACCTTCAACGAGGTCAACATGGCGCCGGTGATGGCGCTGCGCAAGCAGTATGGGGACAAGTTCGAGAAGGCTCACGGTGTGCGCCTGGGCTTCATGGGCTTCTTCGTCAAGGCCGCGGTGGCGGCGTTGAAGCGCTTCCCGATTCTGAACGCGTCGGTCGACGGCAACGACATCGTCTATCACGGCTATATCGACATCGGTATCGCGGTCGGTTCGCCGCGCGGCCTGGTCGTTCCGATTCTGCGCGATGCCGACCAGATGTCGATCGCCGACATCGAGAAGAAGATCGCCGAGTTCGGCAACAAGGCCAAGGATGGCAAGCTGTCGATCGAAGAGTTGAGCGGCGGTACGTTCTCGATCTCGAATGGCGGTGTGTTCGGCTCGATGCTGTCGACCCCGATCATCAATCCGCCGCAATCGGCGATCCTGGGTATTCATGCGACCAAGGACCGTGCCGTGGTCGAGAATGGTCAGGTCGTGGTGCGCCCGATCAACTACCTGGCCATGTCCTACGATCACCGGATCATCGACGGCCGTGAGGCCGTGCTCGGATTGGTGACGATGAAGGAAGCGCTCGAAGATCCGGCCCGCCTGATCCTCGACGTCTGATAACGGGCCACGCGGCCGCGCCCCCCGTTCGGGTGCGGCCGCGTGGCTGCCTTCATCCTCGCAGGGAGTCCAAAGATGTCAAAAGAATTTGATGTACTCGTGATCGGCGGCGGTCCGGGCGGATACGTCGCCGCGATCCGTGCCGCCCAGCTCGGCTTCAAGACCGCGTGTTGCGAATCCAACCCGTATGCCGACCCCAAGGGCGAGCCGCGCCTTGGTGGGACCTGCCTCAACGTGGGTTGCATCCCGTCGAAGGCGCTGCTGCACACCTCGCACATGTTCGAGGAGGCCGGGCATGCGTTCGAGTCGCAGGGAATCGTCGTGAGCAAGCCCAAGATCGACGTCGACAAGATGGTCGCGCGCAAGAGCGGCATCGTCGATCAACTCACCGGCGGCATCAAGGGGCTGTTCAAGAAGAACAAGGTGACGCTGCTCAATGGCCATGGCAGTTTCGTCGCCAAGGTCGATGGCGGGTGGGAACTCAAGGTCGGTGACGAATCCGTAGTCGCCAAGCAGGTGATCGTCGCGACCGGCTCCAAGGCCCGCCACCTGCCCGGTATTCCTGTCGACAACAAGATCGTGTGCGATAACGTCGGCGCGCTCGACATCGATGCGGTGCCGAAGAAGCTGGCGGTGATCGGGGCCGGCGTGATCGGTCTCGAAATGGGCTCGGTATGGCGCCGCCTGGGCGCCGAAGTGATCGTGCTCGAGGCGATGCCGGATTTCCTGGCGGCGGCCGATGTCGATGTCGCCAAGGAGGCGCTCAAGGTCTTCACCAAGCAGGGCTTGTCGATCAACCTGAGCTGCAAGATCGGCGAGGTCAAGGCCGGCAAGAAGAGCGTATCGATCGCCTATACGGACAAGGACGGCGCCGAGCAGAAGCTCGAGGCGGACCGCCTGATCGTGTCGGTCGGGCGTATTCCGAATACCGATGGCCTGAACGCCGAAGCCGTCGGGCTCAAGCTCAACGAACGCGGCATGATCGAGGTGGACGCGCATTGCCGTACCAATCTGCCGGGCGTCTGGGCCGTGGGCGACGTGGTGCGCGGCCCGATGCTGGCCCACAAGGCGATGGAAGAGGCGGTGATGGTCGCCGAAATCATCGCTGGCCAGTCCGGGCACTGCAACTTCGATACGGTGCCGTGGGTGATCTATACCAGCCCCGAAATCGCCTGGGTCGGCAAGACCGAACAGGAACTCAAGCGCGACGGCGTAGCCTACCGCAGCGGCAAGATTCCGTTCATGGCCAACGGCCGGGCCTTGGGCATGGGAGAGCCGACCGGGTTCGTCAAGATGTTGGCGTGCGCGCAGACCGATCGCATCCTCGGCGTGCACATCATCGGCGCCAATGCATCCGAACTCGTCTCCGAGGCGGTCGTGGCGATGGAATTCGGTGCGGCGTCCGAGGATCTCGCGCGGATCTGCCATGCGCATCCCACCCTGTCCGAAGTCGTGCATGAGGCCGCCCTCGCGGTTGACAAGCGCCCGCTGCACTTCTGAGCGGTGAGGGACCTGCGCCCGTCGGGTCGCAGGCGACCCGTCATTAGCATTGCCGGTCGCCGCCGTGTGCCGAGAGCACAGGCGGCGATTTTCGATTGATCGCCGGCCGGTCCCGTGGCGACCGCCGTGTATCGCTTTGAGGTTCGACGCCCAACATGCCCCATCGCGTCCTGAATGTTTCCGAGAACGGGATGCTCGAAGCCTATGAGGCCGAGCTCAAGGCACGCGGTTTCAAGTCCGATCCGGCGCAGCGCGCCGCCGCGCAGCGCCTGCAGACGCTGTACCGCGAACTGATCGGATTCAAGGCCGCGCGCACGGGTACGCTGCGCAAGCTGTTTGCACGCCCGAGCATGCCCCGCAGTGTCTATTTCTGGGGCGGGGTCGGTCGTGGCAAGAGCTTTCTGATGGACTGCTTTTTCGACGCGGTGCCGTATCAGCGCAAGCGGCGGGTGCACTTTCATGCATTCATGCAGGAGGTGCAGAACGATCTCAAGAACAACAACCACGAGCCCGATCCGCTCCAGCGCGTGGCCGACCGCATCGCGCGTGACACCCGGTTGTTGTGTTTCGACGAATTTCATGTCTCCGACATCGCGGACGCGATGATCCTCGGGCGTTTGCTCGATGCCTTGTTCGCGCGCGGAACGATCTTCGTGATGACTTCGAACTATCCGCCGGAGGGTTTGTATCCCAACGGATTGCAGCGGATCAACTTCATTCCGACCATCGAGATGATGAAGCGCCGGTTCGACGTGGTCGAGATCGACCACGGTACCGACTACCGCCTGCGCACCATGGAGAAGATGGAAATCTTCCTGGTGCCCGATGATGAAGTGGCAACGCGCAAGATGCGCGAGGATTTCCGCCGTCTTGCGGCGACCGAACTGTCTGCCGGCACGATCGAGATTCTCGGACGCCAGATCCCTGTCATAGGCCAGGCGCCGGGTGTGATCTGGTTCGATTTCATGACGCTGTGCGCCGGCAACCGGTCGCAGAACGACTATCTCGAGATCGCGCGCGAACATCATACGGTCATGCTTTCCGGCGTGCCGAAAATGGATGCGACCCAGGCGTCGGAAGCGCGCCGGTTCACCTGGCTCATCGACGTGCTGTACGACCATCGGGTCAAGCTGATCATGAGCGCGGCGGTCGAATCCCACGACCTTTATACCGAAGGACACAATGCGCACGAGTTCGTGCGCACCGTGAGCCGCCTGATGGAGATGCGCACGCGCGACTATCTGGCCGAAGCGCACCGGGTGGGTTGAGTGGCGTGGACGCCGGATTGCTCGGTGGATGGTCTTGACCGAGGCTAGCGAACTCGAACACGCGTTCGGCGAACAAGGCGCACTCGCCGCCGCGGTACCCGGCTTTCGTCCGCGGGCGCAACAGCTCGAGATGGCGCGGCGCATTTACGACGCGATCCGGGCCAACCAGGTGTTGGTGGCGGAAGCCGGCACCGGCACCGGCAAGACCTTCGCCTATCTGGTGCCCGCATTGCTCGCAGGCGGCAAGGTCATCATCTCGACCGGCACCAAGACACTCCAGGATCAGCTCTTCAATCGCGATCTGCCGACGGTGCGGGCGGCGTTGAAGGTGCCGGTTTCGATCGCGCTGCTCAAGGGGCGCGCCAACTACGTCTGCCCTTATCACCTGGAGCGCAATGTGCGCGACGGCAGATTCGGCTCACCGCAGGACGCCGCCGATCTGCGCGCGATCGGCCGCTTTGCCCAGGTCAGCGCAAGCGGTGACAAGGCGGAATGCGACAGTGTCCGCGAAGATTCGCCCGCATGGGGTTTCGCGACCTCGACCCGTGACAACTGCCTGGGCCAGGAATGCCCGAACGTCAAGGACTGCTTCGTCATGGCCGCACGGCGCACCGCCATGGAATCCGATCTGGTGGTGGTGAACCATCACCTGTTCTTCGCTGACGTGATGCTGCGCGACGAAGGCATGGGCGAACTGCTACCCGCCTGCAACGCGGTCATATTCGACGAGGCGCACCAGTTGCCGGAGACGGCCAGTCTGTTCTTCGGTGAAACGACCTCGTCCGCCCAGGTGCTCGAACTCGCCCGTGACACCCGTTCCGAGACCCTGGCCGGTGCGCGCGATTGCCGCGCGCTGATTGACGCGACCCGCCTGATCGAAAAGGCCGCGCGCGACCTGCGCTTGGTATTCGGCGCCGATGCGGCCCGTTTTGGACATGCGCAGGTGCTCGAGAATGCGCATTTCGGCCCCGCGCTGGATGCACTCGATGGTGCGCTCGGGCAGTTCCACGAAATTCTCGCGACCCAGGCCGAACGCAGCGAGGGGCTCGCCAACTGTCTGCGCCGGACCGAGGAACTCACCGCCCGCGTAGCCCGCTGGCAGGCGCCGGACGGCCCCGAAATGATTCGCTGGGTCGAAGTCTTCTCGCAGTCGATCGCGCTCAACGCGACGCCGCTACATGTTTCGAGCGTATTCAAGCGTCAACTGGAGTCACAGCCGCGGGCCTGGATCTTCACCTCGGCCACGCTCGCGGTGGGGCGCGACTTCAGCCACTACTGCAACGAACTCGGACTGTCGTGGCTGGAGCCACCGCCGCATACCGAAGTCTGGGGCAGTCCCTTCGACTATGCCGCGCAGGCGATGCTTTATGCCCCGGCCGGGATGCCCGACCCCAATCATCCCGACTACGTCGATGCGGTTGCGCGCGCATGCGTGCCGCTGATAAGGGCCTCGCGCGGGCGGACGTTCGTGCTGTGCACCTCGCTGCGGGCGATGAAGCGCATCCATGCGCTGCTCGCGGATGGCCTCGCCGCCGCCGATGACGGGTTGCCTTTGCTGTTGCAGGGTGAGGGCTCACGCACCGAGTTGCTCGATCGCTTCAGGCGTCTGGGCAATGCGGTGCTGGTCGCGAGCCAGAGTTTCTGGGAAGGCGTCGATGTGCCCGGCGATGCCTTGTCGCTCGTGATCATCGACAAGCTGCCGTTCGCGCCGCCGGACGATCCGGTGCTGGCGGCGCGGGTCGAGCATCTGCAGCGCGCCGGACTCAACCCGTTCATGCACTACCAATTGCCCCGCACCGTGATCAACATGAAGCAGGGCGCGGGCAGGTTGATTCGCACCGAGCGTGACCGCGGGCTGCTCTGCATCTGCGATCCGCGCATGGTGGGCAAGCCCTACGGCAAGATCGTGTGGCGCAGCCTGCCCCCGATGCGGCGGACCCGGGTGGAGGCCGATGCGGTGATGTTTCTGGAGTCGCTCGCCGGCGGGAGTGCGGGGTGATCGCCGGCCTGGCAACGTCGCTGCGGCGGGCCCCGGCTGGCGTGGAGGACCGGGCCGGCTAGCCGCCCTTGCCGCCGATCTTGCGCTCCTCGCGCGCCACCGCCGACAGGTCACGCAGATACCAGGCCGCGTAGGCCAGCCCGGCCACGGCGACCAGCGCGGTGAAGACGAGGGTGGCGTCGAACGGCAGGCCGGCGGCGAGGTTGGTTGCCACCACGTATCCGAGGTAGAGCGCCGCGACCAGGCCGGCGAGGATGCGGGTAAGGGCGAAGATCTTGCGCTGGCGCAGCGTAGGTTGGGGCATGGCGGTGAACGGGTCGAATCGATGAGCGCGTAAGGATACGGTTTTTTGAGCCGTCCGTCCTCACTTCGGGCCGGACCGCCCGGCAACGACCGTGGCCGGGCGACGCGTAGCCTGCACCCCGCGGCCGGTTGCGGTATCCTTTGCGCTCAGAATTTTGGCCGCGTCGTCATCATGATCGTTTTCGGTATCGCTGGATGGTCGGGTTCGGGCAAGACCACATTGCTCGAAAAGCTGATTCCCGAACTCACTGCGCGGCGGCTCAGGGTTTCGGTCGTCAAGCATGCGCATCACGGCTTCGATCTGGATCGTCCGGGCAAGGATTCGTACCGGCATCGCGAGGCAGGTGCCACCCAGGTCCTGATGCTGTCGGGCCGGCGCTGGGTCTTGATGCACGAGTTGCGGGACGATCCGGAGCCGACGCTCGACGAGCAACTGCGCTTGCTGGCGCCGTGCGACGTGGTCCTGATCGAAGGGTTCAAGGCTGCGGCCGTACCCAAGGTCGAGGTTTTCAGGGTCGCGAACGGCAAGCCGCCGCTGTGGCCGGACAGCCCGCACGTCGTCGCGGTCGCGACCGCCGACGCCATCGAGGCCGCCGTGCCGATCCTGCCCCTCGACCATGCGGCGGCGATCGCCGATTTCATGCTTTCCCACCCCGGGACGAGGCGCTCACCATGAACGCGGACATGCTCTCATTCGACGAGGCGTTGGCGATACTGTTGGACAAGGCGAGGCCGATCGCCCAAACCGAGAGCGCCGATACGCTCGCCGCCAGCGGCCGGGTCCTGGCCCGGGAAGTGGTCTCTTCGATCACGGTGCCGGCGATCGATACCTCGGCCATGGATGGCTATGCGATCCGGGCCGGCGAGGTGCCGCTGCCGGGCACCTCGCTGCCGGTGACGCAGCGCATTCCCGCCGGTGTCATCGGGCACGCGCTTCAGGTCGGCAGTGCGGCGCGTATCTTCACCGGCGCGCCGCTGCCGCCGGGGGCCGACGCGGTGGTGATGCAGGAGTTGTGCGAAGCCGATGGCGACAGTGTCGTCATCAACCACCATCCGCGTGTCGGCGAGGCCGTTCGCAAGGCCGGATCGGAAGTCGCGCCCGGATCGCTGGTGTTGCCCCGCGGCGTGCGTCTCGGCGCGCCCGAGATCGGGCTGGCCGCGTCGGTGGGCGTGGCCCGGCTAGACGTCGTGCGGCGCATGCGGGTCGCCCTGTTTTCGACCGGGGACGAATTGATCATGCCGGGGGAGGCATTGCCGCCGGGGCGTGTGTATAACTCCAATCGCTTTCAACTGCGGGTTCTGCTCGAAAGCCTGGGGTGCGAGGTGAACGATTTCGGCATCGTGCCGGACCGGCTCGATGCCACCCGGGCCACCTTGTGCGCGGCGGCGCGGGGCAACGATCTGATCATCACCAGCGGTGGCGTATCGGTTGGCGAGGAAGACCATGTCAAGCCGGCGGTCGACGCCGAAGGGACGCTCGATGTATGGAAGATCGCAATGAAGCCGGGCAAGCCGCTGGCGTTCGGGCATGTCGGCGAATGCGCTTTCATCGGCTTGCCCGGTAACCCGGTGTCGAGTTTCGTGACCTTTCTGATGATGGTGCGGCCCCTGATTCTCGCGACCCAGGGCGCGGGCAAGGTCATGCCGCGGCGTCTGTCGCTGGTGGCGGATTTCGACTGGCCGCGGCCGGACGCCCGCCGGGAGTTTCTACGCGGCCGGATTGCGGACGAGGGCGGTGTGCAGTTGTACGACAAGCAGGGGTCGGCGGCGCTGTCGTCCATCGCCTGGGCCAACGGCCTGATCGATGTGCCCCCCGGCACGCCGGTCAGGCGTGGCGACGTGGTTCGTTTCATTTCCTACGCTGATCTGCTTTACTGAAATCATGACGATCAAGATTCTTTATTTCGCGGCGCTTCGCGACGCGCTGGGCACGGCGGGCGAGTCGCTGGCGTTGCCGCCCGGGGTGAACTCGGTGGGCGAGTTGCGGCGTTTTCTTGCCGGCCGGGGTGAGCCTTGGCAGGTGCTCGGAGCGGACCGCAACGTGCGCGCGGCGCGCAATCAGCGCATGGCCGACGCGGGCGAGTCCATTGCCGCTGGTGACGAGGTCGCGTTCTTCCCGCCGGTGACCGGGGGGTGACGATGTCGGTGAGCGTGCAGGCCGACGATTTCGACGTGGGGGCCGAGATCGCCAAGCTGAGCCGGGACGATCCGGACGTCGGCGCGGTGGCGTCCTTCGTCGGCCTGGTGCGGCGGGGCAATGACGGCGGTGCCGAGGTGACGGCGATGACGCTCGAGCACTATCCCGGCATGACCGAGCGCGCCTTGCAGGACATCGTGGCCGAAGCAGGCGGACGCTGGCAGTGCGACCACGTGCGGGTGATTCATCGCTTCGGCATGCTGCGGCCCGGCGATCGAATCGTGTTCGTCGGCGTTGCCAGCAGACATCGGGGCGACGCGTTCGCGGCCTGCGAATTCATCATGGATTTCCTGAAGACCCGGGCGCCCTTCTGGAAACGCGAGGAGACCACGGCGGGCGCGCGCTGGGTCGAGGCGCGCGATAGCGACGATACCGCGGCGTTGCGCTGGGACGCCGCGCCGCACCGCGCCGCGGAACCACCGATGGGTTGAGGCTGACGGCTTTCGTCGAGGCCGTTCTGCTCAAAAAAAAACGGCGCCCAAGGCGCCGTTTTCGCAGGTCGGAGCCGAAGTTACTTCTTGCCCTTGGTCGCCTGGTTGAACATCTGAAACGCTTCGGTCGAAGCGCGGGTCATCTGTTCGAAGGCCGAGCGGGTGGTATCCATGGCGGTCTGGATCGCGCTCATGGAGTTCTGGTCGGAGATCGGCATGCCCTTGAACATCTTTTGCATGGCTTCGAAAATGTCCTGACCGCCGCTGCTCAATTGCTCGCTGACCAGCTTGCCGACTTCGGTCTGGGTGCGGCTGGTGAGCTCGGCGATTTCGCGCGCGCAGGCGAGCATCTTCTCGGTCGAGCTTTGGGCGAACTGGGTACGCAGTTCCATGACGGCTTGCGGGTCCTTGGCCGCGCTGAGGGCCTTGGCGTTGTTCACGCCGTCTTCGAACAGGCTTTTCGCCGTCGCGACCTGGAGTTCCATCAGGCGTTGCGAGTTTTCGATCGACATCTGCGCAAGACGCATCGCCGCTTCGAGATTCTTTTTCTGGAGTTCGTTGTACTGATCTGCTTTGGTCGCCATGATTCTTCCTCCCATGAGCGTTGTTATCGAGTTGTGAGTGAGGTCTGTGTTTTGGCCACGGTCGGGCTGCCACTTTCGACAACCCGGGTGTTTGATCCCCGTCACGGCTTTTAAAGTAACACAAAAGTTTGTCGGTCGATTGCTTTGTCGCACCGACACCATCTTGATTCGCAAAGTTTGTTGCACTGCAACAACAATCCTTCGATCCGGGTCCGAAATGGCCGCTTGGAGATGATCGCGGGCGCTTGAATTCGTACGCCGCGCCCCCACCTCCGATGGCAGACTCCAATTCGGGAAAAGGACTGCGTGCCATGCGATTCGACAAGCTCACAACCAAGTTCCAACAAGCCCTCGCCGATGCCCAGAGCATTGCGGTCGGCGGCGACAATTCATCCATCGAAGCGGCTCACTTGCTTGCGGCGTTGCTCGATCAGGACGACGGCGGCACGGTTTCGCTGCTGCAGCGCGCGGGAGTCAACGTCCCGCCGCTCAAGACCGGCCTCAAGGCGCTGATCGAACGTCTGCCCAAGGTGCACGGGCAGGGGGGCGAGGTACAGGTCGGGCGCGATCTGTCCAATCTCCTCAACCTCACCGACAAGGCTGCGCAGAAGCGCGGCGACCAGTTCATTGCGAGTGAGATGTTTCTGCTCGCCTTGTGCGACGACAAGGGTGATACCGGCCGTTTGCTCAAGCAGCACGGCCTGGTGCGCAACGCCCTCGAGGCCGCGATAGATGCGGTGCGGGGCGGCCAATCGGTCGGATCGCAAGAGGCCGAGGGCCAGCGCGAAGCCCTGAGCAAATACTGCATGGACCTGACCGAGCGCGCGCGCCTGGGCAAGCTCGATCCGGTGATCGGCCGCGACGACGAGATCCGGCGGGCGGTGCAGATCCTGCAGCGGCGAACCAAGAACAACCCGGTGCTGATCGGCGAGCCGGGCGTGGGCAAGACGGCGATCGTCGAAGGCCTGGCGCAGCGCATCGTCAATGGCGAAGTACCCGAAACCCTGAAGGGCAAGAAGGTGTTGTCGCTCGACATGGCGGCGCTGCTGGCCGGTGCCAAGTATCGGGGCGAGTTCGAGGAGCGGCTCAAGGCCGTCCTCAAGGAGATCTCGCACGACGAAGGCCGCATCATCCTGTTCATCGACGAGTTGCATACCATGGTCGGCGCGGGCAAGGCCGAAGGGGCGATGGACGCCGGCAACATGCTCAAGCCGGCGCTCGCGCGCGGCGAACTGCATTGCATCGGCGCCACCACGCTCGATGAGTATCGCAAGTACATCGAGAAGGATGCGGCGCTGGAGCGGCGCTTCCAGAAAGTGCAGGTCGACGAGCCGTCGGTCGAGGCCACCATCGCGATCCTGCGCGGGCTGCAGGAGAAGTACGAAATCCACCACAGCGTCGAGATCACCGATCCGGCGATCGTGGCCGCGGCGGAGTTGTCGCACCGCTACATCACCGACCGCTTCCTACCCGACAAGGCCATCGATCTCATCGACGAGGCCGCGGCCCGGATCAAGATGGAGATCGACTCCAAGCCCGAGGTCATGGACAAGCTCGACCGGCGCATGATCCAGCTCAAGATCGAACGCGAGGCGGTCAAGAAGGAGAAGGACGAGGCTTCGCAGAAGCGCCTGGAACTGATCGAGGCGGAGCTCGCCAAACTGCAACGCGAGTACAACGACCTCGAGGAAGTGTGGAAGGCCGAGAAGGCCAAGGCCCAGGGCTCGGCCCACATCAAGGAAGAGATCGACAATCTGCGGGCGCAGATGGCCGACTTCCAGCGCAAGGGTCAGCTCGACAAGGTGGCGGAGCTGCAATACGGCAGGCTGCCGCAGCTCGAGTCGCAGTTGCATGCGGCGGAGCAGGTCGGTGACAGCCAGCCCAACAAGTTGCTGAGAACCCAGGTCGGCATCGAGGAGATCGCCGAGGTGGTGTCGCGCGCGACCGGCATTCCGGTCGCGAAGATGATGCAGGGCGAACGCGAGAAGCTCCTCAAGATGGAGGAGCGTCTGCACGCGCGCGTGGTCGGGCAGGACGAGGCGGTACGCCTGGTGGCCGATGCGATCCGTCGTTCACGCGCCGGTTTGTCGGACGAGAACCGCCCCTATGGCTCCTTCCTGTTCCTCGGGCCCACCGGCGTCGGCAAGACCGAGCTCTGCAAGGCCTTGGCCGAGTTCCTGTTCGATTCCCAGGATCACCTGGTGCGCATCGACATGAGCGAGTTCATGGAGAAGCACTCGGTGGCGCGCTTGATCGGGGCGCCCCCGGGCTATGTCGGCTACGAGGAAGGGGGCTACCTGACCGAGCAGGTCAGGCGCAAGCCCTATAGCGTCATCCTGTTCGACGAGGTGGAGAAGGCCCACCCGGACGTCTTCAACGTGTTGCTGCAGGTGTTGGACGATGGCCGGATGACCGATGGCCAGGGCAGAACGGTGGATTTCAAGAATACCGTGATCGTGATGACCTCGAACCTCGGCAGCCAGATGATCCAGCAGATGGCCGGCAACGACTACGGGGTGGTCAAGCTGGCGGTGATGGCAGAGGTGAAGACCTTCTTCCGTCCGGAGTTCATCAACCGCATCGACGAGGTCGTGGTCTTCCACGCGCTCGACGAGAAGCATATCGCACGCATCGCCGCGATCCAGCTGCGCTACCTCGACCAGCGTCTGGCGCGGCTCGGCATGTCGATGGAGGTTGGCGATGACGCGCTGAACGAGCTGGCCACCGCGGGTTTCGATCCGGTTTACGGGGCTCGCCCGCTCAAGCGTGCGATCCAGGAGCGGATCGAGAATCCGCTTGCGAAGGCGATCCTGGAAGGGCAGTTCGCGGCCAAGGACCGGATCGTGGTGAGCGTCGACAAGGGACGGATCGTGTTCGCGCGCGCCCGTTGATGCGCTCCCGGGTTTCGCCCGGATGCCGGCTGAAGCCCAGGCTCGCGCGCCGGGCTTCAGCCGCCTTGACCGGGTACTCGCGCCGAAAGGTCGAGGTCCAGCGCGCGCGCCGGCATGGGACGGGCGAACAGGTAACCCTGCATCAGGGTGCAGCCACGCTCGACCAGATAGGCGCACTGTTCTTCGGTCTCGACTCCCTCCGCCACGACTTCCATGCCCAGATCGCGGGCCATCGAGATCGCGGCGGAGGCGATGGCCGCATCTTCGGCATCGCCGGGCAGGTCGCGAACGAACGACTTGTCGAGCTTCAGGCGGGTAATGGGTAGTCGCTTGAGGTAGGCAAGACTCGAGTAGCCGGTGCCGAAATCGTCCAGGGCGAGCTTCACGCCCATGCGCACCAACTGGTTGAGGCGATCGAACAATTCGTCGCCCGGTTGCATCAGCGCGCTCTCGGTGATTTCGAGCTCGATCATGCCGGGGGTCGCGCCGGTTTCGAGCAGGAGGTCGCGAACGCGATCGACGAAGTCGGGTTTGCGAAACTGGAGTGCCGAGATGTTGACCGCGACCACCAGGTTCGAATGTCCCATGCTCGACCAGGATGCCTGCTGGCGGAACGCTTCCGCCATCACCCAGGCGCCGAGGGACGCGATGAGCCCGCAGTTCTCCGCGATCGGGATGAAGCGGTCCGGAGGCACCGAGCCCATTTCGGGATGCTGCCAGCGCAGCAGGGCTTCGACCCCCGGCATTCCGCGGCTGGTGGTGTCGATCTGCGGCTGATAGTGGAGCTCCAGTTCGTTGCGTTCGAGCGCGCGCCGCAATCCGCTTTCGATCATCAGGCGGTCGAGTGCGCGAACGTTCATCTCCGGCACGAAATCCTGGTAGTTGTTGCGCCCGCCGTCCTTGGCGCTGTACATGGCAATGTCGGCGTGTTTGAGCAGCGTGTCGACGTCGCTGCCGTCGGCGGGGTATTGGGCGATGCCGATACTGACCGAAAGGTTCAGTTCGTGCTGATCGATCACGACGCTTTCGGCCAGCACTGCCAGCATCTTCCGGGCGACGGTGGCGGCATCGCCGGCTTCGTTGAGCCGTGTCAGCAGCGCGACGAACTCGTCGCCCCCCAGCCGCGCGAGCATGTCGTTCTCGCGCAGGCAGCGGGCGAGGCGGGTCGCGACGATGGCGAGCAGGCGGTCGCCGCTCGAATGGCCGAGCGAATCGTTGACCGTCTTGAACTGGTCGAGGTCCAGGAACAGGACCGCGAGCTTGTCGTCATGACGTTGTGCGACCTTGAGCGCCGTGCGGGCCTGGCGCATCCACAGGCTGCGGTTGGGCAGGCCGGTCAGCGCGTCGTAGAGCGCGAGCTGGGTGATGTCCTGCTCCGCCCGGCGCGCAGCGCTGACGTCCTGCGCCGTGGCGTGGATGCGTTCCAGTATGCCTTCGTGCCATTCGCCCTCGATCAGGATGTGCATGATGCGGGGCGGATGATCGGTGGTTCGGCAGTCGCAGCCGCGTGGCGGCTGTCCGGCGCCGACGCTGGCTATCGCGTCCGTCAGCAGGTGTCGGTCATCGGCCAGGAACAGGTCGAGCAGGCCGGTGAGCGACTGGGCATCGTCGTCCCGCAATGAAAGCAGCGCCCGCAGGCCGTCCGAGCAACTGACGCGGCCGGAGCCGGGCTCGATTTCCCAACTGCCCATTTTCGCGAGATTCTGGGCACGGCCGAGTGTGCGTTTCTGCTTGAGCAGGTCGCGGGTCGTGGCGGCGAGTTCGGCGGTGCGCTTGTCGACCAGTTCCTGGATGCGCCGTGTGTTGCCGGTCGTGATCAGCAGGAACGCGGCAAGAATGGCGGCCGCGAACAGGCCGATCACGATCGACAGCCAGCCTGCCCATGACTGGCGTTCGGTGGCGAAGTCGGGCAAGGCTCGCAACCGGACCTCCCAATTGCGGGTCGCGAACTCGATCGGACGGGTGAGCGCCAACCGTACGTCGATCCACCCAGGCTGCTCGCATCCGGGGGCGCCGGATATTCGCGCGGGTCCGCCGGTCGCCCCCGTATCGATCAGACATGGCTCGATCCGGATGTCGGCGTGCTGGGCGAAAGTGCGCTCGAGCACGTCGTCCATCCGAAAGGCATTGCTCACGATGCCGATCAGACTCGTCGCCGTTCCATTGCGGACCACCCCGTGATAGATGACCACGCCGAGTTGCTGCGCCTGGTCCTGCGTGAGCCTGAACGGTTCGGTCGCTACCGGCACGCCGCGCTCGCGGGCGAGGCGAATCGCATTCGCGCTGCGCTCGATCGACAAGGGGTCGAGGCCGAGCACGACCCGATTCGCTGCGAGGGGTTCGACGTACAGGATCGGGAAATGCTCGGTTTGAACGGCTGCGGGCGCGGTTCGGGTCGGGCTGCTTTCGTCGCGATCGGTGATGCGGTAGGGCGCGCGCAGCTCGGCACTGGCCCGCAGTTCGAACGCCTCGCGCTGCGCCTGGGCGACCAATGGATTCCAGGTGAAATTGAGCAAGCCGTCATGGCGCGCCAAAATCGGACTCACGAACCTGCGGAAATCCTCGCGGGTGAAACTGGTGCTGAGCGCGGCGAAGCGTTCGGTTGCGAGCAGCATTTCGACCTGCGCGCTCAGACGTTTGTCGAGAAGGCTGGCGAGGCCCTCGGCTTCGCGGTTGAATTGCCCATGCAGGCGTGCTTCGTCGCCGGCGCGAATGGCGGAAAACACCAGTACCGTCAGCAGGCAGGCGGCCACCAGCGGGATCGTGATCGCGATCCGGCGCGGCCGCCAGACCTCGCGAGGTCTGCCCAGGAACACGAACATCAGCGGCGTGGCCAGAAGAATGCCGAGGGTGTCGCCGAGCCACCAATGCATCCAGCTGTAGACCCATTCGCCAGCGGGAATCACGCCAAGCGTCACGAGCGCCGGGACCGACAGGGTGGGGTTGATGAGGGCGCTGACCGGGGCAAGCACGAAAAGCAGCAACATGATGCTGCGCGGCGTGTCCAGGGCGCTTGGAAAGCCGATCAAGCTGCGGGCGAGGGTCGCCCCGATCATCGCCTGGGCGACGGCCCCGAAGGGTGGCAGCAGGGCCGCCAGGGGGTTGTCGGCCAGACCCGACTGATGCCCGGCGAGAAGCTGAACCAGCAATGAGCCTGCGTAGATGCCGGGCCACACGCCGTTGCCGAATATCAGCAGGGCCGCGAGCGCGACGCCCGCGGACGGAAACACCACGGATACGTAGTCGGGTGGAACCGTCGCCTGGAGCGATGCCCAGCCGCTCAGCGCGTAGCCGATGGCCAGTACGGTCGAGGTCAGCAGTTGGGCGCGCATGGCGCATTATACGGATTTTGCCGATGGCCTCAGGTCGGCGGCCGGCACCCGAAACCGGCAAAATCACGGGCCGGGGTGGCCTGGGATGCGCCGGGATGCCATAATCCGGCCCCTTGGTGCGCGGATCCGCTCCGCGCACTCATTGTCCAGACAAGCACGGAAAATCAAGATGTTCGACGCGGTTCGAAAAAACAAGCGCATTTCACAGCTCATCCTCGCGATAATCATCGTGCCGTTTGCGTTCTTCGGCATGGATGCCTATTTCAGCGACGCGCCGGGCGGGGCCGAAGTCGCCAAGGTGGATGGCGTGCCGATCAGCATGATGCAGTTCGACCAGGCGCTGCGTGAGCAACAAGACCGGATGCGCGAGGCCGCCGGAGGGCAGATCGATCGCGCGCTGTTCGAAACAGAGGCCTTCCGGCGATCGGTCCTCGAGAACCTGATCAATCAGCGCCTGCTCGCCAACTATGCGGCCGACAGCCGCCTGGTCGTCACCGCGGAGCAGTTGCAGGAGGTGATCGGTTCTATGGCGCCGTTCCAGGAGAACGGCCAGTTCTCGCTGTCGCGCTACGAGGCCTTGCTGCGCAGCCAGGGCATGTCGCCGGCGATGTTCGAGAGCCAGCTTGCCCAAGACCTGCGTGTCCAACAGATCGCCCGCTCGGTTGCCGAAGGGGCGATCGTCGGTCATGCGAGTGCGAAGCAGTTCCTGACCGCCCAGCTCGAGGAGCGGGTCGTACGCGAGATACGCCTGCCGGCTCGAGACTTCGAGGCCGGGGCGACCGTCGACGACGCTGCGATCAAGGCCTATTACGACGCCAACGCGGCCAGCTTCGAGCGCCCGGCCAGGGTCAAGACCGAGTACCTGGTACTCGACGAAGCCACGGTCGCCGCGCGGGCGGCGGTTTCGGACGAGGCGGTGGAGCAGTTCTATGCCGCTAACGCCGATCGCTTCGGCCAGCCCGAAGAACGGCGTGCCCGACACATCCTGTTGTTGCTCGACGCGGACGCGAACGCGGAGCAGACCAAAACGGTCGGCGACAAGGCTGCCGCCTTGCTGGCACGCTTGCGCGAGGATCCTTCGCAGTTCGAGGCGCTGGCGCGCGCCGAGTCGCAGGATCAGGGGTCGGCGAACAACGGCGGCGACCTCGGTTTCTTCGCGCGCGGCGCGATGGTCGCGCCGTTCGAAGAGGCGGTGTTCTCGCTGCAGCCCGAGCAGATCAGCGATGTCGTTCGCTCGGATTTCGGTTTCCACATCATTCAGCTCACCGCGATCAAACCGACCACCGTGCGGCCGCTCGATCAGGTGCGTGGCGAGATCGTCGCCGAACTCGCGCGCCAGGAGGCGAGTCGGCAGTTTGCGGCCAAGGCCGAACTCTTCGCGAATACGGTGTATGAACAGGCCGACAGCCTGCAGCCGGCGGCCGAGGCGCTCGGGCTCGAGATCCGGACGTCGGACTGGATCAGCCGCGACGGCGGAGAGATCGGCGGCTTTCGTAACGATCGCCTGACCAACGCGTTGTTCTCGGAAGATGTGCTGACCAAACGCCATAACACCGAGGCGGTCGAGGTCGCGCGCGGCACGCTGGTCGCGGCGCGCGTGGTGGCGTTCGAGGAGGCGCAGCGCCTCGCGTTCGACGTGGTGAAGGACGAGATCGCGACACGCCTGCGCGCGGAAGCGGCGCAAGGACTCGCCCGGGAAAGCGGCGAAGCCTTGCTTGCGCAGGTGCGCAACGGGAATGCACCCACTCAGACCTGGAGCGAGCCGCGCACCCTGACCCGCGCCGAGCCCGATCGCGCCGCGGTGCAGGCAGTCTTCGGCGTGCCGTCGACCACGGTTCCGACCCATGTGGGCGTGGCGACTGCGGATGGCGGCTTTGCAGTGTTCCAGGTCGAGAGCGTCAAGCGCCCGGAGTTGGCCGCGGACGATCCGCGGGTGCAGGCTTTGGCGCGCGATTATCAGCGCCTTGCCGGGCAGCGCGAGTTCCTGGCCTTTCTGGATGCCCTGAGGGATCGCCACAAGGTCGAGATCCGGGCGGCGGCGCTGCGTAGCGAACCGAGCCAGTAAGGCCGGCACGGCACTTTGGCACAGACGAATCGGGGCTCGCTTGACGAGCCCCGATTCGTGGAAGACTGCGGACCGGCTTGGTCCGATCTAGCGATGTCAGCCTTGGTCAGAGTTGCCCAGCGCCGTGGTGTTGAAGCCGGCGTCGACATACATGATCTCGCCGGTCACCCCGCTGGCCAGGTCCGAGCTCAGGAAGGCGGCCGCATTGCCGACTTCGTCGATCGTGACGTTGCGGCGCAAGGGCGCATTGTGTTCGTTGAAGGCCAGAAGCTTGCCGAAACTGCCGATGCCGGCCGCCGCGAGCGTCTTGATCGGACCGGCGGAAATGCCGTTGACCCGGGTGCCCTCGGGCCCCAGACAGACCGCGAGATAGCGCACCGAGGCCTCGAGGCTGGCCTTGGCGAGCCCCATGATGTTGTAGTTCGGCATCGTGCGCACGGCCCCGAGATAGGTGAGCGTGAGCAGCGAGCCGTTGCGCCCCTTCATCATCGGGCGCGCGGCCTTGGCCAGCAGCGGAAAGCTGGCCGCGCTGATGTCATGCGAAACCCTGAAGGCCTCGCGGGTGAAGCCATCGAGAAAATCGCCCTCGAGCGCCTCGGTCGGCGCGAACGCGATCGAGTGTACCAGCACGTCGAGGCCGTCCCAGTGGGCCGCAAGGGCGGCGAAGAGTGCTTCGATGTCCTGGTCGTCCTGAACATCACAGGGCAGCACGAGCTCAGTGTCGAAATCGGCGGCGAGCTTGGTCACCCGGTCCTTGAACCGATCGTTCTGGTAGGTGAAGGCGAGTTGCGCGCCTTCGCGCTGCATTGCCTTCGCGATGCCGTATGCGATCGATCGGTTGCTGAGAAGCCCGGTGATCAGAACCCGTTTGCCGGCAAGAAAGCCCATTTTGTATCTGACTCCATCATTTTTTTGCGATGTCGATGCGGCGATTATAGCCGATGCTCACCGAACTGAATTTTGACCGGCGCCTGGCGCTGCGTCCGCGTCGAAGTGCGTTGCGGGTAGAATCCGCCCCATGTCAGATGCGTTCCGATTCTTCCCGATGGCTGTTTTCGCGCGCGCGCGGACCCACCGCGCCGGCGGCGCGCGGTAACGGTATGCAGCGCGTGACCCTTGCACGTGCGGGTATTCTCTTCGGGCACGGTTGCACGCGTGCCCTGCTGAGGCTGGTTGGTGCCAACCTACTGTGTTTCGTGCTGCTGTTCGTTCTCTATCCGGGCGGGGCGGTGGTGGCGGAGCATGCGGCGGACCCCGAAGCGGCCGGCGTGCATGCCTCGGGCGTGCCCGCACATCCGGCAGTGCCCACTGCGGTGTTGTTCAACATGTCGGCGACGGGCATCGGACATCTCACCGAGACGCTGTTCTTCGACCGGAGCGTGCGCGTTCTGGGCGGGGATTTCGGGGTGGATGTACGGGGGCGCCGGATCGCCGATGAAGTCGCCGGGCGGATCGGGCCGTCGGCAGCCTTGGTCGGCGTTCCGGCCTTGTTGTTCGTCCTGGCAGCCGCATTGACCGGACTCGGTTTCGTCCTGATCGCGGCGCGTCGAAGCGCGGGCGGCCATGCGATCGGGGTGCTCGTGGTGGTGGCCGGCGTTCTGATTTTTGCGGGCGAGCACGGGCTGGCGCGTTTGTTCGATTACCTGCAGGCGAGCGGATTCGGGCCGGGTCGGCTGGCCGATGACGGTGGTCGGCTCCTCGTCGTGGCGGCGGTGCTCGTCGGCCTGGCGGTGGCGCTGTGGTGGCGCGAGGTGGGGCTGATGCCGGCGCTGGCCGACGCACCGGCGCGTGCGGCGCGCGCCCGCGGTCTGCCGGAATGGGCGGTCTGCCTGAATCACGGTGCCGTTTGTGCGCTACCGGCGCTGCGCACGCCGGCGTTTGGCTCGATCGGCTTCTTGTTTTTGCTGAGCCTGGTGCTGGAAACCGTGTTCGAGGTGCCGGGTCTTGGTCGCTATGCGGTCGAGGCGTTTCACGCGGGTGACGCCATTGCATTGCATTCGGTGGTCTTGCTGGGTGTGTTCCTGCATAGCGTGGGGCTGGGTCTCGTCTGGATGGCGTTCGCCCGTTTCGAGGCGCCGAGGTCGCGTTGATGTCGCTTTCCGATGCGTTTTATGTCGGGCTGTGCGTGTTCATCGCCGTCGTGTCGCTGCGGGTGCTGCGCTCGGGCCCCGAACGTGCAGCCTGGCGGCGGGTTGTCGGCAGCGTGAGTGGTCTGGGATCGATGTCGCTGCTGGCGGTCTTTCTCTTGATCGGCCTGGCCGACAGCGTGCACCTGGCCCAGACGGCGGGGAGCGGGCAGGGCGCGAGCATTCTGGACGAGCTGCTGCGATTCGTGAGCGACCGGGGTGATCCGTCCACCAATCCGGTTGCCGCGATCATGCTCGAACAGTCGTTCAAGGGGGTGCGCAGTGCCTGGCTGGTTGGGCTAGCCGGTTTGGTCGCGTGGTTGCCATTGACGATTCTTGCGGGGGTTTACGCGGGGTTGGCCGGTGGCTTGCCTGGGCGGGGGGGGGCCGCAGCATGTGCTGTATTCGATGCGATTCCAACCGTATTGCTGCTGGTCGTGCTGGTGTTCGTCGCGCAGCCGCTGATCGCGGTGGTGGCGGAACATTTTCCGGGGCCGACCAGCGCGAGCGAGGCGCGCCTGCTCGTGATCTGCGCCATCCTGGGGTTCGTGCGCACGCCTGCGCTGTGTCGCCAGGTGCAGGCGCGCACGGCCCGCTTCATGGCTTCGGATGCGGTGGCCGCTGCGCGCTGCGTGGGCGTGTCGGATGCGCAGTTGGTGCGCACGCGCTTGTTGCCGGAGATCGTGGCGCTCGCGCTGATGGCACTGGCGACGGCGTTTCCGGTGCTGATCCTGGTCGAGGCGTTGTTGTCTTATCTCGGTATGGGCTTGGATCCGGTCACCCGCAGCCTGGGCACCGTGCTGAGCGATGCGCTCGCGCTTGCCGCGACCGAACCGGGCGGCGGCGACGTGCTGCTGGCCGCGTTGGTACCCCTGGGCCTGATGGTGGCGGCCGCGAGCCTGTTTGCGTTTTCGGTGCATGCGGCCTTTGGCCGGGCGCGGCGTTGAGGCCGTGCCGGAGGAGCCGAACCATGGGCGGACCCGGTGTTCCAAGTTTGTTGTAAGCGCTGTGGTGCGCCCGTCGCGGGCGCATCGACGAAACCTACCGAGATTTCCGCATGACCATGAAACCACTGCGCTTCGATAACCGCTTCGTGCGCGAACTGCCGGCCGATCCGAGTGATGCCGTGCGGGTCAGGCAGGTGCATGGAGCCTGTTTCGCCCATGTGCGGCCGACGCCGGTCAGGGCGCCGGCGCTGCTGGCGTGGTCGCCGGAGGTGGCGCAGCTGCTCGATCTGACGCGCGAGGACGTGTTGTGCGCCGATTTTGCCAAGGTGTTCGGCGGCAATGCGCTGATGCCCGGAATGGCGCCGTATGCGGCCTGCTATGGCGGACACCAGTTCGGTAACTGGGCCGGGCAACTGGGCGATGGCCGCGCGATCACCCTGGGCGAGACGGTGAACGCGCGCGGCGAGCGTTGGGAGCTGCAGTTGAAGGGGGCCGGGCCGACGCCGTTTTCGCGCAGCGCCGACGGCCGTGCGGTGCTGCGCTCATCGGTACGCGAATTCCTGTGCAGCGAGGCGATGCATCATCTCGGCGTGCCGACCACGCGCGCGCTCAGCCTCGTGACCACGGGCGAAGAGGTCGTGCGTGACATGTTCTACGACGGGCGTCCGCGTGCCGAGCCGGGTGCGGTGGTGTGCCGCGTGGCGCCGTCCTTCATCCGCTTCGGCAATTTCGAGCTATTGAGTGCGAGGGGCGATCTGCCGCTCCTCGAGAAGCTGGTGGATTTCACTATCGCGCGGGACTTCCCGGAGCTCGACGGCGACGTGCCTTCGCGCCGCACGGCCTGGTTTGTGCAGGTGTGCGAGCGCACCGCCTGCCTTCTGGCGCACTGGATGCGGGTGGGGTTCGTGCATGGCGTGATGAATACCGACAACATGTCGATCCTGGGGCTCACGATCGACTACGGGCCGTATGGTTGGGTGGATAACTTCGACCTCGGCTGGACGCCCAATACGACCGATGCCGGCGGCAGGCGTTACCGCTTCGGCAATCAGCCGCAGATCGCTCACTGGAACCTAGTGCAACTGGCGAACGCGTTGTTTCCGCTGTTTGGCGAGGCCGAATCGCTGCAGGCCGGACTCGACCGCTATGTGGAGGTGTTTGAACGGCAGAGCCGTGCCCAGCATGCCGCCAAGCTGGGTTTGAGTCGCTATGGCGAGGCGGAGTCGGATCTCGTGGACCGGCTTTACCAGTTGCTTGCGGATGCCGAGGTCGACATGACGATATTCTACCGCCGGCTCGCCGACGTCGATGTCGAGTCTCCGGATCTGGCCGTGTTCGAGCAGGCGTTCTACAGCATCGACAAGGTCGGAGCGCATGGCGAGGGTTTGCGCGGATGGTTGCGTGACTATGTCGATCGGGTGAGGCGCGAAGGTGTCGAAGCAGGTGCGCGGCGTGCTGCCATGAACGCGGTGAACCCGGCCTACGTGCTACGCAACTACCTTGCCCAGGAGGCCATCGACGCTGCCGAGGCGGGCGATCCGGGCCTGGTCCATACCCTGCTCGATGTCATGCGCCGGCCCTATGAGGAGCAGGCCGGGCGCGAGCGCTTCGCGGCGCGGCGCCCCGACTGGGCGCGCAATCGGGCCGGTTGCTCGATGCTCTCGTGCAGTTCGTGAGGCACGGCGGGGGTGGCGGCGTGCGAACGGTTGCACGCCGGGTACAGCGTCAGGCCTTGACCTTCATCAGGCGGTTCTTTTCGCGCTCCCAGTCGCGTTTCTTGTCGTCTTCACGTTTGTCGAACTGCTTCTTGCCCTTGGCGAGCCCGATCGTGGCCTTAATGCGTCCTTTCGAGTAGTGCAGATCCAGGGGCACCAGGGTGAAGCCTGCGCGCTCGACCTTGCCGATCAGCTTGTCGATCTCGCCGGCATGCAACAGCAGCTTGCGGGTGCGGGTCGGGTCGGCGTGGACATGGGTCGAAGCGCTGGCGAGGGCGGTGATGTGCATGCCGAGAATGAAGATCTCACCATCGCGCACGATCACGTAGGCCTCCTTGATGTTGGCCCTGCCGGCTCGAATGGCCTTGACTTCCCAGCCTTCCAGAGCGATGCCGGCCTCGTACTTTTCCTCGATGAAGTAATCGTGAAAGGCCTTGCGATTGTCGATGATGCTCATGAGGTGTCGGATTCCGGGGATTGGGCGCGCGGCCGCTTGCGGTAGAATCGCGGATTCTAGCAGTTCGGCAAAACAAGCGTCCCACTCATGGCTGAAGTCAAAAAACTGGTCCTGATCGAATTCACGCCCGCGCAGATGTTCGAACTTGTCGACCGCTGCGAGGACTACCAGCAGTTCCTGCCGTGGTGTGGCGGCGCCGAAGTGCATTTGCGCACCGACTCGCTCACCGTGGCAACCTTGCATATCAGTTATCACGGGATCAAGGCCCATTTTTCGACCGAAAACACCAAGCGCGCGCCGTTCGAAATGCATATTCGGCTCAAGGAAGGGCCGTTCAAGCATCTTGACGGTGCGTGGCGCTTCACGCCCCTGGGTGAAACCGCCTGCAAGGTCGAGTTCAACCTGCAATACCAGTTTGCGAGCAAGCTTCTCGAAAAGGTGCTGGGGCCAGTGTTCAACCATATCGCCAACACGTTCGTGGACTCGTTCGTGAAGCGGGCGGGGCAGGTTTTCAAGGGCGCTGGCCGTGGCTGAGGTCATCGACGTTCAGGTGTCGTATGCCTTGCCCCAGCGCTGTGAGCTGATCCGGCTGAGCTTGCCTGCCGGCTCGACCGTGGCTCAGGCCATCGAGGCGTCGGGATTGCGCGAGCGTTATCCCGATCTCGATATCGATGGACGCAACAAGGTGGGTATCTACGCCAAGCTCACCAGGCTCGATGTGCCGTTGCGCGATCTCGATCGGGTCGAGATCTACCGCCCGCTGATCGCCGACCCGAAGGCGGTGCGCAAGCAGCGCGCCGACGCGGGCAAGACGATGAAGAAAGGCGGCGGCGCGGCCCAGGCCTGAACCAGGGGCGACTCAGGGGCAGTTGGCGCGCAAGAGCGCGCGGCTGCGCTCGATCTCGGTGGCGCGCGCCGCATCGTCGAGAAATTCGGACTCACCCTGGGCGTTCGCACGCCTTATGCGCTGGCCCGATTCGAGGGCGGCCAGATTGTTGCGCGTCTGATCGCATGCAATCCGCCTGTTCTCGGCGGCCTGCTGTTCCTGCTCGGCCTTCTGCCGGGCTTCGGCCTGTTGTTCGCGGCGCTTCTGGAACTCGAGATTCTGCTCTGCGACGCTCTTGGGAGCTGCGCTGGCCGGTGTGGCCTCGGATGCCGCGGCGGGCTCGGGAGCGGCAGGCGCCGCGGGTGCCTTGGCGCTGCGTATCGGTCTGGCCTCCACGCCGGGCGGGGGGCGGTCCGAAAAATTCAGATTGCCTTGGGCATCACGCCATTCGTAGATCTGGGCCCAGGCGGGTATGGCAATGACGAGAACGGCGAGCATCAAGACACGTTTTTGCATTCGGACGGACTCCCGCATCACTCCTGCGCAGCGCTAACACCGGGTTGACAGCCTCGGTATAATACGGATTTGGTCGAAAGGATAACAGCCATGCGCGTGATCCAGAAGGCGCTGACCTTCGATGACGTCCTTCTCATCCCCGCCCACTCGACCGTGCTGCCGCGCGATGTGATGCTGCACAGTCAGGTTAGCAGAAAAATCCGCCTGAACATTCCCCTGGTATCGGCTGCAATGGATACGGTGACCGAGTCGCGGCTCGCGATCGCGCTCGCCCAGGAAGGCGGTATCGGCATCGTACACAAGAATCTCACCGACAAGGAGCAGGCGGCCGAGGTGCTCAAGGTCAAGCGTTTCGAATCGGGGGTGCTGAAGGATCCGATTACCGTGCCGCCGACGATGACGGTGGGCGAAGTGGTGGCGCTGACCCGCCTGCACAAGTTTTCCGGCCTGCCGGTGATCGAGAACAACAAGGTGGTCGGCATCGTCACCAATCGCGACCTGCGCTTCGAGAGCAATCTCGAACAGCCGGTGTCGGCGATCATGACGCCCCAGCATCGCCTGGTGACGGTCCGGGAGGGCGCGAGCCTCGAGGAAGCACGTGAATTGCTGCGTCTGCACCGGCTCGAACGCGTGCTGGTGCTGAACGACGAAGGCGAACTGCGCGGTCTCATCACCGTCAAGGACATGATGAAATCCACCGAGCATCCGATGGCGTCGAAGGATGAGCTCGGGCGTCTGCGGGTCGGTGCGGCGATCGGCGTCGGTGCCGGCACCGAAGAGCGCGCAACGCTGCTCGCCGAGGCCGGCGTGGATGTGATCGTGGTCGACACGGCACACGGGCACGCACAAGGTGTGCTCGACCGGGTGAGCTGGGTCAAGAAGAACTTCCCGCAGGTCGAGGTGATCGGCGGCAACATCGCCACCGGCGACGCGGCGCGTGCGCTGGTCGATGCCGGCGCCGACGGGGTCAAGGTCGGGATCGGCCCGGGTTCGATCTGCACGACGCGCATCGTGGCGGGGGTCGGGGTGCCACAGATCACCGCGGTCGACAATGTCGCAACGGCGCTGGTCGGGTCGGGTGTGCCGCTGATTGCCGACGGTGGCGTGCGCTATTCCGGCGACATCGCCAAGGCGATCGCGGCGGGTGCGCACTCGGTGATGCTCGGCGGCCTGTTCGCCGGCACCGAAGAGGCGCCCGGCGAAACCGTGCTGTTCCAGGGGCGCTCCTACAAGGCCTACCGGGGCATGGGGTCGCTCGGCGCAATGGAAAAGGGCGCGGCCGACCGTTACTTTCAGGACAGTTCGTCGAACATCGACAAGCTCGTGCCCGAGGGCATCGAGGGACGGGTGCCCTACAAAGGTCCGGTGTCGGCCGTCATCCACCAGTTGGTGGGGGGGCTGCGGGCGTCGATGGGCTACCTGGGCTGCGAAGATATCGCGGCGATGCATGACCGCGCTCGTTTCGTCGAGATCACCTCGGCCGGGGTTCGCGAGTCGCATGTGCACGATGTGCAGATCACCAAGGAAGCGCCCAACTACCAGGTGAGTTGAGCAGCAGGCCAGGTTTGAACCGGGCGGCGACAGCCGCCTTTATTCTTTTCGAGATACCCATGACGCACCAGAAAATCCTGATTCTCGATTTCGGCTCCCAGGTCGCCCAGCTCATCGCACGACGGGTGCGTGAGCAGCAGGTCTATTGTGAGCTCCATCCGTTCGACGTGTCCGATGCGTTCATTCGCGTGTTCGCACCCGATGGCATCATCCTGTCGGGCGGCCCCAACTCGGTCTACGAGGCCGAGGAGTGGAGGGCGCCGCAGGCGGTGTTCGAGCTGGGCGTGCCGGTGCTGGGCATCTGCTACGGCATGCAGACCATGGCGAGCCAGCTCGGCGGCAAGGTCGAGAGCTCGAGCCATCGCGAGTTCGGTTATGCCGAAATGCGCGCGCGCGGCCATTCGAAGCTATTCGAAGGCATCGAGGACCGGACCAACGACGAAGGCCACGGCCTGCTCGACGTCTGGATGAGCCACGGCGACAAGGTCACCGAGCTGCCGCCAGGCTTCAAGCTGATCGGCAGCAATGATTCGACTCCGATCGCCGCGATGGCGGACGAGGCGCGCGGTTTCTACGGCGTGCAGTTCCACCCCGAAGTCACGCACACGATCAAGGGTAAGGAGATGATCGCCCGCTTCGTGCATGACATCTGCGGCTGTGGCCACGACTGGAACATGCCCGACTACATCGCGGAAGCGGTGAAGAAAATCCGCGAACAGGTCGGCGATGAAGAAGTCATCCTCGGCCTGTCGGGCGGCGTCGATTCGTCGGTGGCGGCGGCGCTGATCCACCGCGCCATCGGCGACCAACTCACCTGCGTGTTCGTCGACCACGGCCTGCTGCGCCTCAACGAAGGCAAGCTGGTGATGGAAATGTTTGCCGGCCGCCTGCACGCCAAGGTCGTGCATGTCGATGCCGCCGAACAGTTCATGGGCCACCTGAAGGGCGTCACCGACCCAGAGCAGAAGCGCAAGATCATCGGCCGCGAGTTCGTCGAGGTGTTCCAGGCCGAGGCGAAGAAGCTGCCGAATGCAAAGTGGCTGGCGCAAGGCACCATCTACCCCGACGTGATCGAGTCCGGCGGCGCCAAGAACAAGAAGGCGCACACCATCAAGAGCCACCACAACGTCGGCGGCCTGCCCGAGACCCTCGGCCTGAAGCTGCTCGAACCGCTGCGTGACCTGTTCAAGGACGAAGTCCGCGAACTCGGCGTCGCCCTCGGCCTGCCGCACGACATGGTCTACCGCCATCCTTTCCCCGGCCCTGGCCTGGGCGTGCGCATCCTCGGTGAAGTCAAGCAGGAATACGCCGACCTGCTGCGCCGCGCCGACGCCATCTTCATCGACGAACTGCGCGCCGCCGACTGGTACGACAAGACCAGCCAGGCCTTCGCCGTGTTCCTGCCGGTGAAGAGTGTGGGCGTCATGGGCGACGGGCGCACCTACGAATACGTGGTGGCGCTGCGCGCGGTGCAGACCCAGGATTTCATGACTGCGCACTGGGCGGAACTGCCGCACAGCCTGCTGGGCAGGGTCAGCAACCGCATCATCAATGAAGTGCGGGGGATCAACCGGGTGGTGTACGACATCAGCGGAAAGCCGCCGGCGACGATCGAGTGGGAATGATCCCGCGTCTGGCACGGCCAGGCACCTGATGGCATAAAAATACGCTAAGCCCGCGTAATTGCGGGATTTTTTGTATTTTTGTCTGGCAGGGTTTGGCAACAGGAGGAAGCGCCAAGCACCGTTTGAGCATGGCATTAAAGCTGGTACTATCCGTTGATGATGCCATGATTGATGCCGATACCATGCTGCATTTTATTATGTTATCATGGTATCGTATTTTTATAATTTGTTGTTTTGTATAGAAAAAACGATGCAAGTTTGGCGTTTTTTCAGCATGGTATCGAGAATGAAGAGGGACACGCTACATGCTGACCGATACCAAGCTACGAAATCTCAAGCCCAGGGACAAGCTCTACAAGGTGAATGACCGAAAAGGGCTCTATGTGGCCGTGACTCCAGCCGGCTCCATCTCGTTTCGTTACAACTACTCAATCAACGGACGGCAGGAGACCATTACCTTTGGTCGCTATGGGGTCGGTGGCATCACCTTGGCTGAAGCCCGTGAACAGTTGAATGACGCCAAGAAGATGGTTGCGGCTGGCAAGTCGCCGGCCAAGGAGAAGGCCCGCGACAAGGCGCGAGTGAAAGATGCGGAGACGTTTGGTGCCTGGGCTGAGAAGTGGCTGCGCGGCTACCAGATGGCTGACTCCACCCGCGATATGCGCCGTTCTGTCTATGAACGCGAGCTGAAGCCGAAATTCAGCAATCAGAAGCTGGTGGAGATCACCCGTGGGGACTTGCGGGCACTGACCGATGCCATCGTCGAGCGAGGGGCGCCGGCCACCGCCGTTCATGTGCGTGAAATCGTTATGCAAGTGTTTCGCTGGGCAACCGAGCGTGGGCAGAAGGTCGAAAACCCGGCGGAGCTGGTGCGGCCAACCAGCATTGCCCGATTCGAGCCACGCGATCGAGCGTTGACGCCAGAAGAAATCGGGCTGATGTACCAGTACATGGAGCGGGTGGGTACAAGCCCAACAAATCGTGCGGCGGCCAAGCTGCTTTTGCTGACCATGGTGCGCAAAAGCGAGCTGACCAATGCGACCTGGAGCGAGATCAGTTTCAGCGAAGCGCTGTGGACGATTCCCAAGGAGCGGATGAAGCGCCGTAACCCGCACCTGGTATTCCTGTCCCAGCAGGCTCTGGAGATTTTCATTGCCCTGAAAACCTTTGCCGGTGGTTCCGACTTCGTTTTGCCATCACGGTACGACTCGGATGCGCCGATGAGCGCTGCCACGCTCAACCAGGTGCTGACCCTGACTTACAAAGCGGCGCAGAAAGACGGGAAGTCGCTGGCCAAGTTCGGGCCGCATGACTTGCGGCGCACAGCCAGCACGCTGTTGCATGAGGCCGGCTACAACACCGACTGGATTGAGAAGTGCCTGGCGCACGAGCAGAAGGGCGTGAGGGCAGTCTACAACAAGGCGGAATACCGCAAGCAGCGGGCGGCGATGTTGCAGGACTGGGCGGATATGATCGATGAGTGGACTGTTGGACGTGTTCATTTAGGAGGAGCACTCAGTCCAAAATACACCTCGAACGTCGGACCGATCTGACCCGTGCTGGGATT
>ERZ761610.208-NODE-208-length-53846-cov-99.006265_pt1 | contig 53846 bp, 44 predicted proteins | sample MGYA00512164_ERZ761610 | MGnify/ENA primary metagenome ERZ761610 (study PRJEB28899, sample SAMN02850038) | bioreactor sludge metagenome | biome: EBPR Sludge; feature: EBPR Bioreactor; material: flocular biomat | place: Australia: Thorneside Wastwater Treatment...
AGAAAAAAACAACCAATTAACGCCTTTGCGTCTTTGCGTCTTTGCGTGAAAAAAAATCGGGTTATAAGTGGTTAGAAGTTAGTTATTAGTGGTTAGAGGGCATTAAGAAAAAAACAACCAATTAACGCCTTTGCGTCTTTGCGTCTTTGCGTGAAAAAAATCGGGTTATAAGTGGTTAGAAGTTAGTTATTAGTGGTTAGTACCCAATACCAATTATCCATTTTTTCCTTTCACTTTTCGTTTTTCACTTTTTTTATGGGCAACATCAATCATTATTACTTAGGCTGCCCTATTTGGGCAAATAAAGACTGGTGCGGCGCTTTGTTTACCGCCAAAGCCAAACCCAAAGATTACCTGCGCCAGTATGCACAGGTATTTAACACCGTAGAGGGCAGCAATACTTTTTACGCCCTGCCATCGGGCGAACAAATTTTGCGTTGGCGTTCCGATACACCCGCACATTTCAGGTTCAGTTTTAAGTTTCCGCAAACCATAACCCACGTTTTTAAACTGCGCCATGTGCAAGAAGAGCTCATTCGGTTTTTTACGGTAATGCAGCCATTACAAGAGCGCATCGGGATATATTTTTTGCAACTTCCGCCCATTTTCAACTTTAAATCGTTGCCCGTTTTAAAAAAATTTTTACCCCTTTTGCCCGCCGGTTATACCTACGCCGCTGAGGTGCGCCACCCCGATTTTTATACCAACCCCCAAGCCCAAGACCAACTAAACCAACTTCTGCAAGAGCACGGCATTAACCGAGCCGTATTTCATACCTCTACCCTGCACAGCCTTACCGCTACCGATGTGCATACCATAGAAGCGCAGCGAAAAAAACCTAAAATGCCCGATGTGCTGGTGGCAACTGCACAAAACCCCTTTGTGCGCTTTGTGGGCAATGCCCTGCCCCAAAAAAATGCCGAACCCCTTACCCTTATTGCCCAAACAGTGGCGCAGTGGCTACAAGAGGGTAAAACGCCCTACCTTTTTATGCACACCCCCGGCGATGAATTTGCGCCGCAAACCTGCCGCTATTTTCATCAATTATTAACCCCCCTTGCCCACCAAAAAGGGCTTAACATAGGCAGCTTAGCAGCCTTTGCCGGCGAAAATGAACAAATTAAACCCCAACAAATGAACCTGTTTTAACCATTGCACGATTTAGCGGCAAATAAAAAAATGCCTATCCAAACCAAACCCTTTATAAAGAAAAACAAAAAACCGGCTACGCCTACGCGCTTCAACCATACAATAACCGATTGGGTACGAGGGTTTGTGTTCATTATTGCTTGTTTTAAAGGCAATTAGCCTGCATTGGTGCGGCAAATGGGGTAAAATACAACTGAAAAAACATAGCTTTGCGGCTCTGGGTTCATAACAACGGCGTAATGGCTCTATTAAATTTCTCTTACTGCCATAACACCTTAATCACCCGGCATTTATTCCATTTCACCCCATAAACACTTCTACACATGCCTACTTATACCGCCTTAGTAGCCGGTGCCGGCGGACTTACCGGCTCGCACCTCTTACAACTATTGCTCCAGCACCCGGATTATTCGCAAGTAACCATTTTGGTGCGGCACCCGCTTCCAATTAATCACCCCAAACTACTCCAAATTACGGTTAATTTTGACCAATTAGAGCAGTATGCCCCCCAGCTTGCTGCCAACCACGTTTTTTGTTGTTTGGGCACCACCATTAAAAAAGCCGGTTCGCAAGAAAACTTTAAAAAGGTAGATTACCATTACATAGTTAATCTTGCCCAATTAACCGCTGCCGCCGGCGCACAACAATTTTTATTGGTAAGCTCTATGGGCGCAAACCCGGCAAGCTCCTTATTTTACAGCAAGGTCAAAGGACAAACCGAGCAAGCAATTATGCAGCAGCCTTTTAGCGCCATTCATATTTTCAGACCCTCGCTGCTACTGGGCAACAGGCAAGAGTACCGCTTTGGCGAACAACTTGCCGTAACAGCCTTTAAAGCGCTGGGTTTTTTAATGGCGGGTTCGCTGGCTAAATACAGAGGCATAGAAGCACATGATGTAGCCAAAGCAATGCTTGCCACCGCCCTTACCCCACAAACCGGAACCCACATTTACCTCTCCGACCAAATACAACAAATTGCCGACAACCGGTAGTGGTTAGTGGTTAGTGATTAGTGAGTAGTTTTGGTAGATAAAAGTGGATAGTGAGTACGCACAGCAAATGCAAATACAAAGTCTTGCTCCCCCTCTTTGCGGTAAATTGGCATGTAGAAACGGCAATTTATAGCGTCTAAATGCTTATTTATCGGAGAGATGGGGGGTGAGTTCTTATTGGGCAGTAGGTAGTTTTGGTAGATAATAGGTGGTAAATGGTATTCCGTAGCGCATAACTCATAATTTATAACTCATAACTTTTCACTCTTTATTATGAAAAAAGGCATCATTTCTGCCGGACACCCCCAAACAGCCCGCGCCGGCGCTATCATTCTGGAAGCGGGCGGCAATGCCTTTGATGCAGCCATTGCCGCTTTTTTAGCCTCGTTTGTTTGCGAACCCACCTATGTTTCTGCCGGCGGCGGCGGGTTTATGCTGGCACATACCCAAGCAGGTAAAACCACCCTGTTCGATTTTTTTGCCCAAACCCCCCTTAATAAGCGACCCGTATCGGAACTCGATTTTAAAAAAGTAACCCTGCATTTTGGAGGCAATACGCAAGATTTTCATATAGGGTTGGCAGCAGTAGCTACGCCGGGCAATATAGCCGGCGCATTTCATATTCACCGCAAATTGGGCAGTTTACCTTTTAAGGTAATAGCAGAGCCCGCCATTGAGTTAGCCAAAACGGGCGTACCCATTACCCCGTTTCAGCGTTACACTATGAATTTGCTGCAACCCATAATGACCGCATCGGCACAAGGACGCGCCATTTTTACTACCCCCCCCAATGGCAGCCTTAAACCCGCCGGCAGCCCGTTGTTTATTGAACACCTGCACGATGCCCTCTACAGCCTTGCCCACGAGGGCGAGCGCCTTTTTTACGAGGGCGAAATGGGTAAACAAATAGCCGCCGATTGTGCCGCCCGCGGCGGGTACCTTACCTTAGATGACCTGCGCAGTTACAGGGTAATAGAACGGCAGCCACTGCAAACTACTTATCGGGATATGGCGCTGTTTACCAATCCGCCACCCTCATCGGGCGGCGCGCTCATTGCTTTTGCTCTTCTTTTGATGAACAAATTTGACCTTTACAAGAGCCTTCCTATCGGAACAACAGACTACATGCACTTTTTTGCCGATGTTTTTTACCTCACCAATTTAGCCCGAAAGCACTTGTTTGATGCCCACATTTATGAGCCCGATGTACTGCAAAACCTACTCAGCCCCGATGCCCTAAACCAATACGCCGAGCCCATCAGCAGCAGGCTTGGCAATACCACCCACCTAAGCGTAGCCGATGCAAAAGGTAATACCGCCGGGCTTACCCATTCATCGGGAGCAGGGAGCAATTATTATGTGCCCCAAACCGGCATCATGCTCAACAATATGCTGGGCGAAGCCGATTTAAACCCACACGGCTTTCACCGATGGCACAAAAACCGGCGCTTATCCTCCATGATGTCGCCCACATTGCTCCTACACAAACAAACAGGCAACCAAACCATGCTGGGTTCAAGCGGTTCCAGTCGCATACGAAGCGCATTAGTGCAGGTAATCAGCCACCTTACCGACCGCGGCATGCCCCTTGCCGATGCCATAAATTACCCCCGATTGCACTTAGAAAACACCCTCTTAAACATAGAACACGGCTTTAATGCCGATACCGCCCAACAGCTAACCCTGCCCAAAGGCTGGCAAAAATCCGTATGGCAGCAAACCAACATGTACTTTGGCGGGGTAAATGCCGTATCTACCCTTGCCAACGCCGGTTTTGCCGCCGCCGCCGATGAACGGCGCAGCGGAGTGGTTATTTCGGTTTAGTTAGCGGGTAGTGAAAAGTGAAGAGTGATTAGTGGTTAGTAGGTATTAAAAAAAACAACCAATTTGCGTCATTGCGTCTTTGCGCCTTTGCGTGAAAAAAATCGGGTCAGTGGTGGTTAGTAGGCATTAAGAAAAAACAACCAATTTGCGTCATTGCGTCTTTGCGCCTTTGCGTGAAAAAAATCGGGCAGGTAAATAGCCATTATTCCAAAAATCCGTGCAAATCAGCCACATCCGTGTTATCCGTGTGCTAATTGCTGCCTGATGTGGGTAGTGAGTACTAAGCAATAATAACCAATTTGCGCCTTTGCGTCTTTGCGTGAAACAAAATCGGGTAAACCCAAAAAATAATAGGCATTTTAAAAACGTTTGCCCTTATTATGAGGTTTATATAAGAAACCGCCCATGATTACACACACTTACTTTGCACCCGGACGGGTAAACCTCATTGGTGAACATATAGATTACAACGGCGGGCAGGTTCTTCCCATAGCCCTCAGTGTTGGGATTACCGCAAAAGTAACCTACACCAATAACTCCAAAATACAAATCAGTTCAAAAGAACAGCCCGATGTACTAACCATTGACCTGCTCAACGAAACCTACCAAAAACGCCCCCAACAGTGGATGAACTACCCGCTGGGCGTAATACAACAACTAATACCACAAATAAACCCCTACACCGCCGGCTTTACCGCTTTTTTAGAGAGCAACTTGCCTGTGGGGTCGGGGTTATCTTCTTCGGCGTCTATCGAAGTATTGATTGCCTCCATTCTCCTGCAATTTGATAGCGCCCGGTCGCGTGCCGATAAGGCATTTATTGCCCAAATTTGCCAAAAAGCCGAAAACGATTTTATTGGCGTGCAATGTGGCATTATGGATCAGTTTGCCGTAGCCCTCAGCAAAGCCAACCATGCCATGCTGCTCAATTGCCAAAACCTGCACTACAATTATGTAACCTTTGCCCCATCTAACTGTATGCTGGTGGTAATGAATACCAACAAACCGCGCACACTTGCCAATTCAAAATACAACGAGCGAAAAGCCGAGTGCAACCAAGCCTTGCAGGAAATTCAAAAACATCAGAACATAGACTATCTATGTCAGACAGATTTTCATTGGTTAGCCTACATTAAAGACGACATTCTCCGCCGTAGAGCCAAACACGTAATTACAGAACACTATCGGGTAACATCGGCGGTAAATGCCCTCAAAAACCAAGATTGGTTTAACTTTGGCGAGTTGCTCACCCAATCGCACCAATCACTCAAAGACTATTTTGAAGTAACCGGTTTTGAATTAGATACCGTAGTAACGGCAGCCATTAACCTGCCCGGCTGTTATGGCGCCCGAATGACCGGAGCCGGTTTTGGCGGTTGTGCCATTGCATTAGTAGAAACAACTAAGGTAAACGAATTTATGAATAAGGTAAAAGCCAGCTATGATAAAAAAACCGGTCTGTCGTTGCAATTATTTACCACCCACGCCCAAAACGGGGTACACCTTTTGCAGTAAACTTTGGTACACAAATAGCAGCAGATTGTTCTTTTTTTGTGTCCAAACCAAGCAGTTTTAAACCACCAATGGGGTTTGTGTGTTTTGTAAGTTTGTTAAACTAAAAACAGCGATTGCTTTAAACAGAAAAGGGGTGCTAAACACAAAAATCTTGTTTTTTAGAAGCAATGTATAGTTAATCTTCACCAAAATAAATTTTATCACAAATTGCTGAAATGTTTGAATAGATGTACTTATGAGCCTGTTAGCTGCAAATCGGCTACGTGCTTAGTCTTTCAAATTGCAGTAATACAGTGGGGGTTATGAGTAAGAAATTGATTCGGTTTGATTGGGCAGTTAAAAAACTACTTCGCAACAAAGCTAATTTTGTTGTTTTAGAAGGCTTTTTGTCTGAACTTTTGTTTGACGATATAAAAATTCAGCAAATTTTAGAGAGCGAGGGCAATCAGGAAACCCAAGAAGACAAGTATAACCGAGTAGATATTTTAACCCAAAATTCAAAAAACGAGTTAGTTATTGTTGAAATACAAAATACCTACGAAATAGACTACTTTCAAAGAATGGCTTACGGTGTTTCAAAAGCCATGGCTGAGAACATAAGTACAGGTCAATCTTATTCCGAAATCAGAAAAGTAATTTCTATCAATATCGTGTATTTTGATTTGGGACAAGGTAAAGATTATGTTTACCGGGGTACCACTACTTTTAAGGGTTTACATCAGGAGGATATTTTACAACTTTCCAGCAGACAAAAAGAAACGTTTACCAAACAAAACATAGCAGACCTTTTTCCCGAATACTATATCATTAAGGTTAATCAGTTTAACGATATAGCTAAGGATACCTTAGACGAGTGGATTTATTTTCTGAAAAACAGTGAGGTAAAAGACGATTTTAAAGCAAAAGGGCTACAAGAAGCAAAAGAAGTTTTAGACATTATGCGCTTAAACAAAGAGGCTTATTATGGCTACAATCGTTATTTAGATTACCTACATTATAAAGCAAGCGAAGCGCTCAGTTTAAAAGTTGAAGCAGAGGAAAAAGCTAAAAAAGAACGAAGTATTGAAATAGTTACTAATGCAATTTTGGAAGGGTTCGACAATACTGTTATTGTAAAAATAACAGGTTTAACACCCGAAGAGGTAGAACAATTGCGCCATACAAATAATTAAATAAATACCGATCCAGCTTTTGTTTCCCCCTTTTTAATACTCAATACAAACAAAATTACCCCTTTCATCAGTCAAAAACAGCTAAACATACCACATGAGGCAGCTAAAAATTACAAAATCAATCACCAATCGGGAGAGTCAGTCGTTAGAAAAGTACTTGCAGGAAATAGGTAAAGTAGATTTACTTACACCCGAAGAAGAAGTTGACCTGGCAAGACGTATAAAACAAAACGACCAAGAAGCGCTGGAAAAACTCACCAAGTCAAACCTGCGTTTTGTGGTATCGGTAGCCAAGCAATACCAAAACCAGGGCTTATCACTTAGCGACCTTATTAACGAGGGCAACCTTGGTCTTATAAAAGCTGCACAGCGTTTTGACGAAACACGTGGTTTTAAATTTATTTCTTATGCAGTTTGGTGGATTAGGCAATCTATCCTACAAGCTCTTGCTGAGCAATCTCGCATTGTAAGGCTGCCCCTTAATAAAGTAGGTTCGCTCAACAAAATAAACAAAGCCTTTTCGCAATTAGAGCAAGAGTATGAGCGCGAACCCTCTGCCGAAGAACTTGCCGCCCTGCTCGAAATTGACCCCGAAGAAGTAGAAACCACCCTTGGCGTAGCAGCAAGGCACGTATCGGTTGATGCCCCCTTTGTTGATGGTGAAGACAACTCCTTGCTTGATGTATTAGAAAACTCCGGCACACCTAATACCGACAGCCATTTGGCATACCTCGAATCCCTTCGCCGAGAAATAGAGCGCTCCCTTGATACACTCACTCCCCGACAAAAAGATGTCATTAAATTGTATTTCGGCATCGGGGCAGAACACAGCATGTCGCTCGAAGACATCGGCGACCGTTTTGGCTTAACCCGTGAGCGGGTGCGTCAAATTAAAGACAAAGCTATTAACAAACTCCGCACTACCTCCCGAAGCAAACTGCTCAAAACATATTTGGGCGGGTAGCCTCATCGGGTTTTTTATATGCGCCTCTTGTAAACCTGCAAGAGGCGTTTTTCGTTTTGCCAAGTATCAACTTTCAACTTTTTTGCACCCTCTTCACACTGATTACTTATGTACAAATTGAGCGCAAACTGGATCTTTATTGTCTTATTGTGTTTTGTTGCTAACATTTCTGCACAAACTCCTCAAAATACTGCCGAGCTTACCTTTAAGCAGTTAGAGGAAATACTGCCTACCCCAAATACCTATCGCACCGCATCGGGAGCGCCCGGGCATCAGTACTGGCAACAACGGGCAGATTACGATATTCAGGTGGAATTAGATGATGCCAATAGGCGCATTAATGGCACACAAACCATTACCTACTTTAACGCCTCGCCCGATGTGCTAACCTATATATGGCTTCAATTAGACCAAAACCAACAAGCCAAAACATCAGACACCTATAGCACAGAAACCACCAACCTATCGGAAAGTATCTCTTTTTCCGATTTGCAAAAACTTCACCTCGATTTTGACGGCGGGTTTAAAATAGACTATGTTACTACCACCAATAACCAAAAACTGCCCTATACCGTTAATAAAACCATGATGCGTATAGACCTGCCCAAACCACTCAAACCCGGCGAAAGTTTTGCCTTTAAAATGAAATGGTGGTATAATATAAACGACCGCATGAAAATGGGCGGACGCTCCGGTTATGAGTATTTTGCCTCCGATGATAACTGCCTTTACACCATAGCCCAGTTTTACCCCCGCCTTGCCGCTTACCTTGATTACCAAGGCTGGCAACACAAACAGTTTTTGGGCACCGGCGAGTTTACCCTCAGTTTTGGCAATTATAAGGTGAGCATTACCCTGCCCGCCGATATGATGCTTGCCGCTACCGGCACCCTCCAAAACCCAAACGAAGTACTTACCCCCGAACAACGCAACCGTTTGGAAAAAGCCCGGTCTGCCACTAATCCGGTAATGATTGTTACCGAAGCCGAAGCACGTAATAACGAAAAAAGCCGACTCAAAGAGAAGAAAACTTGGGTATTTAAAGCCGATGATGTGCGCGATTTTGCCTTTGCAGCCAGCCGTAAATTTATTTGGGACGCTATGGGCGTGCCTATGAGCAATAAAACGGTAATGGCTATGTCGTACTACCCAAAAGAGGGAAACCCGCTTTGGGAGCAATACTCTACCAAAGCCGTTGCACATACCCTGCGCACCTACTCCAAATTTACTTTTGATTACCCCTATCCGGTTGCCATTTCGGTTCATGCCGACCGTATTGGTATGGAGTACCCTATGATTTGTTTTAACTTTGGCAGACCCGACCCCGACGGTACTTACGATGCCCGAACCAAATACGGCATGATTGGCGTTATCATTCATGAGGTAGGGCACAATTATTTCCCGATGATTGTAAACAGCGATGAGCGCCAGTGGAGTTGGATGGACGAAGGATTGAACAGCTTTTTACAATACCTTACAGAGCAGGAGTGGGAAAAAGGATTCCCCTCGCGCCGCGGTCCTGCACCTAATATAGTGGACTATATGAAGGGCGACAAAAGCGGGCAAATGCCTATTATGACCAACTCTGAATCTATCTTGCAGTTTGGCAATAATGCCTATGGTAAACCCGCCACTGCCCTCAACATTTTGCGAGAAACCATTATGGGCAGAGAACTGTTTGACTATGCCTTTAAAGAATATGCCAACCGCTGGATGTTTAAACACCCCTCGCCGGCAGATTTTTTCCGCACTATGGAAGATGCCTCTGCTGTTGATTTGGATTGGTTTTGGCGCGGCTGGTTTTATACTACCGACCACGTAGATATTGCTCTTGACGAGGTAAAATGGTTTAAAATTAACTCGCGCAACCCCGATGTAGAAAAGAAAACCGACCGCGAAGCCAAAGCCAAACAACCCCGTTATATTACCGACATCAGAAACGAAGAAGAAAAATTGCCCCGACAAAACGAACTTGACCCCTCACTAAACGACTTTTACAACCAATACGACCCCTTTACCGTTACTGAACTTGACCGCACCGTTTACCAAAATTACCTAAACAGCCTTACTGAGGAAGAAAAACAATTGGTGCAAAAACAAAACAACTACTATGAGCTTACCTTCTCTAACCTTGGAGGTTTGGTAATGCCTGTTATACTGGAATTTGAATTTGCAGACGGCTCTAAAGAGGTAAAACGAATACCCGCCGAAATTTGGCGCCGAAATGATAAAAAGGTTTCAAAAGTGTTTGTTACCGATAAAGAAGTGCGCCGCATTACCTTAGACCCTTTCCTTGAAACTGCCGACTGCAACCTGAGCAATAACCATTTTCCGCCACAGTGGCAGCCTTCCCGCTTTCAAATTTACAAAAACCGCCAAGATGCCGAACAGCGCCCTATGCGCAGAAGAGGGCAGTAGTAGTTTTGGGTGATTGATAATTAGTATATGTTACTAAGTACTTAGTACTTGGTAACGTGAGGTTGGAATTAAAATGAACGCCCGATGGGGTAAGGTTTAGGTGTGTTTGTTAAAGCAGGCAGCAAATTTCGGTGCGCTGCACCTAATACATAGTACGGTTTATTGCTGTTCTACCAAGATTGCGGGGCGCTGCCCCTTGACGTTGAACCTATCAATACCCATAAATTTGGGTATTGAGTTTTGTAAAGGTGCAGCGCACCAAAATATAGGTAGCAACTATGTTAAATGCCCCATTAACAAGGTGCAGCGCACCGAAATATATCACCCCACCTTGTTGTTAAATCTTTTCGCGGTAAGCCTTTGAGCAAGATGATAACTCCAACCTTGCGCTGGTAATTGGTATTCAGTACTACCCCCACTATCATATACCAACAAAACCACCCACTACCTTATGGCATTAATTTTACGGTTTAAAACGGTAGCTTAGTCCTGCTCGTAAACCCAGCAATAAGTGATTGGCGGTATTTTGGTTGGGGAATTGTACGTGGGTGAAACCATTAGAAGAAGTGGCAAAACTACCGCGTGCACCAAAGGAGAGGAAATAATTAGGCGTTAAGTACACATCATAATCAAAGCCTACTGCCATGCCCCACTGTGTTTTTTTGAGCAGGTTGTTGTGCATAAACGGGTTGTTGAGGTTTATTTCGGCAGAGCGCAACATGCCGTATTGTATGCCTGCAAGGAAATTAATAACCGCCGGATATCGGGTAATTGCCGAAGTTCGGTTTATTCGGTATTTTACCAATAGGGGTATTTGCGTGTAATGAAGGTTAATTTCGGTATTTTGGAATGATACCGATTCTTTGGGTTTGTACTCTACAGACTGCCCTTGTGCAGATTTTACAATCCATTCGCTTTGTATTCCCCAGTGTTCGTTAAAGTTGTAACCGGTGGTAAATCCAAAACTGTTGCCTTTGTGCAGGCGTTGTTGTACTTCTTCTACGTTTCGGGTAGTGGTTAGGGCTTGGTTATTAAGTAACCTACTAACATGCACACCATAAAAACTGCCAAAATAAAAGCCATTGGTTTTGTCTTTTCGGGGTTTACCTATGAATGATACGGCATTGATAACATTGTTTTGAGCGCCCTCTTTGGGTACAGCATCGGTTTGGCTGCTTGTTGTTTCTGTATTGTGCGTTGCCGGTGCGGTTTCATTTGTAACAATCGGGTTATCTTTGGGTTCTGTATCGGGCGCAAAATTAGCGCTTTTCTGCGTTACATCGGCTGTATTGGTTTCTTTAACCGGGTTAAGATTTGTTAAACCTGTTGTGGTATTTTGGTTTATGTTAGTTGTTGAGTTGTTTTTTGCTGAAAGTGTTGATTTTGCAGTATATTGGTTGGCAGTTATGCCGGTTTTACCATTATAAAAGGTATTGGGTTCTGTTGCTTTTGTGGCAACTTTATTTTTGTTTGCTGTGCCGGAAATACCTGTAACGAGGTTTGATGCTAATGCTTCTTTTGTTTGTTGGAGCATTGCTTGGTCTTTGTTATTAAATGATGCAGTTGCTTGAGGTAGCGCCGGAGTTATAGGTACATTCATGCCCGATTCCGGATTGACAGAAGAGGGTAGGGGAGTGGTTGTATTAGGCTTGTGGGTTGCCTCCATAGTATGGCTGGCAGTTTGTTGCTGTGTACTTTTTTCTTTGGCGAGGCGTTTTTCCACATTGGGTAAATGAGGTGATTGGGTGGTTACATACCAAGTTACACCACTCAAAAAAAGTAGTAAAGAAAGCAATCCGGCTTTAAACGATTTGCGTTGGTAAAAAGCCCTTTTTTGTGGCAACTGACTCTGAATTTTATCCCAGTTGCTAAACGGGGGCGATACCTCGTGGTTTTCGAGCGTTTGCTTAAATATATCATCTATGTAGCGTTCAGACATAGGCTTTTTCTGCGTATTGGTTTAGTTCAAGTAATTTTTGTTGGAGTAGGTACCGGGCGCGCGCTAATTGTGATTTTGATGTGCCTTCGTTTATGCCCAGCATATTGGCAATTTCTTTGTGCGAAAACCCTTCTATTACGTAGAGGTTAAAAATGGTTCTATATCCGGGCGATAGGGTTTGAATGATTTTTATGAGGTCGTTTGCTGCTAATTTTTCCACCACATTATCATTAACCGATTGTGTATCGGCTTGTGTAACTTCTAAAATGGGATACATGGGTGTATGTCGGCGGAAATGTTCTATGGCAGTGTTTACAAAAATGCGTCTCAACCAACCTTCAAAAGAACCTTCGTTTCGGAATTTTTCTATGTACTGGTAAACTTTTATGAATCCTTCCTGTAAGATGTCTTCAGCATTGTGGTAGTCTTTGGCGTATCTTAAACAAATAGCAAACATTTTAGCAGAGTATTTGGCATACAACCGCTCTTGGTATAGGCGTTTACACGCTATACACCCTTTAATGAGTTCATCATCTGAAAAATGTTGCTGCTGCTTCATAGTACACAAACTTAGTGGTAAAAATAGGCAAAAAGGTTGTATGCACTCTTTAAAAAGTGTGCATTTTTTTGTGAGGAGGTAAAAATAACAGAGTAAGTAGCTTTATTTGGCTACTTAAACGAAATTGTTGCGGCTTTGTTATGGAAATGTTCCGTTTGTTTGTTGTTGTTTTTGGGGTTTTTTACCCTAAACACCATACAAACCAACAAAACTAAGGGGTTCTTCGTGTAGTCTATCGGGAGAGCGGTTTTTGCTTATTACCTATTTACTAAATCGGGCAATTAGTTCTTTTACCCTTCATCGGGCATTTTTTCGGGCATTGTTAAAAGGGGCTTGGTTATCTGCCAATACTTTTTTTGTTGTAATTTGCAGCCTCATTTACCCCAATTACCATTATGAACTTAGCCGCCCGAATTGCCAAACGTTACTTAGTTTCTAAAAAATCAACCAATGCCATTAACATTATTGCCGGCGTAAGTACGGTGGGCATGATGGTGGGTACGGCGGCGCTTATTTTGGTCTTATCGGTTTTTAACGGGTTTGAAGATTTGGTTACATCGCTTTACAACACGTTTAACCCCGATATTAAAGTATTGCCGGCTGAGGGTAAAACTTTTGAGCCCGATAGTGCAACGTTGCTTGCCATTAGCGCCGTGCCGGGGGTTAAGGCAGTGGCTCAGGTTTTAGAAGAGAATGCTTTGCTGCGTTACAAAAACAAGGATTATATTACCCGATTAAAGGGGGTAAACGATGCCTATAAACAAGTTACGGCTATTGATACTGCCATAATTGAGGGAAGTTACCGCCTTACCTTAGAAGATGCCGATTGTGGTTTGCTTGGTTTGGGTGTGGTGGCTGCTTTGGGCATAAATCTTGATAACCAGTTTGCAAGGGTACAGGTGTTTATGCCCCGCCGTGAGGGTAAGGTTAGCACTTTTGCGGCAGAAAGGGCTTTTACCCAAGCAAGTTTTATTCCTACGGGTGTGTTTGCCATTCAGCAAGATTTTGACGCCAAATATGCCATTGTGCCTATTAGGTTTATGCGCAATTTACTGAGTTATGATACTGCCCTTAGCGGTTTAGAGATTGCCCTGGAACCCAATGCCAAACCCGAAACGGTGAAAAAAAATTTGAAAGCTGTTTTGGGCAACCAATTTATTGTGCAAGACAGATATGAGCAAGATGCCTTTTTATATAAGGTAATGAAAACCGAAAAGTGGGCAGTTTATTTTATCCTTACTTTTATACTCGTTATTTCTGCCTTTAACATCATTGGGTCGTTGTCTATGCTGGTTATTGAAAAAAAGCAGGATATAGGTATTTTAAAGGCTATGGGAGCTACAAAATCCTTTATTCGCAAAGTTTTTTTGATGGAAGGTATTTTACTTTCACTCATCGGGGCTACGGTGGGTGTGGTTTTGGCTGTAGCGGTTTGTTTGGCGCAGCAACATTTTAAGCTGATAAAATTGCAGGGAGCTTCATTTTTAATAGAAGCGTATCCGGTGAGTATGAGAACTGCCGATTTTGTTTTGGTGTTTATTACCGTGGTTGTTATTTCGGTATTGGCATCGGTTGTGCCTGCTCATAGAGCTGCCGAGCAAAGCCAATTGCTCAAAGAGGAGTAGTGTAGTTTTTTGTTCTCATGTTTTACCCCATCCCTATTATGTCGGTTCTTACCCTTGGATTTTCGCCTTGCCCCAACGATACTTTTTTGTTTGATGCGCTGGTAAATGGTAAAATTGATACCGGCGGGTTGCAGTTTAAACCCGTTATTGCCGATGTGGAAGAGCTAAACCGCCGCGCTTTTAACCATGATTTGCATATAACCAAACTCAGCTACCATGCCTTAGGGCATTTACTGCCCCATTACCAACTGCTCAATGCCGGCAGCGCGCTGGGTAATAACTGCGGACCGCTGCTTATAGCCCGAAAAAATTTGTTGCCCGATGAAATAACCCGTGCCAAAATTGCCATTCCGGGTGTTTATACTACGGCTAATTTTTTGCTCGGGTTGGCTTACCCAAAGGCAACTAACAAAATAACCCTGCTTTTTTCCGAAATAGAAGATGCCGTTTTGAGCGGCGTTGCCGATGCAGGGTTGCTTATACATGAAAACCGGTTTACCTACCAAAGTAGGGGACTGGTAAAAATTGCCGATTTGGGCGAGTTCTGGGAAACCCTTACCGGTTTACCCATTCCGCTGGGGGGCATTGCCATTAAGCGCACCCTGCCGGCTGAGGTAAAACAGGCGGTAAACCTCCTTGTTAAACAAAGTGTAGAGTACGCTTTTGCAAACCCAAACCAAGCTATGCCTTATGTGCGCCTTTATGCACAAGCTATGCACGAGGAGGTAATGCGCCAACATATAAACCTTTATGTAAATCACTTTTCGGTTTCGCTTGGGCAAATTGGGCAAGATGCAATTAACACCCTGTTTCAAAAAGCTCAACAACTGCATCTGATACCTCCTTTTGATGGCGCTGTATTGGTAGAAAATGCCAACTAAGCAAAATTATCGGGCATACATGATGTCTTGTTTTAGTTCGTCTAATCTTCTGGCTATCGGTTTAACGGGGTTATTATTTTGGGCAGCCTGCAAACAGCCGGCAAAAACTGCACAGTATCAGCCCAACTTGTGGGATATAATAGACACTACCTGCCCACAAGGTTACAATATCTTACAATTAGAAAAATGGGTGGGATTACCGGTGCAGGATACCGAATTTGCCCTGTTAGATACTTTTCTTGCCCAATTGGAAGGTGAAATTTTGCCAAAAACCAACTACACCGCAGAAGATGCGATAATAATACTGGAAACCATTAACCACCAAATAAAGGCAATGCGCTCCCAGCAGGTAAGTTATCACAGCGCTTTGTATTTGTGCCTTCGTTACGGGCTGTTTGATTGCGATATTAACAGCATTTTATTTGTTACCGCAGCCCAACATTTTAATTTACCCATTACGGCGGTAGTGATGCCTATTCATGTAGCCGTAAAATGGAACGGCGCAGATTACATAATTTATTACGAAACTACCCAAAACCGCATGGTGGAGCCCGATGAATACTTCAAAAAATATAAATTGCCCGATGATGCCGCGCTTTATCCCCCAAAAATGCTCTTTACACCCATTAACCAACAACAATGGGCTGCTATTTCCCTGTTTAATATAGGTAACACTTTTGCCGAAATGGGTTATCCTACAAACGCCCTGCAATACTACCGGTATGCACAAGACCTTGCTCCGCATTGGTTTAAGCCCGCTTATGCTATTGCCTTTGCCCACCAATTGTTACAGCAGCCCGATAGTACGGTTACCTATGCCCTAAAATCACTGCATTTATACCCAAACCAACCCGGCCTATATCCGGTTCTGGCTAAGGCTTATGAACAATTAGGCTGCACATCGGAGGCAAAAAACATATGCCAAGATGTCAATTTTCCCAAGACACCGCAAGAGTAACTACCTAACCTGCCAAAACCCCCTGCCCTCCTTTATCTTTTATTGGCAATTACCGTTTTTTACCCTACCTTAGCGCACTGTTACCAAAACCCCGTTTTTGTCAGTTGCCATGCCCTACCTTATTGCCGAATTTTCTGTTGCAAACTCCCATTTGGCTGAATTAGCCATAGCCCTGCTTGCCGAAATAGATTTTGATTCGTTTGAAGAAACAGCCAATTCCGTAAAAGCATACATAGAAACGGCTAAATATGACCCCGATGCCTTAACCGAATTAACCAACCAACTTGACCGGTTGGGCATAACCTTGTTATCGGTTACCCCCTTAGAAGAAAAAAACTGGAACGAAGAATGGGAAAAAAACTTTGAACCCATTACTGTTGATGACCAAATACTAGTACGCGCCCCGTTTCACCCAATAGACCCCACTTTACCGTTTGTTATTACCATTGAGCCCAAAATGGCTTTTGGCACCGGGCATCACGAAACCACTTGGCTCATGCTCCACAGGTTGTTGCAGTTAGAGGTATCGGGCAAAGCGGTGTTCGATTTTGGTTGCGGCACCGGCATTTTGGCTATCATGGCTGCTAAAAAAGGCGCTTCGCACGTAGTTGCCATAGATAACGATGAGTGGGCATACCATAGTGCCATAGAAAATGCACAGGTAAACCAAACTCCCAACCTGCAAATCCGATTGGGCGACCATACCGCTTTGCTGCCGCACGAATTGTTTCACCTCATTTTAGCCAACATAAACCGAAATGTTATTGTTGAAACCATACAAGCGCTTACCCAATTGCTTTTGCCAATGGGTAAACTGCTCCTTAGCGGCATTTTAATTGAAGACCAAGCCGCCATTTTACTGGCAGCTTCGCCATACAACTTGGCGCCCACTTACTACCAAACACGGGGCAACTGGGCTATTTTAGAACTGACCAAAGTGGATACTATGCTTTCCTAAAACCTGCTTTTGCCGCTAACCGGCAGCATAAAACGGGGCGGCATTTTTAGGTTTTTAACGGCATAAATCGCTCCGATGTAAAATACTTTTTGCTTTACCCCTAACGTTTTACCTTTTTCACTCGCAAATTGACCATTCGCCATTCTTATGATGAAAAAAACAATTCTACTTGCATTGTTCATTACTGCGGCCCTTGCGGCAGGTAACGCTACGCTTAGTTGGGCAAACCGACATTTTTATGCCGTTCCGGGCGATTTTAGCGCCGACCCCAACACATTTTTTACCCAACTTGCCGAAATGTTTGGGAAACTGAAAAGCTCCGATACCCAAACTACGGTAGAAACTTTTGTAGCCGGCGCTAAGGCAGGTAAACTTGCCACTTCCGATTTGCAAGAGGTAATTGCCCTGTGCAATCTGATGTCGGACAGAAAAATGCGCGTTACTCCTCATTACAACAACTATCTGAAAGCGCTCAACAGCATGATGGCTACCGCCAAAAACGGTAAATTTACCGATTGGCACAATATAGTTAAAGACCTGCTCCTGAAAGCCGAAAAAGCACAATACAATGACTGGCTCGCATTTATTGCCTTTTCCGATAACTTCTTTAAAGAAGACCTGCTCGACAAAACATCGGGTAAAAAATGGCAAATACAAACCGCCGATTACCGGTTTAACTACCAAAACCAAACCCCAACCGTTAGTTTTGAAGAGGCAAGTTTACTTTGTTCTACTGCCAAAGATACCATGTATATCATCAATACTAAGGGTGAGTATTTCCCCCTCCAAAACAAGTGGGAAGGAAAATCGGGCAGGGTAACATGGGAGCGCGCCGGTTTCGACCCCAATGAGGTGTATTGCGAAATTGCCGGTTATGCTATCGATTTGCAAAAAACAGAGTACAAAGTAGAAAACGCTACGCTATACAATAAAAAATACTTTAACCGACCACTTAAAGGGGTGTTGGAAGACATGATTTGGGGCAAGGTAAACGGCGAGTACATCTACCCTAAATTTACCTCCTACGAATTAGACATCGTAATGAAAAATTTTGCCCCACAAACCGAGTTTAGAGGCGGATTTGGTATGAGTGGCACCCAAGTGGTAGGTTACGGCACCGAAGGGCAGCGCGCCGTTCTTTCCTTTTATTCCAAAGATACAAAAAAAGAAGTACTAAGCGCCAAATCCACCTTTTTTGGGCTAAAAGAGGGTAAAGAAGTAGTGGCTACTAAGGCTGCCGTTTCGCTTTATTTTGCCGCCGATTCTATCTATCACCCCCAGCTAAATTTGCGCTATCTTATGAGTGGCGAACCAGAGCTGAGGTTAGTGCGTGATGGTAAAGCAAGTTCAAAAATTGCCTTTATGTCATCGTACCACCACATGGAAGCCAACCTTGATGCCATTTTCTGGAAAATTAACAAGCCCGTTGTAGATATGCAAATGGTTACTCAACTCAAAGATATACCCGTAATCTTTGAATCGTTTAACCTCTATGAACCCCAACGCCTCCAAAACTACCGAAAAGTTACCGATATTGACCCCGTAGCCGGATTATATGCCTTTTCAAACGGCGGTCAGTTTACCGTTTCTGCCAATGATTTTGCCAAATTCCTAAACCCAAGTTATACCGCACAAACCGTTTACGGCGTAATTTTTGACTTAGTGGCAGACGGGTTTATTTATTATGACCCCGATACCGATATGATTACCATCAGAGATAAAACCGATAACTATATCCGCGCCCGCAAAAAAGAAATTGACTACGACCGTATTTTGGTAGTGAGCAAAGGTTCAAAAGAAAATGCCCAATTAGACCTCGACTCTAAAGAACTACTCATTACCGGCGTTAATCAAGTTACCCTTAGCGACTCGCAGCAGGTAAAACTCTTTCCCCAAAACGGATTCCTCCGCGTTCACAAAGACCGAAATATGAGAATGGACGGAACCATTATTGCCGGTAGCGTGGACTTTGCAGGTAAAGATTTTGATTTTGACTACAACCCCTTCCTTATCAACCTTGATTCGGTTGACCAAATGAAAATTTACATCCTCGAAGATAACGATAAAGAAAAAAATAAACTCATTCCCGTAAGTACGCTCATTCGTTCGGTTTCGGGCACTCTTTTTATAGACGAAGCCAACAATAAATCGGGCTTAAAAAAGTATCCTTCATACCCCCGCTTCGAAAGTAAAGGCAACTCCTATTTATATTATGACGACAAAAGCCTTTACAACGGCGCTTACAAACGCGATATCTTCCACTTCAAATTAGACCCCTTTAAATTTACTGACTTAGACGAAATTACGCCCGATTTACTCACCTTTCCCGGCACTATGATTACCGGCGATATTTTTCCGCCTTTTAAACAAACTACCTCGCTCCAACCCGATAACTCGCTCGGTTTTGTAAATAAAACCGACGCAGGTGGTATGCTCACTTACAAACGAGGCAAGTTTTTTGGCACCTTAGATATGAGTAACAAAGGCTTAATAGGCAACGGAAGAGTAGAATACCTAAGTAGCACGCTTTTGTCAGAAAACTTTATTTTCCTTCCCGATAGCATGATGGCTGCTGCCGATTCTTTTTATATGGTGCGCAAAAAAGTAGGCGCAGCCGAGTTTCCAAGCGCCCACAATGGCAAGGTAAACGTGCGCTGGCGACCAAACGAACAAGGTATGTACGTTTACATGACCACCACCCCTTTTAGCATGTTTGAAGACAAAGTAACCCTTAAAGGCAGCTTACTGGTTACCGATTTAGGCTTGCGCGGTAAAGGTACCATCAACTGGCCCGATGCCGCCATGCGCGCCGATGCTTTTGCGTTTACATCGGGTACTTTTAAATCTGATTCTGCCGATGTGCAAATCAAAAACAAAGATGCCGCCCGCGTGTCGTTCAACTCCTACAACGTAAAAGCACGAGTAGATATGGACCAGTATCTTGGCGAGTTTTTGGCAAACGGCAACAGCATACCTATTGACCTGCCATTTAACCGCTTTAAAACTAATGCCAAAGAGTTTTACTGGCTAATGAAGGATAAACTCGTAAACCTGCGTATGCCCGAAGACCCAAAATTGAGCTACTTTGAATCTACCGACCCCAAACAAGACGGCTTGCGATTTCAGGCATCTGGCGGCGTGGTAAATTTGGCAGACAACACCGTTAAAGCCGATGGTATAGCCTACATAGAAATAGGCGATGCCCGCATAAGACCGCCCGATACCCAAGTGTTTATAGAACCCGATGCCAATATACGCACCCTCGAAAACGCCCTTATTGTTGCAGATAGTACCAATGAATACCACAAACTCTACAAGGCTACCGTTAAAATTAAAGGGCGTAACGAAATGGATGCCAACGGAGAATACCGCTACCGAGGTAAAGGGCTTAAACGCCAAGACCTGTTTTTTGAAAAAATTGTAACCCAAGCCGATGAAAAAGACCCTAAACGCTTTTATACCTACGGAACCACCAATATACCCGAAAATACCGAGTTTAAAATTAGCCCCAACATCAGCTACAAAGGTAGCGCTATCCTCGACTCGCGCGAGCCTTTCCTTGTTTTTGACGGATTTGCCAAAATAGAACTGAAAACCAAAGCCATCTTATCACAATGGTTCAACTTTCGCGATGTAATTAACCCCGATAGCATAAGTATAGACGTAAGCGCACCCATAGGCGAGTTTAAAGACAGTCTTACCTTTGGCATTTTGCAAGACATGGAACTGTTAGACCTTTACCCCACCTTCCTCACCAAAAAACGCACCTCGCTCGACCCCTACCTTTTCCGTGCCGGCGGCGAATTGGAATACAACGCCGATAAAAACATCTTCCGCGTAGCTGATAAAAACCGCCTCAGTGGTAAAGAATCGCAAGGAAACATCTTTACCCTAAAAGACAACACCGGCGAAGTAACCGCCGAAGGCAAGTACGATTTTGGGAAAGATTGGGGTATGACCCGACTTGACGTAGCCGGTATTTGCAACCACAAAGTAGGCGCTACCGGATTTGATTTTAAAGACCTACTCATAGGTTTTGACTTCTATTTTGATGACCTTTTGTTTACCAACATGGGCGATGCTATACGTTACTACAACTCCGGCGCACCCGAAGTGGACTACTCCAAAGAAAATTTTTACAACGCCGCCGTAGCAATGGTTGACAAAAAAGACCTCAGCGACCTTAAACGAATGATGAGTACCTACGGCTACCTATCAGAGCGCAAAAAAGGATTAGACCACAAACTGCTGCTTGCCAATGTGCAAATGACTTTTGATACAATAAGCCGCACTTTCATCAGCAATGGTAAATTGGGGTTAAGTTTTGCCGGCGATAAGTACGTAAACCGTATGGTTGACGGCTGGATAGAAATTGGGCTCCGACAAAGCGGTAACTACGTAAACCTTTACTTTGAAACCGCCCAAGACGAAAACAAAAACTACAAGTGGTATTTCTTTCACTACAAAAAAGGCATTTTACAAGCCCTCAGTTCCGACCCCGTTTTTAACGATGCCATCCTTGCCGCCAAAGACAAAAAACGGGTAAAAGAAAACAAAGCTACCGGCGAGGTTTACCAATACACCATTGCCCCAATGGAACGCCGCAACGTTTTTGTTTATACCCGCCGAGGCGAAGCCATTCCGGTTGAAACGCCTCCGCCACCGGCTCCCGATGCTCCGGCACCGGAAACCCCTAACCCCGATACACCCGCTCCCGATAATAACCAAGACGGCGGCAGTAACCCCGATAATAAAGAAGGAGACGGCGGTGGTAATTAACCCCGCTAAAATAATTCTTTGTTCATTTAGCTACTTGTTTTTAAAGTAATAACGCATCTGGTAGCAATGGCTTTTGCGTGCTGTGACGTTGCTTGGGGGAGTGATTACTTGTTTGTAATTCTTCCCCAAACAACAGTATCAGGCAATTTTCATCTTTGCCTTCTTCGGGGAATAATAGGTGGCTGTTGGGGTGGAGTGGGTTGGTAGGCTCTCAGTCCTTCATCGCCGGTTAAAATCTCTACACTACACCCCCATTCGGCATAATACTGGGCTACCTTAATAATGGCAGTATCTGCAATAGAAATGCCTTGTTCTGCCAATGATGCCCAGTTGTAGGCAAGTTCTAAAACATTTTCATCATTCCACAGTTCTGACTGTTCAGAAAAAGCAGCCCAAGGCTCTTGCTTGTGTACAGTACTAATTAAAATTTCACACAACTTATTTGCTTTTTCATACCGCAAATTTCCTCTTATATGGCTAATGAAGTTGCCTGTTTCTATAATGGCAGCTAAGGGTAACACCAAAGTAGATTGGTTATGTATTTCCTCAGTTATTTTTTGGTTTACCCTTGCATAATCCCAAACATCATCAGTTGTGCCGCAAGTTTCGTAATTTGGAACTTGGAGCCATACACAAAACATGCTGGTATCTAAAGTGACAACTTTTTTCATGGTTTATCTTAAAGACCAAGCACTTCTTCTAAAATACCCGATGTGGTTAAGTTGCCCACAGTTCCGCGCGACATTAGTTTGGGCAGTTGGGCAATATCTTCAAGCAGTTTTATTTGGCTTGCGCCCGTTTGTTTGTTCCGATACACTACTGAAATAACCGGAATCATTTCATTGCCCAGTGCATCTAAAAAAGCAGGGTTATGTGTAGTACACAACACATCAATACTGCGCCTGTTGCCTTCCTCTTTTAAAAACTGCACTAAAAGTTTTGCCCGCGAGGGGTGAAAACCATTATCTATTTCTTCTACTACCAACAAACTATGCTGGGGCATGGTGAGCATAGCAGTCATAATAGCCAAAAACCTTAACGTACCGTCCGACATGCCTCCGGCATCAACAATAAGTTGGTCTTGTTCAAACCATTTTTCTTTGCAATACAGCATGGCATCGGTTCTTAACAAGCCAACCGGTTCTGCCCATACTTGGTTTATTTCTTTTTCCGGTAATCTTTTCAGGTATTGGGTTAGGGTATTTTCAATTTCCTGTTTGCTTTCATTGTTTAAGGCAGCAAGTACGCCGGCCATATTAGAAGCATCGGGCAGCAAGCGGTCTGAAAACTTGGTATAACCGCGCATATTTGCCGGAATGGGGTCAAGAACAAAAATTCGGGATAATTGACGTATTGTTTCTTCTATACTTTGTTGAACTTCTTTTAGCAAAGGCAGCAATTTGCTTTGGCTCAAAACGCTGTATGCTCTTCGCAAATCTACTCGTTTATCGCGTCCTTGTGTGCTGGTATGAAAATAAGTAATTATTGCCGGTTGGTTTAGGTCGTAGTCGCCAGTATAAAACATTCTCTTATCGGTTTTTCTTTCTCCGCGTGCCGATTCGGTAATTCGGGTAAGCGATTCCGATTTCATCTCTATTTTTCCGTCTTCTACCAACCCGATTACAATGTTATAGCGGTAGTCTATATGTTCATCGGTATCAGATTGTATAAGCGCCGTTATTTCCGTTTCCGAAAAACCATAGGTTATTGCCCATTCATGCCCGCCGCGTATGCCTTTACTGTCCAAATCACCTCCCATAGCGGCGTTTAGTTCTTTGCCGGTGGTAATTTTTTGCAAAAAAAGTAAAGCATCTAATATATTTGACTTGCCACTGGCATTAGCGCCTATCAATATGGTGAGCGGGTCAATGTATAATTGACCATAAAGGAAACTTTTCCAATTTTTGAGGTGTAGTTCTTTTATCATATTAGAAAGTTAATGGCGGCAATTTTACAAGTAAGCGTTATCTGCGCCCAACTCAACAATGCTGCAAAGATAACTTACAAATGTAGAAAACCATTGTTCTACTTGCTTAAATTAGTGTTGTGCTGAAAATGTGGTAAAAAATTTAACGGGTTTATATGTTGGGTATGCAAAGAAAAGGGTAATATTGCAACTTGTTTACCTTAACCCAAAGCAATACTCCAAACCGCTTACATTTATTTGCTAAAAATCTGCATTTACAGGAGTGTGATTTTTTATCAAGTTACTAATTGCCTTAAATTTAATGACCTCCGACGTACAACTTCCTTTTGCGAAACAAATCCTATTCCCTGCAATTTGTGTTGTATGCCAGAAGCAACATCCCGATGGCGTTGCAAAATTATATATCCACAAAGGTGAGTTTGCATTATCAGAAGCCGCTTCAACATTACTTACCGGAAGCGCCTATACTACACAAAATGATCTAATTGTCTTTGACAATATACCTGCTTGTAACACATGTGCTAAACTCTTGCACACACAGCACAGGCGTTTAAAAATCATCACCTATATTTCTTGGCTACTAAGCGTTGTATTCATATTTGCTCTGCCGGTAACTATCGGGTGGAAAATAGCCGTATTCCTCTTTTTCTTCTTACTTCCGGTTATTATAGCAGTTGTTATGCCGCCGGCATTAGATATAACCTTTTCTAAGCATTCAGTTACCTTACATTTTGCCTTATCCGACGTGGCAAAAGCATTTGCCCTTGCCAACCAAGCTACCGTAAAATAAATAACCCCTCTAAAATCAATCTTTGTTTGTTTTTTTAGAAAAACATCAACTACCATGCAATACCCCCGTTTAATCATTCAATCCGCTAAAGCAGCATCCATACAACGGCAACACCCCTGGGTATTTTCGGGGGCAATACAAAAAATCATAGGCAAGCCCGAAGCCGGTGATGTGGTAGAGCTTTTTACCCCACAAGGCAACTACTTAGCCACCGCCCACTACCAACCCGATAGCAGCATTGCCGCCCGAATTTTATCGTTTACACAAACACCAATTGATGAGGTTTTTTGGGAACAGAAAATTGCAAGGGCACTCCAACTAAGGCAAGAAATGGGCATTGGCGCACAACCACATACCAATGCTTACAGGCTCATAAATGCCGAAGGCGATGGTATTCCCGGGTTAATTGCCGATGTGTATGGCAAAACCGTAGTGTTGCAAGCCCACCACTTAGGCATTTACCGCTGTTTGCCCCATATAACCCAAGCTATTACAAAGGTAATGGGCAACCGCATACAAGCCATTTACAATAAAAGCGCCGATACCCTGCACCACTCCCATCAAACCGATGTGCAAAACGATTACTTATGGGGTAATAACCCCCAAACCGGCGAAACCATTACCGAAAATGGCTGCCAGTTTTGGGTAGATTGGGTAAGCGGACAAAAAACCGGCTTCTTCCTAGACCAACGCGAAAACCGACTACAAGTGGCAGAATGGGCAAATGGTAAAAAAGTACTCAATGCCTTTTGTTATTCGGGCGGGTTTTCGGTTTATGCACTCAGAGCAGGCGCTAATTTGGTACATTCCATAGACAGCTCGGCAAAGGCAATAGAATGGACAGCAAAAAACATAGAGCTTAACCCTCATTTCAGAGGTACACACCAATCTTTTACCTCCGATGTAATGCCCTTTTTAGCCAATCCGCCCCATACTTATAACCTCATCATTTTAGACCCGCCTGCTTTTGCTAAAAATCTTAAAGCCCGACATCAGGCTGTACAAGGGTACAAACGACTCAATGCTCGCGCTTTATCGGTTATAGAAAAAGGAGGCATTTTGGTAACCTTCTCGTGTTCAAGCGTTATTGACCCGGCTTTGTTTTATGATACCATTAGGGCTGCGGCTATTGAATCGGGCAGAAATATAAGCCTCATTAAACGCCTCTGCCATCCGCCCGACCATCCGGTGAGCATTTACCACCCCGAAGGCGAGTATCTTAAAGGGATTTGTGTATATGTAGAATAGTTAAAAAGAATTATTTAGGCAAAGCCTTTATGCTTTTGCGCCTTGCCTCTTTTTGGGAGCAAGGCATAACTATTTCCCTATTTCAAAACCGGCAAAAACAACCCCAACCGGTAAAACTCTGCCGGATAACCGCTGTTTTTGGTGAAATTTTTACCTGCCGAAAATCGGAAAGAATATCCATCAGGTAAGGTAATTTTAAGATAACCACCTAAACTGCGGTATAGGTTTTGGGCTGGTTTATTGGTTAGGCGGGTAATGCCAAACTCCTCATAATGTATGCCTGCCGAAAAGCGTTCATGCAATACCGCGCCAACATATAACCAAGCCAGCAGGTAATCGGTTGTTACCGGACCCCGTTTGCGCATTGCCTTGTAATAAGCCACATAAAGCTCGGTTTCTAATTTGCCTTTGTTGTAAAATGCCGCCAAATTAGGCACCAAACCTTCGGCAATAACCCCTTCCGTACCACCCGATAAGAGTTTTCCGTGTGTAAGCCCAACAGAGGGGTTCAATAATAAATTTTTTGTGGGATTAAAACTAAGCCCTGCGCCTGTTTCCAAAAACCAATCGGTGCCGGTGGGGAGTGCATTGGCAAAGGAGGGATTGGTCCAAAAGATGCCGTAAAAACTCATGCTGAGATGAGAACTTATCCCAAAACTCCCTGTAACAATAGGATAGAACCCAAAAACGGCATCGTGCGGAATGGTAAGCGCAAGGGTGGGTTCGGGCAGAGAGGATTGGGAAATAAGGGGTTGTGCAGCGGACAAAATTAAAATTTGCAAAAACAACAGGTAAAGCAGTAAAGTACGCATAAGGATAGATTTGAAAATATCGGCAAAATTGCCGCCTGCAAAGTACCTGTTTTTTTACAGAAAATGATTTGTTCGCTTTGTATTTTCTGTTTTTGTTAGTTTTGGACTCTGATGCGTTTTCTGTTGTTGCCTTAAGCCACTTTCTCCAAAAACAAATAGCCCTTCCAATTTGGCAATTGCCATAAAGGAAAGGCTATTTACCCTGCATAACGCTGCAAAGAGTACTTACAATAAACTTACCGCAATCGTTGATAATCGCGCGGGTCAAAAGCCTGCCTCACCCCCTCGCCAATAAAGGTAACAGTGGTAAGGGTAAGAAATATAATAACCAATGGCGTAACAATGAGCCATGGTTTTTCAATGTTTTGTGAGCCTTGCTGTATCAGTTCTCCCCAACTGGGGGTAGGAACGGGTAAACCAAAGCCCAAAAAATCGAGTGAAACAAGAGCAGAGATATTACCAATTACCGAAAATGGGGCAAAAGTAATTACCGCCGTAAAGGCATTGGGTAAAATATGGCTAAACATAATTTTGAAATCGGTTTGTCCCATAGCTAACGCTGCCGACACATAATCGCGGTTTTTTTCGCGCAAAAACTCACCGCGCACGTAGTAGGTTATCCCTATCCACCCGCCAAATACTACCAGCATAATTACTAACAACATGAAAGAAGGCTCTAAAAACTTAACCAAAATAATCATCATAAACAAGAACGGAATAAGGCTGAATACCTCTATTAACCTTAGCCCGAAAATGTCTATTCTGCCTCCATAATAACCTAAAATGCCGCCAATGAATATGCCCAAAATATAAGAAAGCAGCGTAACCATAATGGCAAACGAAATAGATATTTGAAAACCATAAGCCACCCTTGCCAAAATATCTCTGCCTTGGGCATCGGTGCCTAAAATATGCAGATTATCGGGAGCGGTGGGTGGGTTGCCGGTTAGTTCATCAAGTGGTGTTTCCAAGGGTCCAAAAGGGTGAAGCGGCATCATTACCCAGTTGCCTTTACCTTCGGCGGCAAATTTTTGTTTTAACTTTCTAAAAGAGGGTGGGCTGCTGCTTTCCTCACCAAACTCAGTGGCGCTGTAATAGCGGGGTTTGGGCGATATAGGTTCTAACCAGTTGCTAACAGCCGGAAAAAAGTACTGCCCATTGTATTTAACCACCAATGCCTGATTGTTAATAAACAATGGATTAAAAAAAGAGATAAAGTACAATATGCCCAAAACAATAAGCGAGTAATATGCCCGCTTTATTTTTTTGAAATTGCGTACCCGCCGCTCAAAAACCGATTCTGACTTGCGTTCGCCTTCGGGTTTATTTTTTTTCCACCACATATTGCTATTATTGCTTTTTAAATGAGTTTCACTAAGGTTGCTTGTTTGCAACACCGAGTTTTACAAAAAATGAGTTAGACAGGAAATTGCAAAAGCAGGTTAATCAAATTTTATGCGCGGGTCTATTAACACATAAAGCAAATCAGACAGTAAGTTGCCTACCAGCAAGATGATAATGCTGATAACCAAAAAACCAAGAAAAACAGGGTAATCTACATTTACCACCGATTTAAACGATAACAGCCCGATGCCGTCTATGTTAAACACCAATTCAATAAGGTACGAACCGGCAAGGAAAATGCCTATTACGTGCCCCAAGCCGGTAGCAATGGGTATGAGTGAGTTGCGAACAGCATGTTTAAAAATAACTGTTTTTTCGTCGAGCCCTTTGGCAAAAGCAGTGCGCACATAATCCTGACTCAGGTTTTCTAACAAGGAGTTTTTCATGAGCAGGGTTAGGGTGGCAAAAGCGCCTATCATATAACAAATAACCGGCAGAGCCGTATGGTGCAATTGGTCTAAAATTTTACCCAACATGGTCAGTTGTTCCCAATCGGGCGACCTGAAACCTCCCAGCGGAAACCATTTCAAATATCGTCCGCTGGCAAAAAAAGACAACAACAATACACCCAAAGCATAACCGGGTGTAGCATAACCCGCAAAAATGAGAGCGCTGCTGCCAAAGTCAAAAGGCGTATTGTGCCTTACGGCTTTTAATATGCCCAATGGAATACAAACCAAATAAGAAAGTAAGAACCCAATGATGCCAAAATAGGCAGATATGTATAAGCGTTCGGCAATTAGTTCTAATACAGGGCGGTTGTAAATATAAGAACGCCCGAAATCGCCGGTAAAAATGCCGCTAAATGCTGTTTGCACAATTCGGTACTTATCATCTTTGGTTTCTTTTAATTTCCATTCTTTGCCGGCATACCAATCGGTTATTTCTGTGCAGGAGGGCAGTTCGGCGTAGTCGTCCGAAAATTTAAAATCTGAGCCTACGGCGCTTTTCATCACCACTACATCATTGCCTTGTTTTTCCATTTTTACCCACCGTTGTATGGCATATACCCTGCCATCTTTTTTTACATAACGCAGGTCTTCGCGGAAACACTCGCCAAGGGGTTTTACCTCGCTTTTGGTTTCGCGGGGGTAAAAACCCAACCATATCAGGTATCGGGTCAAAAATGGCTTATCCAAACCGTATTGACGGCGCAGTTGCTCTATTACTTCGGGGCTAAGTTTGTTTTTTTGCACCATTTGCCCGCCGCCGCCGCCTTCGCTTGCTTTTGCTTCCATTTGCATAATTGCCCGCTCAAGCGGTCCTCCGGGAACAAGGTTTAATATGGCAAACACCAAAAACGTTGCCCCAAAAAAGGTGGGGAACATGAGCAATAAACGCTTTAAAATGTATTTGAACATGGTGGTTGGTAGATAGTAGTGAAAAGTGAAGAGTGAAAAGTGAAAAATTGGGAGAAAGTGAAGAGAGAGTGGGTAGTGAGTATTCAGTAGTCTGTACTAAGAAATATCAACCAATTTGCGCCTTTGTGTTTTTGCGAGAAACAAAATCGGGCGTGTAGTCGTAATTCTTAACTCATCACTTTTCAGAGTACAGACGCACGGCCGTGCGTCTGTACATTTTTCACTCTTCACTTTTCGTTTTCCCCTTTTAATTATTTGCCTTTGGTTTTCCAGAAATCAATTTCAGCCGGCGCTTTTCCCATTTTCAGGCTTTTGTCTTTTTTAGCAACCTCTACTTGTTTAGCCAATTCGGGTTCTTCCCACCACAGCGAGAACACATCGCCAAAATCACCGGCGTAAGATAGGGCATTTTCGGGCATACCAAATTTATTCCAGTACAACAACCGAAGGGTATATGGTGAAACCCAGCCCCAAACCCAGTGTTTTTTTGCTACGGCAATGCCATCTATTTCCTGTACAAATTTTACGCGTTCTTTGGTGTCGTAGCTTTTATCGTATAGGTCGCAAAGTTCGTCTATGCGCGGGTCGGCAATACCGGTTATATTGGTATTGTTGGGTACTTTGGCAAATTTTGAGTGCATGCTGCTCTCCGGGTTAGGAAAAAACAAGCCGGTATAGTTCTGAAAAGCAATGGTATATTCTTTACCCTGCACTTTTTTGAAACGCTCGTTGGGGTCAACGTTATTAAACTTTAACTCTATGCCTACATCGGCTAATGACTGCTGATAAGGCACAAAAATGCGTTCAAGCGATTTGTCCGACATCATTTCAATGGTAAACGGTTTACCATTTTTAGACAACCATTTTTCGCCCGGTTTTTTAGTGTAACCGGCTTCTTTTAACAAGGCAAGCGCTTTGGTAGGGTTGTACTCCGGTTTGGGGTTATTGGGGTTGGCATAGGGAGTGCCGTAATAAAACGAGTTAATGCGCACGTATTCGTTAAAGAACAGTTTTTGGTTTAGCTCTTCAAAATTAAACAGCAAGCCAAGAGCTTCGCGCACTTTAACATCGTCGAAAGGTGGTTTGGCGGTATTCAAGGCAAAACCCGATGTGCCTTTGGGGCTGTTGTTGTAAATTTTTTGTCGGGCAATTACGCCGCGTGCAATATCGGGTATTTTAGCTTCGGTGAGTTCTTCTGCCCACCATTGGGCGCGGGGCGCTATATACCAATCCACTTCGCCGGCAAGAAGTTTGTCTTTCATTAGTTCATCGGTGCGCACTACTACAAAGGTGATGCGGTCAAAATTATTTAACCCTATGTTGCTATCGTAGTTTTCTGCCCAGTAGTTGGGGCGGCGTTTAAGGGTAAGGCGCTCGCCTTGTCGGGTATTTTCTTTGTCTAATTCATAAGGTCCGGTACCGGGCATAAAATCAAACTGATACTTGGTTATATAACCTGCGCCGTTGGTTTTAGCAAGGTGCGAAGCGGGGTAAATTTTGGTAGATACAGCAAAGTACAAGAAACTGCGCCAGTTTTCTTTTTTACAGTTTATTTTTACAATATACTTGCTTTCGGCAACGGGTTCTTCAAAGGTTTCGGCGTAGAGGCTGTTGGTAAAGGGGTCTTTGAGTCCTTCGTCTATCAATAATTTATAGGTAGCAATTATATCGGCAGCGGTAACGGCTTGTCCATCGCTCCATCGGGCATTAGGGTCGATGCGAAACCAGTAAGATTTTTTATCTTCAGATATTTTCCAGTGGGTAGCCAAAGCAGGATAGTAATCTAAGGTTTCGGCATCAAAACCCAGCAGCGGTTCAAAAATCATTCCGTTGATAAGACTAACGGTTTGGATATTGGCATTTTCACCTACATCGCAAAAAGTAGCCGGATATTCCTGAATTGCCATAGAAAAAGAGCCGCCTTTTTTAGCCTTGGGGCTGCCGGGCGATTTGTGGGTAGTACTGGTAACAAACCCGAGCGAGTCGGCAAGTTTACTAAATCCGTTTCCGCCCTGTTCGGCGGGCACGTTGGGGTCGGCGCCATCTTCGGTAATCGCTTTTTTAGTGTCGGTAACGGTTAGTTTTTGCTCGCCGCTGTTGTCGGGGGCACAACTTTGCAACAGACCAAGGGTAAAAACAAACAAGAGCAGGTAAATTATACCCGACTTAGAGGTAGCTTTATTCATGTTGTTTTATAATTGAAAAGGTTTGTGTTTAGTACGGGGGTAAAGATAAACAGTTTATTTGGTTTGTTGCCCCAAAAGTAGGTAAATGCCGCAAAAGTTGTGCGGGAAAAATGTTTTCTGGTTGCAAAAAATGGCTTTTACCGCCTTTGAAAAATATCTTTACAAACCGGTTGTTGTAAGTAATCAAGTGGCTGCTGTTTGCCACTGGGCACGTATGACAGGTTTACTAATGCGATAGTTTGGTTACATCAGGCTTCTTCTGTTTCGGCGCTTGGGGTAGGCACATCGGTAAATTTGTAGCCAACGCCTCTAATGGAGTGAAAGTACTGCGGATTTTTGGGGTCGTCTTCAAAATGTTTTCTGAAAGCGAGGATAAAATTATCGATAGTGCGCGTAGATGGATACACATCATAACCCCATACCGATTGCAGAATTTGAGACCGCGAAACCACTTCGTTTTTGCGTGCAATGAGCAGTTTGAGCAGTTTAATTTCTTTTTTGGTAAGGTTTATTTCGTTGTTGCCTTTTATGGCTTTGTAGGTAATAAAATCTATTTCGTTATCGCCAAATTTGTAAGATACCAATGGCGATGCGTTTTTATCGCCCTTTGCACTATGCCTTACCATTACCTTTACCCTCAGCAGCAGTTCTTCCAATACAAAGGGTTTGGTTAGGTAATCATCTGCTCCTTTTTTCAAGCCGAGTATGCGGTCTTGTGGCTGGTCTTTGGCGGTTAAAAACAGTACCGGCATTTCGGTATCCTCCAATCGAATTTGCTCACATACGGCAAGCCCGTCCACTTCGGGCATCATAATGTCTAATATCGCCATGTCGAAACGCTGTTTTTTAAAGGCTGTAAGGGCAGCCATACCGTTATCTACGGCTACTACCTCATAACCTTCTGCCTCTAAGTTTATTTTGAGCGATTCTTGTAGGGTTTCTTCGTCTTCGGCTAAGAGTATTCTAAAATTCATGTGGTTTGTTTTTGAGGTTAATAAATGAAGGATTGGTTGGTTTATTTGTGCTGTTAAAATTGAATAAATTTGGTTGGGCAGACGGAATGTTTACACAAAACACCGGTTTTGCCCTCTGTAAGTAGGTACGCGGTTAATAATTTTACCATCGGAAACGAGCAGCAGTTGGGTAAAGCGTTCGCATAATTCACCGGCTTTGGCATGTCTGAAAAAGGCAGGGTCGCCCGGTGTAAGGCGTTCCATACCTTTATAAATGAAAGGGGTTTGCACTTCGCCGGCTCCTTCATTGGGTATAAGTTGAGCGCCTGCGGGCAAGTAAGGTTTGGGTAATTTATCTGTTCCGGCAGAACCGGAGGCAATGTAACCGCCACCCAAACAGGTGTAAATATGCGGTTGAGGCTGTCGGGTAATTTCTATGGCAAAGGCTGCGGCAGGTTCATGTTTAAAGGCAGCATAATTATCAAATAAAGCGGGCGAGTAAAAAGCTGAACCTACTGTTATTTCTGTAACAACATCTTCGTGTACGGTGGTTTCTAAACTGCCTGTGCCGCCGCCATTAACTAATGTAAGCTGTATGCCCATAGCGGTTAGGGTTTGTACTACTGCTGCCCGCCGTTTTGCTATTTCGGCAACCGATTGTTTTTTAAGTGTTTTTACCAATGCATTTTTTACTGTAGCTCCGCTAACGGCATCGCCCACCCCGGCTATTTGTGCTTCGTAGCCCATAATGCCGGTTATGGCAAGGTGGGCAGTGCCTAAAAACGGACTTACCAATTTTTTTACCTCCTCTGCTTGGTGCAACGATGAACGGTAAACCCCAAAATATAACCCGGGAAAAACCGACGACATATCTATATCTAAACAAACAGGCAGCCTGGTGCCGGTTTTTTGGGCTATTTCGGCATATCGGGATAGGTGAGCGGCAGCATCTGCCATTAAGGTGATGTTAATGCCTTGTTTTACCGCCTCACAAACTTGTGCTATTTCGGCAGAATTGCAGGTAGGATAACCTACCAAAAGGTTATCAAACCCCTGATTTGCCAAAAATAAAGCCTCCGAAGCGGTGTAAGGCATTATGCCCGAATAGGGCGCACCATAGTCTAAAATGTGCTTAATAAGATGCACACATCTGATAGACTTTGACGCTATGCGAATGGGTTTATTGCCTGCCCGAAGTTTAACCTGTTCTATATTTTGATTAAACAAATCCATATCAACAAAGGCAAACGGCATGGGTTCGCCTTTAAATACCGATTTGTAATACTGATAGGTGCGCGGATAAGGAACCATTAGCGGTATAAGGTGGTAAATTTAAAAAAGTAGGAGATATAAACAGGGAGCAAATCAGGTAGTTAGGGGGGGCAACTCGGGTTGATAGGATTTTACAGTGTCGATAAAACATTTAACCCCGTCGAGCGGTGTATCGGGATAAACCCCATGCCCTAAGTTTACAATATGCCCGATGGGTCCAAATTCGGCTAACATTTGTTTGGTTTCCTTTTCAATGACCGTTTTATCTGCAAACAAAACGCAGGGGTCTAAATTGCCTTGCAGGGCAACCTTGTTGCCGGTAACCTGCCGGGCATAGCGGCGGTCAATAGTCCAATCGAGCCCTACTACATTGCAAGGAATACGGGCAATGTCTTGCAGCGCAAAAACAGCGCCTTTGGCAAAAACCGTAACCGGCGTTTGTCCCATAGCTGCACATATTTGGCTAATGTAGGGAAGGGCAAATTGCCGGTATTGTTGCGGACTTAGGATGCCGGCCCATGTATCAAAAATTTGTACCAAATCAGCGCCGGCTTGTATCTGCGCTTTCAGGTAGTGTATGGTGCTTTGGGTAATTTTGTGCAACAGCCGGTGGGCAAGCTGGGGCTGTGCATACAGCATACTTTTAGCATGGGTAAAGGTTTTTGAGCCGCTGCCCTCTACCATGTAGGCAAAAATTGTCCAAGGTGCGCCGGCAAAACCAATAAGCGGAATTTTTTGGTGCAATTCTCTTTTCACCAATTTTATTGCCTCAATAGTATAACCTACTCCCGATTCATCGGCAATGCGCAGTTGGTCAATATCGGCGGCAGATGTTATTACCTTCGGGAAAACCGGACCTTTGTTTTTTTCCATTTCGTATGGCAATCCCATAGCTTCGGGAATAACCAAAATATCCGAAAAAATAATGGCAGCATCTACGCCTAATTCATCTACGGGCTGAAGGGTTACCTCACAGGCTATTTCGGGCGTTTTTACCATGGTAATAAAATTGCCCACTTGCTCACTCAGTTTTCGGTACTGGGGCAGTATTCTACCCGCCTGACGCATCAACCATACCGGTTTGCGCTCTGCAACTTCTCCTCTTGCTACTCTTAACAGTAAATCGTTTTCCAATTTTTATCCTTTTTTCGTTCAAAGTTAGTGTTTTCTGCTTTTTCGTGGTTCTTTCTACACCCTTTTATTGCGTCATGGTTTTGTAAAACAAATAAATCTCTATATTTATCCTCCTTATAGCTTGACTATATTGTGCAAGGTTTAAGGGCTTAGGCCAGTTTATCTTCTTTTAGGTTGACATGCCGTATTGAATGATGAAGACTGAATGGTTAATGTGAGTGGGTGGTTCAAACCAATACAAGCGCTCGCCGACAAATTGACATATTTAGGGTAGTTGAAATAATCGGGCTGACCAAATGTCAGGTTGTTGCATTCAGTTTCTGACAATAAATAGGCAGTATTGCCAAAATAGCGTAAAAAACAGCCCGTTTTCCGGTTGGCACAATGATTGAATGATAAAAGGGAAAGAAAAATTTAACCTACTATAAAATTCAATCCCAACATGAAAAAAGTTATCGGTATTGACTTAGGCACAACCAACTCCTGCGTAGCAGTAATGGAAGGAAGCGAGCCGGTGGTAATAGCCAACAGCGAAGGAAAGCGCACTACCCCGTCTATTGTTGCCTTTTTACAAAACGGCGAGCGCAGAGTGGGCGATTCGGCTAAGCGACAAGCTATTACTAACCCTAAAAATACCATTGCCTCTATTAAAAGATTTGTTGGCTGCCGGTACGACGAAGTGAATACCGAAGCCGGCAGAGTTGCCTACAAAGTGGTGCGCGGCGATAATGGTTTAATAAAAGTGGATATTGACGGACGACATTATACCCCGCAGGAAATTTCGGCTATGGTTTTGCAAAAAATGAAAAAAACTGCCGAAGATTATTTGGGTTATGAAGTTACCGAAGCCGTTATAACCGTTCCGGCTTATTTTAACGACTCGCAACGTCAGGCTACCAAAGAGGCAGGCGAAATTGCCGGTTTAAAGGTTTTACGCATTATTAACGAGCCTACTGCCGCCGCCCTTGCTTATGGTTTAGACAAGCGCCATAAAGATCAAAAAATTGCCGTTTATGACCTTGGCGGCGGAACGTTTGACATTTCTATTCTTGACCTTGGTGATGGGGTGTTTGAGGTAAAATCTACCAACGGCGATACCCACCTTGGCGGCGACGATTTTGACCAGCGCATTATGGAGTGGCTGGCAAGCGAGTTTAAAGCCGAAGAAAACATAGACCTGCGCAAAGACCCTATGGCTTTACAACGCCTTAAAGAAGCTGCCGAAAAAGCTAAAATTGAACTTTCGGGAAGCAGCGAAACCGAAATAAACCTGCCCTATATTACCGCCATTGACGGAGTGCCTAAGCACTTGGTGCGCAAACTTACCCGCGCCAAATTTGAGCAAATGGTTGACGACCTTGTAGAGCGCACTATAGGACCGTGCAGAGAAGCCCTGCGCGATGCCGGTTATACTGCTGCCGATATTGACGAGGTTATTTTGGTGGGCGGTTCTACCCGTATTCCCAAAATACAGGAAGTGGTGGAGAAATTTTTTGGCAAAAAACCCAACCGTGGCGTAAACCCCGATGAGGTGGTTGCCGTAGGCGCTGCCATACAAGGCGGTGTGCTTAGTGGGGAGGTAAAAGATGTACTGCTGCTTGACGTTACGCCCTTATCAGTAGGTATTGAAACCTTGGGTGGCGTATTTACCAAACTCATAGAATCTAATACCACCATTCCAACCAAAAAATCGGAAGTATTTTCTACCGCTGCCGATAACCAGCCATCTGTAGAAATCCATATCTTGCAAGGCGAGCGTTCTATGGCTAAAGATAACCGTACCATCGGGCGTTTTGTGTTAGACGGTATTCCGCCTGCTATGCGGGGCGTTCCCCAAATTGAGGTTACTTTTGATATTGATGCTAACGGTATTTTGAGCGTATCGGCAAAAGACAAAGGCACCGGTAAACAGCAAAGTATTCGTATAGAAGCTTCTACCGGCTTATCAAAAGACGAAATTGAACGCATGAAAAACGATGCCAAAGCTAATGAAGCCGCCGACCTTGCCGCCAAAGAAAAAGTGGAAAAACTGAATCAGGCAGATGCACTTATTTTCCATACCGAAAAACAATTGAAAGAATTTGGCGACAAATTGTCTGCCGGAAACAAAGCTAACATTGAGAGCGCCCTTGCCCAACTGAAAAGCGCACAAAGCGCCCAAGATGTTCATGCTATTGAGCAGGCTACTAACGCTCTTAATAACGCATGGCAAGCCGCCTCGCAAGAAATGTATCAGGCACAGCAAGAAGCCGGCGGTAACACCGGCGCTAACGGCAATGCCGGTAACGGTACCGAAGGTGTGCAAGATGTGGAATACGAAGAAGTGGATACAAAAAAATAAGTTCTTGCATCGTTCCTAAATTCCCGATGAACAAAAAAACAGCCGATTGCCCAAAGCAACCGGCTGTTTTTTGTTTTGAAACCTATTGAAACACATAAAAAGACGCGAGGTTGGAATTAGGGGCTTGCTCAAAAGCTTAGAGGAAATGGCTTTAAGCAGGATAGATTTGTATATTATGGTACGCTGCACCTTGTTAATAGGGCATTTAACAGGTTGCTACCTATATTACGGTGCGCTGCACCTTTACAAAACCCCAAAAGCGCATTTTAGGGGGGGAGTAAAATACAAGGGGCAGCGCCCCTAATTCTTGGTAGAACAGTAACAAACCATACTATTTTAAGGTGCAGCGCACCGTAATCTTGGTAGCACAGATGCGTACCTTAGTTTATTATCAGGTGCAGCGCACCGTAATTTGCTGCCCATTTTAACAAGTGCATCTAAACCTTATGTAGATTTTACCCCCCTATCGGGCGTTTATTTTAATTCCAACCTCGCCTTAATTTAGCCTCTAAATCCCGAAATCATAAGCCATTGGCTCCAAAAATCTGTGCAAATCAGCCGCATCCGTGTTATCTGTGTACTACTTGCTGCGGGTTTTAAGGCAGGACAATGCAAACCTTGTGCGAGCTTTACCCACATCGGGCGTTCATTTTAATTCCAACCTCATGTTAAAAAAGCTACCCCGAAAAAGAGAAATTGTAGCGGGCATCGGTAAAAAAAGCCAGCATACGGTCTTTTTCAGACACAAGCATATCTTTTTCGGGCAATTGCCAGTTAATGTTTAACAGGGGGTCGTTAAAAACTATGCCGGCTTCGTGTTTTTGGCTGTAATAATTATCGCATTTGTAAACAAACTCGGCAGTGGGGCTCAGTACCGAGTAACCATGTGCAAACCCTCTTGGTATGAGCAGTTGTTTTTTGTTTTGGTCTGATAGTAAAATACCAAACCACTTGCCAAAAGTGGGTGAGCCGCCTCGCAAATCTACCGCCACATCAAATACCAAACCCTGCGTTACACGCACTAATTTAGCCTGCTCAAAGGGTTCTAACTGGTAATGCAAACCCCGCACAACGCCATACTTAGAAAAAGCCTGATTATCTTGAACAAAATCATAAAACAAGCCATGTTTTTCGAGCAATCTGCGGTTGTAACTTTCAAAAAAATACCCGCGCTCATCGGTATATACACGAGGGTTTAGTACCAACAAACCGGCAATACCGGTAGGTTCAATAAACGGAAGCGGGTTGTGAAACATGAGGGGCAAACTTGTTTTGGGCTGCAAAATACAGAACTTTGCGCTACATTTAGCTGAAGGCGTACAAAATTAGTTTACTGCAAGGGTGAATCCTCAAGTGCAGAAGCATGGTGCAATATGGGGTAAGGTTAATCCTTGTATTTGCTTTACTTCTGCCCTTTCATCATGGCGGCAAGTTGGTCCCACATATCGGGCGAAAGAGCTTCCAAATAGCTGAACTCGCCGGCGCCTTTCAGCCACTCGCCGCCATCAATGGTAACCACTTCTCCGTTTACAAACGCCGAAAAATCGGAAACAAGGTAAGCGGCAAGGTTAGCTAATTCCTGATGTTCGCCCACTCTGCCCACGGGCACTTTGGCATTGGGGTTAAATTGTTGGCGCAGCGGTTCGGGAAACAGCCTATCCCATGCCCCCGGTGTAGGAAACGGACCCGGGGCTATGGCATTACATCGGATACCATATTTACCCCACTCCACAGCCAGCGAGCGGGTTAGCGCCAATACCCCTGCTTTGCCACAGGCAGAAGGCACCACATAACCCGAACCCGTCCATGCATAAGTAGTAACAATGCTGAGTATATTGCCCGGCTGTTGGTGGGCAATCCAGTGTTTGCCTGCTGCCAACGAAAAATAGTAGCTACCTTTCAGTACAATATCTACCACCGTATCAAAAGCGCGGTGCGACAGCCTTTCGGTAGGGCTGATAAAATTGCCTGCGGCATTGTTTACCAATACATCAAACTTGCCGTAAGTAGCCAATGTTTGTTCTATAACGGCTTCTACCTGCTCGTACTGCCGCACATCGCAGGCAAGGGGCAGCACCTCGCCGCCGGTTTCGGCGCGCAGTTCTTGTGCAGTTTCTTCTAATACGGGCAATTTTCGGCTGGTAATCACCGTTTTAGCGCCCAATTGCATAAAATATCGGGTCATAGACCTGCCCAAGCCGGTGCCGCCTCCGGTTATGATGATTACTTTGCCTGCCAAGGCGTTATCGCGCAGCATGGGTTCTGAAAAAGAGGACATAATACTACTGTTTAGTAAACAATGGGATAATGGTAGTAAAAAGCCGCCAAAAGTAGGTAATTTACCCGAATGAAAGGCTGCCGAGTATATAAAATTGTGTGCTGTTTTGGTTTTTGGTAAAACAAAACAGGCTACATGCAACCTTTGTGGGGTACATGTAGCCTGTAAAAATTATACTACCAATAACTGTTTACACAGCCTTATCGTCTTTGGTTTCTTCGGCAGGAGGAGCAGAAGGCGCAACTTCATCAGCAGCCGGCGTTTCTTTTTTGGCAGTAAGGTCTTGTACTTTTTCTTTTGCTTTTGATGCCAAATCTTCAACTGTATCTTTTGCTTTTTCAACAGCATCTTCCACTTTTTCTAAAATACCGCCTACTTTTTCGTTCTGCTTCAGTTCGGCATACTTGCTTTCAACGGTTTCTTTAACCTTACCCACCGTTTCTTCAACAGAACCCTTTGCCTTTTCTAAAAATGACTCGCCTTTACCCAGCGCTTCATTCACTTTTTCGTTCTGTTTCAGTTCGGCATATTTGCCTTCTACAGTATCAACTACCTTTTCAAAAGTATCTTCTACTGTATCTTTTGCTTTTTCAAAGGCATTTTCTACCTTGTCTAAAATACCGCCTACTTTTTCGTTCTGTTTCAGTTCGGCATACTTGTCTTCAACGGTATCTTTCACTTTTTCAACAGTATCCTCTACTTTTTCCAAAATACCGCCAATGGCTTCGTTCTTTTTAAGGTCTTCATATTTGTCTTCAACAAAATCTTCAACCTTGTCTTTTAAGTCTTTCAATTTGCTAAACAAACTACCTTCGGTCTTTTTTTCTTCTTGTTGGGGTTCGTTTTCGTTGAGCAGGGGATTTTCGTTTTCAGTCATGATTCTGTGTTTTTGATTTGGGTTAAAAATTGATGAGGTAAATGGGTTACACTATTATAAACAAACCATTTCCGATAAATGCTCAAAAAAGCGCCTAAAATGCACAAAAAATTATGCGGGCAGTTTATTTTTTGGTTTTACCATCGGGTGCAGGCGGGTTTTCGGGTGGCGGAAGTTGGGTAAAACCGGTTTTTGATTTGGGGTTGGCAAGGTAAACGCTTTGCTCGTGTGCATTGAGGATAATGTGTTGCTTGTCGTTTTCTGAAAGGGTAATAATGCCTGCGCGGTCGTTCAGTTTATCTTCGCCAATATATACAATGCCATTTCGGTTATCGTCGTACAGTTTAATGGCAGCGCCCTCCTCATTGCTTCTAAACTGGAGTATATTGCCGCCCTGCCGGTTATTGAGCTGCATAAGCGCCCCCTCGCCCTTTACCTCCGAACCCAAGGTAAGCAGCCGCTTGCCATCATTATTATACAAAGCAATTTCGGCAGCCGTTTCGCGAGATTCCATGACCAAAATAGTTTTACCTGCTGCATTTACCAATTCAAATTTTTCGGCTTTTACCACCGGCTCCACATTAACCGGCGAGTTTTGGTAAGCGCCCAATACCATTATAACAATACCCGCCATCAGAAAGCGGTTCAGCCAAAGCTGGTTGCGGAGTTGTTTTTCTAATTTTGCCAAACGGTTTTCCATAGTAATGAATGGGTTATTTATGAATAAAACCCCTAAACGTTTAAAGGGTGGGCATTATTGGGTAAACGGCAAAAATGTGCCGCTGTAACCAAATAGGTGATAAATTTATTTTGTACGTTAATTGTAAATCTGAAATTTTTCAGAAATTTTTTATTTTTTCAAAATTTTTCAGTTTTTTCAGTGCGTGGTGCGGTAACTTTGCAGCGTTGCGGTACGGCAAAAAACTTTTCTTTTTTTGTGTGGAGTGGGGAATGTTTTGTATAATTGCGGCGGCGGAACGGGATATGGAAAGAAGAGGCGAATGCTTTGTTACTAACCTAAACCTATAAGGGTTACGAAAACCTTATAGGTTTGAAAACAAAGCCGGAGCAGTACCTCACTCAAAATTTTAAACAAGCCATGACACCTACCCTAAACATAGAAAACATAAAAGCCTATTTAAGCACACAACCCATTCTAAGGGCATGGCTTTTTGGGTCTTATGCTACCGGAACAGCAGATGAAAACAGCGATGTGGATATTTTGGTGGAATTCGACTACAACCAACATATCGGGTTGCGTTATTTTGATGTGCTTTGGGATATGGAAAAATTGTTGCAAAAAAAAGTGGACTTAGTCCCGATAGAAGGTTTATCTGAGTTCATTCGTACTACTGTGGAACAGCAAAAAGTGTTACTGTATGAGAGGTAACAAGCCCGGAGATAAACTTCGTTTACAACATATTTTACAAGCGCTGACCAATCTTGAAGATTGGTTACAAAACAAACACTATGAAGAATTTGCAAAAAATATCATTCTGCTTAATGCCGTATGCCGACAGTTGGAAATTATTGGAGAAGCAGCAAACAACTTATATAGTGCAATGCGAACCCAATATAGCGAAATACCTTGGGCAAAAATTGTAGCATTGCGAAACTTGCTTATTCATGAGTACTTTGGCGTAATTCCAAGCATGTTGTGGCAAATTATCCAAAAAGACCTGCCTCCTTTTAAAGAACAAATCAACAAAATGCTTGAGAATTTTGCCTAAAAAATACCTTTTTCTGCGTTCTCATAGTAAAGTTTTATTAACAAGCAACAGTAAAAGCATCGCACAACGCCAATAACTTTGCAAAAATTTAGTTAGAAACAAAAAAAAAACACGCTATAAACTACTTGGTTTGGTAAACATTTTGTATAATTGCCCCGGAAAATAACTACTACCACTATGCACAGCATTACTTTTACCTGCGAAACTATCACACCCATGTTTTTGAGTGGGGCGGATGGCACTACGCCCGAACTTCGCGCGCCGTCTATAAAAGGGGCTATGCGTTTTTGGTGGCGGGCTATGAATGGGCATTTGGGGATAGAAGACGAGAAAGATAAAGATGGTAAGGTAGTAAAAAAAGGGTTGCGAACAAGAGAGGGTGAATTGTTTGGCGCAACCGACCGAAAAAGCAGTTTCTCCATACAAATTGTTTCTACCAAACCATTAGAAAGCCAGCCACAAGCCGTACTGCCCCATAAAGATAGAAGTTTCTCTAAAATGGCATTCAAATCTCACCAATCTTTTCAGGTTATTATTCGTTGCAAAGACCAAGCCACACAACAAATTTTGCAACACCTATTCCCCTTGTGTTGTGTATTAGGCGGCTTTGGTGGGCGAATGCGCCGTGGCTTTGGTAGCATTCGCATCACCAACGAAAAACACTACCCCGCTACCTTAAATGCCATTTGCGAACATATTGAAGCCCTTGTTCCCCAAAAATTTCAACTGCGCAACAACGAAATTGTGTATTTAGCCCAACAAAAGCCGCCCTATCCGTACATAGAAAGCATTAGCATAGGACGAGCCGATGCACAACTGACCAAAAAAATAGGACAAGCCACACATGATGTAAATAGTAAGCGTGGAAGAGATTATGGTGTAAGCGTTGGGTCGGCTAATCCTCGCTTTGCTTCGCCCGTATATGTAAGTGCCATACAAACTGCCAAAGGCATACAGCCCATTATTACTGTCTTGCATCATGTTGGCAACCCCAAAAGTTATACACTCCATACCCGTCAAATCAACGAAATTCAACAGCAACTTAAACAAGCAATTACAGAGTGAAATATAACCTACAACTTTCAAAGCTGCGCCTTAAAGGTTTCAGGGGCTTTGAACAAGCCATAGAATTAAGATTCGACCCACGTTTAACAGTATTAATTGGCGATAACGCATCGGGAAAAACCACAATTTTAGATGCCATTGCTATTGGATTGATGTATCTACGCCACCAAATAACGGGCGGAAAAATGTATAATTTTCCTGCGCCATTAGACCCCGTAAAAAAGAAAAATTACGATGTAAATAACAACAGCGAGGAATTAGAATGTGCCCTTGAAATTCGGATAAATGCTCGCCGCCAAACAGAATACGACTCAATAGAATATGAAGAAAGCGAAATAACAGAGGCAGGTTTTGTACTGCGCGCTACGGGCGATAAAAGCACTAATGTAGAAAAATTTTACCTACCCCAAAACAATACAGAAACAATTGAACCCGATAATGCCACAAAAGAGGAAATCCTTCCCGATTTTGCTCTGCACCTGTACAATAAATACCTAAAAGGAGAACTGAAAAACTTGCCCGTACTGGTATATTACGGTTGCAATAGCATCAATACCGATACCGAAAAAACAACCATAGATGGTATGGCAAGGATTACAGACTTAGCTATTACCGATACTTACAAAAATGCCTTAGAGTCGCGCGAATTTAGGTTTGAACAAGTACTGCTGCTCTTAGACCGCCGCCAAAAAAGCATGTTCCAAGACCGCCGGCAAAACGACCGCTTTATAGATGCCTTGCAAACCGCCATTGCCATTATGTTAAATGACACTGAAACCGAAAACAAAGGCGCTACTTATGGTAATTTGCGGATTCAATACGGCTCACTATTTGACGAGGTACTGATTGATAAAATAACCAATGGTAAAACATCAATACTCTACTTAAACCAACTGTCTTCGGGCGAAAAGTTCCTATTGGGCATGGTTGCCGATTTGGTGCGCCGCCTTTTTTTGGCAAATACAGAAGGTGATTTGCTGCAAGGTAAAGGCATTGTATTGATAGATGAGGTAGATTTGCATTTGCACCCTAAGTGGCAGCAAAAAGTTATTGATAAATTGATGGAAATTTTCCCGGAGGTGCAGTTTGTGGTTACTACGCATAGCGCCATGGTTTTGAGTTCCGAAAAAACGAGACCCCAATTTACATACTTATTAACAGAGAACAAAGCAGTATCGATAGAAGATTTGGGGGTGTTTATAAATGGCGTAGAACCCAATAGAATTTTGCAATATGTTATGTCAGTGCCATTGCGAAACATTGAAACACAACAAGCAATTAATACCATAACACAGTCATTGAAAAATAAAACGTTTGACACCGAGGAAATTACCAAACTAATCGTACAATTAACTCAAAAGTTAGGCAAACAAGATCCTTTCATTATGCTATTGCAGTATGAACTATTATTGCTCAAACGAAAAAAACAAGCAGTCATACAATGAGATATATTGATAAATCTACCCGATGTATAGTTTTTGACGATTTTCTTGCTCAATATGGACAAAGATTACACGGAGACTGGGAGAAATTAAAGAAAATTACTGAAAAACCCAAAAATGGTGAGCGGATTGCCGTTGGTCGCAATGCATACATAAATCTTTTTGCCCATTTGCACAACGAACAAAAGGGCTTATGTGTTTACTGCGAGCAAGAAATACCCGCAAAAACAACAGAAAACGATGCTTCACAAGGACGCGCACACATAGAACACGTACAAACGCAAAAAGAGCTAAAAGCACAAAATAAAAGAACGTTAGTGTTTGAGCAAAGCAATTTGGCACTTTCCTGCAATGGTTTTGATTGTACAGTTGAAGAAATTGAAGACAATATGCCGATAAAAGAGTTTTGCGCTCACTTCAAAGATGGCAATTACAACCCAACACAGCTTGATGATAATTTGTTTTTAAACCCTTTATGGGAAATAAACATAGAAGCCTATTTCGATTACGAATTACAAGAGGAATATAAACAGGTTGTCATTGTACCAAATACTGAATGTACTACCAAACAACAACAAAAGGCAGATTTTACTATCAAGTTTCTGGGTTTGCAACATCCAACGCTTTGTGAAATGCGATATACAACCTATTGGATTTTGATGAATCGTTTACAAAATGGTATTGACATAACCAACGAACTATCAGACGAGTATAATTTATTACCCGCTTTTTATTCCATGCTCAAAATTAAATTTCTATAACAGTAACTTTCTCCTCCCCGCCCTACCCTCCCGTTCAATCATACAACACTACACCAACAAGAATAAAAACCCAACACACAAACAACTTTTAAAAATTTAGTTAGAAACAAAAAAACACGCTATTAACTACTTGGTTTGGTAAACATTTTGTATAATTGCCCTGGAAAATAACAACAACCATTATGCACAGCATTACTTTTACCTGCGAAACAATAACGCCCATGTTTTTGAGTGGGGCAGGCACTACGCCCGAACTACGCGCACCGTCTATAAAAGGGGCTATGCGTTTTTGGTGGCGGGCGCTGCAAAATGAAAACTCGATAAGAGAACTACGAGAGAAAGAAACAAAAATATTTGGAGGCAGCTACAAAGATGATGCAAATAAAGAAATTAATTTGAGGAGTAAGTTAATTCTTATGCCTCCTCAAATTAGTAAATCTACACCAATACAAATTTCAGGAACTCCCCATCATATACAGTATGGCTGTAAAGTATCGGGCTGCGATTCGGGATTTTGCGGCAAAGGGAAACAGCAAAAAGCCATGCTGCATACTTTTGAGCTAACTATAAAATTTGATGATAGTGCAATTACAAGAAATGAGCTGATAATATTAGTAAAAACAACTTTTATTTTAGGTGGTTTAGGCAATCGCGAGCGCAGAGGGTTTGGTAGTGTCATGATAACAAAAATAGATAATACCCTCAGTTTTCAAACTAAAGCAGAAATAGATGATTTTTGGAAAACACTTTCTACAACAAATAATAGTCTTGCTTACGAGTGGTTTAAAACAGCAGAAATAGGCAAATCTTTTATGAGTTACGAAAAAGCATTAATAGCAATTGGCAACGCTTCTCACAAATATAGTGATGATAGTTTGGGTTATGCCAAAGGAAAAACAAGATTTGCCTCACCTATTTATGTATCCGTTGTAAAAGCCGAAAAGGAAACGCAGTATTATATACTGCTTACTACTCTAAATACTAAACCTGACCGTGATTTAAAAAATGCATCTAAACAAGAAGAATTTATAAAAGCCTTAAAAACACAGCAATAATATGTCCCACCACCACCTCTTCCTTTTCACTATAGGTCCCGTACAATCTTTTATTGCGCAAGCTCGCAAAACACAGGATTTATCTGAGGAGAGCAATTTAGTGCTGAAAGCAAAAAAAAGTATTATCAAGAAATGAAAAAATCATTTGAACAGTGTACTTGGTCGGAATTGAATAAGATATTTGGCTTGCAAAAGCAAAAGACATTACCCCGCCTTGTGGAGTGGGTTGATGAGAAAAGCGAAGTAAGCACGCCTATTCAGAAAGAATTGGATAAACTACAAGCAAATTTGGCAGAAAACTTTATGGACTGGAACGAAGATGAACTCAAAATGCAATTTATTGCCCCAATACTTTACTTGGTTGATTATACAGGCAATACAAGATATCATCCCTTTTCACAACGCCCTTTGCAAATGCAAAAAGACGATATAGAACTATCGGGCATAGTAGATTGGCTACTGGCATCAGGGCAGCAATTTCCCGAAGTACCTTACTTTTTTTTGCACGAATACAAAAAAGAAAAAGCATCACAAGCCGACCCGCTCGGACAGATACTTGCAGCTATGCTGACCGCTCAGTTTATAAATCAAAATACGTTTTCGCTTTATGGTGCGTATGTAGTTGGAAAGGATTGGTATTTTGTGGTTTTGGAGGGTTCAAATTATGCCGTTAGTCGTCCATATCAGGCGAATGAAAGTTTTGATATTAAAACCATATTCAACACATTGCAAAAAGTTAAAAAATTGATATAAACCATGACCTACCTATTCCTTTTCACCATCGGACCTGTTCAGTCTTTCATTGCTCAGGCAAGAAAGACACAAGATTTGTATGCGGGCAGTCAAATTCTATCCGATTTAATACATTATGCCATGTCATGGGCAACAAGTACATGGGAAAACCATAGTAGTGTTGAAATTATCTACCCATACTTTGATGGTACTACTGTAAATAGTAGTTATCCCAATCGCTTTGTAGCCAAATATACTGGTGATAATATTGCTAATTTTGGAGAGGCACTAAACGATGAAGTACATCGTTTTTTTCGTGAAGACATAGTATTGAGTTCAATTGGTTCAACCTATTACGCGGTTTGCGAACACCAAATTACGGATTTTTTAGAAACCTATTGGGCAGCAGTATTATTAACCGAAGATTACTCAAAAAGCATGACCAATTTAGAAAAAGAGTTGGCAGCTATCAAAAATTACCGGTGCTTTAAACAATTGCCTCAATCTGAAACTGGACGTAAATGCTCTTTGAACGGTTTTTATAATGCACTATATTACCGTAAAACAGACAAAGATAGTACAGATGTGGTAACAAGAAAGTATTTAGATGCTAATTGTCAGCTATTTGAACCGACAGATACCGCCGCTGTTTCGTTAATGCAACTACAACATGGCGAAGGTTTATGTGGTATTAGTTTTGTAAAACGTTTCTATAAAGCAACACCTTCTTTTAAATCTACTGCCAATATTGCACTAATGGCTACCTTAGAAGCTCTTAAAAATGCAAAAGAATTGAATGCATTTCTAAGACACTTTGGCAAAAATTTAGACACTATAAATGGGCAATTATTTTTTAGCGAAAACTTAAACAAAGATTATTTAAAGTCACAAGGGGAGCGTTTTAGCGAAAATTTCATTCGAACTGCCATTGATTTATTGCGAGGAATAGAAAAGTTAGCAGCCAGCAAAAACCTAAAACTGCATAAATACTATGCTGTATTAGTTTTTGATGCGGATAATATGGGTAAACAAATAGAAGCATGTACATCAAAAGAGATACACAATCAATTATCCGAAAAACTAAGTAGTTATGCAAGTTGGGCGAAGGATTTTGTAGATAGCAAGAATTATGGGCGAAGTATCTATGCCGGCGGAGACGACTTTTTGGGTATGCTTACATTGCCAACACTTTTTACAACATTAACTGCACTGCGTGAAAAATTTGCTACTGATTTTGCCGATGAGAACTTAACTTTCTCAGCTGGCGTGTGTATTGCACACTACAAAACACCATTAGGAGAGGTATTAAAATATACACGAGCAATGGAGAAAAAAGCTAAAAAACACCGAACTAGTAAAGATTGCTTGGGTATTGCCGTACTCAAACATTCAGGTGAGATACATGAAACTGTGTTACCTTGGAAAGCGGACACTCACTGGATAACTGAATATTTAGCTGATATTACTGATGATTTAAAAAACAAGTTTAGTGCTAAATTTATTAAGACATTAAATGAAGAGGTAGCAATTTGGGAAGCCAATGCTTCTGATAGAAATTTCCTCAATGTTACCAAAAGTGAAATAAAACGTTTGATTATACGCCAAGATAAGGGCATGGGCGGTAGTGCCACAGAATTAGCTTGTAAAGTAAGTATGATTTATGACCAAACAAGTGCCATATCTAATGCTACTGAATATTTTATCAACGCACTTAATGTGTGCGACTTTATTAACCGTAAATTCTAATTCATGTCTGTTTTCAACATAAATCCCTTAGACACTGTATTTTTTCGCGATGCTAAACCATTTTCAATGGGTGAAGAAACATGGGCAAACAGTCTTTTTCCTAATTTATTGCCTAGTGTATTTTACGGCTCTTTGCGCACTGCCTTTGCCATTGAAAATGGTTTAAAAACATCTACCGATATTGAACGGGAAACAGCTGATTTTGAAATCAAAGATTTGCGCTTGCTTTTTAACAATATACCCGCCTTTGCCATGCCATTAGATTTGGTATGTATCGGTGATGATATTGTAGGCTTAACACTCACTACTCCCCAAGCTATATCGTCCTATCCTTTTTCCAAAGTACTAAAATGCGAAGAAGAAGGTGATGTAGAGGATTTGGAAGGGTATTATTTGCGTTACGACCAATTTCAAGAATACCTTAATGGTATAAGTTCATTTAGTGATTACAAAGAGGAGTGCTATGATCTAAGAAACTATACCGCCATAGAACCCAAAGTGGGTATAGCACGTAGCAAAGAAACGCGGACTACCCGAATCGGAGCTTTGTATCGCGTTGGTATGAGTCGTTTAGAAGGCAAAGGCAATAATACTAAAACATCATTCTATGTGCAATTCAAAAATTTGGCTATTGCCGATAAAACTATAACTACCATAGGTGGCGAAGGTAAAAAAGCAATAATACAGCAAGGCAATGAACTACCCATTGCACTACCTACTTTCGATAATACCGATACGCAATTTAAACTATACATTGCCACTCCAACTATTTTTACACAAGGAGCCATACCCGATTTTATTAATCCAAACAACCTTACTGGTGAAATTATAGAAGGCATAAATGTCAAATTATTGACCTGTGCCATTGGCAAATTTTTATCCATTGGCGGTTTTGATTTAGCACAACAACAACCCAAACCCATGCAAAAAGCAATTCCTGCTGGTAGTGTATACTACTTCGAACTATTAGATACTACAAATACAGAAGCAACCTTTACCCAACTTGCCGAACATTTTAATGTTTATAGAAATAGCATTTGCCAAGAGAAAACCTTTGCAAAACAAGGCTATGGTATTTGTTATGTAGGTAAAACCCCAAATATTAACGAAAAATAAAAAATTATTACTCCATGGCTACAACCATTATAACCACTGTAGGTACATCATTAATTGAAAATACCAAAATTACTACTAATGGCTTAACAGATAGAACTTTTTCAGAACGCGACGAAAATGGTTTGCATTATAAAAATACAGATGACAAATTATCTAAACTTATTGCCGAGTGTAAAAATTGCGACATCGCCTTATCTGCCGAAATAACTAGCATCACCAAAATACAAGAACAATTGCAAAAACCTGTAATTGTGCATTTGGTGTGTACTGATACCATTTTATCTCCTTTGTGTGCTAAATACATCAAAGAATGGCTACTGAAACCCGAATACAAAACCAAATGGCAGATAACAGAAGTAAAATTTGAGTGGCAATATGGCAACCATATAGTAGAAGGTTTACGGCTTAAATCAAAAAGTAGTAGTAAAGAAGTCAATGATTTCAAAGAAACAGGAATTAAGAAACTTATTGAGGCATTAGATGCTGTTAATGATGAGTCTGTCATTAACATAACTGGGGGCTATAAGGGGGTGATACCTATTATGACTATGTATGCCCAAATTAAAAAACTACCCATTATGTACACTTATGAGGGTAGTGAAGAGATTATTGAAATAAATAACGAAAACTTGCCAATGAGTTTTGATTGGGAAATAGCCCAAAATGCTGTTCAATTTTTAGATGATACTTATCTAAAAGGCGGCATTCCCAATATTAAACCTTCGGAAGAGATAGTTAAGCAGCTCAAAAAACTTGGATTGGTAAAAACTGGTAAAAAAGGTAAGTTAGAAGTGAGCGCGCTAGGAATAATGTTAAAGGCATTTGTGGATAAAAATCCTGTGGTAGAAAGAGGCACATTAGGTTTTTTTATGGAATACCTGCTATATCGTCATTTTAATGAATTTGACGATACCTATTATCAACCTACTAAATTGGATTTATTTCTTTTTATTTATCAATCACAACTATACAACGAAATAGAACTAAAAACAAAATTCGCCTTTAATTCTGATGACATCAAACGAGAAGTGGGAAATTGGAATGCCCAAAATTCTGATAATGCGAGTAAACAAATTAATACATTGGGAGATATTGATTTAGTATTGAAGCTCAAAGTTTCAAATGGCATTTCAATATGTGAAATCAAACCAGTCAATTTATCAGGGGCTACAATAGACAAAATGAAATACCGTATTGAAGGATATGAAAAGGTAGTTAAAACCAAACCCTCAGAATTCATTTTTATTGTTTATCATTTAAAATATAAGCAAGAAACAGTAAAATCTTTTAATGAAAATGCCAATTTAAAAAAGAAACTTACCGATTTCAAAAATGCTTGCCCCGTTAACTTTCGAGCCTATGGTGTTTTAGTAGATTTAACTGATGATTCTCTACAAGTTAACTATACATCATTGTTGAAAGACAAAGTAATAACACTGGAAGAAATTATCTTATAGTATGCTACAATCAAAATTAGTTTTCGTTTCAACATCCAATAGTTGTAGAAATAGTGCTTTCTTTTTTATCGTTACAATAAAACCCCAATAATATGCAGCAAACAGCACAACCATTGTTCCTTATTTGCGAAACACCACTACATGCAGGTAGCGGATCCGACTTAGGCATTATAGACTTGCCTATTCAGCGAGAAAAACATACGGGCTTTCCTAAAATAGAAAGCTCAGGGCTAAAAGGTTCGCTTCGGGAGGCATTTGAAAATGTTACAGGCATTGACCCAGTTAGTATCCATAAAATTTTTGGCTATGATAGCGACTCAGCAGATTCAGCAGTTAAAGCTGCTATTCCCGAAGGCAGTCGGGAGTATTCGGGTTGCCTTACTTTGACAGATGCACGGTTATTGCTTTTCCCTGTAAAATCGCAAAAAGGCGTTTTTGCATGGATAACTTGTAATAGAGTTTTAAGTCGTTTTTTTCAGGAAATGGCAGAAATTTGCAAAGGAACTACATTGCCCCCTGTAACATCTATATCCGAAGGCAGTGTAGGTGTGGGAGCTACTATTTTTGTAGATGCTGCCAAAACTATAGTAGGTTTGGAGGAGTATCAATATTCAGGCTGTAGGGAAAATTCACAAATTAACACCTTAGGCACTTGGTTAGCAACAAATTTGTTTCATGCTAATCTTAAGCTAAAATATTGGGACGACAAAATAAAAAAGGATATTGTTGTGCTTTCTGACGATGATTTTGCAGATTTTGTGCAACATTCTACAGAGGTCATAACCCGCACCAAAATTAATAATGAAACAGGCACAGTATCTGATACCGCCTTGTTTACAGAAGAGTACCTACCTGCCGAAAGTATTTTATATTCAATTGCGCTATTTTCCCCTGAATTCAAAATCGGTGGTTTAGACCAGACAGCAGTAGCTAATTTCTATAACGACCATCTACCTACTATTTTTCAAATTGGTGGCAATGCCACCATTGGCAAAGGAATTGTACGAACCAATAAAAACCTCAATCAATCAAATGGCACAGGAAGTTAAACGCAAATCCATAGAAATGGATAGAGCCGACAAAGCATGGGAATTTGCTCTTGAAGGCAAGCAAAAAGCACCTAAAAAATACCCTTCACACGTCAAAGAGTTTCCGATGCTCATTTTAACAAATGGGCTGCTTAATGCCGTTGCGTTTGCTTACGAAAAAGGGAAAGTAAGTAATGACGAGGGAGGTGATAAAGGCTGGGAACTAATTTATCAACACATTGGAAATTGGCTTGGCTTAGATAACGAAAATGGGTTGTTAAAAATGGAACTTGATGAAATTAGCGAGTTAATTACTGTACTAATTGCTTTAAAACAGGATGCAACCAAATTGCGTCTTGTTACTACCGAAATCATCGCATTATTTACTTGGTTAAAACGTTTTGTTGCACAATGAACAAACAGCAAAAAATAGAAGAGCGTAGCAACATTAGCAATTTTGCTTTATTACTCAATAAAGTAGATGCCTTTGAATTGTCTAATAAAAAACCTATCATAAAGAAACTATCGAAACGCGACACTAGAACAAAGCGTGAAATAGGTAGGTGTACTGTTTTAGAAGGATTTACATCCCCATTTGACGATAGCTTTTGGGCAAATCTAAAAGAACGACAAATGGAGTTTGCTGCATCGGTATGTTCAAAAATAACTACGCCCATAGCTTTTGGTCCCGATTGGCGAATGGTAGTAGGTTTGGGCAATCCGTCTGTTTACGAAACCTCAATAACCTTGCATCATACTTACGGCTTTCCCTATATCCCAGGTAGTGCTATCAAAGGTGTAGTCCGCAATTGGATAATAGATAATTTTTTTAATTTAGATAGTCAGGAACGAAATCAGGTAGCAGAAAAAAATTGGGGAGACGAAAAAGAGAAAAAAGCCTTACAAGATAAAGGGTTTTGTCAATTATTTGGTTGTCCAGAAGGTAGTGCGAAAAAGACAATAGATGGCAAAGCATTAGCGTTTATTGGCGATTTAATCTTTTTTGATGCTTATCCAATCCGGAATCCGAGTATTTCAATGGACATAATGACGGTTCATTATCCTAAATATTATGGTGAAGGCACTTTGCCTCCCGCGGATTGGCAAAGCCCTGTTCCTATACCATTTCTAACTTTGAAAAGTGAGGGAAATAGAATTAATCAATTTCAATTTGTCATCGGATTAAGAAAAGGTGCTGCAACTGATGTACTAATTGGCAATGACAATAATCCAAAATTAAGAGGGAATATTTTACACGTAATATCTTTTTGCTTAAAACTCGCCCTCACCCAACACGGCATCGGCGCAAAAACCGCCGTAGGCTACGGTTACATGAAATAACAGCTATGCAATCCTACATCACCCAGCTCCTCCACGACCTTAAAGCCGCGCAAAACA